>Ga0315268_10008762_pt1 | contig 10532 bp, 8 predicted proteins | sample C1_top_MG_FD_204535 | JGI IMG/M metagenome (GOLD analysis project Ga0315268, IMG submission 204535) | Sediment microbial communities from Yellowstone Lake, YNP, Wyoming, USA - C1_top | ecosystem: Environmental > Aquatic > Freshwater > Lake > Sediment | place: USA: Wyoming | collected 2017-08-01 | reverse complement strand
CGTGCGTCGCTTCTCTTCCTGCGCCGCCGGCGCCAGCGTGCGCGCATCGCGATGAGTGCGTCGAGGCATACATCAATCTACCACCGGCCGCAGGAATTGTCAACTATTTATTGGCCGACATAATAGCAAGTGAGAGACCCGCCTCTTTCTCGATGTCGTCCTTGAACGGAATATAAATGAGACCTTGAATGTCGGACGGGCGTTCCATGTTCTCCTGCGTCTTCAATAGTATGGCGACATTTGGACGGCCGAGCTTGGTGAGAAGCATCCCGAGCTCGAGCACCACGTTCTGCCGAGCGCGCAAGGCTCTCTCGTCGGGATGGTCTGCCCGATGCCCCTCATCATCGGGAGTCGCCAGAACAACACCAAAGCTGGCCTGGCTTAGTGCACTCTCGAGCTTCTCGATCACGGTTTGGCCTTCGGTCGGCAGCTGATCAAGTATGAGCGGCTCGAGCCCCCACCGCCGTAGCATCGCCTCGAGCTGGGTGCGGCTCGTGCCGTCGTGACCGTACACGACGAACACGCGTCGGTTGGAGTTGTAGCCGGGCGATCGTTCTGCGTCTCCAGTGGCCGCAAGACCGAGACATGCTTCAACTGCTTCTTTGTTCACACCTTGGATAGAGAGCTTGCCAGAGTCGAATACGTTCACGATCTCGCCTCCCTGGCATCGCAACTGAGTCCCAGTGCCGTTCGGGAGCCGTTGCTCTGACTTTACGGCGAAACCAGCTCCTTCGAGCCGCTGCTTAACTGTCTCAACATCCATGCGGAGTCCTAGTTGGTGGGTGTCTGGCTAGAAAATATGACTGGGCTGGCCTCCGACTGTTGCGTGGGTTAACTCCTCACGAGGTGAGTCGAAGGTGCCAGAGCCACCGGCGACGGTCGTGCTGTCGCCCTTTCGCGGAGACCAACCCATGTCATCTGCTGCAACGATCTATCTTGGCCTCGATGTGCACAAGGACTCGGTGACCATCGCGGTGCTGCCCAGCGGCGCCCTCGCGCCCACCCGGGTGGAGAAGCTCCCCAATGAATTAGCGAAACTCCGCCGTTTCTGCGAGCGGCAGGAGAGCGAGGCGACGGTGGGCGCCTGCTACGAAGCCAGCGGGGCAGGCTACGTGATCCAGCGGGCCATGACCGCGTGGGGCACCACTGCACCGTGATCGCGCCGTCGCTGATCCCGATCAAGCCCTTCCACGCGGTGATCGGGCCGGGGTGCACATCGAACCGCTTCGCCAGCTCGGCGAGCGTGCCTTCGTTCCGCACCGCCGCCAGGGCGACTTTCGCCTTGAACTCGGGGGCGTGATTGCGACGGGACCGCTTGGGCATCTGGGACTCCTCCGGATGGTGGGCGAATCTTCGCCCGGGGAGCCCGCCTGTCCACCTATCTCAGCTGTTCAGGAAACCGGGACCACTTCTCTCGGGGGTTGCTCGTCGCGAGGGTCGTTTCATGACCGAAATGTTTGCACCATTGCGTGCAAGTGACTTCAGAATCCAGCCACGGAATAACCTCTACTTGCAAAGGAGCCTTGTGTTGCCCACAGCGTCGCTTCTTGCTGCTAACGTCGGGTTGTACTGCAGTCACTCCATAAAGAAGCGGCGGCGCAGCCGCCGCTTCCATAACGTGACTGTCGACACCAACCATCCGTTAGCTAGAGCTCGAACCAGCGTTCGTCTCGGTCGATGCCGGAGCACCCGAGTTCGACTTCCGCTGCTTCTGTTTCTCCTGACCGAGATCTACTATCGCCGTCAGATCTTTCTGGCGCTCATCGCGAGTAACATACCAGTCACGCACGAGCATTTCGATCAAACCGAGTAACCGTTCCGCCTCATGCGGATCGACATCCACGATCAGGTTGATGTCCTTCTCCATATGGGCACCAATGTTGCCAACACCGCGCACGGCGTCGACTGCCTTCCAGGTAAGCGGGTCGACGCGGTCCTTTATCGCCTTTATCTCCAGAGCAAGCGTCTTCTTCTTCACGCGCCAGAAGTCGCGAATCATTCCTTGAAGCGCTCGCCGTGCCAGTGTCGCGGCTGCCTTCGGCGATGCCTCAAGTATTCCGTGAGCCTCGAGAAAGTCCTGCCGAATCGCTTCGGGAACACATGGCGCGAGGGGCTTGGCCTTGCTGGCGGGTCTGATCCTCGATGACTTCGCGGCACCCGCGACGAATTCGTAGTTGCCTTGCTTGCCCCTGATCGCCCTGCCCCACGTCAGGTGGATCGTTGTGAGCTGGCACTTGGGATTTGGGCACGTGATAAACTGCGTGATAGCCAGCCACGGCCCGTCCGATGCCGACAGCGTGCAGATTGCCGTGGAGCTCTCGATCGATTCGCCGGATTTGACGATGGCTGCGTGATCGCAGTGAGGACAGACCCAACGACTAGTCACGCTCAGCTCCGAAGAGGTGTTCAACTTCTGGCTAACGTGCGATTATGTCGCCTGATACTTCGTCACAAGACCAGATTTGCCGCGATCCCTCGCCCTCATATCCGGTGCGACCCCCGCGAATATCTGTCCAACCACCTCTCTCCGCCAGCACACCATGAGCGCCCCGCGCTCCACACGCCACATGCGCGTCATGCCGCGCCGCCAGTCAACCCAACACGAGCAAATCCCTGAGCGTCACCCGAGGCTTCCCCCGCACCCGCCCTCGCCCCTACCCCCCACACACACAAAACAGCCCCGGAGCCATGCGCCCCGGGGCCATCCTATATCCCAATCCAACTCCAGAGGCGCCGGTCGGAATCGAACCGACGATGAGAGATTTGCAGTCTCCTGCCTTACCACTTGGCTACGGCGCCTGACGACGGAAAACTAGCCCCCCGCCCTACCCCTGACAACGTGCCCCCGCTCAACCATCTTCTCCCAGCCCCGCGTATCCCTGCAGACCCGCCGCACCCCGGAGCCCTCATGATGCGCCGCCTCGCCCTCGCCGCCCTGCTCCCCTCCCTCGCCCTCGCCCAACCCCCCGCTAAACCCAAGCCGATTCCCACTTTGGGCGACGCCTCCCTCTTCCAACATCTCCGCTACCGCAACGTCGGCCCCGCCCGCGGCGGACGCGTCACCACCGTCACCGGCGTTCCCTCCCAGCCGCACACCTTCTACATGGGCTCCACGGGCGGCGGCGTTTGGCGCACCACCGACGCGGGCCAGAGCTGGATCAACATCTCCGACCGCTTCTTCGCCGTCGGCTCCATGGGCGCCGTCGAAGTCTCCCTCTCCAACCCCGACATCATCTACGCGGGCACGGGCTCCGATGGCCTCCGCTCCAACGTCTCCATCGGCAATGGCGTCTACAAATCCGTCGATGCCGGACGCACCTGGTCGCACATCGGCCTCGATAACGTCGGCAACATCGGCGGCATCCGCGTCCACCCGTCCAACCCCGACATCGCCTTCGTCGCCGCCATCGGTAATCCGTTCAAGCCTTCCAACGATCGTGGCCTCTACAAGACCATCGACGGCGGCAAGTCGTGGCAGCGCGTCCTCTACGTCTCCGATTCCACCGGCGCCGTCGACGTGGAGTTCCAGCCGGGCAACCCGAACACCCTCTACGCATCCATGTGGCGCGGCGAACGCAAGCCGTGGACCATCATCTCGGGCGCCCGCGAAGGAGGCGTCTACAAGTCCACCGACGGCGGCGCCACCTGGCACAAGCTCGGCAACGGCTTGCCTACCGACCTCGTCGGCAAGAGCAACATTGCCGTCACGCCCGCCGACCCGAACACGGTCTGGGTCCTCATCGAAGCCAAGCCGGGCGGCGGCCTCTATCGCTCCGCCGACGCGGGCGAATCGTTTACCCTCGCCAGTGACTACGCCCAGCTCATCACGCGCCCCTTCTATTACACCAACATCACCGCGCACCCGAAGGACGCCAACACGGTCTGGGTCGGCGCCGAGCAGTTCAGCAAGACCACCGACGGCGGCAAGACCTGGCGCGCCATGCCCACCCCGCACGGCGATAACCACGACCTCTGGATCAATCCCGCCAATCCCGATCTCATGGTGCAGTCCAACGACGGCGGCGCCAACGTCTCCATCAACGGCGGCCGCACCTGGTCCACTCTCTACAACCAGCCCACCGCCGAGATCTACCAGGTCTACACCGACAACCAGTTCCCGTATCGCCTCTACGGCGCGCAGCAGGACAACTCCACCCTCATCGTCCCGTCCCTTCCGCTCTCCTCGGGCCGTCCCGATTCGCCGATGCAGGAATGGCGCACGGGCCCGGGTTGCGAAACGGGACCGATCTTCCCGCACCTCACCAACCCCGACACGGTCTACGGCTCGTGCAAGGGACAGTTCTCGCGCCTGCGCATCCGCAGCGGCGCCGAAAAGCAGTACTGGGTGGGCGCGCAGTCGCTCTACGGCAACGCCAACAACGACCTGATCTACCGCTTCCAGCGCGTCTCCCCCATGGAGTTCTCGCCGCACGACGCGCACGTGGTCTACTACGGCTCGCAATACCTGCACCGCACGCGCGACGAAGGCGTCACGTGGGAGAAAATCTCTCCCGACCTCACCGCCAACCCGCCCGCACTCCGCACCCACTACAGCGGCGAGCCGATCACCGTCGATGGCACGGGCGAGGAAGTGTACTCCACGCTCTACGCCATCCGCGAAGCCACGCTCGAAACGGGCGTCATCTGGACGGGCTCAAACGACGGCCCCTTCCATATAACGCGCGACAACGGCCTCACCTGGAAGAACGTCACCCCCAAGGCCCAGCCCGCGGGCTGCCGCGTGCAGAACATCGAGCCCTCCCCCCACCGCCGCGGCTCGGCGTACTACGCGGTGCTCTGCTACCAGCTCGGCGATTTCAAGCCCTATCTCTGGCGCACCGACGACTACGGCGCGTCGTGGAAGCTCCTCACCGACGGCACCAACGGCATCGCCGCCAACGAACCGACTCGTGTTGTGCGCGAAGATCCCAAGCGCGAAGGCCTGCTCTACGCCGGCACCGAGTTCGGCATGTACGTCTCGTTCGACAACGGCGCCACGTGGAAGTCGTTCCAGCTCAACCTGCCGCACACGCCGGTCACCGACCTCAAGGTCCATCAGAACGATCTCGTCCTCTCCACGCAGGGACGCGCCTTCTGGATTCTCGACAACGTCACCGCGCTCCATCAATTCACCAGCGCCGCGTCCACCAGCGCCCTGCTCTTCACCCCGCGCGATGCGGTGCGCGCACGCTACGCGGGCTCCTTTGGCGGCGTCGAAGGCAATCGCGCCGATCCGGCCGACCCGCAGTATCCGCCGCTTGGCGCGATGATCGACTACTTCATTCCGTCATCCTACACGGGCCCGGTCACGCTCGACATCCTCGATGCACGCGGCGCGGTCATCCGCTCCTTCTCGAGCGAAGCATCCCCCGCCGCTGAACCGGTCGCCGGTACGCGCGCCCTCGCCAGCGTGCGCAGCACCCAGCGCTTGCCGCGCAACGCGGGCATGAATCGCTTCACGTGGGATCTCACCGTCGCCGGTCCGTGGACGGCCAATACCGCGAGCGGCGCGCGCGAAGGCCGCGGCGGTAGCGGCGTTACCGTCGTGCCGGGCAAGTATCAGGTGCGCCTCACCGCGGGCGCGGGCGCCTCTCAAGTCCATGCGCTCACCGTCCGCATCGACCCGCGCTCGGCCGCCGATGGACTCACCATCGCCGACCTGCAGGCGCAGTTCGACCACAACGTCAAGGTGCGCGACCTCATCAGCGAGGTGAATCGCCTCGTCGCCACGCTCGATGAACAGCGCAAGCGGCTCGCCGCCGCTCCGGGCGCAACGGCGAGTGCCGCCGTGGCCGACACCGCGCGCGGCGTCGACTCGCTCCGCGCCACCGTCGTCACTCCCGTCGTGCGCTACAGCAAGCCCGAACTCCAGGCGCATATCCAGTACCTCTACGGCATGACCAACCAGGCCGACCAGCGCGTCGGCCATGACGCCACCGCGCGCTACGCCACGCTCCGCAAGCAACTCGACGCCACCATCGCCAGGGCACGCGCCCTCCTCGGCGCCAGCGTCGTCGATCGCACCAAGGCCGTGCCGTGAAGTCTCACGCGTGGCGATGGGCCGCCGTGTTCGGCGCCGCAAGCCTCGTGCTTGCGACGCCGCGCCCCGACGGCATCACCGTCGAGTCGTGGCGGCTGCTCGCTATCTTCACCGCCACCATCGTCGGCTCCATCGCGCGCCCCATTCCACCCGGCGCCGTGGTCTTTCTCGGCGTCTGCGCCATGGCGCTCTTCAATGTCATGACGCCCAAGGCGGCGCTGGCCGGCTTTGCCGATCCCATCGTCTGGCTGGTGCTGTGCGCCTTCTTCATGTCGCGCGCCCTCATCAACACGGGACTCGGCCGGCGCATTGCCTTCGTCTTCATTCGGGCCATCGGCCAGTCGTCGCTCGGCCTCGCCTACGCGCTCGTCTCCACCGACATCCTGCTCGCCGCGTTCATCCCGAGCAGCAGCGCGCGATCGGGCGGCGTCATCTATCCCGTCGCTCGATCGCTGGCCGAAGCCTATGAATCGCGTCCGGGCGAAACGGCCAACCGGCTGGGCGCGTTTCTTCTCTTCACGGTCTATCAGGGCGACGTGCTGGCCAGCGCCATGTGGCTCACCGGGCAGGCGTCCAACGCGCTCATCGCCAAGTTCGCGCTCGACACCGCCCATGTCGACATCAGCTATGGTCGCTGGATACTCGGCGCTCTTGCTCCGGCGATCGTCCTCTTCCTGCTCATTCCGCGGGTGCTGTACCGGTTGTATCCGCCCGCCATCAAGCACACTCCCGACGCCGCGCGCATTGCCGCCGAAGAACTGCACCGCATGGGTCCCATGTCGCGCAACGAGCGCCTGATGCTCGTGGTCTTCGGCCTCGTCGCCGGGTTGTGGATGACCACCACGCTGCACCATATCAACTACGCGGTGGTCGGGCTGCTCGGCATCTCGGTGCTCCTGCTCACCGACCTGCTCAGTTGGGATGACATCACGGGCGAGCGGCCGGCGTGGGACGTCTTCATATGGTACGGCGGCCTCGTGCGCATGGCCGAGGCGCTTGGCGAGACCGGCCTGACACGCAAGTTCGCCGAGTCGGCCGCCACCATCACGGCCGGCTGGGCGTGGGGCGCAGCGCTCGCCGTGCTCCTGCTCATCTATTTCTATGCGCACTATGGCTTCGCCAGCATCACGGCGCATGTCACGGCGATGTTCACGCCCTTTCTCGTGGTGGTCCTGGCCGCGGGCGCGCCTCCGCTCCTCGCCGTGCTGACGCTCGCCTACTTCTCCAACCTCAGCGCGTCGCTCACGCATTACGGCACCACGCCGGCCCCCATCTACTTCGGCTCGGGGTACATCACGCAAACCGATTGGTGGAAGTACGGCTTTGTCGTCTCGGTGATCTCCGTCGTGGTGTTCGGCACCGTCGGCGTGGGATGGTGGAAGCTGCTCGGGTGGTGGTGACCGGCCGCGCGTTCATACGACGGTCAAGCACACGCCGGGCGCCGCACAGATTGCCGTGGGCGAATTGCAGCGCATGGGCCCCATGTCGCGCGACGAGCGCCTGATGCTCGTGGTCTTCGGTTTGGTCGCCGGTGTCTGGTTGCCCAAGCTGCTGTGCGGCCGGCCGGTGTTGTACTCGACGCGCCACCCTTCGATGGTCCGCTGCGCGTCGGTCAGGTTCACAAACCAGCTCTCGTCGAGGCACTCGTCCCGGAGCTTCCCGTTGAAGCTCTCGACGTAGGCGTTCTCGACGGGTTTGCCCGGCCGGATGAATTGCAGCGTGATCCCGCGCGCGTGCGCCCATTGATCGAACGCCTTGTCACTTTTCACGAGCTTGATCCACTACTTCTCACCAGCTTGATCCACCCTGCCGAGACTGCCGTGCATTATGAGGTCGGGATCGGTTGAGCGCTACTTCCGGCGGCGCGGGGGGCGAGGATCTGTGGGGGGTGCGGCGGGCAGGTCCGGCCGCTGCCGGCTACGGAAGCTCGGTCCCTCCAGCACCACTTGATGGCCGTTGTGGGCGAGCCGATCCAGCGCACTTTGCGCGAGGATGGGATCATCGAAGAGCGGGATCCATTCTTCAATGCCTCGATTTGAAGTGACCAGTGTTGACGCCCGGCGGTGGCGCTCAATGATCACCTCGTAGAAATCGCTCGACTGTTGGGCATTGAGCCGCCGAAGACCAAAATCGTCAATGATCAAGAGGTCCGGGGCGAGGAAGCTGCGCAGGACGCGTTCGGTGGAGTTGTCGGCGCGCGACTGATTGAGCTGCTTGAGGAGGTCGTCGCTGCGGAGGAAGAGCACGCGGTGCCCGGCGCGACAGGCGCTGTGGCCGAGCGCGGAGGCGAGCATGGTCTTGCCGACGCCGACGGGCCCCACGAAGATCGCGTCCTCCCGCCGCGTGATGAAGCCCAGGTTCAGGAGATCGCGCACGCGATCCCGGTCGAAGGTGACCGGCACGTCCCAGTCAAACTCCTCAAAGGTGTGCGGTTCGGTGAAGCCCGCGCGCGCGAGGCGTGTGGCGACACTCAAGTGGTCCCGGCGTTCGATCTCGTCCTGGAGCGCGAGTTCGAGAAAGTCGAGCGGGGTGAGGCTGGTTTTCTGCGCATACGCCGCCCGGTCGGGCAGTGTGGGCACGAGCCCCGAGAGTTTGAGGCGGGTCAGCACGGTCTTCAGGGAGGGTTTCACGTCGAGCATCATCAGTCCTCGTGGTGGGAAATGGGGGTGGGGATCGCCAGCGCGAGTTGGGGATGGGACGCGGAGGCGGGTGCGAGCGCGGGGGTGGTGTGGCTGAAGCTCGAGTTGGCGCGCGCGAAGCGGGGACGCAGGGGCAAGACGCGCACGTCGGCATCGCCCGCGGCGCTCGCGGAGCGCGCTCCTGCGGGCACGATCTCCAGATCGGCGCGCAGCATGTGTTCGAGCCGCCGGACATTGACGAGGTCAAAGGCCAGCGCGCGCTGGCACGACGCATTGACGCGCGCCCAGCCATACTTCTCGCCGAGCCGCAGCAGGGCCTGGGCTTGCCGGAGCTTGGCCCACGGAAAGACGCCCGCGAGCAGGGCGGCCGCAAACTGCCCGACGGCGACCCCGTGCCCTTCGGCCTGCCGAATGATCCGTGCCGGATCCCGGAGCGTGTACGCGGTCAAGACGGCGGGATAATCCGTGTGATCGGTGGCCTTGCCGCCGGGCGCCTGCAGCGGGTGCGTCTTGATCAGCGTGCCCTCCACGTAGATGCGCACGAGCTGCGTGTCGCGGCGGACCCAGACCTGCTGCCCGATGTAGCGGGTCGGCAGCGAGTAGAAGGCCTTGCCGACACTCAGGTGGTGATCGGGATGCACTTTGCAGAGGGCCCACTGCGGCGGATCGAAGCGCGCGGTCTCGATGGGACGCAGGGCGGCGCGCTCCACGTTCTCGAAGACGGCGAGCGGGCGCTGCTGCGTGGTGCCGTGGACGCGCGGGCCGGCGACCTCGCGACACCAGCGGATCGCGGCGGCGTGCACGTGCGGGAGATCGTGCCACGTTTCCCCGCGAAAGAAACTCTCGCGGACATACGGGACCCCGCGTTCCACGTGCGGCTTTCCGGTGGGCGTGCGCACGGGGGCGGCATCGATCAGAAAGCCCCGATACTGCGCGTACTCCTCGAAGGTGCGCTGAAAGATCGGGTCGTACCGGTCGGCTTTCGTGATGGCGGCCGGAAAGTTGTCGACCACGAGGCGCTGCACGACGCCGCCGAAGAAGACCCACGCGTCTTCGAGGCCGCCAATGACATCGGCGACCCGCTGCGAGTACGTGACATGCACATACTGGTGGCGACTGCAGGCGAGCACGACGACGAGCGCCCACGCCAGCCGCGCCTTCCCCGTCTCGGGATCCCGCACGCGCCCCAGCCGCCCGAAATCCATCTCCGCCACCTCGCCGGGCGCCACGTCGGCCATGCGCACGGTGACCCGTTGGGTGGCCCCAAAGCCACAGTGCGCCTTGGCGAACCGATACAGCGAGCTGTACGGCACGTGGACACCCAGGCGGCCCAGCAACTGGTGCACCTTCGTGAGGCGCAATCCGCGCCGCTCGGTCGGCGGGGGTTCGAGCCACGCGCGGATCTGGGCCGCATGCGGGGCGAGGGCGAGGGCGACATCCCCGGGGCTCCGCGCGGTCGCGCGGTGCGAGCGCTGCTCCAGCGCGGCGGCGAGCGCCTCGCTCGGTTCCTCGCCGCCGGGGTGCCAGTCCAGGGCCGCGGCCGCCCGGGCATACCGCCGGATCGTACTGCGGCTATGGCTGGTCGTGCGCGCGATGCTGGCGTGGGACTCGCCGCGGTGCAGCCGGCGCAGAACATTCAGAACTTCCCACATGGCCACCTCTCGAAAGGCCATCACGCACTCCGCTCGGTAGAGGAAGGGCGCAACATGGCCGGAAGGGCCTCGGGGGGTGGATCAAGCGCATGAGAAACTCGAGCCCACATGGATCAAGCTCGTGAGAAACTCACCGCTTTGACTGGATCATCCTCGTGAGAAACTCTCGATTTCGGTGGATCATGCTCGTGGAAAATGACA
>Ga0315268_10008761_pt1 | contig 10533 bp, 8 predicted proteins | sample C1_top_MG_FD_204535 | JGI IMG/M metagenome (GOLD analysis project Ga0315268, IMG submission 204535) | Sediment microbial communities from Yellowstone Lake, YNP, Wyoming, USA - C1_top | ecosystem: Environmental > Aquatic > Freshwater > Lake > Sediment | place: USA: Wyoming | collected 2017-08-01 | reverse complement strand
GCCCCGGCGGAATCCTGACCGTGCAGTCGGAGAGCCCGTGGTTCACTCGCGGGGCCATGCTCCGCTCCTACCACGGCATCCGCCGCGGCTTCCCGGTGACCCGGCTCTACACGGCCCACGTTCCGACCTACTCGACCTACACCTGGAGCTTCACTCTTGGTTGTCAGGAGGGTGACCCCGCCCGGGCCAAGGTTCCGCATCCGCTACCATTCGAGACGAAGTACTACACCCCAGCCATCCACCAGGCCGCCTTCGTCCTGCCGGCCTACCTGGAACGTCTTCTCGCGGCCCCGGAGCCCGAGGATCTCAGGCGGCAACTCGACGCCGAACTGGAGAGCGCGAGGTCGCGATGACCTCATCCAGCGACGGCCCGCTCTTTCTGGCCGCCCTGCCCGGGGTTTGGGGGGCGGTCGGCGGCGACGCGGCCGATGACGCCGGGTCCGCGGCGAGGGGGCTCTCCCGCCCGGCGGCCATCCTCGGGGTCCCGCTGGACCGCACCACCACCTACCGCCCGGGCACGGCCGGGGGACCGGCCGAGATCCGGGCGGCCTCCTGGAGCCTGGAGACCTACAGCCCGGTCCTGGGGGCCGAGCTTGGCGCCGGAACACTCTACGACTTCGGTGATCTGGCTCTCGACCGTAGCCGCCCGATTGAGGATAACCTTCGTCAGGTCGAGGAGGCCACGGCCGGCCTAAGCCGGCGGGGTTTCTTCCCGGTCGTCCTGGGCGGCGAGCATCTTCTGACTCTCGGCGCCTACAGAGGCGTGGCCGGAGGTCTTGGTGACGGCGTTCCCCCGCCCGCTTTCTTTCACTTCGACGCCCACGCCGATCTCCGGGAAGAGTACGAGGGGCTCATCTTGAGCCACGCCACGGTCGCCCGGCACGTAGCCGCCGCGGCCGGCGGGCGCAATGTCTATCAGTTTGGCGTTCGCTCGGGGGATCGGCAGGAAATGCTGTGGGGGCAGGCCAACGTTAACCGCATTCCCGGCGCTCTGGCCGAGGCCACGCGCGAAGCTCTGCGGCAAGTTGCCGGTCGCCGGGTCTACTGTTCGCTTGACATCGACATCTTTGATCCGTCTCACGCCCCCGGAACCGGCAACCCGGAACCGGGTGGGCCGCCGGCGGATGACGTCTTTGAGGCCATCGCGACTGTCGGCGCCGCAGCCGGGCTGGGGTCCAAAGGCGGTGGCATCGACCTTGTCGCCTTCGACCTAGTCGAGGTCTGCCCGCCGGTCGACCCGACGGGACGGACGGCGGTCCTGGCGGCCAAGCTCGTGCGCGAGTTCCTCATTGCCCGGGGGATGCGGGCGGGGGGCTAGCGGGGGTGGGTGGGTCCGACCCCGCGCGACGGGGCCTGCCCCGCGCTGGGGCAGCCGGGCGCGCCCGCGCCCAACGGAAGGGTGGAATCCCGGATGTCCACGGAGGGTCTGGAGAAGGCCGGAGCAAGTCACCCGCGGGTCGGTCCGGTGGCCGTGATGCAGAAAGCTCTGGCCGGCGCGGTGGCGGATGCCGTCTCCCGCGCGGTGTCGGAGGGACGGCTCCCGGCCCAGGCCGGAGAGTCCCTGGCCACGCTGGGCTACGAGCACGTTGAGGTCCCGCGCGACACGGGTAATGGTGACCTGGCCTCGACAGCCGGCCTGCGCCTGGCCGGCCCTTGTCGGATGCCTCCGCGACGCATCGCCGAGGAGATCCAGGTCGGTTTGGATCTCGGGGCGGTCGGCGTCGAGCGGACCGAGGTGGCCGGTCCCGGTTTCGTCAACTTCTACCTCGCCGCACACTGGCTCAACCAGATCGTGGCCACCATCCTGGCCGAGGGTTCGGCCTACGGGCGGAGCCAGGTCGGGGCCGACCTGCCCGTTCAGGTCGAGTTTGTCAGCGCCAACCCCACCGGACCCCTCGGCGTGGTCAACGCTCGGGCCGCGACCGTGGGGGATGTCCTGGCCGCTCTCCTCGCCGCCGTCGGCTTCGCCGCGCGACGGGAGTACTACATCAACGACACCGGGGGCCAGGTCGAACGACTGGGCCGTTCGGTCGAGGCCCGTTGGCTTGAGCTAGAGGGACGGGAGGCGGCCATCCCGGAGGGCGGCTACCGCGGGGAGTACGTCATCGACATCGCCCGAGCCTACGAGAAGGCCCACGGCGAACGGGCTCGGGGCCTGCCGCCGCCCGAGCGCCCGATCGACATGGGACGCTTCGCCGCGACGATGATGATCGAAGATCACCGCACCCGCCTGTCCGACTTTGGCGTGAACTTCGACGTCTGGTACAGCCAGGACGCCCACATCGACCAGGCGGCCTGCGACCGGACCCTGGCCGAGCTCGAGGCCGGCGGGCACATCTACCGCCAGGACGGGGCCGTCTGGCTCAAGACCACGACCTTCGGCGACGACAAGGATCGGGTCCTGGTCAAGAGCGATGGCCTGGCCACCTACTTCCTGGCCGACATCGCCTATCACCGGGACAAGTTCGCCCGCGGTTTTCAGCGGGTCATCGACATCTGGGGACCCGACCACCACGGGCACGTCCGGCGAATGAAGGCCGCTGTCACCGCCCTAGGTCGCCCGCCCGAGGCCCTGGAGATTCTGATTGTCCAGTGGGTTCGGCTGATGGAAGGCGGGGAACTAGCCCGCATGTCGAAGCGGCGCGGGCAGATCGTGCCGATGGAGGACCTCATCAACGAGGTCGGCGTCGACGCGGCGCGCTTTTTCTTTCTGATGCGTTCGCACGACAGCCACATGGACTTCGATCTCGACCTGGCCAAGCTCAAGACGGCCGACAACCCCGTCTACTACGTGCAGTACGCCCACGCCCGCATCTGCGGCATCTTGCGGCAGCCGGAAGCCGAGGCCACGCTTCCAGAGGGACTTGCGCGAGGCGCCCCGGGCCACACCGCCCTCAAGGAGGCCCTCGATCGTCTCGGCGAGCCGGCCGAGCTGGCCCTCATCCGTCAATTGGCCGATTTCCCGGAGGAGGTCGCCGGGGCGGCCTTCGCCCGCGAGCCGCACCGCCTGACGCGCTATGCTCTCGAGGTGGCCACGGTTTTCCACAAGTTCTACGACACGTGCCGAGTCCTGACGGAGGACGCGTCCTTGCGGCTCGGCCGCCTGGCCCTGGTCGACGCGACCCGGGTTGTCCTGGCCAACGTCCTCAGCCTCTGCGGCGTCTCGGCCCCGGAGAGGATGTAGTCGCATGGAGGATGTGGTCGCATGGAGGATGTAGTCGCATGGAGGATGTAGTCGTATGATGGGTCGGCCTTGCTCTCATCCGGGGTCCATAGACCCGCTCCGCCCATGGGCGGGAACGGACGGAGCGCCACGGTCCGCCTCATTCGCCTCATTCGCCTCGCGCCGCCGAGCCTCGCCCTGGCGCGGTTGGCCGGCCCTCGTTTTCGCTGTTCTCATCGTTGCCGGAGTGGCCGGGCGCGAGACGGTCGAAATCCTGAGAAACGCCGTCCTCCTCTGCCTGTCCTGCATGGGGCTCGGGAAATGACCGCCCGGCGCCGCGAATGGGTCCAACTGGGATCGACGGTCCTGGCCAACTCCGCCCTCTTCCCGGGGAAATGCCTGACCTACCCCTTCCTCAACTGCTACTCCTGCCCTCTGGCCATCGGGGCCTGCCCGGTCGGAACCATCCAGCACTTTGTCATTATCCGCCGCGTTCCGCTCCTGGTCATCGGCATTCTGGGCCTGGTCGGGTCCATTTGGGGACGGATGAGCTGCGCCTGGCTGTGTCCGTTCGGCTACGTCCAGGACCTCCTCCACCGCCTGCCCTGGCCGGCCCGCAAGCTCTCGGTCAACACTCGCCGCTACGGCTGGGTCAAGTATGTCGTGTTTGTCGTCCTGTTCCTGGTCATTCCCTTTGTCACCCTGGCGCCCTGGTTCTGCAAGCTCTGTCCGGCCGGCACCCTTGAGGCCGGCCTGCCCTGGTTGGCCATCTCCCCCCCGCTGAGAGGGCTAATCGGCCCGCTCTTCTGGCTCAAGATCGTCCTTCTCATCCTCTTCGTCCTGGCCTCCATGGCCCTGAGCCGCCCCTTCTGTCGTTTCGCCTGTCCCCTCGGCGCGGCTTACGGGCTCTCCAATCGCTGGAGTCGCGTCCGCATCGAGGTCGACGGGCGCCACTGCGACGCCTGCGGCCGGTGCGCGAAGACCTGCCCGATGGGCCTCCGCCCCTACGCCGACGCCAACTCATCCGACTGCATCCGCTGCGAGGAGTGTGCCCGGGGCTGCGAGCATCTGAAGGTAGTCTGGCCGGAGCTTCGCAGGAGCCGCGAGCCGAGAGCGGAAGATACCGCCACCACTGGCCCGATAGGTTGTCGATAGGGTAGCTGGGTCGCCACGCGAGAGGTTTCGGCATCACACGGGGGCAGATGGGACCCTGGTGGGCTCCTGGGACTTCAAATCCCGTGGCGGGCCTTAGGCCCGCGGTGGGTTCGATTCCCACATGCCCCCGCCAGATACTTGCCCGCCAGGTGCTGGCTCGGGAGGGGCGATCATGGGCCACACGGACAAGACCGGGCGTCGGCCCATTGTCGTCGGCACGGCCGGCCACGTGGATCACGGCAAGACGGCTCTGGTCAAAGCCTTGACCGGGGTGGACACCGATCGTCTGCCCGAAGAGCGGGCCCGCGAGATTTCGATTGAACTCGGCTTCGCCCCCTTGACCCTTCCCGACGGAACGACATGCAGCCTGGTCGACGTCCCCGGCCACGAGCGGTTCATCAAGAACATGCTCGCCGGGGCGACCGGTGTCGATGTGGTCCTCCTGGTCGTTGACGCCCGCGAGGGAGTCCGGGAGCAGACCCGCGAGCATCTGGATATCCTGGGCCTGCTCGGCGTCAGGCTCGGGGTGGCGGCCTTGACCAAGATCGACACGATCCCCGCCGCCGCCGTGGGTCCGGCCGGCGAGACCCTCTCCGCCTACCTGGCCGGCACAAGCCTGGCCGGGTGCCCGGTTGTCCCCGTCTCCGCCCGCACCGGCGAGGGTCTTAGCCACCTCCTGGACGCTCTGGCCGTCGCCGTGGGACAGGTGACTCGCCCCGTCGCGGCCGTCCCCGACCCGGCCGAGATGTTCGCCCCGGCGTCCGCCCCCGGGCCGGCATCCACCCCGGCATCCGCCCCCGGGCCGGTATCCACCCCGGCATCCGCCCCGGCCATCTTTGGCGGCCCCGCCCGCCTGGCCATCGACCGGGCTTTTGTGATTTCCGGGTTCGGGCAGGTCGTCACCGGCACCGTGGCCAACGGAACCATCGCCGAGGGCCAGCGACTTCAGCTCTACCCGGCCGGACCCATCGTTCGGGTTCGCCGCCTCGAGGTTCACGGTCGGCCGGTGCCCCGGGTCACGGCCGGCGAGCGGGCCGCCCTTAATCTGGCCGGAGACCTCAAGGACGTCTCCCTCCGCGGCCTGGTCCTGGCCGAGCCCGGGACGCTCGAGCCGGCGACCTGCCTGGGTCTCAGCCTCCGTCTTCTTCCCGGTCCCGACCCCGTCAAGGACCTCGAGCGCGTGCGCTTTCACGCCGGCACGGCCGAGACCCTGGGGCGGATCATTCTTCTGGACCAAGACCAGAGCGATCTTGGACTCCCTGTCCCCGTCGTCTTCGAGGCCGAGGTTCCCTTGGCCGTGGCTCTGGGGCAGGCCTTCGTCATCCGTCGTTACTCGCCCCCGCGAACCATCGGTGGCGGCACGGTCACCGTGCCCAGCCTGGACCACGCTCTCGGAGGCCGACCTCGCGGACGCTCCGCCCGCCGGGCGGCCACCGCCTTACTGGCCGTGGGCTCGGGTGGAGGCCCGCCCCGCCATCCGCCGGTCCCGGGCGGTTTCTCGTCCCTGGCCACCTACCTGAAGCTCATCGGCTCGGGGTCCGGATCCGCGTTCGCCGCCGCTCCATTGCCCCCCGGGGTGAGACTTCTCGCCGGCGGCCAACACGTGGCGGAGGCGGCTTTCTACCAGTCTGTTTGGTCCGAGGCGGCCGGCAGACTCCGGATTCAGCACGAGGCCAAGCCGCACCTGGCCTCGGCCGGTCGAGAGGCGCTTTGGAGCTGGCTCAAGGGGCGGGGTCTATCCCCATCCGTCTGGCTGGAGTCGTTCGCCTCCGAGGGCCTCCTGACCCTGGAGGGCGGAAGGGTCCGGCTCGGCGGCTGGAACCCGCGCCGGACGGAGGTCGTAGAAGCGGCCAGGCGGGCTCTCGACGCCGCCTTGCGCGAGGGTCGTTTCTCCCCGCCTTCTCTGCCGCCGGCGGGCGCGGGTTTGCCCCAGGAGGTGTTTTCGGCCGCGCTGGAGACGCTTCTGGAGGACGGGCAAGTTGTCTGCCCGTCGGGGCTTGCCGGAGGTTTGGCCGGCGAGCCCGTCTTCCACCGGCAAGCTATCGACATCGCCCGCCAACGCTTGGAGGAGCACCTCGACCGCCGCGGCGAAGTAACTGTGGCCGAGTTCCGGGACATGCTCGGCTCGACCCGGAAGTTCGTCCTGCCTCTCCTGGAGTACTTCGACCGCGAGAAGGTGACCTTCCGGCGGGGCGACCTGCGGGTGAGGCACCCGTCACGATGGGATGGCCACGGAGGAGAACAGTGAGAATGAGGGAACCCGGGTTCGAGTCGCTCCGCCTCCTGCCCTCGGTGGACAAGGTCATTCGGGCCATCCTGGCCGGATCCACAGCCGCGGCGCCGACCGAGCCACCGACCGCGCCACCGGCCGCGGCGCCGACCGAGCCACCGACCGCGCCAGCCGGCGGACTTTCTTCCGGGACATCCGCCAGACCGGGGTTTCCCGCTTCTCATCCCGAGGTTGCCCGAGCCGCGCGCGAGGCCCTCGCCCTCCTCCGCTCGCGCCTCGGCCCGTCCTTCACCCGCCCCGAACTTCTGGCCATGGCCGTAGCCGCGACTCGTCAAGTGCTGGCGGCCTCGTCCCGGCCTTCCCTGCGGCGGGTGATCAACGCCACCGGGATCGTCCTCCACACCAATTTGGGCCGGGCCCGCCTGGCGCCGGAGGCCGTTCAGGCGGCGGCTCTGGCCGGTGGGTACGCCAGCCTCGAGGTCTCCCTGGCCGACGGAACGCGACGGAGCCGGCAGGACCACGTCAGGGATCTTCTCCTTGCTCTCACCGGGGCCGAGGACGCCCTGGTGGTCAACAACAACGCCGCCGCCGTCTGGCTGGCCGTCCGCGGTCTGGCCCGCGGCCGGGCGGTGGTCATCTCGCGCGGCGAGATGGTCGAGATAGGCGAGTCGTTCCGCCTGCCGGAGATCATGGCCGAGGCCGGGGCGACACTGATCGAAGTGGGCACGACTAACCAGACCACCACCCGGGACTACCGCCGGGCCTTCGGTCTAGACGAAACCGCGCCGGCCGTCTCCGACCCCGTCCCGCCCGCCCTGGTCGGCCCCCGGCCCATCCCGGCCGCCATCGTCCTGGTCCACCCCAGCAACTACCGCATCCTGGGCTTTGCCGCGCGGCCACCGCGCTCCGAGGTTGTGGCCGTCGCTCGCGAAGCCGGGACGCCGGTGCTTGAGGATCTGGGTTCGGGCGCCCTCTTCGATCTTGGACCCTGGGGTCTTGGCGGCGAACCGACCCCGCGGAAAGCCCTATCCGACGGAGTCGACCTGGTGACCTTCAGCGGTGACAAGCTTCTCGGCGGGCCGCAGTGCGGCGTCATTGCCGGCCGGGCCGCCCACCTGTCCCGGCTCCGCGAAGACCCGGTTCTCCGCTGCCTGCGCCCGGACAAGATGACCCTGGCCGCTCTTGAGGCGACTCTCAAGCTCTACGGTGGACCCGAAACCGACCCCATCCAGGCCCTCCGTCGGGTGCCGGTCCTGCGGGCCCTGACCGACTCGCCCGCGATCGTCCGCCGCCGGGCGGTCCGGGTCCTGCGCCTCATCCGTGCGGGCCTGTCCGCTGAAGCGAGCGGGATTTCCGCCGAGCTCCTGCCCGCCACGGCGGAGGCGGGCGGCGGCAGCCTCCCCGGCGTGGAGCTTGAGACCTGGGTCGTCGCCTTGCGGCACAAAACCCTCTCGACCGAAGAACTCTGGCGACGCCTGGCGGCGGCTGAACCGCCCGTCGTCGGGCGTCGGCGACACGACGCCGTGCTCCTGGATCTGAGAAGCGTGGCTGACGACGAGGCGCCGGAGCTCGCCCGGGCCGTGGTCCGGGCGGCCACTTTGGTCGAGTCCAAAGCCGCGCCCCAGGCCGCGCCCCAGGCCGCGCCGGGCACGCCGCCCGGCGCCCCGCCGAAGGGAGGTGACTCCGGTGACCGATCCTGACCCCACGGGCCGGTCCGAAGTGGACCTCCGCGCCGATAGCATCCGCCTGACCTCGCTCACGGCCAAAGCGGGCTGAGCTTGCAAGCTGCCCCCCGAGAGCCTGGTTCAGGCCCTTGCAGGCATCTACGGTGACATGGAGGACGCGGGGATATTCTCCCTGGCGGAAGCCGGCCGGATGTCTTTGGCCGGCGCACCCGGCGCGCGGACGCCGCCCGAGTCGCCCGCCGCTGACGACACCGTTCTCATCCAGACCGTGGACTTCATCACCCCGGTCCTGGACGACCCCTACGCCTTCGGCCAGGCCGCCGCGGCCAACGCCCTCGGCGACATTTACGCCATGGGCGGCCGGCCCATCTCCGCTCTAAACCTGGTTGCGTTTCCGGCCGGCCTTCTGTCCACCCGCGCCGGGGCCGAGATTCTGGCCGCGATTCTCCGCGGCGGGCGGGACAAGATCGAGGAGGCCGGGGCCGCCCTCCTTGGTGGGCACACCGTCGACGACGCGGAACCCAAGTACGGGTTGGCGGTCACCGGCGTCGGCCGGCGATCGCGGCTTCTCCCGCAGTCCGGCGGGCGTCCCGGGGATGTTTTGCTCTTGACTAAACCTATCGGTGGCGGAGTGCTGACGACGGCTCTCAAGCGCGACGGGCTGGCCCCGCCGGCCTTGGCCGAACTCACCCTGGTCCTGACCACGCTCAACGCCTACAGCCGCGACGCGGCCCAGGCCGTAGACGCCCGGGCCGCGACCGACGTCACCGGCTTCGGTCTGCTGGGGCACCTCAGCAATCTAGTCCTGGCTTCGGGGGTCGGGGCCGAGATTGAGGCCTCCGCCGTGCCGGTCATGCCGGCCGCGCTGGCCCTGGCCGGCCAGGGTCCGGAGGCCTTCCCGGCCGGCGCGCGGCGCAACCTCGACTTCGTCGCCCGCAGGGTGGACCTGTCCTTCGAGGGCTCGCCCATCGAGCCCTGGCGTAAACTGCTCCTCGCCGACCCGATGACCTCGGGAGGTCTCCTCGTGGCCGTGGCGGAGGACAAGGCCGAGGCCTTCTCCGCCCGAGTCCGGGCCGCGCTCCTGAAGATCCTCGGGCCCCGAGATCCCCGGAATCAAAACGCGGGAGCCCCAGGCTACTGGTGCTCCCGCATCGGCCGGTTGACCCCTCAGGCCGGTCGGATTGTCGTCACCTCGGAACGTTCCGCGGCAAGACCGTTGTCTCCAAAGTCAGATTCGTGCCGAAGCGACTTGTCACCGTGATGGTCAGACCGACCGGTTCCGGACCGGTGTTAACGCTGACTCCGAAGGTAGTCACGTGCTCGGCCACAACCGTGCCGCCGGCGGTGACGATGTTGACCGGGTCCACGAACGCGCTTACGACCCGGTAGATGGTGTTCCCGCTAAGGTAGTAGGCCACCTCGTCGTCGTGCGAAATCGCGGACTCCCCGGAACCCTCGGTCCAGGTTACCCGGTAGGCCAGGGCCGAGAGAGCGGGAGAGGTTACCACCGCATTGGCTCGGATCAGGCCTTGGACCGGCGGGTCCTCTCCGGGATCGCCGTTGATGATGGCGTTCAGGGTGTCGCGGGCGAGGCGGTTGAGCTCGCTGTCGGTCATGGCCTGGCGCTCGGTCCGCCATCCGGCCCCCCAGAGAGCCATCAGCCCCAGAAGGAGTAGGGTGGCCAGGCCAAGCGCAACCACGGCCTCGACCAGACTGAAGCCGGCCTGGTCACGCGCATGCGCGCCGACGGAACCACGCGCACGTGCGCCGGAGTGGCTGCGATTGCGCCCGAATCTAAATGCCATCGGCATAGAGAATGAACTCCCACTTGGCTAGAAAATTACTGCCTGGCGCCGGCCGGTGGTCGGCCCCCTCCACGAACGGCTTCCGATAGGCCTCGAGGATAACCTTCTTGCCCAGGGGGTTCTCCTCCCCGCTGGTCATGTTCGACAGGAAGAGAATCTCCTGGAAGACGATCAGCCCCGTGTCGTAGTAGTCGTCCGCGTCCGTATCGCCGATAGTCTCCAAGCCGACGCCCACGCCGTAGTAGCCGACAGCCTTCACCTTTTCGACTCGGTCCTGGAGAACGCTGGTGGCCACCGTTGTCCCAACCGATCGCTCCATAGAAATCAAAACGGCCGTCAACCCCATGAAAATGGGGATGACGGCCAAGGCTAGAAGAAAGGTCGCCACGACGACCTCAAGCAGGAGAAACATACCCTTCTCGTTGGCCAGATGGCGCCGCCAGAACTTGCCGCGGCTCCTCTGTTCACAACCCTCAGAGCGTCGGGCGGGATCGC
>Ga0315268_10008760_pt1 | contig 10533 bp, 7 predicted proteins | sample C1_top_MG_FD_204535 | JGI IMG/M metagenome (GOLD analysis project Ga0315268, IMG submission 204535) | Sediment microbial communities from Yellowstone Lake, YNP, Wyoming, USA - C1_top | ecosystem: Environmental > Aquatic > Freshwater > Lake > Sediment | place: USA: Wyoming | collected 2017-08-01 | reverse complement strand
CTGACCCGAAAATGACAATTGGGTGCATGTGCGCGACGCGTCTTGGACTGCGGCAGTCCCCTGCCGCTTTTGCGACCAGGCCGCGGGGAAAGCGCCAGAGGACTGGCGCACTCCAAGGCGCTTCGCGCGAGTCGGCGCACATCTCATTCTCATCGTTTGTGGCGCCGCGTGCGGCATGAAGTCTGACCCGGAAATGACGGTTGGTGCATGTGCGCGAAGCGTCTTGGACTGCGGCGGTCCCCCGCCGCTTTTGCGACCAGGCCGCGGGGAAAGCGCCAGAGGACTGGCGCACTCCAAGGCGCTTCGCGCGAGTCGGCGCACATCTCATTTTCATCGTTTGTGGCGCCGCGTGCGGCATGAAGTCTGACCCGGAAATGACGGTTGGTGCATGTGCGCGACGCGTCTTGGACTGCGGCGGTCCCCTGCCGCTTTTGCGACCAGGCCGCGGGGAAAGCGCCAGAGGACTGGCGCACTCCAAGGCGCTTCGCGCGAGTCGCCGCACATCTCATTTTCATCGTTTGTGGCGCCGCGTGCGGCATGAAGTCTGACCTGAAAATAGAGTCTAGCCACAGACGAAACACGGATGAAACAAGGAGAAGTGGGAGCCGCGTTTTTAGTCTTGTAACGGTCTTGAGGCCGCAACTAACCTCAAGTCGCGACGGCAGACAATTCACGGCTCGATTAGGCATGACTACGCGAACTCTGGCTCCTGCAATTCTGTGTTTGGCCGGTCTAACTCTGGTGACGAGGGCGTCCCCAGCAGAGCAGGTCCTTTTTGACTTCACGCGCCCCGCCGACGCTGCTTGGCTACGCACCCAGGACGCCCAAGTTGCGTTGGTTGCCACCCGCAGGGCGGGACCGGCGGGCGCGACGCCGGAGCGCACGGTGGACCGCGCGGGCAGGGTGTCTGCACCGGCCATGGCCTTGCGGGTGATGACCGGCCACCGCGAGCCTTGGCCTGGGGTCACGCTCAGTGCGCCCAGCGGCCAGTGGGACCTGTCCCCCTACCAATACCTCACACTCGAAGTGAAGAACGTCGGCGACGAGCGCGTGGCCGTTCATTGCCGCGTGGACAATCCCGGGGCCGACGGCAAGAAGAACTGCCTCACCGGCGCGGTGTCGCTTGAGCCGCGCCAAGAGGCGGTGCTGCGGATGGAGCTGAAGCGGGCCGCTAGCAGCACCTTGGGCGGCAAGTTGTTCGGGATGCGCGGCTACCCGGTCGCGCCGGGCGGCGAAGGCACGATTGACCCCACGCGGGTCAACCAGTTGATCGTGTTTGTGGCCAATCCGACCGTGGACCACAGGTTTGAGCTGGGCCGCGTCTGCGCGACCGGGACCTATGCGGCCCCCACCGCCTTCACCACCGACGCCGACCCGTTCTTTCCGTTCATTGACGGCTTCGGCCAGTATCGGCACAAGGACTGGCCCGGCAAGATGCACTCCGTGGCCGAAATGGCGGCGCGGCGCGAGGCCGAGGCGAAGGAACTGGCCGAGCAGCCGGCGCCCAAGGACTGGGACCAATACGGCGGCTGGCTGGCCGGCCCGCGTCTCCAGGCCACTGGCTTCTTCCGCACCGAGAAGCACGCCGGCAAGTGGTGGTTGGTTGACCCCGAAGGCCGGCTCTTCTTTTCCCACGGCATTGACTGCGTGCGGATGCAGGACTTGACGCCCATTGACGAGCGCGCGGCCTGGTTCGCGGATTTCCCCGGCGACCAGCCCGATTTGCAGGAGTTCATCGTGCCGGCGGCATACGCCCTCAAAGGCCACTACGCGGGCAAATCGCCCAAGTGCTTCGACTTCGCCGGCGCCAATCTCAAGCGCAAGTATGGGCCGGACTGGCGCGAGTCGTGCGCCGACCTCATCCACCGCCGCCTCCGCAGTTGGGGCCTCAACACCATCGGCATGTGGTCTGATGAAGCCACCCGCCTCCGCCGCAAAACTCCCTACGTGGACGCCATCGGCTCCCGCCGCGCCAGGCTCATCGAGGGCAGCGAAGGTTACTGGGGCAAGTTCCCCGACGTGTTCGACCCTGGGTTCAAGGAGGGGCTGCGGCGCGGGGCGGGGGCCAAGGTGGGCAAAAGCGCCGGCGATCCGTGGTGCCTTGGCTACTTCGCCGATAACGAAATGTCCTGGGGCGATGAGACCTCGCTGGCCATCGCGGCATTGCGCTCGCCGCCTGACCAACCCGCCAAGCGCGCCTTTCTCGAAGACCTCAAGAACCGCTACCAAGACATCGGGAAGCTCAACGAGGCTTGGGGAACCAGTCACGCTTCGTGGGACGCGCTGCTCAATCACCGCGAGGCCCCGGACAAAGAAAAAGCCAAAGCCGATTTGGCCGCCTTCTATACGCGCTTGGCCGAGCAGTACTTCCGCACCGTGCGCGAAGCCATCAAAGACGTGGCGCCGCAGCAACTCTACCTGGGCTGCCGTTTCGCCTGGGTGAATCCGCGCGCGGCGGCGGCCGCGGCCAAGTACTGCGACGTGGTGAGTTACAACCTCTACCGGCGCAGCGTGGCGGATTTCCAGTTCAACGGCGGCGCCGACGTGCCGCTCATCATCGGTGAATTTCACCTGGGCGCGCTCGACCGGGGCATGTTCCACACCGGCCTGGTGCCCGTGGCCAGCCAAGCGGAGCGGGCGGCGGCCTACCAGGAGTACATTGAAGGCGCGCTGCGGCATCCGGCCTTCGTCGGGTGCCACTGGTTCCAGTACCAGGACGAACCCACCACCGGGCGCGTCTATGACGAGGAGAACTACCAGATCGGCTTCATAGACATCGCCGACACGCCCTATCGCGAGACCATCGAGGCCAGCCGCGCCGTCGCCGCCAAGCTCTACTCCACGCGCTTGGCAAAGTGACCCGGGCGGGGAGCCACGGATTGGCACGGATGAAACACGGATGGATTTGCGATTTGCTCCCTGGCGATCATTTCCACGAATCCACAAGTTCAAGCACAAAGTCCATCGGCTCCACGATTGCGTACCCGGCGTTCTGAAGGTGCACGTTCGCGTTCTGATACTCGAGGCTTCGCCATCGTTCTTGGACCGGGACCATTTCAACTACGACACCGATAAGTGTCGGCACCCGTGGGTTCTGGAGGAACTTCAACTGCGTCGCTGGACCGCCACTATTCCCCCAATACACCGGGCAATCGACCACGATCTGCATCCTACTCGGGTCCTTTCCAGCTACAGTAATCCGCCTTAGAAGCGGGCGGAGTGGATCAAGCCTCAAGGGTGGCTCGGCCAGCGAAGTGGGAAAACCAAAAATGTAACCGTCGTTCCCAACGCCAACATCCGCGAACCGATCGATGAGCTCCTTAAGAAACCACATGAAATCACCGCTGTGATTTTGCAGGTGGATTTCAACCGGGCATACAATCCTCGATTTAAGTGGCGGATTGCCGAGGGGCTCAGTCATTCCCAACCGGCACACAACCACATCTCTCGTGGGGTGAGGACGGAGCTCTCCCGCATCGAGCAAGGAACGCAGAGGATTCGACAGGTCCCACGGTCCTCGTTAGTTCCTGTGGTAGTATAGAACACGCAGACTAGGTTCGAGGCCACTAGCTCGCTGCCCAGCACATTGCTCCCTGGACCGGGTGGATAAAGAACATGCTTCGCGGTCACGAGAAACCAATTCGAGTTTACATTGAGGAAGAAACCAGAGCCGACTGCCTCTGCTACCTGGCCTCCCGCAGGCTCCTTTGCCAAAAGGACCGCCGACACCTGGCAAACTGGATGCAGCGTCTGGGCAACCGCCTGCACCCAGAAGCCAAGGCCGACAACCGAAGTCACAAATCTCAAATTCATATTTCAATCGGCGACTTTCGCCGATAGTCAGACGGATTCTACACTCTTATGCTCCCCCTCGCAACCAGTGCCCCCAAAGGCAGCGTGGGCGTCGCTGGCGAGACCGGTCTCCAGCGCCGCCAGCACACCGGCGGTATCCAAATCCAGCAGCGGCTTGAGGGCCAGGACCAGCCCAGGGAACGTGCGGCTCCGGAGCAAGCCCTGCGCATCCGGGGTCTGCGGCAGGTATTCATCTTCCTCGAGGCAGAACCAGTCAAATCGGTGTTCGGCCGTGCGCCAGACCAGGTATTCCAGCACGCGGCTCCGGCGGTAGGCCCGGAGTTTGTCGTGCAAGTCAATCGAGGCTGAGCTGGCGGCAATCTCCACCACTAATTCTGGTGGGCCAACCAGGTAGCCCTCGGCGTTCTCCCGCGTCCGGCCACCGCGCTCCGTCAACAGGCGCAGCAAGGCGTCAGGTTGAGTGGTGTTGTCGGGGTCGAGGATCACGGTGGCGTTTGGCAGGGCTTCTGTTCCCGGCGTTTGCGCGGCATAAGTGCCCAGCCAGGTCTGAATCAGGCCGTCTGGCTGCGCATGGACCCTGCGCACAGGGGAGCCGATATACACCACGCCCTCGATGAGTTCAGCCTTTTTAACGTGCGGCATCCGCTCGTAACGCCGCAGGAACTCGCGGCTGCGCATCGTGTCGCCGCTCTCCAGGACCGGCGGAGGCTCTGCCACCGTTACCGGCGCGGTCGCTTCACTTTCAGTTGCCAACATACGGCTGAAACCTAACCCAACCTGGCGGTAGGAGCAACTCCTTTAACTACTAACCCCGGCAGGAGGCAGGAGGCAGGGGATGCAGCAGCAGCGGAGCAGAGGAGCACGGGGGCGATGGGGCAGGGGACAGGGCCAGGAATCAGCAGTCAGAGCCACGCATCACGTTTCACGTTCCACCTATCACGCATCACGGGACGCGGGCGCCCGCCGGAGTCTCGGTTTTCGCGGTGGGCACCCGGATGGTCAGCGCCAAGAGTCCCATGCCCAGCAGTGCGCCGCCCAAGAGCAGCAGAGCGGCCATGTTGCTGCCGGTCCGGTCCTTGATCACGCCCACCAGCGAAGGCCCGACGAAGCCGCCGAGGTTGCCGACCGAGTTGATGAGCGCGATCCCGCCCGCCGCGGCCGTTCCGCTGAGAAACGCGGTGCCCAGCGCCCAGAAGGGGCCCAAGGTGGATTTGAGTCCGGCGAAAGCCAGGGTGAGGCCCGCCATGGCTAGATAGGGATCGTGCAGGTAAGCGCTCATGGCGAATCCGACTGTCGATGAAATCGCCGCCACCGCCACGTGCCCCCGCCGTTCGCCCGTCCGGTCGGAATGGCGTCCCACCAGCAGCATGGCCACGGCGGCAGCGACATACGGAATAGCGTTGATGACGCCCACGAGCGCGTCGCTTTGGCCGGAGAACCCCTTGATGATCGAGGGCAGCCACATCTCGTAGCCGTAGCTGCCCACGTTGAGCAGGAAATAAATGAGGCAAAGGAGCCAGACGCGGCCGCTGCTGAAAGCCTCCGCCAAGCCGTGTTTCTGCTGCAACTCAGGCCGGCGGGCTTCCTCGTCGAGACGGGCCTGGATCCAGGCTTTTTCCGCCGCGCTCAACCATTGGACCTCACCGGGGCGGTTGGGCAAAACGAACAGAACGACCCCTCCCAGCAGCACGGCCGGGATGCCTTCGAGCAGAAAGAGCCACTGCCAACCAGCCAGTCCGCCGGCGCCGTCCAGCCTGAACAGGATCGCCCCCGAGACCGGCGAGCCGACGACCCCGGCGATCACGCCCCCGGTGGCGAAGAGGGCCACGGTCCGAGCCCGTTCCTTGGCCGGGAACCAGTAGGTCAGATACAGAATCACGCCGGGGAAGAAGCCCGCCTCCGCCGCGCCGAGCAGGAACCGCAGGCAGTAGAACACCGCCACGCTTTTGATGAAGAGCATGCTCGCGGAGATGATGCCCCAGATGACCATGATGCGCGCGATCCAAAGCCGCGCGCCCACCCGATGCAAAATGAGGTTGCTCGGCACTTCAAAGATGAAGTAACCGATGAAAAAAAGCCCCGCGCCCAGCCCATAGACGCTGCCGAAAACCGCTTCCCGCACCCCGAGGACCTCGCGCAAGTGCAGCTTGGCGAACCCGACGTTGATGCGGTCAACGTAGGCAATGATGTAGCAGACGAACAAGAGCGGAAGCAGCCGCCACATCATCCGAAGAAGGAGGGCGCGTTCGGCGGCGGGGCTGATGCCCTCGGCCTCGGCAGCGGGCCGGCTGGTCAGCAACGGCGCCTCTGGCCGGCGCGCGCCGCCACTGTCAATTGGCGTTTGCATGAAAGCCCCTCTTCAGGCAGCGGGCCAGCATGGCCGCCCGGAGGCCAAATTGAAAACGGAAAATAAGGGCAACAAACGAAGAAAACGAAGCGTCGGCGCCCCTGGCCGGAGCGCTAATCGCTCGTCCGCTAATCCAAGGCGAAGCCCACCGCCGACCCGTGGGAGGCGTGCGCCGGCTACTCGGGCGGCAGTTCGAGGCGGTAGATTTTGAGATTTCGCTGGCCAGGTTTGTTGGCGCCGCGGTTAGACATGAAAAAGACGTACTTGCCGTCGGGGCTCACCGCCGGGCGAGTGTCGTACGAGCCGTCAAAAGTCAGTTGTGTGGTCACGCTCCCGTCAACTTTGACGATCCAGATGTCAAAATTATGCTCCCCCTCAATGGCCGCTTGGTCGCAGGCGTAGATGATCCGCTTGCCGTCGGGGACCCAGACAGGATAGAGTTCAGCGTAGTCGCCCTCGCCCATGATCACCCTGGTATCTTCGGTGCCGTCGAGGTTGATCTTCCAGATCTTCTCGCGGCCGGCGGCGTCCGGTTTCGCGTAAGCGATCTTGGTGCCATCCGGGGACCAACACGGGGAGTGTCCGACACCACAGACCTGTGTAGCCAGGCTGCCGTCGGAGTTCGCGATCCAGACCTGGGGGGACTTGCCCCCCACGGGCCAGGAGGTGTAGGCGAGCTTCTTGCCATCGGGCGAGACCGCAGCCTCAGTATCAATGACGGAGGAAGGGCTGTCGGTGATCTTGGTCATTCCGCCGCGGCCTACGCCAGGCATGCGCCAAATGGTGTAGCGGCCCCCCGGCAGGCGGTCGGAAGAAAAGTAGATCCACTGGCCGTCGGGAGAAACTGTGGCTTCAATGTCCCGTTGCGCGCCTTCGGTGATATGGGTGCGCGCGTTGCCGCGCTGTGCCCACAGGTTGAAGCAAGCGCGGTCGGGCGCTTGCGGCAGCCAGCGAGGAATGGAGAAGACAAAGTCCAGGCTGTTGGTCATGACGCTGATCCGGGTCTCGTATTTGGCGAGCTCGGGTTTATCCGGGTCGGGATCAGAGGCGACCGGGACGACAGGCGGTTCAGTTCCGGTCTTCTCTACTTGGGAGAGCACGTTGTTGGTGATGAACTGCATGGGCTCCTTGCCTTCGGGAGTCGGCACCATCACAATCACCGGCGAGCGGACAAAACGCACGGGTTTCAGTTCTACGTCCAGCTTGCCCTTGGCCGCCTCTTCCCGCGCGAAGATTTCCGAAAACGGCTGCGGATCGCCGCGCTCCATCTTGTAGTACCAACCGTCTTTCTCCACCGTCACCTGAAAAGTGCTCCAGAGGGCAGAACCATCGGTGCGCGTGAAGACAAACGTCCGATGGAGGGGAGTGAGGCCGACTTCCTGGCCGTCAACCTTGACTGTAGCGTTGGTGTTGCAGGTGATGTCCACTTGGAACTCCTCCCGGATCCTTGGTAGTTCGATCTTCACCTCTGCGTTGGCCACGATTTGTTCGCGAGTGAAGCGGGCTGTCGTGGTGAGGTAGTTGGTGAGGCTGGCGGTGGCGGTGAGCGCAGACCACGGCGACCTGGAGTTGGGGCGGGTGAACCGCACGCGCAAGTTGCACGGCGCCGCGCTGGGAAGGCCGGCGCCCTGCACGCTCACGGCGGCCCCCGGTGGTTCGGTGACAAAACGCGCTTCCTTCTCGTCAAACAGCGGGTCCAGCCTGAGGTACAGTCCCCACGGGCTTTTGTTAGTCTTGGCCTCCGCCATTGAGAGCACTCTGCTCCGAGGTTCGTAGTCTGGCAACTCCACGCGCACAGTGTGTGAAGACGGCTGTCCTTTTTCGATTGTCCAGTCCAGTTTCTCGGTGTGGGGCGATTCGCCCTTAACGGCGCCATCAATCTTCACGGTGGCCCCGGTTGGTGAAGTGCCAACCGTCACCGTCCGGCGGACCCCCACGCAGCCAACCAGCAACAGTGCCACCCCGAAGGCCGCCCACGGCCAGCCAAGACCACGGAAACGACGAATTGTCCGCTGAAACCTCATGAGAGTAGTTCGCGTCGTATTCATACTTGTCCTCGCTACAACTCAAGCCTGCGCGCCCCCGACTTTCAGGCGCAAAGCTAAGTGGCGAAAGGCTATTGGGCAATTGAGGGCATGTCGAGAGATTTTTTGCGAGTAATTGTGGCCGCGCAGAGATCCCTTGGGGGGAGAACGGTGGAGATTGGGAAGGCCGCTGGAGAAGCGGGCGTGGGCGTGGACGGCCTGTGGCTGCAGGGCGTGCTCGACAACTGGCGCCGTTCCCGTGGGAGCCGGACTTGAGCGCCCGCTGCCAGGAACGTCTGGCCAAGTTGCGCGCCTTGGTCGCGCGGGGGGCAAGCACAGCTTCGGCGTCTATCTCTACCTCAACGAGCGGCGCGCCATCTTACTCTGAACCGATAGTAAAGACTCCATGCCCCACGCGGCGCGACAAACGATGAAAATGGTGGGAGGACGACGATTCTGAAGCATTTTGCCTCCGCGTTCTCGGCGCCCTCGGTGGCATTTTCGCGTCAGCTAAAACCGATAGATCAGGTTTAGCGCCAACGAAAGGGCGTTTTTGTCATCGTCGCCAAACGGGGCGGCGATGCCACGCCTGGCCGTCAGGTCATGGTCCCAGCGGAACTCGGCGCGGCTGATGACGTTCTGCCACAACTGGTAGTCAATCGTGAATGTCTCCCCAAGGAACTTCTCGCCCCCTGGCGGCTTGGTGGTCCAACAGCCAGAAGTCGCCGAGGCGTATTCGACGCGGTTGTTGAACTTGAGTTTCTCCGTGGCCTGGTACATCAGGTACAACCCGCTTGCATTGGCGTACCATGCTGTGGTCATGCCGTGGTGGGGTATGGCGATGTAATCGTAAGCCGCGCCCACGCTCAATCCCTTTAGCGGCAGCGGGACGTTGCCGTAGGCCGAGCAGGCCGTAATCCGGCTGGCCGTTATTGGGGCATTGGGGCTATCGAGGCCGTGGCCGATGATGAAAGTCAGGTTTGCGCCTTGCAGACAGCCGAAGGATTTCGGGGCGGTCAGGTAAAGCGACCCCGCATAAGTCTTCTCCGACTCGGCCCCTGGCCGATTGCCGGCAGGGTAGGCGCGGTAGGCGCGGCCATTGATGGGGCCGTTGCAGGTATTGACCACACCCGCCCCCAGCATCATCCAGTCGTTGAACCGATAAGCCCCGACCAAGCCGGTGTGCTGTCGGGGGCGTGATCCAGTATCCATACGAACGGCTGTAGTTGGGGTTCCGCCACGAATCAAATCGTTCGTAGTTGCAGGGCGAGTCGAACAAGCCAAAGGTCAAATACAGGCCGTTGCCTACCGGCGCCTTGAGCTTCAGGCGGGCCTGTTCGACGGTGAAATCGCTCCCAGCCGACGCGCCGATCATGCTGCGATACGTGCTGGCGTCGGGGCCGAAAAGCAGGTCCACTTGATAGCCGGCCGACCAGGCTGCCTCGCCAATCGGCTTGCCGAGCCCAACCTTCACCACGTTCAGGTTGAACCCGTCCTGTTTGGCCGTCCTGTCGTACGAGCGGCCTACCAGGGTATCGCCGGAGCCGAACTTCCATATCGCCGAAGTGTCCACGTAGCCGCTCAAGGTGGTGGCAGAAAGCGCCGTCGTGAGCGCGCTTGGGGCCTCTTCGGCCTTGGCTGTGGAATTGAGGCTGCAAGCGCCCACTACCGCGACGATGGCGAGCTGAAGCCCTCCCATAAGCACACGTTGCTTTTTCGCAGCAACGCCCAAGCCGTTGTCGGCCTGGCTGTTACTCGGCCGCCAGGGATCGTCAACAAAACGTTCGTCCCAGTGCCCTGGCACAGTTCAACCTTGGCCTCTTTGTGCTGGTGGCTGTAACCTGCGCTGGCCGTCGTGCTGGCGCACCGAGCCAGCACGGCCTTGGCGGCGAACGCCGCCACGCTGTTGAATATGAGACTAACTCGCCGCCAGTTTCTGCACGCGACTTCCGCCGCCGCCGGGGCGGGCCTCATCCCTGCGGGCAATTGGCTCGCCGCGGCAGACACAACCCAAGCCCGCCGCCTGACTGCTGCCGACCTGCCCAAGGGCAGCGCGCCGGCGCCGGTGGTGCTGCCGCATTTCCCGAGCCGGTTGCACGCTTTCGTGTGGCGCAACTGGCAATTGGCGCCGGTCAGGCGCATGGCCGCGGTGGTTGGCGCGCGGCCGGCGGACATCGTGAAGCTGGGCAAAGCGATGGGCCTGCCCAACCCGCCGCGCATCACGCCTGACCTTGAGCGGCGCTCCGCCCTCACTGTCATTCGCCGCAACTGGCACCTGCTGCCCTACGAGCAACTGCTGGCGTTGCTGGGCTGGACGCCGGAGCAGATGGCCTTCAGCCTGCGCGAAGA
>Ga0315268_10008759_pt1 | contig 10534 bp, 7 predicted proteins | sample C1_top_MG_FD_204535 | JGI IMG/M metagenome (GOLD analysis project Ga0315268, IMG submission 204535) | Sediment microbial communities from Yellowstone Lake, YNP, Wyoming, USA - C1_top | ecosystem: Environmental > Aquatic > Freshwater > Lake > Sediment | place: USA: Wyoming | collected 2017-08-01 | reverse complement strand
CCTCCAGTCTGCCGACCATGCTGGCTGCAGCATCATGCCCCTTCTGAATCAACGTATCGAGATTCGAGAAGTCATCGGAGAGATGGTTTCCGAGATCGGGACGAATGACAACGTCTGCCTTCGCCAGCTCGTCCTGGTTGGCGGATTGCATCGTGATACCCAGGATCTGGTCGGCTATTTCCCACGGGGCATGGAGTTTCGAAGCGGGGCGAAGGGGACTGGTGACATCAACGGCGATCACGATGTCCGCCCCCCAACGCCGCGCGACGTCAACGGGTACGTTCGAGACCAGCCCTCCGTCGAGCAACTGCGTCGTATCTTGGATCACCGGGCTGAAGAGGAGCGGCACGGAGACGCTCGCCCGCATCGCCTCCGTCAGATCGCCGCGGTCAAGCACGACTTGTTTCCCGGAAACCAGGTCGGTTGTGACGGCTCGAAACGGAATCCGCAAGTCGTCGAAGCTGGGGTTCGGGTGATAGATCCCCTGGAGCACGAGCAGGTTGAGATAATTCGTCAGGCGTTGGCCTGTCGATAGCGCCTCGGGAAGGATCGGCTTGAGCCCCTTGAATCGCACGGTCAGGATGCTTCTGTCCGCAGCAACTTTCTGATCGAGAAACAAGTCCGATCGCCGCGCCTCGTCGCTGAGGCTGAGCACATCTTCCCAGTTCGTGGTGTCCACAATGCGGCGAAGCTGTTCGGTGGTATATCCTGAGGCATAGAGGCCACCCAGGATACTCCCGATGCTCGTGCCGACGATGAGATCGATCGGAACCTTCGCCTCCTCAAGCACCTCGAGCACTCCAATGCCAGCAACACCGCGAGCGCCACCACCGCTTAGCACGACGGCGACCTTCGGGCGTCTGACAGACTTATAGGGGAGAAAGTCCGGAATACGCTGCCGGGACTCGCTGAACATAGGCTGAATCACTCTCGTCACCGGCGCGTGTTGGTCGCTCGCCTGAACAGCGAGAGCGGAAAAGAAATGGGTGCACAAGAGTGCGGCCAGGAGGAACCGGCGCGCGATCGACATAGGATTCGTCATTGCGGAGACCGGATGCAAAAGTACCGAAATCTGCATGGAATAGCAACGCGGGAGCTCGCGGAAGTCAATGCCGGATCGGTTCCTGGGGCGACCTTGCCGACATGATGGCCCATACCATCGCTTGATTTTCGCTCTTCTTCACGTTATGTTGCAAAAAAGGCTCCACGCTCGCGTGGGCGTCCGGGCCGAGTTCGGGCGATGTTCATTGCTTCTCTCTCTGATACGCTGGGTCGATGACGTTTCTTAATCCTTTCCTTCTGTTCGGGTTAGCCGCTGCTGCCATTCCAATCTTTCTGCACCTGTTCAACCTTCGCAAGCTCCGGACGGTCGAGTTCAGCACGCTGACGTTCATCAAGGAGCTCCAGAAGACCAGAATCCGACGACTCAAGCTTCGTCAGGTCCTCTTGCTGATTCTACGAACGCTCCTTGTCATTGTGCTGGTGCTCGCGTTCGCTCGACCTACCCTGAAGGGCCCTCTGGCAGGGACGCTTGGCTCGCATGCCAAGACAACGGCAGTCTTTCTCGTCGATGACTCGTACACGATGACCGTCAGCGACGAAAGGGGTGAATTGCTCAAGCAGGCAAAACGGGCCGCAGAGACGATTGTGGATCTCCTCAACCAAGGTGATGAGGTGTTCCTCGTCAAACTCTCTGAAGTCCACCGCTCGTCGCAGGATGAGATGCAGGCGGCAACGAGAGACTTCGCCCTTCTTCGAAAGGAGATCCAGCAGATCAGGCCGTCCTTTGTGCATACTCCGATCGTGGACGCGCTGCGGTACGCAGCCAAACTGCTGTCGAAGTCGTCAAATTTCAACAAAGAGGTCTATCTCTTCTCGGACTTCAAAGCCGGATCGTTCGATCTCCCGACAGCCTCGTCCTCTCAAGAAAAGCTCTTCCCTCACGAGGTCCGCTTCTTTTTCGTCCCATTGGGAAGGAGGTCCGTTCAAAACCTCGGCATCGAATCGATCAGCATCCCCTCCTCAATCTTTGAACAAGGCAGACCCTTCACGCTCGCGGCTCGGATCAGGAACTACACCACCGCGGCAGTTCAGGACCACGTGGTCAGCGTGTTTCTGAATGGAACGCGGGTCGCTCAACGGGGCGTGGACATCCAGAGCGGCGGATCTGCCAATGTGGAATTCTCCGTCGTTCCGAATAGGTTCGGTTACCTCTCGGGTTTCGTCGAGCTCGAGGATGATGACTTTGAATACGACAATCGTCGTTATTTCGTCATCTACATTCCTGAACACATCCGCGTCTTGATCGTCGGACGACCGGCAGAGACGCGCTATGTCGCGCTTGCGCTCGCAGCTCGGCAGTCATCGCCGGCCTCCAGCTTCGTTGTGCAGGAGGTGAGCCCAAATCAGTTGAGCTCCGTCCAGATCGACGCGGCAGATGTGGCGGTTCTCACGAACAGCCAGGATCTCTCCTCGGCGCAAGTGAACGAGCTTTCATCATTCCTCACCAACGGAGGGGGGATGGTGCTCTTCCCCGAACCGCAGGTTCAGCCTGCCCTCTTCAACAGGATCGTTTCCACTCCCTTGAAGCTGCCGAAGATCGCTGGCATCGATGGGAGCGGTTCGCAAGGCAGCTCCTTCATCGAGTTCGAGAAAATCGACTTGCGACATCCGGTGTTCCAGGGAATGTTCGGAGAGCAAGCGGCGAACCCGCAAGATCAGCGCGCCGCTGAACAACGAACCGTCGAATCGCCTCGGGTAACCATATCTGTTCGGTACGTGCTGACGCCGCATTCCAATCCGATTATTACGCTCTCCAACGGAGCGGCATTCTTGCTGGAGCAGCACGTTGGGTCGGGGCGAGCCTTTCTGTGCGCTGTGGCGCCCAATCTGCAGTGGTCGGACTTTCCGCTGAAGGGCCTCTTCGTTCCGTTGCTCGATCGCTCCATCTCATATCTCGATCAAGAGCACGAACAACCGAACGAGACGCTTGCGGGGGAGGAGATTCTTCTCAAGAGTCGAGTTCGCGCCGGAGCCCCGTGGAAGGTTCAGGACCCCGACGATGGCCAGGTTGTCGTCACGCCTTCAACTTCTGGACCGCGCCAGATAGCGCGATTCACCGCCACGGATCGCGTCGGCATCTACACGGTTGCGGCGGGCACGGAGAGAATCGAGATGTTCGCGGTGAACCTGGATCCGCGGGAATCGAACACCACAAAAGCTCCACCCGCCGTCATCGAAGGGATGCTCCAGCGGCTCGGCATCGACCCGGCCTCCGTACAAGAGGTTCGAGAACCTCAAGACCTCCAGCGCACGATTCTGCAATCCCGATTGGGCGTCGAGCTGTGGAAATATCTGCTTCTCGCGGCTCTGATCATCGCACTCGTTGAGATGATCGTTGCCCGTACGTCGAAACGGGAAACATTGACCCCCTGATCCTATGATCGAACTTGCTCCGTCAGGGAAAGAACGATGCATCATCGTCGGGGTGTCGACTCGCTCGATCGGCCGTGATCAGACCGAGGAGTATATGGACGAGCTCGCGCTCCTTGCCGAAACCGCCGGAGCGGAGGTCGCGGTGCGCATGACCCAGGATCGGGACCGGATCGAGCCCTCGACCTTCATCGGCAAAGGGAAAGTGGAGGAAATCCGCTCGCTTGTTCATGAGCTTAGGATCTCGCTGGTGATTTTCGACGATGACCTCTCGCCCGTCCAAGTGAGGAACTTGGAGCGTGCGCTTGAGTGCAAGATCCTCGATCGGAGCGCCCTCATTCTGGACATTTTTGCCTCTCGGGCGAAAACGAGCGAGGCGAAAACCCAAGTTGAGCTTGCCCAGCTGGAATATCTGCTGCCGCGCTTGACCCGGCAGTGGACTCACCTTTCAAAACAGTACGGCGGGATCGGTACCAAGGGCCCCGGTGAGACACAGATCGAGACGGACCGCCGGATGATCCGCGCGAGGATCAGTCACCTGAAGGAACGGCTGAAGCGCGTAGCCCAGCAGCGTGTCACGCAACGAAAGGGACGCACCCTTCACACGCGAGCAGCCCTGGTGGGATACACGAACGCCGGCAAATCGACGCTGCTGAACTTGCTGTCTGGCTCGGACGTCTTCGTCGAGAACCGCCTTTTTGCCACCCTCGACCCGACCACGCGCATCATCCCGCTCAACCCTTCGATCCAGATCCTCATGACGGATACCGTCGGATTCATTCGAAAGCTTCCGCACCATCTCGTCGCCTCCTTCAAGAGCACACTCGAGGAGATCACGGAAGCGGACCTGTTGCTGCACATCGTCGATCTATCGAGCAACGCGTTCGAAGAGCAGATCAGGATCGCGAACGATACGCTTGCCGAACTGGGGGCAGATGAAAAACCGACCCTGATGGTCTTCAACAAGATCGATCGACTGCCGGATCGAACGATTATGCAGCCGCTCGCCGAGAAGTATCATCCCCGGGTGTTTATCTCCGCTACGCGCGGCATCAATATCCTGGGCTTGAAGGAAGAGGTGTTGCAGCTCTTGAAAAAGGAGTTTGTGGAGGAAACCTTCAGGATCTCGCAGGAGAATCAAAGACTGATCTCCCGCCTTCACGAGACGGGCGAGGTCCTCGAGCGGATCTACGAGGACAACCTCGTGATCGTGCGCATGAGGATCAAGCGGAAGGACCGGGAACGGCTGGTGAGCCTTGTTCAGAGTGCCTGAGCTTACTGGAACTCATCTCAAAAACAATCCGTGTCATGCTGAACTTGTGCGTTCTTTGCATCCCGCCGATGTGTGGCGGGGGTTCAGCATCCATCCTTCAGCTTGAAATGGACCCCGAAAGCCCGACAAAGAACATCGGGGCAGGCGAGTTCGGGGTGACACAGCCGCTATTTTTGAGATGGCGGCTACAGAATCTCGCGAATTCTCTCTAGAAGCTCTCCCAGTCTAGATCTGGGAATCGGCTGCAGAGAGTAGCTTGGGATTGGTGGGAACAAGCGTCACTACAATGGGGGCAAGGACCTCTTGACCGAGCAGCAGCCCTCTCATCTCCAACGTGACTCGTTCCCCGGCAATTCTGTTCCACGGCTCTTTCACATCGTCGATGTCGGCCCCCTCGAGCGTCAGGGCGTAGGTCGTTCCGGGCGGAACCAGAACGTACGGCATCGGCTGGAACCTCCCGTTGAACTGGTAGTGCACGTTCTCGGAGGTCCCTTTCAGGTATGCTTGCCGAAGACTCAACGTGTCGCGGCTCCGGTTATCGAAGGAAATTGTAATCGAGGAGAACACACGATCGGACACGCGGTACGTTCCCGAGACTGCAACCTCAAGCTTGTGCTCCGGATCCCGGTGGACGTAGCGCTCGCAGTTGCAGTTCTCCGTCAGTACCAGATAGGGATAGCTAGAAGTGCACGAGCTGAGGATGAACGGCACCACCAGCAGGAAGTGCCATGCCCTCATGTCTATCGCTCCGGCGACTTGATCACCGTCTCGCCCGTGAAGATCCTCTTGACCTCTTCCGCTTCGTCACGTGAGCCGACGATATCCCCCCAGTGCATCGGTATCAACGTGTGAGGCTTGAACGCATTTGCTGCCTCTCCCGCTTCTTTCGCCGTCATCGTGTAGGTGCCGCCGCACGGCAATAAGGCAAAATCGGTTACGACGGTCCTCATCTCAGGAGTGAAATCGGTATCACCGGAGTGGTAGATCTTCTGCCCGGTCGAAAGCGTGATGACGTATCCCACCCAGTTGTTCCCTTTCGGATGAAACTTCTTCCCGACGTTATAGGCGGGGATCGTCTTAACTTTCAACTCGCCGACGTTATAGAGCTCGTTCGGAACGACAGCGATCACGGTGCCCTTGATTTGGTACGCCGCGTCCTTCGGAGCGAAAAATGCCGTCCCTTCCTTCTTGATCTTGGCAATGTCCTCGATCGAGAAGTGATCGTAATGCGCGTGGGTGATAAAGATGACATCGGCTTTCGGCAGATTCGCGGGAAGCTTCCACGGGTCGATGTAGATTTGCGTTGCACCGTCTTCGATACGAAACGACGCGTGCCCGAGCCAGTGGATATGCTGATGGTTCATAGATCCTCCTTTCATTTCGAGCTGCTGTGTGGGCCCTTCGATCAAGGAGAGCGACACGAATGACGCCCGGCCCCCGCCGACCTGGTTTTCTACGGTGCGTGACCCCTTGCCGGGGTGTGCCCTTCCTCCGATCGCCCCCTCGCCGCGGCGAATCCCGGCTTGATAACATCGTAGATGAACGCGATGCGTCTCTTGTACGGCATGAATGCGCTCTTCATCGCATTGATCGTAAGCTTCTCAAGGTCGTCGAACTTGAGATCGAACACGTCAGCAGCCGTTTGTAACTCGTCCGTGAGCGTGATCCCGCTCATCAGCCGGTCGTCGGTATTGAGGGTCACACGAAACCTGTACCGAAAATAGACACCGAACGGGTGTTCCTTGAGACTCTTGACGGCGCCTGTGTCCACGTTGCTCGTGAGGCAGATCTCAAGCGGTAGCCGCTTGTCCAGCACGTATTGCGCAAGCGTCCCCATGCTTAGCACTTCGCCGTCCTTGACCTTCATATCTTCGATTAACCGTGTGGCGTGGCCGATGCGGTGCGCGCCGCACCATTGAATCGCCTGCCAGATCGATTCCTTCCCGAACGCTTCCCCCGCGTGAATCGTGATATTGAAGTTCTCCCGTTGTATATAGTGAAATGCCTCGATGTGCTTCTTGGGAGGATACCCCCCCTCCTCCCCCGCCAGGTCAAACGCCACGACCCCGTGATCGCGAAAATCAATCGCGAGCTGAGCGATCTCCTCGGATATGTCGGGCTTCATGTTCCTCAGCGCACAGAGGATCACACCGTACTCGATACCGAAGTCCTTCCTTCCCCGCTCCAGGCCGCGGAGCACCGAGCGGACCACTGTTTCCATGTGAAGGCCCTTCTTGAGGTGCTCAATCGGCGCGAAGCGCGTCTCGACGTACACGACGCCGTCACGTTTCATGTCCTCCATCATCTCATACGCGACGCGTTCGAGTGCTTCCTCCGTTTGCATGACGCCACACGTGTGCTCGAATCCCTCGAGGAACAACGGCAAGCTGCCCCGCGTGGCCCCGCGGTGGAACCACTCTGCCAACTCTCCCGGATCGGTCGTCGGCAACTTACGATAACCGTTCTCCTTCGCGAGCTCGATCACCGTCTGGGGGCGAACGCCACCATCCAGGTGATCGTGGAGGAGGACTTTCGGGAGGCTTCGTAAGAACTCTTTCGTGAATGTCATAGAGCGCCAGTCTAGTTTTTCCGATGCACCGTCTACCGGTCCACAGCAGTGAAGCTCTTCCCCCGAAGGGACCCGATCCGTGCGCAGAGAGTGGCGAAAAATCTCGTGTTCATATCGTGACCTGACCAGCTATTTCGCTGACGCCTTCGACGGAGCGGCGTCTTCCCCGCAGCCGTCTACGCCCGCGGACGAAGATGAGCAAAAGAGCCTCTCTCAATCTTAGGAGAATGTAGCTGAGCCTTTCCTGAAATTCAACCGCGCGCCAGTTCTGTGAGCCAGCCGATTGACTTTTCATGCGAATCTGGTTATAATGGCCAAGAAGTTGGACTTGCATCCTTGCGGATGGAGGCTGTTGCACCTTCGGTGTTTTCGTTGGCCAACCGTTTGACGGGACACACCATCGCCTGCCCTCTCGTACCGGCGAGGCATCACGGAACGTCGCCTGACATGCAAACCAGCAGACTAACCTTATGGACCAGCAGAAGATCAATGTTCTCGTCGCCGACGATGAGGACGGCCTAAGGGCGACCATCTCGGCCTGGCTGGGGGACGAGGGCTTCAACGTCAAGGAAGCCTCCAACGGAGTGGATGCGATCAAATTGATCCAATCGGATGATTTCGACCTGGCCTTGCTGGACATCAAGATGCCGGGCGCAAACGGCCTTGAGGTCCTCCGCTACATCAAGAAGAATTCATCCACGACCGAGGTCGTGATGATGACCGGCATGAGCGACGTCAGCATGGCTGTCGAAGCGATGAAGCTCGGCGCGAAGGAGTATCTCACCAAGCCGATCGATATGGATCAGCTCGTGCCGCAGCTGCGCATGTTGATTCGTGCCCGCGACGCCGAGGAACGCATTCGCCAGCTTCAGGCAGAACACACGGCGCGGCTTCTCTACGACCTCCATAACCCCATTTCGGGCCTCCGGCAAAGCATCGGCTATCTTGTCAAGGGTATGGCGGGACCGGTGAGCGATCATCAGAAGGAACTGCTTGGTTACATGACGACATCCATCGACCGTGTGATCGGGCTGCTGAACAATATGATGGACTTGACGAAGCTCGAAGCCGGTCGCGTCCGGCTCAACAGCGGTATCAGCAACCTTGCCGACTTGGTGCAGGAAGTTGCGCAGGAGTTCCGCGTTCTCTTCCAGGCGAACAAGACGAGCCTCGAGGTTCACGCAGAGCCCGAACTCCCTGCCATCGAGTTTGACCGCCAGAAGATCGATCAGGTCGTCAAGAATTTCCTCAGCAACGCTGTCAAGCACACGCCACAGGAGGGCGCTGTTGTCGTCCACGTGCGCAAAGTCGCGATGGTACTAGAGGAGGGGCAGCAGCCATCGGACTTCGTGATGGTCTCCGTATTCAACAGCGGCCCGGGAATCCCCAAAGACGAGCTCCCTTTGATCTTCGACCGCTACCGGAATGTCACGGCGGCCAAGGACGAGAGCAAGATGACGAGCCTCGGGCTGATCATCTGCCAACGCATCATCGAAGCCCACAACGGCAAGATCTGGGTGGAGTCGGAACCGAACAAGGGAGCGACCTTCTCGTTCGCTCTGCCGATCCGTTAACCTATCAACCCGGTCAGCGTATGCCCACAGCGCCCATTTCCATCCTCGCGGTAGACGATGAAGAGTCATTCCTAAACGTCTTGAAGATCATTCTCGACGAGGAAGGATACGACGTCCGCACAGCGAGCGATGGAGTTGCGGCCATCAACGTGCTGCAGACGCTCCCCTTCGATCTCATCCTGCTTGATGTGAAGATGCCTCGGGTGGACGGCATTGAGGTGCTGAAGTTCATCAAAGAGCACCACATCGACACGCAGGTGATCATGCTCACGGGAGTGAGCGACATTCGCATCGCCGTTGAGTGCATGCGGCTTGGCGCCTATGACTACATCACGAAGCCGTACGACACCGAAGAACTGGTGGCGCTCATCGATCGCGCACTGGAACGCAAGCGGCTGCTCATCCAGAACAAAGCGCTGAAGACCGAGCTCGCGCGCCGCGCACTCTCTCCCTCGATCATCGGCCGCTCGAAGGGCTTCCTCGAAGTTCTTGACCTTGCCTCGCGCGTCGCCCCGACGGACACCACCGTACTCATCCAGGGATCAAGCGGCACCGGAAAGGAACTTGTTGCTACCTTTCTTCACAACAACAGCCCCCGGAAGGATCACCCCTTCATGGCGCTGAACTGCTCCTCCATCCCGGAGACGCTGATCGAGAGCGAGCTCTTCGGCCACGAAAAAGGAGCCTTCACGGACGCCAGCGCCACCAAGCAGGGTCTCGTGGAGATCGCGAACGGGGGGACGCTGTTCCTCGACGAGGTCGCTGAGATTTCGGTCATGATACAACCGAAGCTGCTTCGTTTCCTCCAGACGGGAGAGTACCGGCGTGTCGGAGGGAACAAGAATCTGAAATCCGACGTGAGGATCGTCTCTGCCACGAACAAGGACTTGCGCCAGGAGGTCGCGACAGGCAAGTTTCGTGAGGACCTTCTGTATCGATTGAATGTGATCACGCTTCAAATTCCCCCGCTGCGCGAGCGGAAGGAGGACATCCCCCAGCTGGTCGAGCACTTCCTCCGCAACCGCGTCCGGGCAAAGGAGCCGAAGCAGATCGACGAAAAGGCGCTGGAGCTCCTGATGAAGTACGATTGGCCGGGCAACGTGCGCGAGCTCGAGAACGTCATCGAGCGTGCCGCTATTCTCTCCCAGGATAGCGTCATCCAGGTCGATGATCTCGCGCTTCCGATCGGCACAAGGCCCTTGCTGGATTCCATGCGCGAGCCAACCGCGAGCGGCGTACGCCTGGGAGGCGCGTTCTCAATGGTAGAGATCGAGAAGGCACAGATCGACGGCATCCTGAAATCTGTCAACTGGAACAAGAACGTCGCAGCCAAGATCCTCGGGATCAGCTTGAAGACGTTGTACACAAAGATCCAGCAATACAACCTCACCAAAGAGTAGTCGATCGGGCCGCTCCTGAGCGGCGTTTGGCACAAACCGTATCATTCTCTGAAGCATGACCGTTTGTTTTCTGCGACACGGGGAGGCGGTCGAAAGTCCTTCACTTCAGGACAGCGAACGGCCACTCAGCAAATTGGGATTGCAGCAAGGCTCGACGGCGGGGAGGTTCCTTCGACGGATGGGGACCAGCATCGGACGTATCATCGCGAGCCCGCTCCTTCGAGCGCAGCAGATGGCGGCGGCCGTCCAGCAAGAGCTGGACTCTCCCCCCATCTCCACCTCCGAG
>Ga0315268_10008758_pt1 | contig 10534 bp, 12 predicted proteins | sample C1_top_MG_FD_204535 | JGI IMG/M metagenome (GOLD analysis project Ga0315268, IMG submission 204535) | Sediment microbial communities from Yellowstone Lake, YNP, Wyoming, USA - C1_top | ecosystem: Environmental > Aquatic > Freshwater > Lake > Sediment | place: USA: Wyoming | collected 2017-08-01 | reverse complement strand
TTGGGGGTTTTTTATCGGGTGTTATTCCCCGCCCTGGGGTCGGCCGCTTCCCCCGGGGCCGGGGGGGGGGGTGCTTTATAACCCCCCCCCGGGGGGGCTTTGCCCCCCCAACCCCCCACGGCGGCCGGCCGCGGGGGAGGACGGTAGACAAGACCTCCGGGGTTCTATAAAATTGATACGAATTGAAATCTGCCCATAAGAGCTTTGGCTTCGTCCTCGTCGCGGCCCTCGTTCTCTCCCTGGCCGCCGCGCCCCAGGACGACCCCCGGGCCGAGATCGTCAACCTCCGCCGTTACACCCATGCGAACTTTACCCGCGTCGTCCTCGATATCGGCAAGCTCCGCGAATACACCTTCGGCGAGCTCCGGGACCCCGCCCGGATCTACGTCGACGTCCTCCAGGCCAAGCTCAATCCCATCCTCCAGGGCCAGTCGTATCCGGTCAAGGCGGACTACGTCAGCCAGATCCGGATCTCCCAGAAGACGACCTCGACGGTCCGGCTTGCCGTCGATGTCGATTTTTCCCGGATCCAATCCTACCGGGTTTACCATCTCTTCGACCCGTTCCGGCTCGTCGTCGATATCTACCCTCACAACGCGGCGGATGTTTCGACGCCTCCGCCCGCCGATAAAACCCCCCCGCCTCCCGACAAGTCCCAGCCTCCGGTCAAGCGAGAGGTCGATTTCAAGGACCCGAATTTCAACGGGATGTCCATGGCCCGCCAGCTGGGCCTCGGCGTCCGGACGGTCGTCCTCGATCCCGGACACGGAGGCCAGGACCCGGGCGCGATCGGCAAGAACGGGCTCCAGGAAAAAGAGATCAACCTGGCCGTCGCCCTCGCCGTGCAGAAGCTGCTCAGGGAAAAGGCCGGCCTCAACGTGGTCCTGACGCGCGAATCGGACGTCAACCCCAGTCTCGAGGACCGGACGGTCATCGCCAACCAGAAGCGCGCCGATCTGTTCGTCTCCATCCACACCAACGCCCACCGGGACCGCAAGCGCGGCGGCGTCGAGACCTTCTTTCTCAACGTCAGTCCCGATCCCTCCGTCGTCGAGCTCGCGGCCGAGGAGAACGCCACCTCGACCAAGAACATCGGCGAGATGAAGACGATCCTCCAGAAGATCGTGCAGAACAGCAAGATCCAGGAGTCGCGCGACCTCGCGGAGGCCATCCAGAAGAGCCTGGTCAAATCCCTGGCCCAAGACCTGCCCGCGATCCAGAACCTGGGCGTCAAGGGCGGCCCGTTCTGGGTCCTCATCGGCGGGGAGATGCCCTCGGTCCTCGTGGAGATCTCCCACCTCAGCAACGCCAAGGAAGAAGCCAAGCTCAGGACGGGAAGGTACCGCCAGCTCGCCGCCCAGGGGATCACCGACGGGATCATGGAATACGTTCGCTCCCTCGGCAAGGGCAAAGGATAAGACCCATGAAGAGACGCGTTTTCATCAAGGACGTGGCCGTCGCCGGCCTGGCCCTCCGCTTCGGGCCCGGGGCGCTCGCCGGCCAGGCGGCCTCCATCGCGCCGGCCCCCGCGCTCGCCGCGGTCGAAGGCGAATCCCCGGCCGCCATCACCCGGGAGGCGATCGCCCGGCTCGGCGGCATGAAGGCCTTCGTAGGCAAGGGCGACAAGGTCGTCATCAAGCCGAACATCGGCTGGGACCGGACGCCGGAGATGGCCGCCTGCACCAATCCCGAGGTCGTCAAGACCCTCGTCGAGCTCGTCCTCGACGCCGGGGCCAAGAAGGCCGTCGTCATCGACAACACGACCAATGAGGCCAAGCGGTGTTACGTCCGCTCCGGCATCCAGGACGCCGTGAAGCAGGCCGGCGGCGACATGCTCTTCGTCGCTGATTACCGGGTCAAGAAGATGGCCCTCAAGGGCGAGTGGATCAAGGAGTGGGAGATCGTCGTCGACGTCGTCGAGGCCGACAAGATCATCAATGTCCCCATCGCCAAGCACCATTCGCTCTGCCGCCTGACCCTGGGCATGAAAAACTGGCTCGGCGCGACCGCGGGCGCGCGGAACCAGTTCCATCAAAGCCTCGACCGGTCGGTGGTCGACCTGGCCGCCTTTTTCAAACCCCGCTTGACCGTGCTCGACGCCTACCGCATCCTCGTCCGAAATGGGCCGCAGGGCGGGCGCCTCTCGGACACCGAGCTCCGCAAGATGGTCATCGCCGGCACGGATCCCGTCGCCGTGGACGCCCTGGGGGCTTCGCTTTTTGCGGTCGAGCCCCGCGAGCTGCCCTATCTGGGCCTGGCCCGTGAGCGCGGCCTGGGCGAGTTCGACTTGGGGAAGGTCCGCATTGAAAAAAGAAAGATCTAGAAAGTACCGCGCTCTCGAGATCCTGCGGATCGCCAGCCAGGCGGTCTTCTTCGGGCTCTTCGTCTATCTGTTCATCGGCGCCCACTACACGGGCCGGGACGATATCGGCTCGACCGTCCAGCGCTTCTTCCACTTCGACCCGCTCCTGGCCCTCGTCTCCATCGTCGCGGCGCGGCTTGTCTATGCGTATTTCGCCTTCGCTCTCGTTACGGTCGCAGCCACCCTCCTCTTCGGCCGCGTTTTCTGCGGCTGGGTCTGCCCCCTCGGCGGCGTCCACCAGTTCTCTTCGTTCCTCTTCAAGAAGACCCGCTTCCTCAAGCCGCAGCGCGAGGACAGGGCCAGCCTGGCCCCGAAATATTACATCCTCATCGCCGTCCTGGTCGGCGCTCTCTTCGGACTCGACCTGGCCGGCTACCTCGATCCGCTCTCGTTCCTGACCCGCTCCTTTGCCCTGGCCGTCCTTCCCGCGCTGGCCCACGCCCTCTCCAACCTCAACGGCGCCCTCTACGGGCTGGGCATGACCGGGCTGGCCCGATCGATCTCCCAGACCCTCGAGAACTGGACCATTCACACGACGTTCCTGCAAGGATTCTCGGTCGGTCTCCTCTTTCTCGGAGCGATCGCCCTCAACGCGAAAAAAGAACGCTTCTGGTGCCGCTATCTCTGCCCGACCGGGGCCCTGCTCGGCCTGCTCAGCCGCTGGAACCTGCTCAAGCTCACGATCGACGACGGCAAATGCATCAAGTGCGGCCTCTGCACCCAGCACTGCGAGACCCAGGCCCAACCCTATCCTAACGACAAATGGAAGAGCAGCGAGTGCGTTTTTTGCGAGCATTGCGCTTCGATCTGCCCGACGGCCGCGATCGGGTTCCGGTTTTCCGCCCGGCCGGAAAAGCTGACCAACGTCTCGAACGTCGACCTGTCGCGGCGCAAGCTCCTCCTCACGACCATCGCCGGCCTCGTCGCCGTCCCGTTCTTCCGCCTGACGCCACTGCACAAAAGAGCCTCGCTGAAGCTCATCCGCCCGCCCGGAGCGCTCCCTGAGCCGAAATTCCTGGCCAAGTGCGTCAAGTGCGGCCAGTGTATGCGGGCTTGCCCGACCGGGGGCCTCCAGCCCGTTCTGGCCGAGGCCGGCCCCGAAGGGATCTACACGCCGATGCTGGTCCCCAAGGTCGGCTACTGCGAGTATTACTGCTCGCTCTGCACCCAGGTCTGTCCGACCGGGGCGATCAAGAAGCTGACCATCGAGGAGAAGAACAAGATCAAGATCGGCACGGCCTGGGTCAACAAGAGCCGCTGCATCCCCTACGTCCTGGGCAAGCCCTGCATCGTCTGCGAGGAGCACTGTCCCGTGTCGCCCAAGGCCATCAAGCTCGTCGAGGTCGAGACCAAGCTCCCCGACGGCAAAGTCGCTATCCAGAAGGCCCCGGTCATCGACATCGAGCTTTGCACGGGCTGCGGGATTTGCGAGAACAAGTGCCCGGTCATGGACGACCCGGCCATCTTCGTCACGAGCGTCGGGGAAACGCGGTCGGAGACGAACCGGCTGCTCTTGGATATCTCATCCGGAGCACCGGAAGACCCATACAAATAGGCCCGGTTGCTCGTCAGTGGGGGGTCTCCTTCTCGGCTGAGCTCGGAGTGTCGCCCCTTGCCCCCGCCTACAGGGAGCGGAGTCCCAGGAGCGACCATTAAAAGCGCGGCGGAGCGACTCGGAGCCGTGCTTTTAAAAAATATCTTAAGAAAGCACTCGACTCAGATATCTATCAGAATCGCGGCCTCGAGTGCTCGGCCGTGATTCTGCAGGTCGCTTCGAAGACTCCGCTTCCCGCCGGTCCCCTTTCCCTCACGGGGGCTTTGGGTCGACACCCCTCACCGCCTCGCGGAGTCTCCCCCAGAATCCGGAGCAGGCCGCTAGTCGAGACAGGTCATTCAGCCAGCGCTTTCTTGAGCTCTTCCGTGAGCTTCGGGACGACCTCGAAGAGATCGCCGACGATGCCGTAATCGGCGGCCTTGAAGATCGGCGCCTCGGGGTCCTTGTTGACGGCGACGATGACCTTGGACGACGACATCCCGGCCAAGTGCTGGATGGCCCCGGAGATGCCCGCGGCGATGTACACGTTGGGCGAGACCGTCTTGCCCGTCTGCCCGACCTGGTGCTGGTGTCCGATCCAGCCCGAATCGACGGCCGAGCGCGACGCGCCCACGGCCGCGCGGGGGAAGACCGACGCGAGGTCGCGGAGAAGGGCGAAGTTCTCCGGCCCCTTGAGGCCCCGGCCTCCCGATACGACGACGTTGGCTTCGGTAACGTCGAGCTCCGCGCTCTCTTCTTTGAGGACCTCGACGACCCGGCCCTTGACCCCTCCCTCGGGGATCGTCACGCTGATCCTGATCGTTTCGCCGGAGCCCGCCCCGGCCGCGGCAAGCGGGAAGACGTTCGGCCGGAGCGTCGCCAGCACGGGTGACGACTTCAGTCGGAAGGACAAGAAGGCTTTCCCGGCGTAGATCGGCCGGGTGAACTCGAGGGCGCCGTCCTTGACGGCGACCTTCGTGCAGTCGGTGCCCAAAGCGACGCCGAGCCGGGCAGCGACCCGCGGCGCCAGGTCCTTGCCCATGGCCGTGGCCGCAAAAAAGAGGGCGGCCGGTTTGACCTCGCCCACGAACCCGGCCAGGGAGATGGCGTAGGCCTGCGGAGAATAGCCTGCAAATGATTGGCCCTCAATGAGATAGACCTTCGCGGCGCCTAGGGTGAAAGCCGCCGGGGCCAGGTCGGCGACGGCCGCTCCGACGAGGACGGCGGCCGTCTCGAGGCCCAATTCGGCGGCCCGTCGCCGCGCTTCCGATAGGATTTCGAGCGAGCTTTTCTTGATCTTCCCGTCCCGGATTTCGAGGTATGCGACGATCATCGTTCCTCTCCTCGCCTATATGACCTTGGCTTCGTCCCGGAGGAGCCGGACGAGCTCGCGGACCGTTTCGGCCGGGTCGCCCTGGAGGATCTTGCCCGCCTGCCTTGCCGCCGGCACGTCGAGACCGGTCGTCTCGACCTGGGAAGCGAGATCGCCGGGCCCGAACCCCAGCTCCTCGAGCGTGATGACGGGGACCGCCTTCTTCTTGGCCGCCATGATGCCCTTGAGCGTCTCGTAGCGGGGCTCGTTCAGCCCCTTCTGGGCGGTGACGACGGCCGGCAGGGAGAGGACGACCTTTTCCATGCCGCCCTCGATCTCGCGGAGGGCCGTGGCCGAGGCGTCGTTGATCTCGAGCTTCGTCACGACTGTCGCCTGGGGGAGACCGAGAAGCTCGGCGGCCATGGCCGGCACCTGGCCGTTGTCGGCGCCGACCGATTGCTTGCCGAAGAGAAGGAGATCGGCCGGACCGAGCTTGCGCTCGACGGCCCGGGCGATGATCCGGGCCGTCCGCAGCCCGTCGTAGGTCTCGGGGGCGTCGTCCTTGATCAGGATGGCTTCGTCCGCGCCCATGGCCAGGCACTTGCGCAGGACGGTAGCCGCCTCGTCCCTTCCCACGGAGACGATGCGGACCGTGCCGCCCTTCGCTTCCTTGAGCCGGAGGGCCTCCTCGACGGCGTATTCGTCGTAGGGACTGATGACGAAGTTCAGCCCGTCTTCGGCGATCGTCCGGGTCTCGTGTTGGATGCGGATGCGGGATTCCGTATCGGGCACCCGCTTGACGAAGACGAGAATGTTCATCGCTCTTTTCTCCTCATGGCCTGGCGGACCTCCGGCGCGCCGGCTTACGGCCGCTCGAATCTCTTGAGGACGAGCGCGCCGTTGGTCCCGCCGAAGCCGAACGAATTGCTGAGCGCGTGGGTGATCGCGGCCTTTCGGGCGGCGTTCGGGACGTAGTCCAGGTCGCACTCCGGGTCGGGGAACTCGTAGTTGATGGTCGGCGGCATGATTTGATGGAACAAGGCGAGGGCCGTGATGCCGGCCTCGAGGCCGCCGGCCGCGCCGAGCAGGTGGCCGGTCATGGATTTCGTCGAGTTGACCGCCACCCTCCGGGCCTGGTCCCCGAAGACGGCCTTGACGGCCATCGTCTCGGTCTTGTCGTTGAGAGGCGTCGAGGTGCCGTGGGCGTTGATGTATTGGACGTCCTCCGGTCCGACCCCGGCGTCCTCCATGGCCCGCCGCATGACGCGGGCCGCGCCGTCGCCGGTCGGGTCCGGCGCCGCGACGTGGTAGGCGTCGCTCGTCAGGCCGTAGCCGACGACCTCGGCGTAGATCCTGGCGTCCCGGCCCAAGGCGCGGCCGAGCTCCTCGAGGATGACGATGCCCGCTCCTTCGCCCATGACGAAGCCGTCCCTGCGGGCGTCGAACGGCCGGGAAGCTTTGGCCGGCGCGTCGTTCCTTTCCGAAATGGCCTTGATCGCGTTGAAGCCCGCCAGGCTGAGCGGGGTCAGCGGCGCCTCGGCCCCGCCGGCGATCATGATATCGGCCTCGCCGCGGGCGATCATCCGGAAGGAATCGCCGATGGCGTGCGTGCCGGTGCTGCAGGCCGTGGCGTTGGCGCAGTTGGGCCCCTTGGCGCCGAAACGGATGGAGATCTGGCCCGAGGCCTCGTTGATGATCGTCTGGACGAGGAAGAACGGAGAGACCCGGTCCGGGCCTCTCTCCCAGAGGACCTTGACGTTCTCCTCGATCGATCCCAGCCCCCCGATCCCCGAGCCGACGTAGGTCCCGGCGCGGTCGCTCTGGAGGTCGGCCGGGGCGATCCCCGAATCGGCCACGGCCAGCTCGGCGGCCGCCAGGCCGAAGCGGATAAAGAGGTCCATCTTCCGGACCTCCTTGCGGTCGATGAAAGCGAAGGGGTCGAAGTCCTTGACCTCGCCGCCAAAGCGGGTCGCGTAGCGAGAGACGTCGAACCGGGTCAGAGGGGCGATGCCGCTCTCGCCGCGGAGGAGGGCCTGCCAGTTCTTTTCGGTTCCGGTGCCGAGCGGCGAGATGAGGCCGATGCCGGTGACGACGACCCGGCGTCCGGGAAAGCGCTCCCTGCTCATGGGACGAACGATCCGAAGTGATACCGGGCTGGCAGGGGGCTTATTTCGCGTGCCCCACGATATAGTCGATGGCCTTGCCGACCGTGGTCAGCTTTTCGGCCTGGTCGTCGGGGATGTCCAGCCCGAACTCGTCCTCCAGGGCCATGACGAGCTCGACAGTGTCCAGCGAGTCGGCGCCGAGATCATCGATGAAGGACGCGTCTTCCGTGACCTGCTCCTCGCTGATGCTCAGCTTGTCCGAAACGATCGCCCTGACCTTCTTGAGCAGTTCGTCTCTTTGCATGGTGTCCTCCTTCCGAAATTCTTAGAGATGCTGGCGGACCGCCTACATATACATGCCGCCGTTCACACTGACCACCTGGCCGGTGATATAGGCCGCGTCGTCGGAGAGTAGGAATATTACCGCAGACGCCACGTCTTTGGGAAGCCCGATTTTTCTCAGGGGGATGAGCTCGAGGTAGGCCTTGCGGACGTCCTCGGGGAGGGCGTCCGTCATGGCCGTGGCGATGAACCCCGGAGCGACCGCGTTGACGGTGATGCCCCGGCTGCCGACTTCGCGGGCCAGCGACCGGGCGAGGGCGATGACGCCGGCCTTGGAGGCCGCGTAGTTGGCCTGCCCGGCGTTGCCCATGAGGCCGGCCACCGAGGCGATGTTGACGATCCGGCCGTACCTCGCGGCGATCATGGTCCGCAGGACGGCCTTGGAGAAGTTGAACGTGCCTTTGAGGTTGACCCGCAGCACGGCGTCCCAATCCTCCTCCTTCATGCGCATGAGGAGGCCGTCGCGGGTGATGCCGGCGTTATTGACGAGGTGGTCGATCCGCCCGTGCGCCGCGGCCACCGCGGCCACGGTCCGCTCCACGGCGGAGGTGTCGGCGACATCGACCTGATGGGCCTCGGCCCGGCCGCCGGCCTCGACGATCGACCGGGCGACCGACTCGAGCTTGTCCATCTGGACGTCGGCGAGGACGACCGCCGCCCCCTCGGCGGCGAGCTCGCGGGCGATCGTCTCCCCGATCCCCTGGGACGCCCCGGTGACGATGGACACCCGTCCGTCGAAGCGGCTCATGTGACGGTTTCCTTGAGGGCGACCTCGTAGCGGAGGATCTCCGCCTGGATCTTCTCCAGGACGCGGTTCCCGACGAACTCCCGGGCCCGGGCGATGGCGTTGCGGACCGCGTCCGGGTTCGAGCGGCCGTGGCCGATGACGCAGACCCCGTCGACGCCGAGGAGCTGGGCGCCGCCGTATTCGGAATAGTCGATCTTCTTGTAGAGCTTCTTGAGATGCCGCTTCATCAGGAGGTAGCCAAGCTTGGCGAAGATGTTCTTGGTGATCTCGTGGCGGGCCATGGACGTGACGCTCTGGACGACCCCTTCGGAGACCTTGAGGGCGACGTTCCCGGTAAAGCCGTCGCTGACGACGACGTCGGCGGCGCCGGAAAAGAGGTCCTTGCCCTCGACATTGCCGATGAAGCGCAGGGGCGCCACCTGGAGCCGCTCGAAGGCCTCCCGAACGAGGTCGTTGCCCTTGCCCTTCTCCTCGCCGATGCTCATCAGGCCGATCCGCGGGTCCTTGACTCCGACCACGGCCTCCATGAAGATCTTGCCCATGAGGGCGAACTGGACGAGGTTGTGCGGCTGGCAGTTGGCGTTGGCGCCGACGTCGAGGAGCAGGGTCTGCCCTTCGACCCCCGGGACGAGAAGGGCCAGGGCCGGCCGGTCCACGCCCCGGAGGGCCCCCAGGACGTCACGCGAGACGTAGACGACCGCCCCCGTGTTACCCATGCTGACGAAGGCGTCGGCCCGGCCGTCTTTGACGAGCTGGGCGCCGACACGGATCGAGGAAGCCTTCTTCTTCCGGAAAGCCAGCAGACTCTCGCCCATTCCGATCGCCTCCGGCGCATCGACGATGGTGATATGCGTACCGCCGGCGCCGTTCCGCTCGACCTCGCGACGGATGGCGTTTTCGAGACCAACGAGCAGGATGTCGACGCCGAGTTCTTCGGCCGCGCGGAGGGCCCCCCGCACCGTGACCTTGGGCCCGGAATCACCCCCCATCGCGTCGACGGCGATTCTCATGGACGCCGCCCGTCTCAGTCTTCGGACCCTTCCGTCACCTGCCGTCCTTTATAATAGCCGCACTCGGGGCAGGCCCGGTGCGGCAGCTTGGGGTTGCCGCACTTAGGGCAGACGGAGAAGGTGGAGAGGGTGAGCCCGTCGTGGGACCGGCGTTTCCCTTTTCTCGTCGGCGAATGGCGTCTCTTTGGATTAGGCATTTAACTCTTGTCTCTCACGTTGATTTTGAGCTTATTCCAACGGGGATCGGGTTCTTTCACCAGGCAAGAGCACTTGGCGTCGCGGATGAGCTCTCCGCAGACCGCGCAGATGCCCTCGCAGTCCGGCGCGCACAGGGGCTTGGCCGGGAAGGTCAGGTTCAGCTGCTCGAGGACGACGGCGCGCAGGTCGAGCTGGCGGCCGCTGTAGTACATCTGGTCGATCTTGTCGTCGGACAGCTCCTCGGACAGGGCGTCGAGCTCCTCGGGGAGGTAAACGAGGTCGAACCTGCTGGCCACCGGGAACTCGAAGGGGGTCAGGCAGCGCGAGCAGACGAAGCTGAGGCGGGCGGTGACCTCCCCCTGAACGAGGATCTCGTCGCCGGCGAGACGGACCGTAACGTCGGCACGGGCCGGCTCGAGGAAGACGGCGTTCTCCTCGACCAAGTCAAGGCTCAAGAACTCGAAGTCCCTGGCGATGTGCAGGCCTTCCGTCGGAAGGCGGTCGATATCAATCAGCATCGTCGTGTCCAAGTGATCCATCTCTGAAATTTTCAACTTATTATACCAACTGGGGACGGGTTGTCAAATGGCCCGGGACGGCAAAAACAGGCTTGAACCGGTGGGTCGCCCGAGTATAATGAGGGCAGAGTCACAGGCATGGGCGGCTACGACACGCGGGTCGATTACCAGGGAGATGCGTACATCGTCCAGACCCAGGACAAGGGTCTCGGCGCCCAGTACATCGAGTCGCTGATCTACAAATCGGGCCGGCTGCTCGCCTCCAAGAGGGTCTTCTACACGGCCTTCCTCGACTTGCCTGACGCCAAGGACCGGATCGAGCGGATGATGCAGGAGCAGCACAAGGCGATCCTCGGCCGGATCGTCGAAGGCGGGTACGACTGAGTCCGAAACGGCTCTTTCTCA
>Ga0315268_10008757_pt1 | contig 10535 bp, 11 predicted proteins | sample C1_top_MG_FD_204535 | JGI IMG/M metagenome (GOLD analysis project Ga0315268, IMG submission 204535) | Sediment microbial communities from Yellowstone Lake, YNP, Wyoming, USA - C1_top | ecosystem: Environmental > Aquatic > Freshwater > Lake > Sediment | place: USA: Wyoming | collected 2017-08-01 | reverse complement strand
AGTGCATGCGCCTTTCGCAGACATAAATATTGCTTCGCCTTCGAAAACAATGCTTAAAGCTATGCTGAAGAGACTGAGAACATCCATTGCAAATGCTCATAATTTAGGTGCTTATGTGTGGGTTTTTCATCCTGGACTAAAAACTGGAATTAGCATGTTCTATCCAAGCATGGATTGGCTTCAAAATTTGAAAACTGTAAAATTGTTGCTAAAGATTGCCAAAGATTATGACATGAAAATAGCCATAGAAAACGTGCCTGAACCATATCCGTTTCTGATGAAAAATGTTGAAGACTTTGAAAAGTTTTATGATGAGATTGATGAAGACATAGGCATGGTTTTAGACATTGGACATGCCAACATTAATGGGCAGATTGAGCTTTTTCTAAAAACTTTCGCAGACAAAATTGTGCATGTTCATGCGCATGATAATGATGGAAAGAGCGATCAGCATTTGGGCATAGGCTATGGCGCAGTTGATTGGGAAAACGTTGCCAAATTGCTAAATGAAATATCTTATGACAGGGTTGTGATCGTCGAGTCTGTTGAGCATACTTTTGAGAGTGTGCAAAGGTTAAAGCAGTTATTTGCTTAGAAGCGGAATTTCTATTTGCATAAAATCCTCTGCCACTTGCGTGTTTTTGAAGATTTTTTGTGCTTTCTTTAAAAGTGGGCTTGTATCTTCATATCTTGCGCTGATATGTGTAAGAACCAGCAGTTTCGCCTTCGCTTTTTTAGCGTTTATCGCTGCTTGGGTTGGAGTTGAATGTCCATCTTCTTCAGCTCTTTCGCTTAGTTCTTCATCTAAAGTGGCATCATGAATTAGCAAGTCTGCATTTGCTGCAAATTTCACAAAGCCTCTAAACGGTGTGGTGTCGCCTGTGTAAACGATTTTTCTTCCTGTTCTAAGCGGTCCTGTAACACCTTCTGGTTTTATAACTCTTTCATCCGGCAGCTTAACTTTGTGTCCATGTTGCAGTTTTGACCATAAAGGTCCTTCTGGAACTCCTAAAGCCTTTGCTTTCTCTGGATAAAATCTTCCTGGACGGGGTTTTTCCACTAATGCGTAAGCTAGGTTTGGGATTACGTGGTTTGCCCAAACTGCTTGAACAGTATATTCTGCTTCTTCGCATATGGTTCCTGTCTCGAGTATTTCGTGGATTTCTATGGGAAAGGTTAAGGCGAACTGCACTGTTTCTCTTACGTCTTCTAGAAAGCGTTTTATTCCTTGTGGTCCATAAATGTCTAGTTTCCTTTCTCTGTCAAGCAAAGACATTGTTTGCAACAGTCCAGGCAAGCCTAAAACGTGGTCGCCGTGCATATGCGTAATGAAAACTTTCATTTTTTTGTGGAACCCAGCCTTTGCCTTTATCATTTGTCTTTGCACTCCTTCACCGCAGTCGAACATTATTTGTTCGCCTTTGCGTTGGATAAGTATGGCTGGTAGGCTTCTTTTTGGTGTTGGTACGCTTCCTGCTGTACCTAGGAATATGATTCGCATGCTCATGGGGTTTACACCTTTTCGAATACTGCTATTTCTCTTGTTAGTGTTCTGTGAACATAAGCAAAATGGGATTCTACATGCTTATAGTCTAAACTTAAGCCAATCTGTCCAACGTTCAATGTTTTTGGTGCAGCGATGCAAATTCGTCTTCCCTTATTGAGCATGTCACTAACAGCGGTTAAAACTTCTTCAATTATTTGCTTCGTGGTTCGCTTTAGTGTGGTTGCACTTCTTCCATATGGTGGGTCTGTGACTATGCAATCAACTTTTGTTATTGGTGGTTTGCTTGCGTCCGCAACTACAATGCCTTCTGGTTTGATGTTGAAGTGAGCCAAGTTTTTGAGGGTTCCTCGCACCATGCGTCGCTGAATGTCTAAACCTAAAATGCGACAACCAATAAGTGCAGCTTCGATGAGCATGCTTCCAGTTCCGCAGAAAGGGTCTAGTACAAGTTCTTCAGTTTTTGGTTTGGTTAAGTTTACCATGCATCTTGCAAGTTTGGCTTGCATTGCTGAGGGGTGAAAGAAAGGTTTTTTTCTTGGGCGTCTTTCAACGAATGGTTTTGGTGGAATTTCCGCGAGTTTTATTCCGAAAATGAATTTTCCGCTTGTTAAGATGCCCATAAATGTTTTATCTGGGTTTTTCAACTTTACTTTTGCTTTTGGTTTTCCTTTTAATATGAGTTTGCCCAGTTTCCGTTCAAGAACCATCCCATTAACTTTCGGAGCGTAATTCTTCACATGCTTTACACGAACCACAAAGCTTTCTCTATCATCTAAAACTTCATTTAAGCCTGTTAAATGCATAGCCCTACTTATTTCGTCTATTTCAGCATTGCAGTTGAATACTTCCAGTCCAGCGGTTCTTGTGAATGCCGCTTTACGTTTTATGGCTTCTATGCAATCTAATCTTGTTTCAAGCCTTAATACTTGGTCAAGCTTTTCTAACTGTTTAAAGGCATAGCCTTCTGCTTCCAGTATAGCCTTCAATTCAGCAGCTGGCAATGTTTCGTGTTCGCCAGAAAGCAGAAAGAAAAGTTTAGCCACTTTGTTCCTCTCTACTGAATTTAGACCTCCCTATATATAGTTGAATCTATTTTCGAATTAGAATTTTGCGTCTGTTAATTCATTTCTTATTAGGGGTGCGAGAGTGACTTTGCTTACATGGCTTGGAATGCTGTCTGTTCCAACTATTTCTTTCACTCCAGATTCCAAAATTCGCTTTTCAGCGTCTCCAACTAAAAGCGGATGAACACAAGCAACATACACTTTTTCTACTCCAAGCTCCTTCACAATCTTTGCAGCTGCCACTATTGTGCCTCCTGTGCTGATTATGTCGTCAAAAATTATTACGCGTTTTCCTTTTATGTCAAATGTTTTCTTTTCAACGCTAACTTGCCCCGTATAACGGTCTCTTTGCTTCTCTAAATATCCATATTCTCCACCTAAAAATTTTCTGGCTTCTTCAGCAATGTGAATTGCACCTTTGTCTGGAGCAAGTGCAAACGATTTTGTGAAGCCTTTCTGTTTGAAATATTCAGCTAATAAAGGGATTGCCGAGAGGTTTTTTGCTGGAAATGGGAATTTAGCTAAAACGTTTTCTTGATGCACATTCACTGTGATGAGGTTGTCGATGCCAGCTACTTTTAGCGCTCGTGCAATTGTTTCAATGCTTATAGGTTCGCCTTGGAGAAAAGCCTTGTCTTGACGTGAATAGGCAAGGTAGGGCACAACAGCCGTTACTTTTTTGGCTCCATTTCTTTTTGCAGCATCCGCGATTAACATTAACTGTATAATCGCTGTGTCTTGTGGTGGGCATGTTGTTTGCACTATGGTTGCTTCTTCATCTTGTATCCTGCCTTCTAAGCGTATGTAGGATTCTCCATCTGGAAATTTTTTAAAAGCAACAGTAACTGTTTCCGTGTTTAGAAGCTCTGCTATTTTCTCTCCTAGCTCTTTTGAAGTTGGTCCCAAGATTATCTTCATTATCTTCCCGTATTCAAATGATACAGCTTGTCAGCTTTTATTTTTTCCCAGCTTTTTCATACTGTTCTATGAGCTCTTTTGCCCTGTCCATGCGAATCTTGCGTTCTTCAACCATCTTTTCAGCCACTAAATCTATCAGTTCGCCTGTTGCGCCAGCAGCCACTGCTATGTTTCTTGCATGAAGTGACATGTGTCCGCGTTGTATGCCTTCATGTGCTAATGCGCGTAATGCTCCAAGGTTTTGGGCTAGGCCTACTGCGGCTAGAACTTCTGCGAATTCGTTTGCTGTTTTGACGCCTAATATTTTTATGGCTATTTTTGCTATTGGATGCGTGCGCACTGCGCCGCCGATTAAGCCTACAGCCATTGGCAATTCTATTGAGCCAACTAAGTCGCCGTTTTCATTTTTCTCCCATGTTGAAAGTGTTGTGTAACGTCCATCTTTTGCTGCATATGCATGTGCTCCAGCCTCGATTGCGCGGTGGTCGTTGCATGTTGCGATTATGACGGCTATTATGCCGTTTAAGATGCCTTTATTATGCGTAGCTGCTCTGTACGGGTCTGCGGCTGCAAATGCTGAAGCATTAACTATGCCCTCAACCACTTCTTCCCCGCCTATCGATTCTTTGGGCACTATGCACCATGCTCTTGCCAAGCGTTTTACAGCTAAGTTGGAGATTATTCGCAAATAAACGCGACCGCCTGTTATGCGCTCTATCATTGGCGCCACCGCCTCAGCCATTGTGTTAACAGCATTAGCGCCCATAGCGTCGCGGCAGTCAACATGCAACTCCGTGATAAGCATAGGTCCCTGCAACGTGTGGATTACTTTTGCGTCTAAGTCCCTTGCTCCGCCGCCTGCAGAAACAAGCACTGGGTCCTGCTCATTTGCCTTCTTCAGAATCTCCTCTTTCGCCTGTAAAACACGCATCTTGGCAGCATAAGGGTCTGTTATGCCAACCGCTTGGACTTGTCCAATCATTATTGGCAATGTGCTACTCGCATAGAAGCCCCCGCCATCCCTTACCATTTTAGCTGCATAACTAGCTGCAGCAACAACAGAAGGCTCCTCAATAGCCATAGGAATCAAATAATCGCGATTGTTTATGAGAAAGTTTACCCCTATGCCCAATGGTATAGGCATAGCGCCTACAACATTTTCAATCATGCGCTCAGCCAAATCTAAAGGCAAAGAACCAGTATTCTGCAACAAAGCCGCTTCTTCATCAGTTAAGCCTGCAAACTCCTTAACAAACTTCAAACGCTCCTTGGGACTAAGCTTATAAAAGCCTGAAATTATAGAGGGTTTGCTCACTATTCATCCATCCAATATGGTCTTTATCTGCTCTTATTTGAAGCATAAAAACTGTTTGCTCTAGCACATTTAAATCTTGGCAGAATCTAGGTATCGTATTTAAATTCAAAAGTAATTTCATACAGCATATAGGTTGTTCTGTTTGGTATTTTTATCTTCAGATGAGTATGCAAAACTGTTGTTCCAGAAGAAACACCAATCAAGTTTTGTACTCCTATGTGTATAATAGCATTGTCCGCTAAATCATAGTATGTGTCGTTTTGACTTTTATTTCCTCCTTCGATCTTAATTTGCCACAATGAAAAGCTGTCGTTGCGCAAAATTATTGTAGTGTTTATATGAGTTAGATCTGCGTAATCGTAGCATTCTAATTTTACTTCCCAATGGCTCGCATTATTGTTCACGATTTTAAGCGAGTAATCAGAGTTTGTTGAACTGGATGTTGCGGTGATGCTTATTTTTGCGCTTGTATTACTCAAGTAAACATGACTAACATTGTTTGTGTCGTTTTCAAGAATAACTAGTGGCTGTATGACAGTTGGATAATTTTCTGATAAATTAGCATAATAAATGGTGGATTTGGCATTATGTACCAGATTCAGTGTAAGAATCAATAGTGCTAACACTAATAAAACGCTGTGAAACGTCTCTTGTTTGGCAATTGTTTTCATTAACTCACACCGAAATTTGAAGTGAATAAAATAGAAAAGAGGGAAATGATGCTACTGTTGGACGTCAACTGCTATCGTTATCGTGCATGGGGTATTTGCCGTTGCTCCTGCTGGTGATAATGTTTCTACTTTGATGTACCATATAGTGAGCGCTGGAATAGTCACCCAACCTGATGTTGCCGTTGTACTCCAATTGTCACCGCTAGTGGTATAATTCAACGAGAATTGAACTGTCCCTGCAGCGTTTATTAGATAGAATTTTACGTGTGTAAAGTTGCTTACTGGTGCTGTTCCATTAGGTGTTACGGAGACATGGCGTAATCGGATGGTGCGGGTTCCATTATATGTGTTGTTTAGACCCACAGCTTTTTCGTAGATTATCGTAGAGTTTGGAAGAGAACTTAGAGATAGAGAACAATACGAGTCTTCGACTGTTGCTGCAGTAGGCGTATCATCAGCTCTAATGAATTTGACCCATGTTGCCCCAACAGTTATTGTAGTTTGCATTGATAGGCTGTAGTAGACTGTTGCGCTTGCAGATGCTATGATTAGCGATGTTATTAGTAGCAATATAAATTTCATGCTTTTCTTATAGTTCATTTTCATTTTATTGTTTCACCTCCTTCCTTTTTTTCCTCTCCTTCAACGTGTCTACCCAAATCTTTGCAAGCACGTAGATGCTTACGCCTAAGACGATGACGCAGGCCAATGCAAGACCTATGGCTGAAACAACGAAAGCTGCCTCTCCCCACGACGGTTTAAATGAAGCGTATATGCTTGCGCCTGTTATCGCTGTGCCTGCGCCTATGGCTATGTACCACCATTTTGGCTTGAAGAACACGTATGTGCCTATCCCCACGACTACGGTGTCGAAGGCAACTATGCCTATGAAGGTGGCTTCCCATGACATGTGAGGCGCCATTATCAGTGGATGCGTCGCAACTTCAGCGTAATTGGAAACGAATAACGCAGTCATGGACAATGCTGGAAAAGTCACTGTTAACAAGAAAACTTTTGCGTAATTCAGTAGTTTCTTCATTATGCCAAGATACACGTTGACCGCGATTATGTTTGCCAAAGCAACGATTAGATACATGAGGCTGTACCAGAAACGCATGTACTCGTCGAAAAAAACCATGAATTCCTTGCTCACGAGCAACTGTCCAAAGCCAGCTAAAGCCGCTAACTGGTACAGGTATGGTAGATGCCATGGAAAATGCCTATCCAATAGGCAAGTGAGCAAGCTTATGGCTAAAAAGAGATCTATACCCAGTAGTGCGAAGAACTCTGGCTGTATTGGGGAAGGCATGTCGGTACCGCACTCGCAATGTCATGTTTCTTTTTATTTAAGTCGTATGAATTCGGAATTCAAATCCGAATTAAATGATAAAATGAATGTCGAGTAAGATAAATCTTCTGTAGTAATATTCAATACAAACTACTTGGCTACCCTTTTCGGCATGGCTGTAGCAGAGATTTGGAAGTGTTTTTGAATTTCTTTTGCAAGTGTTTCAGCATGACCAACGCGATAGTTGTCTGTGATTACAAGCTTGGGTTTTGAGCGTCTTACATATTCGATTAATCCGTTAAAATCTGAGTGATCACTCAAAGCTATTATGTATTCTTTGTCTGAGATTTCGCGGCATGGCACATCAAATTCCCAACCGCTTACGCAAACGCGAAAAGCATCTCGGCTAATTTTGCTTCTTGCGTTCATATGATAAAAGGCGACGCATGGCAAATTTTTTTCCAACAATCCTTTTGCTTCTCTTTCTTCGGAAAGCATTAGCCGTCCGAAGCGCATTCCATGTTTTTCACAAACCATTGACACATGCAAAACTCTTTCAGGGACAATGAAAGGCGCTTTAACGTTAGCCTCATGCAAGATTTGCATGACTTCTTGAAGTTTGCCATGATAACCAAAAACATAAACTACACCTTGTTCTAGACCTTTCTCCACAATAGAGATGAGCAAATCTTTAACATCGCTATTGAAAGAGCGTTTACATGTAGGGCTTCCATACGTGGCTTCCATAACGAGAACATCAGCCTCTAAAACAGGAGTTTCATCTATCCTAAAATCTCCTGTAAAGACAATTCTGGTTCCCTCAGCATCCTCCACAAACACTTGAGCGGCACCCAAAATATGATCAGCTTGGAAAAATGTTACGCGCTCGTCCTCATACTGAACAGTTTTACCATAATCAAGAGTTTCTACAAACCCGCTCATCAGAAACAGAGGGTTCCTCAGGACATCGATTAGGTCTTTTGTGGCTTTTGTCATCAAAACTTTTTCGCATGCTTTTAGGCTTTGCTGCAAGCCAATCATGTGGTCAGCGTGGGCATGCGTAACAACCCTTAATGGCTTAGACTCATCAAAAGCATCGCAGGCAACATATTTTCCGAGGAGAATGGCGCCTTTATTGGTTATTGTCGCGTTCATAGACAATTTTCAACATCCGCTAGAGGCAAAATCACTAATTAAGGTTGCAATGAACTTTGTTCCCTTAATAAAGCTGTCAATCTTCAAGTTTTCATTGGGTGCATGCGTATTCGCTTCTGGATGGCTACATCCAACAGAAACAACAGGATAACCCAGAAAGTTTCTGAAAAGGTGCATAGGTCCAGAACCAGCGCTGATGGGATAGATTACTGCCTTTTTTCCATAAATTTTCTTCGCAGTTTTTGCAACCAACTTCACAAATGGGTCATTAATTGGCGTCTTTGTTGGTTCAGTGGAACCAAGTTTAATTATTTTTAAATCTCTAAAGCCATGATTTTCCAAACGTTTAACAAGTTTTCGATAAACATCGTAGGATTTTTGGTTTGGAACCAATCTGAAGTCAAGTTTCGCTCCAGCTTCATGAGGCAAAACAGTTTTTGAACCTTTGCCCGTGTATCCACTAATCAAACCATTAATGGTGCATGTGGGCTGATACAACAATGCCTTCAAAGCGTCCAAACCAGATTTATTATGCAAAAATTCTTTCAAATTCAGCTCCCTTTTTGTTTCCTTTTCTTCAAAAGGGATATTTTTCAAACATTCCACATCCTCAGCTGAGGGAGGTAAAACATTTTCGTAAAAACCTTCTATGGAAACATTTTCTTCTTCATCCTTAAGATGATTTAATGCCCAAACTAGGCGCCAAGCAGGATTTGGAATTATTGGAGCATTTGCGGAATGAACATCTTTAGAAGCCTTCTTAACTTTTATTTCGATAGATAAAATGCCTTTTAAACCCAGATATAGATTTGGTCTTTCCTGTCTATCTGTGCCGCCGAATTCCCATATAGCTGCGTCAGCGGAAAACTGTTTCCTATGTTGTTTTATTATTGGTTTCAGATGGGGGCTTCCAATTTCTTCTTCACCATCTACAAAAAATTTTATGTTGACAGGCAAATCAGTCTTGACTTCTAATAATGCTTGAACAGCCTTTAACCTTGAGACAAGATTGCCCTTGTTGTCTGATGCTCCTCTTCCATAAATTTTTCCATCCGCTATTTTGCCGCTGAAAGGTTCATATGTCCATTTTTCAAGCGGCTCTGGTGGTTGCACATCATAATGGTCATAAAAGAGGAGGGTTTTGTCAGATTTTTTAGACAATTTTTCTCCACAAACAACTGGATTCCCTTTTTTGCCTCTGAAAATTCTCGTTGAAAAGCCTATTTCCCGCATCATTTTCTCTACAAGTCTTGCACATTCTTCCATTCCCTCATCCTTCGCAGAGATGCTTGGTTGTTTAACAAGTTTGACAAGGTCTTTAACAAAATCGTCTGCATGATCGTCAATGTATCTATGGACTTTGTCTAGTCTCATTTTTATCAGCCTACGCTGTTTTTGGGGCAAGCCAATCAATAAGCTCTCTTGGATTTTCACATTTAATCTTGACCTTTATCGGTCCTAAGGGTGATTCTGCAACTTCCTTGGCGAAAGAGACATGCCCTACGAATGCAACTTGCTTGTTCAACTGGAAGGTTATGATTTCTCCATCTAATCCCTCAAAAAAGACTCCTCTAGCAGCATCACGAATGCGTTCTCTGCGTAATAGATTGTAAAGTTTGGTCAGAGCTTCGCGACCTTCAATCTTCGCAGTCAGCAGACCCCCCTTATATATAGGTTGAACTTTTACTTGTTGGGATACATTGCCAAAAATGTTTTCGACGGCCTGTCTTACTTTGCCTTCTGATTCTGTTAGGTTAATTCTAGCCTCCACATGAATGGTTATTTCATCCATTTCTCCTCAACTTTCCTCAAAACTTCTTTGGCTTTTGTCTTCACGTCTTCTAGTCTTTCTTCGTTAATTATTATTTGCTCAGCCATGGCTATAGCGTTTCCTAATCCCACATTTAGTTCTCGTATGTCTCTTTCTTGAAAGATTTCCCAATTTTTTGGGTCGTCGCTTCTTTGGCGGCGGTAAAGCCTTTTGAAGCGTTTTTCTGGAGATGAATGAATGGCTATGAGGCTGAATTTCGGAAAATGTTTTTTGAATTCTTCTGCTTCACTTAAGCTTCTTATGCCATCAACAATGACCTTTTGTCCTTTTGCTTCTGCTATTTTCAAAATGCACCGCTTTGCTATGACATTGCTCCCTTCTTTTTGCCGCAGCTCAAGCATTATTCTTCCAAGATTTTCAGGGCTAGGGTCTAAACATCTTTTTTCTGCTTCCTCTCTCACTATATTACCCATTACAACAACGTCGTAGCCACTATCCTTTGCAACTGAAACAACTACAGATTTTCCTGCTCCGGGCATTCCAGCTAAACCTATCACAAGCTTATCATTCATTTATCTCAATCATCTTAGTAAGTCTTTAAATGTGATGTTATTTTTGTGTGTTTTGGATTACAAAACTGATTTATAGAAGTTTCCGCTGGATACTTAATTGATTGAACTGCTGTTTTAGATAGGAGAAAGGAGAATGATTAGGAAACAGTTTTCAGGAGTTATGAGGGCACTACTGTTAATTGGCATGTTAATATTTACAACTAATATTCCGCAAGCGATGACAGAATCCACAATAATTACAGTTCCAGACAACTATTCCACGATGCAGAACACT
>Ga0315268_10008756_pt1 | contig 10535 bp, 11 predicted proteins | sample C1_top_MG_FD_204535 | JGI IMG/M metagenome (GOLD analysis project Ga0315268, IMG submission 204535) | Sediment microbial communities from Yellowstone Lake, YNP, Wyoming, USA - C1_top | ecosystem: Environmental > Aquatic > Freshwater > Lake > Sediment | place: USA: Wyoming | collected 2017-08-01 | reverse complement strand
GGCACATGGGCATAGAGCAAGTCGCGCTCCACGTGTTCGCCGACAACAAGGTCGCCATCAACTTGTACAATCAGCAGGGTTACTACACGGCGAGCTACAACATGCAGAAAGACCTCTAGCTCAGAGTGCTCGATATCTCACGGAACGGGCATGAAGGAGACTGTTGAGGGCGAGAAACCTCGATAAGCGCTGCCGGCGAGCCCTTGCAGGACTACAAGTCCCGTGAGGTTTCTAGTGTACCTGAAGAATGCACCTGCAAGAAACCCACCAAGGAAAGTTGACCTTACCCTGGTTATCTGGGGTTCAAGACTCGCAGGCCGCAGCGGGATGTGTCCCAGCCCGAAGAGTACGGCTTGGAGAAAAACCGCCTTCCAAGAGCCCATGAGGCTGCTGAACTTAGTTTGCAGATACCCTCTGAACACCGCTTCCTGTGCCAGCACGACTTGGAAACTCAAGACTTCCGCTTATTTGACAACTCTTCAGCGAGAAACCATGTCCAGCATATGTTACACATTCGACGAGTGAACGTTTTGTCGGCGGCTGATTTCGGTACATCGCAGAGTAACACGTTGTATGGAAGAAACTACATACACCCCCCTCATGAGGCTCCAAGAAACTGGAGGTGGATTTCGCCAGATCGTAGAGTAGCAGGTTGTGGCCAAGAAACTGCCCACAGGCCTCTTCCCCGCTCCAAAACCGGAGGAGCACGATGGATCTTCCGTGCATATGCTAGCGGATGCGTTTTAGATGGGTCAGAAAACCCCTAATTCCTCACGCTATGCGTTCTTCTCTTCGCTTCAATCCCTAACATTGTCTTCTCCGCGTGCCTGTAGGATAGTTCGATGATCCCTTTCGCTCCGGCAACGTCCGCATAGGATCGCATGATGAGGGTGACCCATCCGGCGTCTGGAGCAAATCGATGCTTCAAGGCTCTCCCTTCATTCAGCACGCGCGCTTGGTCATCCTTAGAGAGGCGTATGTCGAGCTGCGCGTGCCCGTGGGAGTGCATGAACTCCAGCCCTTTAACTTGGAACTCGGTTCCCCCGAATCTGTGCGGCGCCTCGGTCACATCTGGCAGGCTAAGAATCCAAGCCCTCAAAGACTCATAATCACTCTTTCCAAAGCCCGTCCTCACCACCCTCAATGCGATTGCTTTCAAGTTGATTGGAATCTAGAATCTCTGAAAAACCTTACCCGCGAATAGCTTCAGGGACTGAGATTCTAGTTCTGTGTCGAAGTTGGTGATGAAATACTCGACTCCAGCGTCCCTAAACGCCTCGATATCGCGCCTTACCTTCTCAGGTTGCCCGATGACTCTCCACTCTTCGCGCATTTCCTCGGAGATGCCCTTGTAACTCTCAGCCACAATCTGATCCAGCCTCTGTTGGTCCCTGTCTATGATTACGTGTCCGAGTTTCGTCTTGAGGATTGGATTGAATTGTGATCCCTCCCGACGGTCTTGCAGTGCTCGCGGAGGACGGCGAGTTTTCGCCTCGCGGTCTCGGGGGAACCGAACACGTTGCACGCGTCAGCGTACTTCCACAATCGAAGGATGCCTGTACACGTTCCCAGTGACAAGAGTCCCAAGCCTGATTCGCGAAGTTACCCCCGCTAGAGCTGAGATTGTCGTCCACCCCTCCAGCATAGGTTCCTCCGGGCTGCCGACGCCCTGAATTTGGTGCAGATGATCCATCACCCGGAATGAATCGTAACCCAACCGCTCAGCCTGCGTGGCAATGCCTTTCAACGACTCGAAGACCTCAGAACCCTTCCCGTCGCTTGAGAAGCTCGGATGCTGCAAACCAAACTTCATGAGACTGCCCGTCCGCTCGGCCAGTTGTCCGGTTGCCGTCACAAGGGCGCCAGCTAATATTGACTACGTCGTCTAGTCCTCTGCCATCGGAAGAAACGAACCAAGATTTGCTTGGGAAGACTCCTAATTCATTAGGACCACTCCACATTAGGCAATGTCCGTCAGCGAGCTGAACGTGTTTGTCTGGAACGACGGCGGGCAAAACGTATTGGGGCTTCATCAAGGACCCAGTGTACGGCTACATCCGCCTAACCGAGGTCGAGAAGAACATCATCGACACATCAGCTGTGCAGAGACTGCGGAGGATAAGGCAGCTGGCTGGCGCGGAATACGTCTACCCTGCTGCCAATCACACACGATTCGAACATGTTCTAGGAACGATGTACTTGGCTGGCGTGGTGGCGGAAAACCTTCCAGCACACCTGACCCCCGATGAAGCGCAAAAGGTTCGTCTAGCGGCACTTTTGCACGATGTTGGACATGCGCCTTTCTCACATCTGTTCGAATCACTGCTCGTCAAGTATCTCAATAGAAACCATGAAGACATGTCAAGCTGGATCATCACAGAATCCGCCCTCACCGACACGATCACCGCTCAAGGATTTGACCCGAAGGAGTTGAGCGGACTCGCAGTGGGGCGACTCATGAAACCCGACAAACCGTATCTTAGGCAAATAATCAGCAGCTCATTCGATGTTGACAAGATGGATTTCGTCGTCCGGGACTCATACCACACAGGAGCAGGGTATGGTGCCGTGGACGTGTTCAGGCTCATCTACACCATGGACATACTCGACGGCAACTTAGCGTTGGATATCACAGCCCTTCCGAGTCTGGAAAGCCTCATCATCGCTCGCCTCGAATCTTTTCGAGCCATATACTTCCACCGAGCGTGTAGAGCAGTTGAAATGATGCTCCTCAAGGCACTGGACGCAGCAAAAGGTGAGTTGGAGATTCTTCAAACGCGGTCTCCTGACGACTACCTACAATGGGACGATTACACTCTCTGGTCTAGACTGGTTGCTAACGAGAAATCACGCGAGATCATAAAAGCGCTTTCAGAACGGAAATTGCTCAAGTGCGCCTACGAGAGGACATTCTTCGCAAAGGACGAACTAGTCTCTAGTGTCTTCACCAACGAGAACGTCAGGTTGAAGCTGGAGGAGGAGATTGCCGCGAAGGCCAAAGTTCCAGTCGCAGATATTGGCATCGATGTCCCCTCTCTTCCGTCGGTCCCATATCATTACGCGTTGGAAATTGGCGCGGACATACCGGTCTTCTCCAAGACTCGTTCGGGAGAGAAAGTTCCACGGAAAATTGCCGAGCTCTCGAAGGTTGTTGAAGAACTTAGGCTCTTCATGAACATCGTTAGAGTCTACACCAGGGAGGAATACCGGGAGCAGGTCGCTGACGCAGCGACTAGAGTGCTCGGCGAATCGCCGCTATCGAACGTCCTTTCCTACTGAGCGATTGAAGCGCCCCGAATTCGTCTGATCCTGAGCGGAAACGGATGTCCTGTCAAGGAGTTTCGCGTAGATGCGCAGCGCCTCGGTTTCGTCGAGCTCAGTAAAAAGTGACACGAGCGCCATTTTCCCAGTCTTTCCCGCCAGCCTCTCTGCGAGAGCTCTGGTAGTCATCATGTACTTTCCACCGATGAGCACGGATGAGCGACCAACAGCGACCTCGCCTGTTCCCGGCATTGCGATTGCGACTGTGCCCATTCGGAATCGCTCTTCGAAGAAGAAAGCCACGATCGCGTTCTCTAACTGAGCGAACCTTACTCTAAACGATCGCGAGTTAACTTGCAGCTTCTCTTCCATCATGTCCATGATGATCTGAGTCTGTGCGCTAAGAAGGGGTTAGTTAACTCACTCGTGCGGAACGTATGAAATTGCGTTGTCTTGGTTGGTTTCCGCGCTCTCTCTGACTGGTTTTTTGATGTAGTAGTGCAATACATCTTATCATCACAGGCGTTCGGAATCTCTCCCATCCGACGAGGCTCAACGGATGGCAATGCTACCAGAGGACATGAAACACCTCATCAACTTCGACGAGAAGGTAGCATGGGTTGTAAGAGGAAGCGAGACCGTCGTTGTGAGCGACCAGCGCATAATCCTGCGCAAAACCGGGGGGCTAGGTTTGAAGAAGAGCTTCGTCGACTACCCTTATTCAAACATGGTAAACATCAAACTTGACCGCGGGTTACGCAGATCAAGTATCGAGATCCTGATGCGCTCTGGAGTTCAAAGCATAAGAATCTCAAATCTCTCAAAACCCGACGCCTATCAGTTACACAGAATTCTCCGCGAAAACATTATTCACGCCTCCTCCAATCCCCAACAGCCATTCCCCGTGGTCATCCAGACACCAGAAAGATCCACCGGAAAGAGCAAGGATGACGGCAGCGAGAGATGCAAGAATTGCGGGCGGCAAGTTTCAGCGGACTTCGCAATGTGCCCATTTTGCAAATACGCTCTGAAGATCGAATGCCCGGAGTGTGGCAAGCAAATCGACAAGAAATTCAAGTCATGCCCATATTGTGGGGAAGACCTCTCTTACCTAGAAGAGATAGACCTAGAACTCTGAATAGAGTCATCGATTGAATCTTCAGTGCAGCTTCCAGTCCCCAGAGAGAAGAGCGTTGAGAATCGCCGTCATATCCGACATACACTCCAACCTGGAAGCTTTCGACACCGTCATCAGAAACCTACCACAATACGACAAACTCATCTGCTTAGGAGACATTGTCGGATATGGCCCGCAACCCAACGAAGTCATCGAACGCCTTGCAGGTCTCAAGTCGACCATCGTCCTTCGCGGGAACCATGATCATGCCGTCGTCACAGGGGTCACGAGCGGTTTCTCAGAAAACGCTGCAACCGCGGTACACTGGACGAGGAAGCGCATCAACCAAACGAGTCTTACCTACCTTTCTCGATTGCAGCCCTCGGCAAAGACTGAGGCTGAAGGAGTCAGTTTGGGGCTCTACCATGGAAGCCCGCAGAATCCGCTGTCAGAGTACGTGTACCCTGGGATCGCCGCCTTTTCGGCCAAAAGGATTATGGACGAAAGCGGAGCTCGCATCGTTCTCTTGGGCCATACGCATGTGCCTATGAACTACTCTCTCGACGGAGGGATGCTAGGTAATCCGGGCAGCGTAGGTCAGCCTAGAGACGGCGACCCACGCGCCAGCTTTGCAGTCCTCTCGGTCGAGAATAGTGGGAGGTTCTCACTTGAGATCAAAAGGATCGAATACAACATTGAGAAAGTTGCTAACGCGATCGTCAAGGTAGGACTACCGATATTTCTCGCAGAACGGCTATACACGGGCATGTGAAGCTCAATTCAATGTATAGTTATGTTGATTTCGTGAGGAACTCTTTTAAGTAGCCTGAGTGGGAGGGCGGGAGTTACTGAGGGGTGCCACGTGAACCAAACAGGTGGTAAAGTTTTCGGTGGTCACGTTTACGGTGACCACATCTGGCTCTCCGAATTCGCACCCTAGACCAACTAGCCTCTCAACCTCCACATTAGTTCAGACAACGACTACATCGCAAACAGATCGCCCAACCATGCAAAGGAACCGACGACTAGTCGTCAAGTTCGGCGGCTCAAGTCTTGCTGACAAAGACCGGATTGCGAAGGCAGCTCGGCTCATCGCGAAGGAATGTCAGAAGGGAACGAAACTCGTCGTGGTCGTATCAGCAATTGGTAAGATGACAGACCAGCTGATCGGCCTTGTGAACCACGACTCGTCCAAGGCACCTGACAAACCGGATCTCGATGACGTTCTTGCCATGGGTGAGAGGACGAGTGTGAGGGTCTTCACCACAGCTCTAAGGGGTGAAGGTCTCGAAGCGAGATACTTCGATCCATCCGAGGAAGACTGGCCTATCATAACTGACGATCAGTTCTCGAACGCTAACCCAATCATTGAGCTCTGCCTCCAAAGAATTCGCGAACATGTTGTCCCTCTACTCGACTGGGGAACTGTTCCCGTTATCGCAGGGTTCATTGGCAGATCCACAGACGGAAAGATCAGCACTATCGGGCGAGGTGGAAGTGACACTACCGCCTTCATACTCGCACGCGCGATGGGTGCCGACGAGGTCATTTTGGTAACAGATGCGGAAGGTATTCTTTCCGCGGACCCAAAGTACGTACCCAGCGCGAAGAAACTTGACCGGATCGACGTAAGAACGCTCATCGGCCTTGCCGATTCGGGAACTAAGTTCATCCATCGAAAGGCCCTACGCTACAAAGACCCAGACATACCAGTCCGCGTAATCAGTAACCAAAAAGACGACTTGGAAGCAGATGGGACGATAATCACCGGCGGAATCTCAAGCGAGATCGAAGTCACATTCGCTTCGACAACACCGTCAACGGCGATAACCGTGGCAGGCCGAGGCATTTCCGAGGACCCCGCTATTCTCGCGAGCTTGGTGAAGGAGATCCGAAATCACTCAACATTAAACGGTCTTTCCGCGAATTTTGACTCAGTCATCTTCTACGTGCCGGAAACCGGCTCCGAAGCTCTCGTGAACTCAGTACACGATGTGATCAGCACACACGGCGAAGGCATGGCGATCGCGGTTCAACCAAACCTTGCGTTCCTGAAGGTCAAAGGAGTTGGGTTGGAAGATACACCGGGAATTATAGGCAAAATCTCGATGATACTGCGAGAGAAGGGGATCAACATCTACGGCATGCTGACTCTGGCATCGAGCATTCTGGTGTTCGTCTCATGGGATGAAAAAGAGCTCGCGATGGAACTAATCAAACAGGTAATCAAAGGAGGACCATAGCATGAAAGCCGCAATTCTCGGAGCAACCGGACTCGTTGGCCAACGTTTTGTGCAGCTGCTCAACGATCATTCTTGGTTTGAGATCTCAGCACTGACAGGCTCCGAAAGAAGTGCCGGAATGCTCTACGGAGAAGCCGTCAATTGGAGAATGGAAAGCCGTCTCAAGCACACGATAGCGGAAATTCCGGTACAGCCCTCCGACCCTAAGCAGATAGACGCTGATGTCCTATTCTCAGCCCTACCCGCAGACCAGGCAGGATCAATTGAGGAGGATTTCGCAAAAGCGGGCTTCGCGGTAGTTAGCAATGCTTCCTCACATCGCATGGAACCCGATGTTCCACTGATGAATCCCGAAGTGAACTTTGAACATCTGAGGTTGATTGACGAACAGAGAAGAAGACGAAAGTGGGACGGAGCACTCGTAACAGACCCGAACTGCACCACCGCCGTCCTAACGCTTTCTCTCAAACCAATCCTCGAGGAATTTGGCCTGAAGAACGTCGTCATGTCGTCAATGCAGGCGGCCTCGGGCGCAGGTTACCCAGGCGTCGCCTCTCTTGACCTAATCGACAACGTCATTCCATTCATCAAAGACGAAGAAGAAAAGGTGCAACAAGAAACCCGAAAAATCCTAGGCTCAGTTGAAGGGCCCGCGAATTTCCGTGCCTCAGCCAGTTGCCATCGCGTCCCAGTAATAGACGGCCACACAGAGGCTGTCTTTGTTCAGACTGAGAAAGCCGCGTCTCCTGAAGATGTCGCTGACTGCATGAACGGATTTGTTGCCGAACCTCAGAAGTTGAAGCTTCCTTCGGCTCCGGAAAGACCAGTTGTCGTTAGACAAGAGGCGGATAGGCCACAGCCACGCTTTGACAGAACCGAAGGCCACGGCATGTCCGTGGTTGTGGGCAGAATACGCAGTGACCCCGTATTCAACGGAGTCAAGTACATCGCACTCGGTCACAACACGATCCGTGGCGCGGCAGGATGCGCTATTCTCATCGCAGAGTCGATGAAGGCACAGGGTTACATATCATAGTGATCTGAATGGAATCTGGAAAGACGAGAAGACTCCGAAGAATCGTAAAGAGCGATTCGAAAACCTTCATCATAGCAATGGATCACGGCGTTACGCTGGGCCCGGTTGCCGGACTAGAAGACATGCAGCAGACAGTGAACAGCGTCGTGAAGGGAGGAGCGGACGCTGTCCTGTTCCACAAGGGGATCGCTAAATATGTGAATACGGGAACGGCGGGGCTGATAATTCACGTGTCAGCCTCGACGAAGCTTGGAAGTAACCCCAACCTGAAGGTGGGTGTTTGCACTGTTGACGAGGCTATCCGGCTCGGAGCGGACGCAGTCTCTGCCCACATAAACATCGGCACCTCGGATGAGGATAAGATGCTAGAACTCCTCGGAGGGCTCTCACAAGAATGCGACTCTTTTGGAATCCCACTGCTAGCAATGATGTACCCCAGAGGACCAAACATCAAGAACGAACATGAATTCGAGGTCGTCTCGCACGCCGCGAGGATCGGAGCGGAACTCGGCGCGGACATCGTCAAGACCGTCTATACAGGCGATCCAGATACGTTTCGAAAGGTAGTTCGAAGCTGCCCAGTTCCTGTAGTAGTTGCTGGGGGGCCCAAAATGAACACCGACGCAAATGTACTGGAACTCGCGAGAACATCAATCGACGCTGGTGCGTCGGGACTGTCCTTCGGAAGGAACGTATTCCAACACGCAAGTCCAGAGAGAATGTCCCACGCACTTGCGAGCATTGTCCATGATGGGTCAACTGCTCAAGATGCTTTGAGACTGCTGGGGTCGTCGTGACAAAGCAGTTCTGGATTCGGCTAGATCCGAAGTCAACCGCTGAGTCGAAAGGGGAGCTTCTGAGAGAAGCACAAGAACACTGCACGGTCGCTGTACTCTCTCCTCAAGATATTTCGCTTGCTTCGAGCCTGAAACTAACCACCGCCTCCACAGATAGTCGTGCGGACATTGTCCTCTCGAGCGAACATTCTCCAAGCGTCCCTTCGAAGGATGTTGCTGCGGAAGTCATCGTGAAAGATGGCTCTGATGAGCAACGGGCAGTTGAACTCGCGGAGTTGGGGATTGGGCATCTGATAATCCGTTGCCCTGACTGGAAAGTCATACCGCTCGAGAACCTCATTGCAAAAACACGAAACAAGACGATACTTCTCGCCGATGTCGCTAGCGTTCCGGATGCGAAGTTGGCTCTTCAGACACTGGAGCTGGGGGTGGACGGAGTTGTCTTTGCCCCGAAAGATGTGCAGGAATTGAAAGATATGGCAGCGGTTCTGCGCAGAAGCGACGAGAATATTCCGCTAATCAAGGCCGATGTTATCTCGGTAAAATCCCTCGGCACGGGCGCCAGAGTCTGTGTTGACACCTGCGAAATCATGGAGCCAGGGGAAGGAATGCTGGTGGGTTCGCAGTCTTCCGGCCTCTTTCTCATCGAGGCTGAGGTTCACAGGAACCCCCATGTTGAGCCACGCCCGTTCCGCGTGAATGCGGGCCCAGTATCATCTTACGTTCTTACGCCCGGCTTAAAGACTCGCTATCTGTCCGAGCTCAAAACTGGAGACGAGGTTCTAATCGTGAACCGCGTTGGTGGTCTTCGAACCGGTCACGTGGGCAGAGTGAAGATCGAACGAAGGCCCATGACTCTTGTAGAAACAGAGATCAACGGTCGCCCATTCTCAATCATCCTCCAAAACGCCGAAACCGTTCGGCTCGTCTCGGAGAAGGCCTCCAAGTCAGTATCGGAACTCAAAACTGGAGACGAGGTTCTAGTTCGCGTCGAGGAGGGCGGTAGACATTTCGGAACGCTCGTCGCCGAAGAAATGGTGATTGAGCGCTGACTTATCAGATCTGTCTCTCGGTCATGCCGGATCGGACAGATAGCCTTGACCAACTATTCGCCCAAATCAGTGCGAAGAGGCCTGACATAGTGGAATTCCGGATGGACAAGCTAAAAGATTCCGACTCCGCTGTGGTGATCGGACACAAGAAGACTTTCCCAGCGATCGCAGCTCATCGAACTTTGGAGAACCCAACCGGGCGCAACGACTTACTCCTAGCCGCGGCGAAGTCAGGATTCGAATACGTGGACATCGACCAAGCTTGGCCAGACGCGAAGAATTTGGCCGAGAGGTGTAGAGCCACTGGCGCGAATATTATTGCGTCGGCCCACAACTTCCAGCGTACACCAACTCAAAGGCAGCTTAGCACCATGCTCAACTCCATGCGGGAAGTGCCGGCAGACATCTGCAAAATCGTCACGACAGCAACTCACCCGCGCGACAACCTTGTAATATTGAACTTTCTCGAAGACAAGTCCCGGGCAGCCAAGTTGGTTTCTTTCGCCATGGGCTCTCTTGGAATTCCATCTAGAATTCTCAGCCCGTTATACGGTGCAGAATTCACGTTCGCAGCCCTAAGCCCAGAATCCAAAACCGCCGAGGGGCAACTCACCATCGACGATCTACGAGGCGCATGGAAACTCCTTGGCATTCAATAGGCCACCGATTTCTGGAAAGACGGGCGTTTACTGTCTCATAGGCGATCCCGTAGACCATTCACTGAGCCCCGCGATCCAGAACGCCGCGTTCGGATCTGCAGGAATCGATGCCATTTACGTCGCCTTCAGAGTAAGGAAGCATGATGTCAAGAGCGCGATTCACGGCCTACGATCGATTGGGGTTCGCGGCTTCAATGTTACGACGCCGCTCAAGACCACCATCATTAATCACCTGGACGAATTGAACCCAGCTGCGGATCAAGTGCGCTCAGTAAACACGATCGTGACTGGCACGAATGGAGCTTTCACGGGGTATAACACAGATGGAATCGGTGCAGTGAAAGCCTTGCAGCTAGCTGGTGCCCCGATG
>Ga0315268_10008755_pt1 | contig 10535 bp, 12 predicted proteins | sample C1_top_MG_FD_204535 | JGI IMG/M metagenome (GOLD analysis project Ga0315268, IMG submission 204535) | Sediment microbial communities from Yellowstone Lake, YNP, Wyoming, USA - C1_top | ecosystem: Environmental > Aquatic > Freshwater > Lake > Sediment | place: USA: Wyoming | collected 2017-08-01 | reverse complement strand
ATATGCTGGCTTGAATCGCTTTAAGCCTCGCCGTTATGTGTAGTAGATTGAGCGAGAATTGTTATGATTCATATGGTTGCAACGTTTACTTCACATAACGGGGAACTCCACATAATCACAGAAATGTGAAGCTCAACATTTCTCTGAGTACTCGTTGTGATGGAAAATTTCACGGTAAGCGAACTTCTATGTGGAAACATTAATCGAAAAATAATCTGATGTGCCTGCAGTATCAAATCTTATCTATTGCATATAATACTTAATATTTCACTTGAACTCTTGACTCCTTGGCCCCTGTAATTCTTTATTATTTTATCGAAGCCAACGTATTTTCCAGGCTTTTCATATCCTCAACATTTGACACCTTTGCTGAGGGTTCTATCCTTTTGATAAGACCTGAAAGTACCTTTCCAGGGCCGACTTCTATAAATGTATCTATTCCAGAATCCACGATAGCCCTTATTGAATCTTCCCATAGAAGGGGGTTGCTAAGTTGACGTATAAGAGATTTCTTGAGAAGATGGGTGAGGGACACTCCCAAGATTTTTTATTTATTAGAAGAAATAGGACCTGCCCACAACAATTCAAAAGTGCAAAAGTCCAGAAGTGCCTGAGCGAAGAAGGATTATCTTGCAGTAGAAAGTTTTTCTTTAAGCCAAAGATTTACTAAAGTCTCAATGGAAACACGTTTTTTCTTTGCAACAGCGAGTGCCTTTTTGGCAATGCTTTCCTCAAGGGCAATATATTTAGGCTCTTTTTTTAAGCTTGCTTTAAATTTTGCTTCTTTTGTGTCATACCAGTAATCAGTAATGTCATGCTTATCCCAGAAGTCTGATGCTTCCATGATAGTCTTAAATTCATCAGGAATAGGCTCTATTTTCTTCTTACTTTTTTGCATATCTTTTCCTTTCTTTTTCCGTCATATCCCTTGCTGTTATAATCAATGCTTTTTTGTTCTTTTTATATATAAAGTATACCGCTAAATACCTCCCTGAATCTGTTGTACCAAGAGCGAGATATAAATGTTCCCCCTTATATCTGCCCTTTTCAATAAATCTATATCTTGGCTCATTAAGAAAAATCTGTCTGACTTCTTTTTCGGTAACATTGTGTTTCCATATGAGTTTATCAAGTATTTCTGGAATTATTATTAAATCTATTATTTCCAAATACTCTCATCCCTGGTTTTAAACAACCTTAAATTTGCTGAATATAATTTACTATGTTTTTATTGATTAAAGCAAATCTGGGGAAAAAGCTTGCTATGTGGATGAGTCCTTAAGGTAATCTCCATCTTCGAGAAAGTAAAAGAACTAATTCACCCTCTGAATAGACTTTTAAGAATTACGTGCCCTCAGAAGAAATTGGACTCTTTCTTTATTATTTTATCGAAACCAAAGTATTTTCGAGGCTTTTCATATCCTCAACATTTGATACCTTTGCTAAGGGTTCTATTCTTTTGATAAGACCTGAAAGTACTTTTCCAGGGCCGACTTCTATGAATGTATCTATTCCAGAATCCACGATAGCCCTTATTGAATCCTCCCATAGAAGGGGGTTGCTGAGTTGACGTATAAGAGATCTTTTAATACTGTCTCTGTCATTTAGAAACATAGCATCTGCATTATTTACTATGGGTATCATAGGATACTTAAAATCTATACTCTCGAACAATTCGGCAAGCCTTTTGGAGGCATCAGCCATTAATGTACAATGAGATGGAACGCTCACTGAGAGGGGCACTACTTTTTTTGCACCTTTCTCTTTTGCGAGTTTCATCGCTTCTTCAACTGCTGCCCTTTCCCCCGCAATTACTATCTGACCAGGGGAGTTGTAATTGGCAGGTGATGCATAACCTGTTTGTAAGGATAGACATATTTCATCAATCTTGTTTCTTTCCAGGCCGAGGATTGCAGCCATGAGTCCTTTTCCTTCTGGAACTGCCTCCTGCATGAATTGCCCTCTTTTTTCAGTTATTCGCACTGCTTCTCTAAAAGACAAACCCTCTGCTGATACGATGGCAGAATATTCTCCGAGACTATGGCCTGCAACTACAGATGGTTTTATCCCTTTTGACAGTAAAACCTTGTTTATTGCAATGCTTACGGTAAGAATAGATGGCTGGGTCCTGAAAGTCTTATTCAGTTCTTTCTCAGGCCCTTCAAAGCAAAGCTTTACAATATCATAGCCGAGTTCCTCTGAAGCTTCACCGAATGTCTCTTTTGCTTTGTCAAAATTTTCATAGATCTCTTTTCCCATTCCCACATATTGGGAACCCTGACCTGGAAAGACGAAAGCGACTTTAGATGAAACGGAGAAACGGTGAACCGGTGACACGGAGACATTTATTTTATCCTGATTATCCATTTGTGTGCTTTATCCATCATTTTCACAATTTGCTCCGGAAATGCCCCCTCACCCTTTCTCTCTCCCACAAGGGGAGAGGGGACTTCTTTTATTACTCCCCTCCCTTGATGGGAGGGGTTGGGGAGGGTGTTTCATACCCCTTTGTGAGCCGAAGGCTCGTGCGGCTTTGAGCAATAATTGTTCATACGCTAACTCAAGTTCAGATGCCTGTCCGTGTCTCCTTTATCTTCTTTATAAGCAATGGGATTATCTGATAAAGGTCGCCAACTATCCCATAAGTTGCAACATTGAATATCGGTGCATCCGGGTTCTTGTTTATAGCCACGATTACGTCTGATGATTGCATACCAACGAGATGTTGTACAGCGCCTGATATACCGCACGCAATATAGATTTTAGGGCATACAGTCTTTCCTGTCTGGCCAATCTGGTGACGGTAGGGAATCCATCCTTCGTCCACAGCAGCCCTTGAGGCACCAAGAACACCTCCGAGTAGTTCAGCCAACTCTTTTAGAAGCTCAAAACCTTTTGTACTCCCTAAACCCCTACCCCCGGATACGATCACATTTGCTTCTTGTAGGTTTACTGCAATGTCGGAGACCTCTTTTATTGTATTAATGACTCTTGTCCTATGAGATATATTATCTGCTTTGACATGTATAATCTCTCCTTTTTTGTCTTCTCTATATTCTCCTCTTTTCATGACCCTCGGTCTGACTGTAGCCATCTGAGGCCTATGATTAGGGCAGAGAATAGAAGCCATTATGTTTCCACCAAAGGCGGGACGTACCTGTAAGAGGTTTTGTGTTTCTTTTTCAATTGAAAGAGATGTGCAATCAGCTGTTAACCCAGTCCCTACCCTCGCTGCAACTCGTGGTATGAAAGATCGACCTATAGGTGTAGCACCTGCGAGGACAATCTCAGGTTTGTAGGTATTTATAAGGGAAGATAAGAGTTTGGCATAGGGCTCGTCATTAAACCTTTCAAAGATCGGATCACTGCAGAAATAAACCTTATCTGCACCCCATCGTATGAGTTCTCCTGCTTCTTTCTCAGAAGAACCGAAGAGAATAGCTGAGAGGTCTACATTTAGCTCGTCAGAGAGCCTTCTGCCTATGCCGAGAAGCTCATAGGATACGGATGCTATTTTTCCATCCCTCTGTTCTGCAAAGACCCATACCCCTTTAAACTCAGTGATAGATGATAAGTCACGAGTGACGAGTGTATCTTTAATTTCTTCGATTGCCCCTTCAGGGCAGGCATTCAGGCAGGTCATACATATCTGGCAGTATTCATTAATAAATGCCTTTCCCTCTCTTATTTCAATTGCGTCATATGGACATGTCGCCAGACACTCTTTACAACCAGTACATTTCTCTGTATTTACAACTATAGACATTTGAGTCCCTTAAGTTCATTAATCAATGCATCAACCTGTTCTTCAGGAGTGCCTTGAAAAATCTTTCTGTCAGATCTTACCTCAGGTGCGAATATGTTTTTGACCTGAGTTGGTGAGCCTTTAAGGCCGAGATTCTTCTCATCTGCGTTGATATCAGAAGGTCCCCATTTCTTAATCTCAGCCTTCTTAGCAGCCATTTTTCCTTTCAACGAAGGTAATCTCGGTTTGTTCAATTCCTTTACAACAGTCAGAAGAACGGGCAGTGATGATTCTACAATATCATATCCTTCATCCATCAGCCTCTGTATCCGTATTGAATTTTGTGTGATATCTTCTATCTTCCTTACATATGAAACATGGGGAATATTAAGAAACTCTGCTATTTCAGGTCCTACCTGGGCAGTGTCTCCATCTATCGCCTGTTTTCCACAAACTATAATGTCAGCACCAAGTTTTTCTATAGCCCTTGAAAGAGTGTATGATGTTGCCCATGTATCAGAGCCTGCAAAGGCCTTATCCGTCAGGAGTATGGCATCATCAGCACCCATAGATATAACATCCCGAAGAGCAGCTTCAGCCTGTGGAGGCCCCATGGTTATGACTGTAATATTACCCCCTACTCTCTCTCTTATCTGTAACCCTGCCTCAATTGCATGCATGTCATAAGGATTAATGATGCTCGGGACGCCTTCTCTAATAAGAGTTCCTGTTTCCGGATTGATCCTTACCTCAGCAGTATCGGGAACCTGTTTAATGCAAACGATTATTTTCACTTGATTTTTCTCCTGTAACGAGTTAGAAGTGATTTTTATTAGTTTTGTCCCGAAAATACCCCCCTTAATTCCCCCCCTTAGTAAGGGGGGATAAAGAGGGGTTTATTTTCATGCCCCTTTGTGCCGATGAATCGCCATGAAGGTTTGTGTGAATATTATATGAATTTATGTTTAGGTAAGTAAAGAAGAGGGACCCCACCAAACCTCCCCTTAGCAAGGGGAGGTTAAGGAGGGGTTACAAAAGATATTCCAGTGAAGCTACTGCTACTTTTATTGTATTATCTTCACCAGCCTTAAGGGTTTTTCCCGTAATATTTTTTTGTATAATTCGATTGTCAATTACTCCAGAAACACATCCTCCCCTCAGTCCCATAGCACTACAGAGAGTGAGCACAGTAGATGATTCCATTTCATAATTTAATACATTAAGTCTTTGCCATTCTTTTATTGAGCCTTGAAATCTTTTCGGAACATATCCTGTGAAAGAGTCGTACCGCTCCTGGCCAGGATAAAATGTGTCTGAAGATGCAGTAATACCTACATGATATCTTACATTTGCTTTGGCAGCAGCTTTTATGAGAGAGTCAACAATCTCATAGTGAGCAACAGCAGGATATTCAATAGGAGCATAGTGGGTAGAAGCACCATCAAGCCTGACAGAACCAGTCGTGATTATTACATCTCCCGGTCTTATTTCTTTCTGTATCGCCCCTGTAGTTCCAACTCTGATAAATGTCTTGATGCCGAGCATTGCAAGTTCTTCTATAGCGATTGAGGTTGAAGGGCCACCGATTCCTGTTGAGGTTATAAGAATAGGCCCTTCTTTGGTAGAGCATAGTATGCTTTTAAATTCACGTTTCCATGAAAGTTCTTCAACATCACCACCAAACTGTTTTCTAATCTTCTCTGCAATCTTTGAAACCCTGGCGGGGTCACCTGGCAACAAGGCGATCTTTGAGTTTCTAATCTGGTTTTTTTGAAGATTAAGATGATAGGCCTTTCTCATCACATTAAGAACTTAGCCTTCAACTTTTATGACCTTTTTCTTAGGAATCTTATTCAAAAGGTTATCGAGAGCTGAGTTAAGGCTTTTTTCATTTAAGGACTCTAACGTTACCATCACATAATAGTCCTTATTCCCTACCAGCGGGTAGGAGCCTATCTTTACATTTTTATGGCGTCTCACTATTTGATTCAAAAGAGGTGCTATCTCAGGTTCATATTCTTTTATATAGATTTTTTTGAGCAGGAAGGGTGGTTCATTAAATAATTTCTCTATAACAAAGAATTTCTTCTCCAGATATTCAGGTATGCCAGGTAGGATATAAATGTTTTTAAAGATTAACAAAGGAAATGCAATAGTGTCATCTTTAATGAGTTCTGCGCCGTTAGGAACTTCAGCGACTTTGAGCTGTTCAGACGTCAGATGTTTACCGTATCTTTTGTGGAGGAATTTTTTAATTGAATCATTAAGAATAAGCTTTACACCGAAGGCTTTTGCTATCCCTTCAATGGTAACATCATCATGTGTTGGGCCTATCCCTCCAGCGGTGAAGACATAATCAAACCTCTCAGAGAATCCCTTTACTTCTTTTGCAATCTCTTGAACATCATCAGGTATGACTGAAATACGGCGAACATCGATACCGTGTAACCTTAATTCTTTTACCATGAATTGAGAATTAAGATCCTGAACCTTTCCAGAGAGAATCTCATCACCTATGATAATTATTCCTGCTGTCTTTGCCATAGGATGTTAAATACTTGTCACCCTGAACTTGATTCAGGGTCTACTTCTTTATGTCATGCTGAAACGTCCGCCTGAGGCGGATCAGCATGACATACACTAAATTATAGTGGACTTCTATCCATTATTATAAAGGAAAATGATTTTTCCTACTCTTGCCCATTCAGTGAGGAATTACTTTGAGATTTCTATTCTGACATGAATAGAATTGCCAAGTTTTTTTAAGGCTTCGGGACTATCAATCAATCTGCCCACAGGATTTACTGGAGAAACTGCCCTTGGTTCCTCCCCCTTGCTTGCAGGGGTAGGTCCAAAGAATATGCAGAGTGCTCTGCCAGTGGGCCATAAAGCCAGTTCCCCTACTTCCATAATATCTCTTGCATCACGGGAAAGATCTACCTTAATGCCACAGTCTCCATAATACTCATCTCCCCATCTTGACATAGTGAATTCAAAAGGGAGCAGAGATGTTAACTCTTTAGCAGAAAGGGAGTCATTCAGTTCTGCAGAAAGTTCTAATGCTCCTACTTTTATTTTTATGTGCGTTGGCATAAATTACCTCTTTATCGCATATTTTTCACAAATTATAGCAGTTAATATGTAATACAGGAGGAAAAAGTCTTTGAGCGGCTTCTTTTGCCGATAGTCCAATCCACCCCCCTTCATCCCCCCTTACTAAGGGGGGATATGAGGGGGGTGAGGCAAAAGCCTCGGAGCACCGATCTTATCGGGGCGAGAATGAGCGAAAAAATTGTTCCCTTCTGTGTCCAACTTAACTTTATAAATGATGTAAATTATCTCTCCTTAACCAAAGCATAATAAGCCATGTCAGTATTCGATTCTATTGCATAGCCTGCCTTTGATATAGCTATAATACCCATTTTAGTTTTGAAAGGGAACATATTAATACCTTTTTTGCAAGCTATTGAGATATCTTCGCCATGGGATACCATATCATGCACAGTTTTTGCCAACATCTTCTTTATAATTTCTTCTCCTATTCCTGTTGTAGATACTGCACAAGCAGGGGCGGCATAAAACCCGCAACCTATCATGGGTGTATCTCCAACCCTTCCCAACATCATAGGTGAAAAACCCCCTGTCGAATTAGCCGTCGAAAGGACACCTTCCTTATCTATCGCAACTGCTCCAATGGTATCGCAGAAGACTTCTTTATAGGGAACATCATCGAAATTCCATAGAGATTTAATATCATGGCCCTTCCAACGCGGGGCTTCCTTGTCTAATTTACCCTCTTTTATTAATTTTTTTACAGCATGATATCTTTCAAGCGAATGCTGTGAAACTTGGTGAAAAGGTTCAAAACCTTGTTTCTTTGCGAAGGCTGCTGCACCTTCCCCTGCTAATGCAATATGAGGAGTTTCCATAACAGCCTGCGCAACTAATATTGGATTCTTTATATTTTTTATTGCTATGACTATTCCGATATTTCCTTTCGAGTCCATAACAGATGCATCCATCTCTATTGTCTTGCCATCAAGGCGCAGGACAGATCCGCTTCCTGCATTAAATCTGCCATCATCTTCAAGGACACGGACTGCTTCAACAACGGCATCTAAAGATCTCTTGCCTGCTTCAAGGAGTTTAAATGCTATTTCGCAGGCAGCCTTACATCCATCTGAGAACTGTGAAGGTGAACCTGCTCCACCATGAACTACGACACCGTAAAGGATCATGATAATATCCGGCTAAATATCTCCTTAATACAAATTCCCTAATGGCAGGATATAGTGTTTGAGCGGTTTCTTTTGGTGATAGCCCATTGACCCCCCTTCATCCCCCCTTGGCAAGGGGGGATATGAGGGGGGTGAGGCAAAAGCCTCGGAGGGCGATAGCCCGAGTCCGCCTAAGGCGGAGAGCGAAAATACTATGTCCTGCCATTATTTGCTGTTTCAAAATAAAATTAACTTCATTATAAAAAGAGAGGCTTCCCATTTAAATTTCTGATCTTGTTCTTACCTCGAAACCTTTCCTTTTTAACTCTGAAAGAATTCCCTCAAAATGTTCTTTACTACGCGTCTCGATAACAAAAACAACCTTTGTTCTCCCTATCGGCAAATTTCCTGCAAGCCTATTATGAACAACATCGAGAATATTGCCCCTGTGGGAGGCAATAACGCCTGTGAGAGAATGAAGGCTACCGGGAACATCATCTGCAGTTGCTTCAAAAACTCCTATTCTTCCGCTCTTCACAAGACCTTTATGAATTATCCTGTCGATGAGTGTGAAATCTATATTACCCCCGCTAATAACAAGAACGATTCTCTTTCCAACAAACTTATCTCTGTTTTCTAACAAGGCTGCAAGAGGAACTGCTCCTGCACCTTCCACAACAAGTTTTTTCCTTTCCATGAAAAGGAGTATCGCCATGGCAATAGAGTCCTCCCTGACGAAAATCATGTCATCCACATACTTATTCATAATCTCGAATGTCTTATCACCTACTCTTCCGATCGCAATTCCATCGGCAAGGGTAGGCAACGGTGGCTTTTCAGAGATTTTCGTTTCCCTAAATGAGACGTAAGCAGAGGTGGCAGATTCTGTTTGAACGCCGATTATTTTAGTCTTCGATGACAAAGTCTTTATTACAGTTGAAATTCCTGATATAAGGCCACCTCCTCCAACAGGAACAAATATGAGGTCTATATTTTTTAAGTCCTCTATTATCTCAATCCCGATAGTCCCCTGACCTGCAATTACCTCTTCATCATCAAAAGCATGTATGAAGGTATAATCCTTTTGAGAGAGGGCGTAATCCAGTGCTTCTTTGAAACTCTCTCCATAAAGCATAACCTCTGCGCCGTAGCCTTTTGTAGCCTCTTCTTTTACAATAGGAGCTGTTATGGGCATAACTATTTTTGCATCTATTCCGATTCTTCCTGCAGCAAAAGCAACTGCTTGCGCATGGTTACCCATGGATGCTGCTATCACCTTACCTTTAATTATGGATCATTTTATTAAAGGCACCTCTGACTTTAAATGAACCTGTCTTCTGAAGGTTTTCTGCCTTGAGGAAGACTTCTGCCCCTGTCATCTTGCTGAAGGAGTTGGAATAGATTAAGGGAGTCTTGTGGACGTGATCCTTGATATTTTTAGAAGCTTTCTGGATGTCCTTTATTCCCAACACCTATTTATTGTCCTCTATTGCTTTCCTTTGAGGGCTAAGGACGGCGCCGGCTGACCCGCACGGGCAACCACCTTGATGCAAAACCGCCAGAGGCTAATCCGTATCGGGTCGAGTCGGTTGTCAACCCTTTCCTAATAGATATCTAATTGTATTTTAATTGCCTCACCAATCCTGAGCATATCTTCTTCTGAAAGTACACCGGCACGTTTAAAAAGTCTCAACTTGCTTACAGTAGCCAGTTGATCAGCCATGGCCTTGCTTTCTTTACCGTCAAAAATGACAAGTGCTTCACTAGGATACAGACGATCTGTCTTGCTGGTTAGAGGAACAACTTGAACTCGATTGAGGAACTTATTTGATGCGTCATTGCTAACGATCACCGCAGGACGTTTTTTTCTGATCTCTCCGCTGACTGAGGGATCAAAATTAACCCACCAGACCTCACCTCTTTTCATGCGCTATATCCTTAAAAGTTGTTTCTGCCCAATCCAATGCTTCTGCTTCTCTCTTTTTGTCTTTTGACATTTGGGAGTATGCCAATTCCAGATTTGGGCGAACTACGTGCGGACGAACCAATTCCTCAACAAATTTGCTGATCTTGCGGGGGCCGATGGTCTTATGAAGACCTTCATAAACTTCCTCATCTATGGTTATGGTCAACTTTTTTTGCATTGAAATGCTCCTTTCTATATACGTGTAGTATACGTATTGATTATGGATATGTCAATGGTCGGAAAAATAACAGGATGGGCTATTTTATGGCGAGGATGCCAAGTCGTCCGAGTTTGGCAACTACAAGATGTTCGCCAATCTGACGGGTAAGTTGGGTGCTGTATCCTTGTTCCATTTAATTATTGGGCTACGAATGATGAAGCTGACCGACAGCCGAGGAGGCACGCTCAGAACACGCAAGCGGCATCCTCAAATCCGAGAGCAACAAAACCGCAACGCAATCGGCTGTTCGGTCAAGCGTCTTGATACTCATTAAGGCCCCCTTGAATCATACTTTTTTAAGGTAAGATTCAGGACCTAAAAAATATTTCCAAAAGGAGGCCTTGTATGAGATTTTACACCAAGCAGCACAAATTTTTCTGTGGAGTC
>Ga0315268_10008754_pt1 | contig 10536 bp, 5 predicted proteins | sample C1_top_MG_FD_204535 | JGI IMG/M metagenome (GOLD analysis project Ga0315268, IMG submission 204535) | Sediment microbial communities from Yellowstone Lake, YNP, Wyoming, USA - C1_top | ecosystem: Environmental > Aquatic > Freshwater > Lake > Sediment | place: USA: Wyoming | collected 2017-08-01 | reverse complement strand
GCCCTCGACGTTATCGGGCACATCTTCGGGGCCTTTGGGCAGGGCAGGGGGGATTACGCCTTCGTCGGCCTGCTTGAGGTCAGCCGTGCCCTGAATGCGCTTGCGCAACTCGTCGTCCACGGCTGGCTCGGCCAGATGCTCCATCGCTCGCACGTGCATGTGCGTGAGGTTCGGCCGGGTGCTGAGCGCCCACGCGGTCGAGTCTTCGATGAGGAACCACGACAGGTCGCGCCATTTCTTGAGCGCCTCACCTAACGCCAGCGGATCCACCTTCGGATGCGCGAGCAGGACGTAGAGTTCGGACGGATCGGCGCGTTGGCCGGTGGGCTGCGAGTGAAGGAATGTGGCAATGACGGCCTGTTCAAGTTCACGCTCCTTGAGTGACGGGAAACCGCTCTGCGCCTCGCGCGCCTTGTCCAACTCGCCGCGCAAGATGGGTGTCCACTTTTCCTTTTCTTCGCAGCAATTGATCAACTCGACCAGGGCGGGCGACAACTCGGTAGACGGCGGCATCCCCCCGTGTGGCAGCGGCATCCCCATGCCGCTGTGAGCCAGCAGCGCGCGCGGGCCGATGACAGGGAACGGATCGTCCGTCCCCACGTTGCGCAGCACGAGCGCCAAAAGGCGAAGCGCGCCGCGCGTGCGCTGAAAGCCACTGAACTGTGTCCATTTGGAATAGAGCACATCAATCAGGTCGGGGTGGAATGGATAGGCTTGCATCAGCCGGTTGTAAGCAGCCTGATCTTTTTGCGCGTCGCGCAGCGGCAGCTTTTGCATCTGGGCCATCAGCGCGTCTATGCTGGGACGGCGCTGTTCTTCACCGGGCACCACTTCGAACAGGCGACGGCGCAAGACTTCAGACACGTCGTCTTTGACGACCGGCTCGATGGCTTCGGCCATGCGGCCAAAGACATCTTCCAGAATCTTGAGGCATTTAGCGCCGGTCTCGTCGGCGGCTTCGATCTGTGAGGCAACTAGCGCGGCCACCATGGCGGATCGCTTGACTTTTGCCACGGCCTGGGTGAGCACCTGGTAAAAATCCTTGAGCGTTCCCAATCGGCGCGGGTCGTCGTTCACGGCGCTGCGATAGTACCAGACCGCTTCGTCAATCAGGATGAGGGTCGAGAGACCTTCTGTCTGCGGCAGCTTGAGCAAGTCAATCAGCAGCGGCTCGGCCGGCGTAGCATAGTCCTCTTCCTGTTCCCTGACGCGGGCAAAGGCCGCATCGCCGCCGAGTTGATAGGCCAGCGCGCCCCAGGGCGTCTTGACCGTGCGCGGCTTGGCATCCGGCCCCAGAACGGCAAGGCCCTCTTTGACGCCGAATTTGTCAAAAGGCAACAGCGCGACGCGCGTGCGCGGCACTCGGTCACCGCTCAGCCCGGCAAAATCCAAAAACTCGCGGACGGTGGGATGCTGGCTCAACTCTGCGCCGTGCTCGGCCAGGTGCAGCAGCGTAATGAGCGTGTGCGTCTTGCCGCCGCCGTAGGCCACCTGGATATGCAAGATGGGTTTGCCGCCTTCGCCCGCGAGCCGGTGCAGCACATCGCTGACAAGCGTCTTCATCTTGTAGGTAGGATAGGTGCGGGAGAAAAAGGCGTCGGGGTTCTTGTAGACGGCAGGCGCTTCGCCTGTCCGGACAGCGTTCAGGTCGGCGGCAAACTCGTCGAGCGTGAGCGTGCCAGTGCGAACGTCCTCGCGGATTTTGCAGAGCTGATGCCAGGGCTGAGAGGTGGACATGGACTACTCCTATTGAAACGCGATCAGAACTCGACTCGCCACCGAGGCAGGAATGGTTGGTGGGTCACCTTTACATCCACAATTCGGTCAAAACGATAGGCTGTGATGCGCTGCCGTTCGATGTTGCGCCCGTAAAAGAGCAGATGACCGGCCCGACTGCGCCGGAAGGAATAAGGCTCTACCTCTCGGGCGCCGCGCTGGCCTTGTTGAGCACGATAGTTCAACTGGATTCGCAGGCGATTGGCGCCGGCAAAGCGAATGGCCTCGACAGGTGCGACAACACCCCAATCCGAAGGCAATGAAATGTAATCGGGTTGCTGCCACGCTGTATCGCTTGGCTCTGTCTCCTCAATCGGCGGCAGGTCGGCCAGAGGTTTGCCATCCAGCCAGGCAAAATAGTCGTCCAACTCTGCCCAATGGCTTTCTAACGGAGGCAACGCGGGCAACTGATGGCCGAGCATGTTGGCCCATTCGGATTCAAGTTCAACGTGGCTCGGAGAAGCAGCCAACTGATCTATTGTCGGGAGTGGAAGGTTGCGATGGGCGCATTTTTGTGCCAACACCTGGCGGACGGCAGTCGGGTCGAGCCGAAAACCTTCATGTCTAAAAAGCCGAATGATATCATAGAGGTCACGCGGCAGGCCGCGCTCACTCATCGCCCGTGTTTTTTCGGCCAGAATCTCCTCAATGGGGTAGCAGTGAATACGGGTAGGTTGTGCAGGCCGATCAGAGTACGGATGGTGAATCGCACGCAAGATGGGAGGCCCGACGATGATCTCATCGGTCGTCAGATCAAACTTGATCTTGGGGGCGATGCGGGGGCGGAGCGGGCCACGATAGCCGACTTTGCCTCGCAGGGTAACGCCGCCGCGCGGGTTGGGGTGAGCGCGAAACTCGATCAGGTCAGGTGGAAACTCGATCCCGCTGGCCTGGCCGACGGACTGGGCGACTTCTTTCATCCAGCCGGTGATCTCGTCCAAATCGTGTGTGGCTCGGGCAATCAAGGTAAAATCGAGGTCTTCCGAAAAGCGAAAGGTTTCGAGGTAGCACTTTTTCAAACAAGTGCCGCCTTTGAGAATCCACTGCGTCTGGATGCGAGGATGGGCGCTCAGGCCGATCAACAACCAGCCGAGGACATAGTCCTTTTCGACAATATCGGGCCGCAAGCCCCAGGCCCGCGCGGCCTCTTGAACTTCGATGAGTCGAATCATCTCAGGTCACATCTACATTGAGACGTAGATTCCATCGGGCCAGGAACGGCCCGCGCGGAGGGACGGACGGATCAAGCGATGAGTAGCCAGCCGTGACAAGCTCTTGCAGTTGGCCGATCAGGGCTGCGTCAGCCTCGGATGAAGCTGTCACTTCCCACAAATAGCCAAGCCGCTTGGCGACCGCCGCGTTGCCCAGTTGCTTGATGTACTGGACGAGCAATGCATCGTTCCGGTGCTCCGATGCGCGATAGGCGCTCACGATTTGCGCGACGTGCCGCATCCCACCGCCCCACTTGGGATCGTCGAGGATGTCCAGCACCGTGCGGGTCGGATCGGAAACCTGCACTTGCGCCTCTTGACGCCACACCGCGCGCAAGCCATACAATAGACGTTCCGGCACCTTGCGCAGGACAAACGTGGTCTGGTCAACCGTCAACTTGCGATCACGGATGGGCGCGGCGGTAAAGACGGCTACATCGCGAAAGATTTGCTCGGTCAGGCCCCAATGCTCACACGCACTCCAACCGGCAATGTAGCCAGGCTCGAACAGTCGCTCGGCGATCAGCCAGGGGTCTGCACTCCAATCTTGAGGGGAGGTCGCTTCGAGGGGAATGAGCAGATAGAGGCCGCGCCGCAGCCGGCGTACCCAACCCCGAGCGGCCCATTGCGCCAGGAGCTTGGCGGTTCGCAAACGATCAAGCTCCAACAGCGCGGCGGCTTTGTCAATGTCCACCAGCCCATTGGTGTTGCGGTGCAACCAGGTCAGTTGCCGCCGACTCGACTCTGAGATCCCAGCCAGTGCGCTCATCGGACTCCCCGAAAAAATGGCCCGCCGAGGGCTTGCATCTATTATATCAAAAGTGCAGTAATTCCGCTATGGCTGGAATTGGTGCACTCAGAATATACCCAGTTGGGTAGCCGGCGGCTCGGCCGGCTTGCCTCGCCCCCACGCCACGAGCGCCTCGAGCAGCGCGCGCTCTTTGGTCTTGGGCTCGGCCATTTCGAGGATGGCCTGCGCGACGGCCCAGAACAAATCGTTCTGGCTGAGGCCATGCTGCTGGACGTAGGCAGTCAATTTCTCTGTGTCGCCAGCCTGCCACAGCCGCATGAGCCGGTGCAGCATGTCAATCAACGGGAGACCGCCGGACGGGTGCGGCTCGCCCAGGTCATCGCGCTTGCGCTCGTCGAAGGAAAGCAATCGAATGTCACTACCGCTGCCACCACCGCTTGCACCCTCTTCCATCTCTGACGGGAGAGCGGCGTCTTGATCTTCTTCGTCCACCACCTTTTTCGCCTTGCCCTTGGCGATGAACCCGCGCGGCCCCTTGAGTTCGTTGAGGTCGAGGCCATAGCCTTGTGCCAGCAGAATGCACTCGCCCACGGGCGCGGCGGCCAGGCGAAAGTTGGAGCGATGCATCAAATAGTAGCGCGTCCACTCGTCCAGTCCTTCGGTGCTGGCACCGTGCAGAATTCGGCCCAGCGCAAAGTCGGCGACGAGCCGCCGCACTTCCTTCAGAAACTCGCTCACGGTAAAGGGCGAGCCGTCCATGCGCCGCACTTCACCATAAGTGGAATAACTTTCCAGCGCCGGGCCGACCGCCGCCCACATAAAGTCCGGGCCAGAGATGCCCTGATCCCAAAAGTAGCGCAGCCGTTCGGTGATGCGCTCATGCATTTTGCGTTTGACCTCCACGTAGCGGCCAATGCCAGCGTCTGCGGGACGTTTGCGACAGACGAGCCAGATAGAGGATGCCAACGAAGCACTGCTTCTGATTCGGACGCGGTTTGTCATCTCTGTATCGATAGGCCAAGAACCCGAGACAACAAAACCGGCGCGAATCATTGAAGACACAAGCGTTTCCCAAGCGATAGGATCTTTGTGGGCGAAAACAATAACCATTCTCCCATCTGGGCCGAGAGAATTGAAGGCTATTTCGAAAGCTTTAGCCATCCCATCTTCATAGAACTGTTTTGCCTTGTCGAAGCTATCACCATGTCTTGAATGCTGTATAAGTTCTCGCACCTTAGGAGTCAAAGAAGCGGAAAACGGATCATAGCCAAACCCATCTAGCGTTCTTCTGAGCCAAACGTAGAAGTAATCTGAAATATCGGCATAAGGTATTGCGTCGTAGTAAGGTGGATCAGTGATTACAGCATCGAATGCGCCACTTTGACTCACGACGTCATCCACTATGCCATTGACGGCAGAGCCATTCAACACGCTTACACTGCCTGCTGACGTTGCTACAAGTGCATGTTCGATATACTTCGCCACCCACGTTACTGCTCCGCTAAATCCTCCGGTTCTATCCCCAATTGGGTTCGTCTCTGCATAGTCCCAAGTCATAGGGAGAGAAAAGCGAGCAAATGTTGAACGAATTGTCTCGCGAGTATTACTCCAAGTGCATATCGTGGAACTGTAATCGGTCAACCTGTCAATGCAAAGAGCTAAATACGCACAAACCGCTTCTGCCAATTCATCAGGATAGCCTTCTTGTCTGACGTTTTCTCTGACCCCTCGAACGAGTTGTGCAATTGTGACGATTGAAAGCAACTGACGTCTGGAAAAAAGCTTGTGAAACATGTCCAAGCCATACCGTGGAACGATTGAGACATCGACTGCATTCTTGGATGGTCGCAGAGGATTAAGCTGCTCAGAGGGCAATCCGAAGGGTAGGCCCTGGATAGCGTTTGTGAGTGACAACTCGACCTGGCTTGCGAGAAGTAGCTCCTCTTTAGTCGGGAGACGGTATTCCTTTCCAAACTCGCCGTCAGTGACGACTGCGATTATGACAGCCCCGACTCGTCCAGATTGTCCTTGAGACTGAATATACTCCAGCCTCATGTAAGCACCACAACATGGACATTGCACGTTTGAACTATTTACTCCACCTGCCATGGTGCCGCTGGGCACCTCGTCATCATTTTGGGGATGAACGATCTCAAATGCAATACGTCCTGTTGACTTGTCTAGAACAAGCTTCAATGCTGCAAGCTTTCCTTCTTTCCGTGAAAGCCACAGAGTTTTGAGCATTGGGACTTGAGCACCGCACTTGGGGTCTTGGCAGGGCACAGTGCGCGCCCAGAGATAAGCCACGGTTGGCTTGCCGTCAATCGTCGGGTAATACGGCGCAAGCTCCTCGCGCGCTCGTTTCAGCACCCAGTTGCCCCAGTAACGCACGTGCGCGGCCAGGTCGCCTTCTTGCACGCCCAAGTCCATCAGTGCTGGCTGACCGCCGCCGGTTGTGTGCGGTCTGTCGTCTGCGGTCTGCGGTCGCTCCGGCAGCGGCCATGTCTTACCAGCCAACCGCTGCGGAAATTCCAACGTGCATTTGAGGATGAACCACGCCACAGGGTTGTAATCAATCGCGGTCACGTCACAGCCTAGGCGCATCGCCTCCAGCGGGATCGCGCCGCCGCCCGCGAACATATCCAGCACTTTCGGCGCGCGTCCGCCAAACGCTTTGCGGATTTCGTCGCGAAAGAATTGCAGGTCGGGGCCGTTTTCGGACTTCCAGCGGGTAATGTTGCCAATGCGGCGGCAGAGGTCATCGCGTGCCTTGTCGTCGCCGGGGTCGGGCATCAGCGCAGCGACGATGGCGGCGCGGCAAGCGGCCAGCGGTCGGCGGGCCGGCCAGATGTGCAACGTCGAGATGTGGCCGTGCCGGACGTTCTTTTCGTGCTTGGAGTCTTCAGAGACTTTTTTGAGCGGAAAGGCTTCTTCGATTAGGCGACGGTCGGTCATCAAGTTTCCTTACGAGAGCCAGATTTGGGCCAAAGCCTGCCGCATCGCATTTAGTAGTAGCCATATTTCAGAAGGAACGAAATCACGCGGAGGCATACAAGTTCCTTTCTGTGGAATTCTATGGTGGCCGAGTTCAGCCGTATGTAATTGAGTTCATTATCCGCTAGATACCTATTGGATAGATAGATGTAGCCAGAGTGCGGATCTGCAAAGAAGTTATGGACTCTCTTTGTCCTCTAGTGGTGCCCCGCTTTGTGCCAGTTTCTCCACACCGGGCGCAAGCCTGTATAGGACTTCTCCTCGGTTATCAGTGAATCGTTGAAGCAGGTCTTGCTGAACCAGATTGTCAGCGAAGTCAACAAACTGTTTGAGAGTACTGACTCCTAGAACCTCAAAAACCTGATCCAAGTCAGCATCCTTCGAGATTGAAAAGCCGCCTTGGCGCAGACCAAGATAGAGTATCCGCCGAATATCAGGCGGTATGTCCTTTTCTGCGATTTCTTCCTGAAGCTGTTCGAAACTGCTTTGGAACGCATCTGCAGTCATCTCTTCTATGCCATTCTCGATAGCTATCCTCAACATCTTGCCACAAAGAAGGATGAACTGTCTAGGAATGCCGAATGACTTTGAAGCAATTGTCTCCATGACTTCGTCAGTGAAAGGCGCGGCGGTGCTCTCGTCCGGTCGATCACGCACTAGGTTGAGTGTCCGGATTGCAATCAGGCGAAGATCTTGTGCAAGAAGCGGCTTGAGAGAAATAGTTTCGTTGAACAGGTCAAGCCCAGAAGCGTAAACATCTTCCAAGATGGTCAACGTTCGGCCGGTTAAGACAAATGAACAGCGCCTGTCGCGTATCAAATCAAGAGTGCTTTCTAGCATCAGCTTAATGCTGTTTTGGTTAGGGACTCTCTCTAGATCGTCAATTGCGAAGATAACACGACGATACTTCTTTGCGGCAACATTTAGGAGCTCATCTACAAAGTGCTCGGGATGTTCAATTTTCAGAATCTGTGACTCTTCTCCCCCGACTGTACCTTTGGCTTTGGCCGCAAGCAATTGAGGCATCTGGACTTCAAGGCTTGTAGACAGGCCTCGCGATTTGCTTCTGGTAATCTGCTCTCCAGTAAGCGCGAGCACGATTTCCCTTGCCCGTTTGTAATGCGGGCCTAATCGTTTTGCAAGGGCATACAAGACTACTCGATAGAAGTCATTACGCGTGCCGCCAACAAATTGACGAATGTGAATTGGGAGCATGTTTTGCCCAAGTGCTTTAGCCTGCCTTTCCATCTGATAGAGAACAGCCATTATAAAAGCAGTTTTTCCAATGCCGGTCATACCTCTGATCAGAATATTCTCACCCTCATCTAGGGTAAGAATAGCACGTTGCATCTCACTCTCGCGGTTGACGAAGACTTGCATCAACTCGTTGATGTCGCCTGACGGAACCCCACGGAAAGGCGGATCGTCTCGCAAACCCCAGAGCTTTAACAAGTGGGACTTGAACGAAAGAATGTTGATTTCCTTTTTCATGCGCTCTCACTCCGTTTGTTTTTCTTGGCCGTTTGGTGGGCCAAACTTGCTTTAGCATCTTGGAGATCCGATTCGATAGACGTAGCCTTGGCTTGATCGCCTAACGACATGAACAACTGTTTGGCTTCTTCGAGATCCTGGACAGCCTGGGGAAGCATTCGCACCCGATACTCTAGTCTGCCCAGGTTCTCGCTGGCTAATGCCATGCCGCGCCTATCTTGGGCACGACGATATAGACGATAGGCGTCCATGTAGTGTAGGCGCGCATCCTCATAGCTGTTCATGACTTCAAATAGATGCCCCATCTCGAGAAACGTATGAGCTTCACCAAGGTAATCCTTGAGTTTATCGAATAGCCTGGACGACTGCTCTTGATCTTTCAAGGCTTCTTCCCAGCGTTCTTGCTTGCGCAAGCAGAGTCCTCTCAAGAATAAAATGGTAGCTCGCTGTCTGTGCAATTCACTTGTTTCTTCTGCTCCTGCCAATACTTCCAACGCGCTCGCCAGTTTCTCTGCCGCTTTGCCAAAATGCTCTTGGCTCATGAGTTGCCTAGCGTCCTGCAATGTTTGAGCAAGTGCGGGCGTAAGAATGCCTTGTACTTCTGCCCAGATGATCACAAAGCGGTCATCTCCCAATTGTTTCCTCAGTTCGGTTATCCTATCACGAATGATAGTCGGCACTTTCTCGCCCCGAAGTTCGAAGAGGTATGCTGCTTCACTGAAGACTCGAGTGGCAAATTCAAAATCTTGATTTTGGATCGCTAGTTCACCGAGACGTTGATACCAGGGCACAATCGCATCGAGAGAATCACCTGTTGCGCCATGAAAAGCCTGCAATACGCTTGCAGCTTGTGTCTTTGCTTCAGACCAGTTTCCAATCTCAGAGTAGGCGGTGCTGAGATTCGTCGTCACTCTTAACCAATCGCCTGGAGAGCTTTCTTTGGTATAGACGTGCAGAGATTGTTGATAACTTGCAATAGCTTGCCTGAGATTCTCTGTATGATCTCCATGCAACCGTTGATTATAGGCAAGACCCATGTTGTTTTGTATCCCCGCCCATAGTAGCGGCGAGGTTTCAGGAGGAAGGGTTCGCAGGGCTTCTTGATAATAAACAAGCGCCCGTTCAAGGTTCTCTGACTTGTCGCCAGTTACCAAGCTTACATATGTGTTGGCAAGGTTATTCTGAAGAGTCGCGTATTCAAAAGGGTATGCTTCTTGGGTGAAAGTCTCAAGAGCACGGTAGGTGTAATCAATGGCACGTTGCAAGTTTTGCGCGCGGTCGCCTTGTGAAAGCTCACTATAGAACCTGCCGAGATTTACACAAAGCCTAGCCTCGATTTGTCGGTCACCGATCTCGTGGCTGATAGCTAAGGCCTGCTGGAACAGTGCTTCAGCTTCAGAGTACTTTGCCATCCTCGCGGAAATCGAACCCAGATTAGTCAGTAGTTCAGCTTCGGCCTGTCGGTCACCGATCTCGCGGCTAATAGCTAAGGCTTGCTGAAATAGAGCTTCAGCCTCAGAGTACCGCTTCATATTCTCGAAGACCAGGCCCAGATCGGTCAGTAAACTAGCCTCACTGCGGCGGTCTCCAATCTCACGGCTGATAGCTAAGGCTTGCTGGAATAGACCTTCGGCCTCAGAGTACCTTGCCATGTTCGTGGAAACCGAACCCAGATCGGTTAGTAAACTAGCCTCACTGCGGCGGTCTCCAATCTCACGGCTGATAGCTAAGGCTTGCTGGAATAGACCTTCGGCCTCGGAGTATTTTGCCATGTTCGCGGAAACCGAACCCAGATTGGTCAGCAGTCTGGCCTCGGTTTGTCGGTCACCAATCTCACGACTGATAGCCAAGGCTTGCTGGAATAGAGCCTCTGCTTCAGTGTACCGTTCCTTGTCACGATAGACCAACCCTAGGTTGCCTAAAAGACTGCTCTCGCCTAGTCGAGATTGAAGTGACCTACTGATCTCCAATGCCTCCATGTAGAACTGTTCAGCTTGGGTTAGATCCCCTAACTGATAGTATACGGTTCCAAGTTGCGCTAGAGTGCTTGCGGTACCCCGCTGGTCTCCGATCGCTTCTTCTTGCTCAAGACTCTGCTTGTATGTCGCAAGTGCAGCAGATAGATCACCGCGTTGTTGGTATTGAACTGCCAGATTATGCAATAATGCCGCCCGAGAGTGTTTATCATTCAGCTTATCACTGATAGTAATCGCGCGGCCAAGCCACTTTTGATACTCGCTCGTATAATCGCGCACACTGAGGAATCGACCGATGCTAAGAACGAATGCTACAAACTCCTACCAGAGCTCGTTG
>Ga0315268_10008753_pt1 | contig 10536 bp, 5 predicted proteins | sample C1_top_MG_FD_204535 | JGI IMG/M metagenome (GOLD analysis project Ga0315268, IMG submission 204535) | Sediment microbial communities from Yellowstone Lake, YNP, Wyoming, USA - C1_top | ecosystem: Environmental > Aquatic > Freshwater > Lake > Sediment | place: USA: Wyoming | collected 2017-08-01 | reverse complement strand
AACTCTGGAAACTACCAAAAAAATGAAATTCGTGTTTCAAATCGGCACCAAATAAAATCGCTCTCAAAGCCGCTCCAGTATTGGCTTTATCGCAAACTGGCTCGCATTTAACCGGACACTACTGATTGCATGCATAAAACCGTACCGGTTTGAGAGTGATCCCGAACCGGTACGGACGTTGTGTTCAGCGACTCTAAAAATGCGTTCCAGTTAATCCAGATATTTGATTGCAAGGTGTACACCTGCAGTTGCATATTTTCCATTGCCGATGCACGGGTATGCCGAACAGCGCGGTGATGCGTTTGCGCAAATCCGTTTCGCAGAATTATTTGCCGATATCCGGTGTCTTGGCCGTCTGGTTATCTTCACCCCATCCTCCGCCCATCGCCTGGATCAAGGCTACGCTAGCATTAAGCCTTTGCCCCTCGATTTGCAGATAGGCATTGCGTGCAGCATAAGCCGCAGCCTGCACGGTTACCACATTCAGATAGGACACCATCCCGGCTTTGTACTGGTTGGTAACCAGGCGCAATGACTCGTCGGCTGCATCTACCGCCTGCTGTTGCAATTGCGCTTCTTCGGCAAGAATGGACGTTGCGGCAAGCTGGTCTTCTACCTGCTGCAAGGCCTGCAGGCTGAGCTGCCGATACTGTGCCACTGTCTGCTGGTATGCAGCCTGGCTTTGCGCTACCTGCGCATTGCGCGCGCCGCTGTCGAACAGCGTCTCGGCCAGTGAAGGCCCGACTGACCAAAACACATTGGGTGCTGCAATCAGGCCGGCAAAAGTTGAACTGCGCCAACCGGCTTCCGCCGAGAGCGTCAAGGCCGGGAAATACGCCGATTCGGCAACCCCGATTTGTGCGTTCGATGCCGCCACCTCGCGTTCGGCAGCCAGCAGGTCGGGACGGCGTAACAACAGTTGTGACGGCACTCCGGCCGGAATAGGCTGCGGCGCCGGCATCCCGGCTTTGGGTGTCAGGCTGAAGCCGGAAGGTGCTTCGCCGATCAATACCGCGATCGCATGTTCCAGTTGCGCGCGCTGCACCCCGAATGCGACAAGCTGGACCCGGGCGTTGGCCAGTTGCGATTGTGCCTGGGCGACGTCGGCCTTGGTGGCGACACCGGCGGCGTAGCGATTGTTGGTGAGTTGCAATGATTTTTCATAGGCAGTCACCGTATCCCGGGCCAGCGCGATCTGGCTGTCCAGCTGGCGGATCTGGAAATAATCCTGTGCAAGTGTGGCTTGCAGGCTGAGCTGTGCGGCTAACAGATTATCCCGGCTGGCCTCTGCGCTGGCTGTACTGGCTTCGACCTGTTTGCGTACCTTACCCCAGAAGTCGGGCACCCAGCTGGCAGTGAGCGCCACGCTTTTAGCGGCAACTATCGGAGAGGCACTGCTGCCAGTCCCGCTACCCGTGCGTGTGGAAGAGATGGCCGCGCCCAGGGTTGGAAACTCTCCCGCACGTCCCGCATCGGTGAGCGCCAGAGCCTGCTGATAGGCGAAATATGACGCGCGCAGACTCTGATTGGTGCTTGCCACACGAGGCTCGAGCGAATTCAGCGTTTCATCATCGAAGATCGTCCACCATGAGCCCGGTGACTGTGAGGTGAGCGGTGCCGTTTTAACCCATCCACGGTTTTCCTTGTATTGCGCAGGCGAGTCAATTGCCGGACGCTGGTATGTCGGTCCTGCCGCACAACCGCCCAGCAAAGCGCAAATGGACAGCGCGAGCACCAGCGATTTTCGTTGCGGGATTTTCAGGGGAACTTGATTTCTCGGATGCGGGCGGTCGAGTCGCTGCATTTTTGAATTTTCATTCGATCTCATGGTAGACCTCTAGGCGGATTGATTGAGTGCCGCGGCATTGATGTGGCGACGCGCCCACCAGCGGCGTCCCCACTGGCGCAACTTGTCGAGTTCAAGATAGATCACCGGCGTGGTGTACAACGTCAGCAACTGGCTGACGATCAGTCCGCCGGCGATGGAGATGCCGAGCGGCTGGCGCAATTCGGCACCGTTGCCGCTGATCAGCGCCAGCGGCAAGGTGGTGAACAGCGCCGCCAGGGTCGTCATCAGTATCGGGCGCAGACGCAGCAAACAGGCCTGGTGTATCGCCTCGCGCGGATCGGCATCGCCTTTCTCGCGTTCGATCTGCAACGCAAAATCGACCATCAATATCGCGTTCTTCTTGACGATCCCGATCAGCAGGAATACACCGATCAGCGCGATGATGGAAAAATCGGTATGGAACAGCAGCAGTGCCAGCACCGCTCCCATGCCCGCAGAGGGCAGGGTGGACAGGATGGTCAGCGGGTGTATGGTGCTTTCGTACAATATGCCCAGCACGATATAAATGACAAGAATCGCGGTGAAGATGAACAGGGGTTGGTTCTTGAGCGTGTCCTGAAAGAGTTTGGCCGTACCCTGGAAGCCCCCTTGTATGCTGCCCGGCAAGCCGATCTTGACCATCTCTTCGTCTATCAGTTGCTGTGCCTGGCCGAGCGAGACGTTTTTGTCCAGATTGAAAGAGATCGTCGAGGCGGCAAACAAGCCCTGATGGTTGACTGCCAACGGCGTGGTATTCCGTTCGTAATGTGCCAATGCAGACAATGGAACGCGCTGGCCCGCGGATGACATCAGATAGATATCGTTAAGTGATTCCGGACCCTGCAGATATTGCGGTGCGGCCTCCAATACCACGCGGTATTGATTCAGCGGGGCGTAAATGGTGGAAACCAGGCGCTGGCCGAACGCATCGTTCATGGTCTGGTCTATGGTGGCCACCGAAATCCCGTATCGCGCCGCCGCTTCCCGGTCGATCACCAGGCTGATTTGCAGCCCTTTGCTCTGTTGGTCGGTGTTGACGTCGGTCAGGCTGGGAATATTCCTGAAGGCGGCGAGAACGCGCGGTTCCCAGGTGCGCAATTCGTTCAGGTCACTCGATTGCAGGGTGTACTGATAAAGCGCCGGAGAAGGCCGTCCACCCGCGCGTATGTCCTGTACTGGAGCCATAAACACCTGTGCGCCCGATACCGAAGCCAGTTTGTGCCTGAGCCTGCCGATGACAGCGGTTGCATCCTGGCGTTGTTGATAGGGTTTCAGGGCAAGAAAAATGAAGCCGCCGTTGGCCGAACCTCCACCCGTAAAGGCCACCACGTTTTCTGTCGCAGGATCCCGTTTGATGATGGCCACGATGTCCTTGAGTTTTTGCGACATGGCCTGGAACGAGATCGACTGGTCGGCCTGGATGTTTCCGATAACCAGTCCGGTATCCTGGGTGGGAAAAAATCCCTTGGGAACGATCTGGTACAGGTAGACATTCAGCGCCAGCGTGCCAAAAAAAATCGCCATCATGAAGCGGTGATGGTCGAGCGCCCAGGTCAGGCTGCGATCGTAAGCATGCAGCAGCTTGCCGTAGCCGCGCTCGCCCCAGGCAGCGAAGCGTCCCGGCGTCTGCTGCAAGTTGTGTTGTCTGAGCAGGCGCGAAGCCAGCATCGGGGTCAGCGTGAGCGAGACCAGCAGCGAGATAAATATCGCGATCGACAGGGTGGCCGCGAATTCGCGGAACAGCCTGCCTATGATTCCTCCCATCAGCAGCACCGGCAGAAACACCGCGACCAGCGACAAGCTCATCGACAGCACCGTGAAGCCGACTTCTTTCGCGCCGCGTAACGCGGCCTGCATCGGTGCGACGCCTTCCTCGACGTGGCGCATGATGTTTTCCAATACCACGACTGCATCGTCGACCACGAACCCGGTCGCGACGATCAGCGCCATCAGCGACAGATTGTCCAGGCTGTAACCCAGCAGATACATGGCGGCAAATGTGCCGATCAATGATATGGGCACGGCGATCGCCGGAATGAGCGTGGCGCGCCAGTCGCGCAGGAACGCGAACACCACCAGCGCCACCAGAAATACCGAGAGCACCAGCGTTCCTTCAGAGTCGTGCAAAGAAGCGCGGATCGTGATGGTGCGATCCGACATCACATGCACGGTGATGGCCTTGGGGATGGAGGCTTCGAGTTCCGGAAGTTCGGCCTTGATGGCGTCCACCGCCTCTATGATATTGGCACCCGGTTGCCGAAAAATGATCAACTGTATCGAAGGTTCGCCGTTGGCCATGCCCATGTTGCGCACGTTCTGCAGACCGGTGCTGACATGTGCCACCTGATTCAGTCGCACCGGAACTCCGTTGCGATACGCAACGACCAGATTGCTGTATTGCTCGGCTACCGTGAGCTGGTCATTGGCCTGTATCTGCCAGCGATGCTGCGCATCTTCCAGCGCCCCCTTGGGCGCATTGATATTGCCGGTGGCGATGGCCAGTCTTACCTGTTCCAGGCTGAGGCCCATGTTGTTGAGCTGGGCCAGGTCCATGCCGACACGCACCGCCGGCAGTGCGCCGCCGCCCACGTTGACCTGGCCGACCCCGGAAAGCTGGGAGATTTTTTGCGCCAGGATGGTTGAGGCGGCATCATACATCTGGCTTTGCGACCTGCTCTTCGATGTCAGCGACAGGATCATGATCGGCGCATCGGCCGGATTGACCTTGCGGTAGGTCGGATTGCCCGCCATCCCGGTCGGCATCATCGGCAGCGCGGCATTGATCGCGGCCTGCACTTCGCGTGCAGCACTATTGATGTTCTTGGACAGATCGAACTGGATCGTGACACTGGTCGAGCCCAGCGAGCTGGATGAGGTCATTTCCGTGATGCCTGCGATTCTCCCCAGCGCGCGCTCCAGCGGTGTCGCGACAGTCGCCGCCATCACGTCGGGGCTGGCGCCCGGCAAACTGGCATACACATTGATGGTGGGGAAATCCACCTGCGGCAACGGCGACACCGGCAACAACCTGAACGCTATGGTGCCGAGCAGGACCACAGCCATCGCCAGTAAGGTCGTCCCGACCGGCCGCTGAATGAATGGCGCGGAAAAATTCACACTGTGCTTTCCCGGGTTGTGGCATCGCCCGCAAAGTGCGCTTTCCAGGCGCTTGCCAGCTGGTCAAACATCAGATAGATGACCGGTGTGGTGAACAGCGTGAGCAGCTGCGACAGCAGCAGGCCGCCGACCAGCGTTATACCCAGCGGCTGGCGCAGTTCCGCACCCATGCCGCCGCCGATGATCAGCGGTATCGCGCCGAATATCGCGGCGAAGGTGGTCATCAGGATAGGCCGCAACCGCAGTTGGGCAGCCTGCAGTATCGCCTCTGCCGGGGGCAATCCCTGATTGCGCTGCGCATCCAGCGCGAAGTCCACCATCATGATCGCATTCTTCTGCACGATACCGATCAGCAGGATAATGCCGATGATGGCGATCACGGTCAGGTTATTGCCGGTCATCATCAATGCCAGCAAAGCGCCGATGCCCGCCGACGGCAGCGTGGAAAGGATGGTCACCGGATGCACGAAGCTTTCATAAAGAACGCCGAGCACGATATACATGGTCGCCACAGCCGCCAGCAACAGCCACAATTGATTGGACAGGGCCGACTCGAACGCGGCAGCCGCACCCTGCATTTTTATTGGCACAGCGACAGGCAGTTTTATTTCCGTCTGTGCATCGTGTATTGCCTGCACCGCAGCGCCGATCGAGATGCCCGGTGCCAGGCCGAAGGAAATCATTGCCGCAGGGAACTGGCCGAGGTGATCGATCTCCAGCGGTCCGGTTTGTTGCACGATGTTCGCCACCTGGGCCAGCGGCACTGCCTTACCGCTGGCCGAGGGAAGGTAGATGCTGTTGAATCCGTCCAGGCCTTGCCGATCCTGCGGGTCAAGCTGAAGCACCACGCGATATTGGGCCGACTGGGTAAAGATGGTCGAGATCAGGCGCTGGCCAAAGGCGCTGTAAAGCGCGCCGTCTATGGTTGCGACGCTGATGCCGAGCCGTGAAGCGGCATCCCGGTCGATATTCACATAGGCCTGCAGGCCTTCGTTCTGCAAGGTGCTGGTCACGTCGGTGAACTGCGGCATGGTGTGCAATTTGTCGATTAGCAGTCCGGTCCATTTGGCCAGATCGTCGGCGCTGGTCGCGGAGATGCTGAACTGGTAGGGACTGCGGCTGACCAGATCGTCGATGGTCAGATCCTGCACCGGTTGCAGATAGACCTGCAAATCGTCCATGCGGGCGGCCTGCTGCTGTAATCGGGTGATGATGCTCCCGACCCGATCGCCGCGTTGCGCCAGGGGTTTGAGGCTGATCAGCATGCGACCGCTGTTCAGCGTGGCATTGCTGCCGTCCACGCCGATGAAGGTGGAGATGCTTTCCACTGCGGGATCCTTGAGCATCCGATCCACCAGCGCCTGCTGCTTGCGGTTCATTTCCTGGAACGAAATGCTTTGCGGCGCGACGGTGATGGCCTGGATCAACCCGGTGTCTTCGACCGGGAAGAATCCTTTGGGAATGACCAGATACATCACCACGGTCAGCATCAATGTACCCAAGGCTACCATCAGGGTCAGCCGTTCATGGCCCAATACCCAGCGCAGCGCGCGACCATAGGCTTCGATCAATCGGTCGAACTGGTGTTGGCTCCAGCGCATCAACCCGCTTTGCTGATTGTCCGGCACATGTTTGAGAAGCCGGGCACTGAGCATCGGGGTAAAACTCAACGACACCGCTGCCGAGATCAGGATCGCCACCGCCAGGGTGATCGCGAATTCGCGGAACAAGCGCCCGACCACATCGCTCATGAACAGCAGCGGGATCAGCACGGCAATCAGCGAGAAGGTCAGCGAGATAATGGTAAAACCGATCTGTTTTGCGCCTTTCAGTGCGGCTTGCAGGGGCGGTTCGCCGCGCTCGATATACCGGGAAATATTCTCGATCATCACGATCGCATCGTCCACCACGAAACCGGTGGCGATGGTCAGTGCCATCAGGGTCAGATTGTTGATCGAGAAGCCCGCCAGATAGATCACGCCGAAGGTGCCGATCAGCGACAGCGGCACGGCCATCGCCGGGATGAAAGTCGCCCGCACGCTGCGCAGGAACAGCCAGATCACCAGCACCACCAGCACGACCGAAAGCATCAGTTCGAATTTAACATCCGAGATCGCCGCACGTATTGTCACGGTGCGGTCCGAAAGTACAGTCAGGTCGGTGGCGCCGGGCAGGGCCTTGCGCATCTGCGGCAGCAGTTCCTGGATGCGGTCGACCACGGCGATAACGTTCGCACCGGGTTGGCGTTGCACATTGATGACGATGCCGGGTTTGTGGTTGACCCAGGCTGCCAGCAGGGCGTTCTCGGGGCCCTGCACCACAGTCGCCACGTCGCCAAGGTGTACCGGCGAGCCCTTGTTGTAGGAAATGACCAGGTTGCGGTAGTCGTCTGCCGATTGCAACTGGTCGTTGGCATTGATGGTCGCAGCGCGTAGCGGCCCGTCAAAACTGCCCTTGGGCATGTTGACGTTGGCTGCCGTAATCGCCGCCTGAACACTGGCCAGGCTCAAGCCGTACGAGGCAAGCATGCGACCGTTGACCTGTACCTTGACTGCGGGACGCTGACCGCCGCTCAGGGTGACCAATCCCACGCCGGTCACCTGCGAAAGTTTTTGCGCCAGCCGGGTGTCGGCGATATCCTGCAGTTCCGTGAGCGGCAGCGTGTCCGAGGTCAGGCCCAGCGTGATCACCGGCGCATCGGCCGGATTGACCTTGGCGTAGATCGGCGGGGAGGGCAGATCGGTCGGCAGGAACGTGGTGGCGGCATTGATCGCAGCTTGCACTTCCTGTTCGGCGACATCGAGTGACAGGCTCAAGTCGAAACGCAGGGTAATCACGGAGGCGCCGCCCGAACTGCTGGACCACATCTGGGCGAGCCCTGGCATTTGCCCGAATTGCCGTTCCAGCGGAGAAGTGATCGATGAAGTGATGACGTCCGGGCTGGCGCCGGGATACAGCGTGGTTACCTGTATCGTCGGATAGTCCACCTCGGGCAGGGCGGATTGCGGCAACAGGCGGTATCCGACGAAACCGGCCAGCAACACCGCAACCATCAGCAAGGTGGTGGCGATGGGCCGCAGGATGAAGATGCGCGACGGGCTGGGTTCGCCTAGATCGCTGGCCAGCAATTCGCCCGATGCGTGAGGCTCGTTATCGGGGTTAGCTGCAGATGCAGATAAACTCCCTTGGGACGATTTTCCTTGCGCCGTGCTTCCCTGGTCCGGCCGATTCTCACCACTCATGGTGGCGGCGCCCGATGCTTTGTATTACCGGCTTTGTCGGCTTTGTTGTGGTCAGGCGTGCCTGTGCTGGCGGACTTGGAAGCGCCATACTCGGCAACGACTTTTACCGTGCTGCCTTCCCTCAACCGGTCAAGTCCGTCGGTGACAACACGCTCTCCAACCTCAAGCCCGGAATCGATCGCGGTGTAATCCAGGTTGCTGGCACTGGTTGTGACTTTGCGCACCGCGACCTTGTCACTGCTGTCGATCACGTACACATAACTGCCGGGTGCGCCGATTGCAATGGCTGCCGACGGCACCACCAAGGCATCTTCGAGGGTATCGACCAGCAGCCGCACGTTGACAAACTGGTTGGGAAAAAGCGCCTTTCGGGCATTGGGAAACTCGCTCTTGAGCATGACCGTGCCGGTAGATGTGTTGATCTGATTATCCACGGCAATTATTTTTCCGCCATCCAACTGTGTTTTTCGACGCTGATCCCATGCCTGCACCGGCAGATCCGCTTTGGCACGCAGGCGATCAAGTATCATCGGCAGTTGATTTTGCGCGATGGCAAAGGTCACCGAGATCGGCTGCATTTGGGCAATGGTAACGATGGGTGTCGAAGCCGGCACAGTGCCGCTGAGCGAATTGGTGCCGCCACCGATCGCTCCGCTGGTGCCGAGCATATTGCCTGCGTCAACCAGTCGCAGGCCGGCGATCCCAGAGGTGGGCGCCGTGATCCGGGTCCAGTCAAGTTGCAGTTTGGCGTTGTCGACTGCAGTTTTGTCCACCGCGACAGTGCCATTCAATTGCGCGACCAGAGCGCGTTGGTCTTCAACCTGCTGGTCGGAGATGGATTCCTGCTTCAGCAACGTTTCATAACGTTTCAGATCGGACTGTGCGCCATCAAGTTGTGCCTGGTCTTTGGCTAGTTGCGCCCGTGTCTGTTCGAGCTGGATACGGTAGGGTCGCGGGTCTATGGTGGCCAGCAATTGCCCGGCCTTGACAGATTGCCCCTCCTTGAAATCGATGCTTTCCAGCAATCCTGCGACGCGTGGCATGACATTGACATAATTGAGCGGGGTAACTGTGCCTTGCGCATCTATCCAAACCGGTACGGATTGTTTCTGTACGGTCGTTGCAGTGACTGGGATCGGCGCATCCGCACCTGCTTGTTTCCCCGTGTTTTTCGCATAAGTCGGAAGCAGTGCGAATAAGGCCAATATCACGCCTGCCGCGGCAAATACACCATAACCACGAACAAACCTTTTCAGTCCATGCAATGGTTGACGCAATTCATGGTGTTGGGGTTGTGTTTTCATCAAAGGATCCATTTTCTGCGGGCACCGGTTCATTATAAGAGCGATTTTGTTGCCATTGCTTGAGAAAATGGTGGCCTGTTATCCCTGCAACATCAACGCGGTGCTGACTGAGGGGGAACAGGAACGGTCTTCCATCCCTCAGGACAGCTCGGCGCCAGGGTTATCACTATTTGCGGAAATACAGCAATACCAACAGCAATACCAATTATTCCGGATCCGCCATGGCTTGCGAAGTAGTTTGTTTCATGATGATCCACGAACCCTACGATGCGCCATGCTCATGCTGGTTCCAGCCATGATCTTTTTGGCCACGATCCATTCCGTGATGTGCGGAGCCTGCGCCGTGCTCGCGGCGAAAAAAATGATGTGCAGTTTGATCGAGGATTTTTCGTTGATCCTCGGTTAATGCTGCTTGCAACCTGGCGGTTGCGTCTGCAATTTTAGTCAATTTTTTGGCAAATTCAGTCGCCCGGTCTGCACGGTAGCGGGAGATGGCCGCGGCATCTGCATCATCACCCGGTTTCTTTCCAGTTCTATCTGCCAGCGTTTCCACCGACCTGGCAAATTCTTCCCAGACGGTTTGTTGTGAAGATTTGATTTCCAGACGAGCTGCTAATCTATCCAACCTGACCTTCATACGCTCTTGCATTTTTTCCTGATGCATTTGCTTGGGATCGTAATGTTCGGCAGGGGTGGCCATGGCAATCGAATGGAATGTGGCTATCAGGATAGACCCGGTAACGATGGTGGCCAGTATGCCCAGCTTGGGATTCATGTCAGTTAATTTCATTTTGCTCTCCAATAATAAATAGATAATTTCCAGTTAGAACATTCAGTCTCTCGAGAGAATGCTCATGCAATTTAATCCGGCCTGGTATCCACGGTATGTCCGCTTTGTAAGCAGTCTGAACGTTCTTGTAAGTGGCGGATTCAACTCTGAAGTGCAACTTTTGTAAGTGAATTTAGGTGGCGAGCTGCGTTAATATCGGAGCCACTTAAACGACCAAGTAAAAGGAGCACAGATGAAGAAATATAAGCAGCTCAC
>Ga0315268_10008752_pt1 | contig 10538 bp, 14 predicted proteins | sample C1_top_MG_FD_204535 | JGI IMG/M metagenome (GOLD analysis project Ga0315268, IMG submission 204535) | Sediment microbial communities from Yellowstone Lake, YNP, Wyoming, USA - C1_top | ecosystem: Environmental > Aquatic > Freshwater > Lake > Sediment | place: USA: Wyoming | collected 2017-08-01 | reverse complement strand
CTGCACGCGGATTGGCTGGAGCTGGACCGAGGGGTTTTATCGGAATCGGCGCTATTCGAGCGCATCGGGGAAAGAGCTCGGCGTCCGGTGCCGGAATTGGCCAACCTGTTCGAGGTCATTCGCGACTCGCTGCTGCCGAAGCAGGATTCAGTGGCGTTGCTGGCGGGGCTCGCGGCCCGAGGGGTGCCGCTGTATTGCCTTTCCAATATGCCTGCCGGGATCTTTAGCACGTTAAGGGAGCGGTTTGAGTTCTGGACGCATTTCGACGGCATCGTCGTCTCAGGCCTGGTCAAGCTGGTGAAGCCGGAAGCGGCGATCTTTGAGCATCTGCTGAACCGCTATGGCCTTGCTGCCGAGGAGAGCGTATTCATTGACGATCTGCCGGCGAATGTTGAGGCGGCGAAGTCACTGGGTTTCCACGGCATATTGTTTGAGAGCGCAGAGCAGGTTGCGGGTGCGTTGCGGGGGCTATTGGTGGATTGATTTACCAGCGAGGGGCTTGACCATGTTCAAAATGACCGCGACAGAGCGAAGAGTAAGGACGCCGACCACCCTCTGATCCTTCCCGACGACGACTACGGGCTGTGACCCGGCCGATCCAACCCCCACTCATCACCCCTCGATCCGAACCCGCTTCACGCGACTTGACGCACCGCTCTTGATCGAGACCGCGGACTTGGGGCACCCGAAATGCGCGGCGACCAAAGCGATCAGTTCCTCATTCGCCTTGCCATCCACGGGCGCCGATTTGAGCTGAGCGCGCCACACTCCCGGGCTCGACTCCTCGAGGACGCTCGTGCGGGCGCGCGGCTTTGCCGTGACCTGGATGAGTGTCACCGCCTTCGAAACGGATCCACGCGAAGGTCTAACTGACATCATTCTCCCTCACGCCAAAGACGGGCCGCTGAATACGCACTTTGACACTTCTCACCGCCAGCGTGGCGTGATTCCGTGCCTACTGGACGTACCAGGGCCACCGGGCACGAGACTTCGCAGGCGAGGGCGTCTGCCTTACTTCCAGACCTCCGATTCCCTTCATAGTCGCCAAACAGGGCAACTCATGCGACCATGACCGCAGCCGAACCCAGCGCCACACGAGGAGTTTTCATGCTGCAACTACGCCCATCGTGTGAATGCTGCGACCGAGATCTGCCGCCCGAGTCTACGGACGCCCGCATCTGTTCCTTCGAATGCACATTCTGCGCATCGTGCGCCGACGAGGTGCTCAAAGGCCTCTGCCCCAACTGCGGGGGCGATCTCACCATCCGACCGCGGCGACCGTCGCATCTGCTGGCGCAATACCCCGTCTCCACGGAGCGTGTGGTGAAGACGGGCGGCTGCACCCGAGCCGCTTGAGCGATACCGCTGTGGCCAAACAGGAGAGCACACCCATGGACCTCAGGAAATACAATGAGTCGATCATTGAGGAGTTTCGGACCCACGCCGGCAAGGTGGGCGGCCCCTTTGCCAACGCGACTCTATTGCTGCTGACCACCACAGGTGCCAAATCGGGCCTCCCGCGCACCAATCCCCTGGTGTATTTCAGGGATGGTAGCCGCTATCTGATCATCGCCTCCTACGCCGGTGCGCCCGACAACCCACCCTGGTATTACAACTTGATCGCGAACCCAAACGCTACTGTGGAAATGGGTACTGAACGGTTCGCCGTCCGCGCCGAAATATTGGGCGAACCGGAGCGCACCACGCAGTACAACCGGATCGCCGCCGCGGTGCCGACCTTCGCCGAATACCAGAGCAAGACCACACGCACCATACCCATGTTGGCGCTCTACCGGCTGTGACGCCCGGCCTGACGCGCGTAGACCTCCACGCAGGTATGGAGCCCGCACACGCAAGACGCGACCTTCCCGGGTGCTCGACAGGTCGCTCAGACTGTGAATGAGGCCCGCCTGCCACAATACTTGTGCTCTGTACTGATTCAGCCCCACTGGTGCATCAGGAATACCAGTGTGTACAGTCACCCCATGCCCAATCACCACGAGCGCCTCCGCGCCATCGCCGAAAAGGTCTTACCCACCGGCGCACGCTTGATCGCACCCTCAGGCGAGGGCGACTACGTCCTGCTCGCCTCCTGGAAAACCGGCACCGACAAGACCCGCCCCACCAAGCGCAGCAAGACTATCCGACTCGCGATATCCGAGGAAGCCATGGCTGACTACACACGCGGAGTGGAAGATGAACGTGACAACGCCGATATTCGATTCGAGGCCGCGCTACGCGCTCGGCTCGCCGCTTTCGAGCCCACCCACGACACCCCACTGGGCACCGAACCCCCGATTGAGCGGTGGACAATCAACACCATCGAGTTGAACGGGTAGGGGGCCCTCTGTGTACAACCCGAGTCAGTTTCGAGAAACGCGCGCCGAGGTGCTGCAAGCCTTCATTGCGTAGCCTGCGTCCATGAGTCATCCTGCAAGGGTCGACATCGGCGGAGCATGCAGCGTAATGGAGACGAACCTGGTGGAGCGTTTGAGGGTGTTCCGATTCACGACCTGGTTGTCCCTGGTGCTGCTCGCCGCATATCCTGATTTGGCTTGCGCGGCGCCTGGTGAGGCGCACCCGCCGTCTCCGCCCAACATCGTATTGGTGCTCGCTGATAACCTGGGATGGGGCGAGTTGGGCGTCTATGGTGGCGGCATCCTGCGCGGCGCGCCGACGCCGCACCTCGATGCCTTCGCGGCGGAAGGCTTGCGGCTATTGAACTTCAATGTCGAAGTGTCATGCAGCCCCACCCGCTCGAATCTCATGACCGGGCGCTTCGCCATCCGCGACGGCACCATCAAGTCGCCGTCGCCGCTCGAGCGTTATGGCCTGGTGAATTGGGAAATCACGCTCGCGCAGCTCATGTCCCAACGCGGCTATGCCACGGCCATGTACGGCAAATGGCATTTGGGTCATGAGGAAGGCCGCTTCCCCACTGATCGCGGCTTCGACGAGTGGTACGGCATCCCGCGCACCACCGATGAGGCCATGAATCGACTCTCACCGGGTTACGATCCTAAGGCGGTGCCACCGGAGTACGTCTTGGAGGGCCACAAGGGCGAGCGTACGCGACAGGTGCGCGAGTACACCCTTGAGGAGCGGCGGCGCATCGACTCGGATCTGATTGCGCGGGCGCGCGAATTCATCCAGTCGCCCGCGCGCGGCAAACGGCCTTTCTTTCTCTACCTCGCCCTGACCCAGATTCATTATCCGACGCTACCGAGTCATGCCTTCGAAGGGCGAACCGGGCACGGCGATTTCGCGGATGCGGTGGTCGAGACGGATGCTCAATTCGGCCAGTTCCTCGATGCGCTCGACAAAGTCGGACTCGCCCGCAACACCATAGTGATCTTCGCCAGTGACAACGGGCCTGAGTATCGCCGCCCTTGGCAGGGCACATCCGGCTATTGGCGCGGGGCCTATCACACCGTCCTGGAAGGATCCTTACGAGCGCCGTTCATGATCCGCTGGCCAGGCCGGATCGCGCCGCGGGTCAGCAATGAGATGGTGCACGCAGTCGATGTGTTCACGACGCTGGCTCACCTGGCGGGTGCCGCTGTGCCCGTGGATCGTCCCATCGATGGCGTGGATCAATCCGCCTTCTTCCTCGGTCAGCAGGCTGGATCCAACCGCGAGGGTTTCCCGGTCTACGTGGGCAACGAGATCTACGCCGTCAAATGGCGCGATTGGAAGTATCACTTGGTCTGGATGCCGGATCCGCAGCAACCGCCGGTGAAATTGCCGACTCCGTATTTATTCAACTTACTTTGGGATCCCAAGGAGGAGACTCCTCGCACGCAGCTCGAAGATGGCTGGGTGGAGGGGCCTCTCCAGCAGGTGATTGCGGCCATGCAGGCGAGTCTGCGGGAGTTTCCGCCAATCCCGGTGGGCGCGCCGAACGACTACGTTCCCGGATCGACTTTGCCTTAGCGCGACAGCGAGGGCGTGATGGAGCGCCGCGAAATCGTCAGTGTCCGCAGAGCGGCACCAGAACCAGGAGCAGGGGCATCGGGATCTTCTTTGCTAAGCCCACAAGATTCATGGTAAAGCATCGGTTCTCAGACTCACCAAGCGCAATCCGGAGCTCAGCCATGCCCACCCGCCGAGGCTTCTTTCATGCTGTCGCCGCCGCGGCCGTCGTGCCGCTGCTGAGCCCGCGCCGGCTCGACGCGCTGGAGCGACAATTGCAGGAATCCGGCGCCATGGCGCCGGGGGTCGCTGCGGCCAACGAGGACTACTGGGCTGCGGTGCGCGCCATGTTTTCGGCTACGCCGGACTACATTCACCTTGAAAATGGCTACGCCAGCCCGCAGCCGCTGCCGAACTGGCAGCAATTCATGACCTACGCCACCGAGGTGAATGGCGGCCTCTCGCTTTATATGCGGCGCAAGCACGAGGAGGATCTGCGGCGCGTCACGGCGCAGCTCGCCGAATTGGCCGGCGTGCCGGCCGATGAGCTCGTGATTACCCGCAACACCACCGAATCGCTCGCCACCGTGATTCATGGTATCGACCTCGCGCCCGGTGACGAGGCCATCATGTGCAATCAGGACTACGACTCCATGCTGGAACAGTTCCGGCAGCAGTCGCGTCGGCGCGGCATCGTCTGCCGCGAGATCTCCCTGCCACTGCATCCGCAAAGCGATGAGGAGATCCTGGAACACTACGCCGCGGCGATCACGCCGCGCACCCGACTGCTGCTGGTAACGCACCTGATCAACCTCACCGGACAGGTTCTGCCGGTGCGCAAGATCGCTGCGCTGGCGCAGTCGCACGGCATTCGGGTCATTGTCGATGCTGCGCATTCCTTTGCGCATATCGCCTATACGATACCGGAGCTCGGTGGCGATTTCTTTGGTACCAGTCTGCACAAGTGGCTGAGCGCACCGCTCGGCGCCGGGCTGCTGCACATGAAGCGCGAGCGCATCGCAGAAGTCTGGCCGCTGTTTGGCGACACCTCGGTCCCGGCTACCGACATACGCAAGTTCGAACGGCAGGGCACACAGCCGGCGTGGACGCTGCTGGCGATTCCCAATGCGATCCGCTTCCACCAGTTGATCGGCGCCGAGCGCAAGGAGGCGCGGTTGCGCTACCTGCAGCAATACTGGACTGACCGCGTGCGCGACATTCCCAAGGTGTCTGTCAACACGCCGCGCGGCGACCGGGCTTGTGGCATTGGCAACGTGGGCATCGCGGGCTGCCCGCCCGTGGCGCTGGCGAAGACGCTGTATGATCGATATCGTATCTACACCGTGGGCATCGACAACGTCGCGGTGCAAGGCGTGCGGATCACGCCGCAACTGTTCACACGCACCTCGGATCTGGATGCCCTGGTGCGTGCGATCACCGAGATTGCCGGCGGCGCCGGCTAGACGGATCGCGAGTCCAGAGTGAGCGGCCGCGCCGTGTAGCCTTCCGGAGATAGTAGAGGGACCCCGAACGCCTGAACTCACCGGCTTGCAGAGCAGCCTCGAACACGGACTCTACTTCACGCTGCGAATCGAAGCCGAATGTCGAGAGCCGGTCGGCGGCGAATAGGTAGAGACTAAAGGCATTAAAAAAGCCGTCAATCTCGCCGCAATCGCCGAAATCGAAATCGACCTCGCCATCAGGAAAGGTCACGCAACACCCGTACCCGTGTTTTCGGTAGAGTGCGCCCGCGCCTAATCGCCCCGCTGCAGGCATTCTGTAGAGCACCCATTCTATATTGCTGGCTGGGAGCGGAATGGAGGCGTCACGCAGGAGCACGACCGCTTCTGCAACACGGGCCTGATACACACGGATCAAGCGCTCGAGGCGTGCATCCATGACGTCTAACGACCCAAGCCCAGCGGCGGCAATAAAGCGCGCCAAGTGCAACGGCGACGGTCCGCCGCGGTTCGCTGCAGCGCAGGATTAGGCGTCTGGCGTGTCATCTCAAATTCATGTATCCCATAGTGAACGGTCACGCCAGGTGGCGATGACGAGCCAAACAGAGCCGCCCCGACGTCCCCCCACCTTCAGTAGCTTAGGGCATTAGAGTTATCCGGCATTGTAACGGCCCTGTGGGCCAACTGTTTTGCATACTGGGCGGGGGTTGGCCCGCCCAGTGACTTCTTGGGTCTCTCCTCGTTGAATTCGCGTCTCCAGGCCTCGATCACAGCGCGGGCGTGATGCAGGCTCGTGAACCAGTGCTTATTCAGGCATTCGTCCCGCAATCGCCCATTGAACGACTCGACGCGGATCATGTCCGGCGGCCTATCTACTCCGGTTACCTCAAGCCATGAGCCAGCCCATCGCTGCGCTATCGCAATGAGCGAGCGCCGGCCGTAGAATCAAACTTTGCGAGGCATTTGCCATGAAGCACAACACAATGAAGGGCTGCTATCCCTTTGCGTTCGCGGTCGCCCTGCTATTCCAGTCAGGGGCCGTCCTCGCCGATCCCAAGCCGGCCGCGTCGATTCCAGCGGCCGAGTTGCTGCAGCCGGCGGAGCTCGCCGGGACCCTTAAGAATACGTCTGCACCGAAACCACTACTGCTGCACGTCGGGTTCCGAAAACTCTACACTCAGGCCCATATCCCGGCGTCCGAGTATGTCGGTCCCACCAGTGACGACGCGGGTCTCCAGCTGCTGCGCGGTCGGGTCGCGAAACTGCCCAAGGACACCCCGATCGTCATCTATTGCGGCTGCTGTCCCTGGAGCCACTGCCCGAACCTCGCCGCTGCCTACGACGAACTCCATGCGCTGGGCTTCACTCACGTGAAGGCCCTCTATATAGAGAGCAACTTTGGCGACGACTGGGTCAACCACGGCTATCCCGTGGCAAAAAGCGAGTGAGGGGCGTGCGCCAGCCATCTGCTGTCGCCGCGGCGGCAATCAGGCTGTTGTTCGTTGTCGGGCTGATCACGCCCGTTCATGCGCTGGAGGCGCGGGGCCCGGCGCCGGACTTTACCCGGAGAGATCTGGCGGGACAGACGTTTAACCTGAACAGCCACCGCGGAAAAGTGGTTCTGGTCAACTTCTGGGCGACGTGGTGCGTTCCCTGCCTCAAGGAGATCAGGACCTTGTCGGCCTGGCAGGAGAAATTTGCACCCGATGGCTTTCAGATCGTCGGTATCTCGATGGACGACGAACCGGCGCCGGTCAAGAGCGCAGTGCGCAAGTATCACCTTACTTACCCAATTGTCATGGGCGACGACAAGCTCGCCGGACTCTATGGCGGGGTGCTCGGTCTGCCACTGAGCTTCATCATCGATCCTTCTGGCCACATCGTCGCCCGCTATCAGGGCGAGACTGACCTGACCAGGATGCAGAGCCAGATTGAGGGACTGCTGCCTCATCGCCAGAGATAGAGCGACCCATGAAGGGACAGAAAGTGGGCGAGTTTACAGACGATCTGGAAGCACTGGCATCGCGCCTGGCCTCCAGTCCCGACTACCGCGTATTGCGTCGCCTGGATCCGGCGTATGCCGGGGGGCCGAAGATCCGTGGGGGCAGCGTGCGCCGCGCCGCTATAGTCGATGTTGAGACCACCGGATTGGATTCTGAATCCGATCAGATCATTGAACTGGGCGTGGTGGTGTTCGAATATGACGCGGCGACGGGACAGGTAGGGCCGGTTGTGGGTCGTTACTCTGGGCTCGAAGATCCGGGGAGACCAATTCCACCGGAATCCACTGCGATCCACCACATCACCGATGAGATGGTGAGGGGCAAGCGGTTGGATGATGTGACGATTGCGCAACAATTGCAGGGTATCGGGCTGGTCATCGCGCACAACGCCGGCTTCGATCGGCCGTTTCTGGAAACGCGGTTGCCGTTCTTTGCGGACCTCCATTGGGGGTGCTCCCTCGAGGACGTTCCCTGGAGAGCCCACGGTTACAGTAGTCTGGCACTGGAGTTTCTGGCCTACCGGGCCGGGTTCTTTTACGAAGCACATCGGGCGGAGATCGATTGTCTGTCGGTACTCAGGGTGTTGGCGGGCCCGGTCGGGGAAGCGAGCGCCTCGGCCTTGCACGCGCTGTTGGAGAGTGCGCGGCAGACGTCGTTTCGGGTGGCGGCGCTGGGGTCTCCCTTCGATTCCAAAGACGCATTGAAGGCCCGGGGATACCGCTGGAATTCACAGGACAAGATCTGGGTGGGCGAGGTTGGGGCGGCAGATCGGGAAGCCGAAATGGCGTGGCTCAAGGAGACGGTGTACGCAGGGAAGAGTGTGGAGGTGGAGATCGAGGCGCTCACCGCGAAGCAGCGGTATTCGGACCGGGAGGGGAAGAAGGAGAGAGTGAGGATTTAAGGCGCGCGCCGCGTGACGGTTCAGCGAATAGAGCAGGTTGAGGGTGCGTTGCGGGGGGTGATTTTGTAAGTCGGGAGATTGCTTCGGTGAAAGCAGTTGTCTTTACGGTGCTGTTGATGCTGCCCTGGGGTGCTGCGCACGTCGGGGCGCGCGCAGCCGTGTCCGCGGTCGATCCCGAATCACAGGACGGGCGATCGTTGCGGGTTGAGCTGCAGGTCCGGCTCATTGCCGGAGCCCCGTATATCCGCTGGACTGTGTGGAACACCAGCCAGGACATGCTGTGCGTGAGTCAAGAGGAGTTGAGCGCGCTGGCGGGTGGCATCCTGCTCACCTCCGTCGAGGGACATCCCACAAATCGTCCGCTTGGTGGGCGCGAGGGGCCAGTCAGTACGGATCTCGGGGTCGCGCTTAACGAACCCTACTACTTCATTCGACCGGCCTCTTCGCTGTCGGCGTTTGTCGATACCGACCGGCTCGGGCTGGTGCCGGGCGCGTACAGCTACTCGATAGCGGTGCGTTACTATCGCTGCGCCGAGATCATCGATCTGCAGCGGATGAAGCTTGAGCGCGAAGTGCACGAGAGAATGTTCCGCGCGCAGGGACAGCTGGTGTGGCCGGTGTCAGGTATCGTCCAGATGCAATCGCATCTCGATCATGTGCCTTGAAAAGCCCGCCTTTTCATAGGCACCCAGGGCGATCAGGTTGTTGCTGTACACGTCCAGTCGTAATTCCGTTACGCCCTTGCTGCGACACCACTGCTTGAGTCGCTCGACTATTTCGCCATTGATCGATTGGCCCCGATATCCGGGATCGACATACATCAGGCCCAGGTAGGCCTGCTGTGCATGGCTCAAACAGGCTTTGGCGTTGTCGATACGGGCAAATCCGCAGCCGATGAGTTCATTGCCACGTTCCGCGACCACAAACCGCACCTGCTCGTCGAGGATCATCTTTTCGATATCGTAGTACTGGACTCGCCCCGCCTTGAGGGTGGGGTCGAAGGCGCGCTCGGCGTTCACGATGCCCTGTTCAAATTGACGAAGCGCGTCAATATCCCGGATGGTTGCAGTTCGGAATGACGTTTCGGGTGCGGGTTCGGCTTTCATCTCGCGTTCCAGATACGGGTTGGATAGGGCGGAATAAAGGGCGCAGAATGGCCGCGTCCGGGAATCCAAACTCTCTCATTCAGGAGCAGGCTATGAATCGTAAGGTCATCTACAGTTTACTTGGAATCCTCTCGCTGGGCGCTGCCGGGACGCTGCAGGCTCAAATGGCGATGGGTGAGACGGAAAAGGCTGTCGCCGCGCAGGAGCATCAGTGGTTGCAGTCCCAGAAAACCAATAACACGGAACTGCTCGCGCCGCTATTGACCGAAAAGTTCGTCAATACGGGCGAGGACGGCAAGGTTACCAACAAAGCCCAGACCCTTGCCTCGGCAAAAGCAACACACTGGACCAGCGCCGAGTATGAAAATCTGGAAGTCGTTGTCTACGGCGACGCGGCCATCGCGACCGGCGTTTTCATCGGCAAGGGAACCGACTCCAAGGGCAAGGCTATCGATGAGCAAGAGCGCTTTACCGATACCTGGGTCAAGATGCCGGGCGGCAAATGGCAGTGCGCCGCCTCGCACGGTTCGACCGTAAAGAAGTAAAGCATCAGGCCGGCGGCGCTGTCGGGGAGGGCAGCGCCGCTTGATCTCATCACGGGATCGGGAGCAGTTTCAGTCGCCCAATTCGCTAGCGACTATTCCCATTGCCGGGAGAAATTACCCGCCCGTATTCCGAGGCTCGCGCCAGGCGATCGAAGACACTGTAGGTCTCTGCGGAAATTCGGCTGATGGCATCTTCGCCCGCTCGCTCGCTGGTCAGGAACGTTGTCATCACGCAGATCACGTAAGGTCGATTCTGAATGAAGACGATCCCGGAATCATTGCGTACACCCTCGAGCGACCCCGGCTTGTTGGCTATTCGAACCTCCGGAGGCAGATCCCGAGGGAGCCAGCTGTCCTTCGGCGTTGCCAGCACCGAGAAGAAGTCATCCTGCAGCGCGGGTGCGATAACCTTGCCGCGATACAGCGCCTCAAGAAAATGCATCATCTCACGTGGCGTGGAAATGTTTTCCCGACCCTCGGTCGCAGCCTTCAGATCCATCATTTTCCGGCGCAGCTGCGTATTCTTGAGGCCGAGACTGTCCGTCAGTCGCCTTACGTTGTCCATGCCGACGCGATCGATCAACACATTGGTCGCAGAATTATCGCTCACG
>Ga0315268_10008751_pt1 | contig 10539 bp, 12 predicted proteins | sample C1_top_MG_FD_204535 | JGI IMG/M metagenome (GOLD analysis project Ga0315268, IMG submission 204535) | Sediment microbial communities from Yellowstone Lake, YNP, Wyoming, USA - C1_top | ecosystem: Environmental > Aquatic > Freshwater > Lake > Sediment | place: USA: Wyoming | collected 2017-08-01 | reverse complement strand
TACGGGCTTGATAAGTGGTTTCTCCATCATTCTTCATTCTTAAAATCTCCAAAACCTTTTTCCTTGTGAGTTTCATAACCCAAAGAAACTCACCGTAGGGAAAAAGTTTCGGGATAACACAGTATTATGAAGCTGCAATATGATGAAGTTATCATACGATCACGTTCTCAATGGCTTGTCTGCTGCTCTGGAGGGTTCTCGTCTTCCTTGCGCTTGAGTTCGCCGCTTTTCATCAGCCAGAACCGAAGGGTTATCGCGAACAGCACAAGGATTATTATGATTATGGATGAGGTACCAAGCTCCACAGCATCGGATACATCGATCCCTGTATTCAATGTCTTTTCCACTGTCTGCCCTCCACCATATTCAAAATATGACCTGATTGAGTACTGACAGGTCTTTTCAGGCATAAAATCCACACTGAACATCCCCAGCGCATTTGTATCCACTACTTGCGCGTCGCTGACGAGTTCTTTGACCTGCTCGCCTTTGCAGTATATGTGCGAGACAAGCCACGCTTCTGTCTGCTTCATACCCATGTTCCTGAATGTGCCTGAAATGTTTATGCTGTATTGCCCATCACGAGGGATTATTGTCGCTGCGTGGTCTTGGAAGAGTCCTGTGTTCGAACCATCGGCAGGTCCAGACCTCAATCGACGGTATACTGGTGGTAGACCCTGAAGGAAAAACCGTATCGTATAACAAACATTTTACGGAGATATGGAAAATACCTGATAAGATCCTTAAGACAAAAGATGACTCTAAGATGATTGGTTTTGTCCTGGATCAGTTGAAAGACCCCGAAATGTTTGTGTCCAAAGTCAAATACTTATATTCCCACAAAAATGAGAAGAGCAGGGACAGGGTAGAGTTGAAAGATGGTCGGGTTCTTGATAGATACTCATCTCCGTTGTATGATAAAAATAAAACATATCATGGAAGGATATGGTACTTCAGGGTAATGTCATAACCAGAGACTGTGGAAAAATGACTGCTATCATGAATCTACCGGACAATTCTGCCATACTGCTGATAGGCCCTCCTCTTGCAGGGGAGACGAACGTGATATACCAGTACATGACAGGAACATTAGGGAAGAAAGAGCCTGTTGTCTTCATATCCACTGACAAGTCTCCTGAAGATATCAAGAAAGACATGCTGCGGCTCAAGATATTTGTCACCAAGTTCGAGACAGACAAGCTGCTGAAATACATCGACTGCTGTTCAAAACAGACAGACGAGACAATCAATGACACTGATTGCATAAGACGCATCTCAGGCCCTCTAGCCCTTAATGAGATAAGCATCGCGCTGTCTGACATCGAGAGGGATTTCATAAGGATAAGCCCCACACACAAAGTGATATTCAACTCCCTCTCGACACTTCTCATGTACTCCAATCCCCAGATGGTGGGGAGGTTCCTCCAGGTCATAATCGCGAAGGTGAAGAAAGCAGGCGGATCAATCCTCCTTACGTTGGAGGAAGGCATGCATGACGAGAAAGTCATAGTCACTATCAAGCATCTGATGGACGCAATAATCTATGTCAAGAATGAAGAAGGGAAAATATTAGTAAGGATGGACGGGGTGCAGGGCTTTGAAAAGTGGTCTGAGTTCTCAGGGTAGAAAATTCTAGTGCACCATAGCAAGTAAAATCGGTGTGTTTGTTTGGCTGTGGCGTCACTGTCATGTGCACCCTTGACATCAGAAAAGCAATCCTAAACAGAGTTAACAGTCCAAATACCATTTGCATATATCCTGTTATTTATGAACCAAATAGAAATATTTATATACTAATTCATACTATTATGTATGAAAAAGTGTATTAAAATGTATGAAAATAAATACAAAAACATTAAAATCACCAGGAAAAGTGACCTGGACACGGTTTTACAGCTCCTCGCAGACTTAGATGAAGAGATAGAACTTTTCGCAATAGGCGGAACTGCGATGGTCCTGAAAAATATAAAAGAATCCACTAAAGATATTGATTTCCTGACCAGTTGCGATTACGAAAAGTTAAGGAAATTACTTAAAGCTGCAGGATTAAGAGAAGAAAGCCCTTCTAAGTTATGCAATATCTGGTACTTAGATGACATACGGATAGACCTGTTTTATGATGCGTTCATTATTGGAGTGACCCTGCCAAACGATTGGAAAAAATTGTCGGAACACATCAAAGATGTAGGTAAAATAAGACTGTACATCTTAAACTGGTATGATATCATCATAACAAAGATTGCGCGAGGCGAAGAACGCGATTACCAGGATATACAGGCAATCATCAAAGAGCAAAAGGTTGATTTTAAAAAATTAAAAGAGAGATATTACTCACTGGCAGAAGTATCCATAATCGCAGAGTATGAATACAAGTTTAATCTCCTGGAGCACTTGTTGGGAATAAAATGATATCCGCAAAACTTATCAAAGACCTGGAAGCAAGAGGATTTTCGCTGGATTTTCCTAATTACAGCTCTATTGAAGATGAAATCTCGGAGATTCTCAAAGAGAATAATCAAAGATTATTTCTGGCTCTGCCCTTACTGCTGCAAAGCGGATTCAATTATGAGGAAATAATCAGCAGGCTGGAAAAATTAAAAGGGGCAAAAAAAGCAGAGTCGATAAAAAAATTCAATTCTATCCTCCTAATCACCAATAAGATACTAACATCAGAAGGGAAAGATAACAGGCATATCCAGGAGATAATAAAAAAGAACAGAATCCGCGGATCAATACCTGAAACTGAGTTTCAATATTTCTATTCCTCTTATAAGGAATTTATCAAGAAAACCTCAAGAACAGAAGAAAAAATATTGGAGCAGAATATCAGGTTAAGGACCAAATTAAGCACCAACAAATCACTATCTGCCATATTCTCAGAAGGCAAACTCAGGATAATGGACAAGATATTCAAACATGAGCCATTGACAAACACAGAACTAAAATACTATTACCGATCAATAAGGCCATTGATATTGTCAATATCAAATGAAGACTTACAGAAATATGTATACATCATTGAAACAATCAAAAAGAGCCACATATCATAAAAATCCGCCGCAGACGTTTCACGCCACACTAAAGTGCGGAGTTTGACGGAACTCCTGCTTTGATAGGCGGATTTTTAGGATGCCAAAAACTTCGCCCTTAATGGAGGTGTTTTAAACCCAACACAAAAACCTCTGGCGAAGTTTTTGTGCATAAGCCAGATTTCTAAAAAGAGATACATATTGACTCCTCATCAAGGCAAGACTTTGTATCATTTCAGCATCTTTTTATTAGCCGCTTTGATGCCTTCCTTCTTGAACGCATAGTAAGCATTGAGGTATTTTAGTAGTCCTTCTGCCTTACCAATATCCCTAGTCTCAAAATATTTATCATAAAGAGTCGTCCCATCATCCTGCTTCTCATAGATGAAAAAATACGAGAAGTAAAGGCATTTTCCTGCAAGATCGCTGTCAGACTCTGAAATCGCATCGCCTCCAAATGACTTAAGCTTATCCAGCAGCGGTCTGAATGTTTTCTTGTTAAGTTTTAGAGTTATCTGTTCTGTCAAAATATTCACCTTTTGTGAGCACTGTATCTTGATATTATTTATTCTTTTTGCTTTAAATCCTTATGAAACCATGTTGCCCAATGAATGCGCGTGATAAAACCAAGGTCTATAATAGGGTAAGATATATAAATAAGATTGGTGACTAGTGGTAACTAAAAAGAGGTCATATATGAACAAGAAGATGACAATAGGTGTTACTGTTGCAATCATCATGTTTGCAGCTGTCTCTGCAATATATCTTCTATTGCCTTCTGACATCAGTCTATATGAAAAGATAAAAAATCATGCATATGATATTACCTCACTGCTTGTGGTCATTGCAGTTTTCTCTGCGTTCCGCACAATGGACCCTAAGTATTCCACGAGAAGGTGGTTATTCCTGTCCATAGGTGTCTCATGCTGGTTCATAGGCGACCTTATCTGGACATTGATGGTATATCTCGGCATCGACCCATTCCCATCTATAGCAGATGGTGCCTATATTATGGGACATGCATGCATCCTTGTCGCCACGATACTAAAGCTGATCAGCATACGTTCCCAGACAATCAATAAGGATTTATTCAATGGCATATTCATCGGGATAAGCATAATATTAATCGTCGGATACACTGTCCTTGCGCCCATATTAACATCAGATGAAACAGTTATCAACAAGTTCATCCTGGTCTATTATCCTATAATGGACACATTCATCATTATGAATGCAGTAATAATCATTTCAGCATTAATTGCACAAAAGGATACCATACCCTGGTTCCTAATATGTGCAGGCATCACATTGTGGACATTAGCTGATTCCTTATCAGCATATTATTCATGGAGAGGTATAGGAACAGGCATCGACTGGCTGAACATATTATTTCTAGGAGGCATACTTTGTATAGGCCTGGGAGCTTTCTATAGAATGCTGCTGAACAAAGGAGATATCACTGATGATACACCACAACGCAGCAGAAAAAGAGTCGCTGTTCCGTCTTGAACAGTCAATTCTAAAATAAATAAAAATGATATTATTATTCCTTAGAATTCTGCGTTCTTAGGCGTCCTAGCGAATGGCACAACATCACGTATATTCTTCATGCCTGTCAGATACATGAGAGCCCTTTCAAATCCAAGCCCGAAACCGCTATGAGGCACAGAGCCCCATTTCCTGATGTTCAGGTACCACCAATAATCCTCTGGCTTCATATCCATCTCCTTGATACGCGCCACAAGCTTGTCATGGTTGTCTTCCCTCTGACTGCCGCCGATTATCTCGCCCACACCAGGCACCAACACATCCATCGCCCTCACGGTCTTGCCGTCAGGGTTCTGCTTCATGTAGAATGCCTTAATTTCCTTAGGATAATTTATGACTATCACAGGACCCTTGAAGTGTTGTTCTGTCAGGTAGCGCTCATGCTCTGCCTGCATGTCGATACCCCATTTCACAGGGAACTCAAACTTCTTGCCTGACTTCATGAGAATATCAATAGCATCAGTATAGTCCAGCCTTACAAACTTGCTGTTCAATACCTGCTTGAGCCTTTCTATGAGACCTGGCTCTATATTCTTGTCGCAGTATTCCATATCATCCATGTAATTGTCGAACAGGAACTTTATCATGTATTTGATAAAATCCTCGGCAAGCTGCATATTGTCTTCCAGTTCATAGAATGCCATCTCAGGCTCTATCATCCAGAATTCGCTAGCATGCCTAGCAGTATTGGAGTTCTCAGCCCGAAATGTCGGCCCGAATGTATAGATATCTCCAAGCGCTGTTGCAAACAGCTCTCCCTCAAGCTGGCCTGATACTGTGAGATAAGAAGCTTTTCCAAAGAAGTCCTGACTGAAATCTATCTTGCCATTTTTCTTAGGCAGTTTTTCAAGGTCGAGTGTAGTGACCTTGAACATCTGGCCTGCACCTTCGCAGTCAGACGCAGTAATTATCGGAGTATGTATGTAGAAGAATCCTCTTTCAAAGAAGAATTTGTGTATCGCAAAAGCGAGTGCGCTTCTTATCCTGAATACTGAACTGAACATATTTGTCCTTGGCCTAAGATACGCCTGCTCTCTCAAGAATTCCAGGCTTGTCTCTTTCTTCTGCAATGGATATTCTTCAGGGTCTGCCCATCCAAGAACTGTAATCTGTTTTGCCTTGAGTTCGAAAGCTTGCCCTTTTGCTGGTGACTTGACCAGGTCGCCATGCACAGAGACAGAGCAACCTATCGAGAGCTTCTTTACCTCTTGTTCATAATTCTCAAGAGTGTTTTCAACAAATACCTGAAGGTTCTTTGGTCCTGAACCATCATTCACTTCCATAAATGAGAATGCCTTGCTATCCCTGCGCGTCCTTACCCAGCCGGCAATTGTAATTCCTTTCTGTTCTTTTGCATCTTCAAACAGTTGCTTAATCTTGATTCGTTTCATAATACAGCATAATCTGGCTAGTCGTTTAAAAAGTTTTCTGCTTTTGAGGCAGCTGACTACAATCTTACCGATACATTTATATCACAAAATGCGTGCAATTTGCTGTAGAGGTGTATATTTGGATACATACATATGCAAGATCTGTGGCAATGCATGCATGTTCGGAGGCAAGCCTACGAACTGTCCATTATGCGGAGCGCTCTCAAAATATCTTCTTGACCCTAAAACCTACAAAGTGCCCGTTATCAAATCATTGACACAAAAGACAGGGGATAATATCATTGATTGCATCAAGTTTCTTGTCAGCCTTTCGCAGTTCTATCTGGCATCAGCAAAGGCATCGAAAGACGCATCCTTCAAAGCACGCTACCGGATGCTGGGTAAGATGGAAGCAGAGCACGTCAGGGTCCTTAGCGACCTTATCGGAGCACAGCCACCGACAATAGAAGAGGATTACGCAGTCCCAAAAAAACACGATTCTGATAACCAGACATTAGCTGCGGATTTCCGGAAGAAGGCAGAACAGCTTTATAGGAAAGCATTATCAGAAGCCACTGAACTGCGCGCAAAAGATGTATTCTATGCATTTATCGAGTTTGAGACAGGGAATAATCGTAAGTAAATGACTCGTATTTGTTTAGCATATTAGAGCAGCAGCGCCCCGCTGCTTAGTTGCTTGCCGGCGGAATACCTGGGATTAAGAACATGATTACACTCCTTTTTGGCCGGCACCTGCTTCATCTTATTGACCGACGTGTCAGAAATCTTTGATTTCTGAGCATGTTACGAATGTCGCGGCATTCGAAACACAGAAGCGGGGGCGCTGCTGCTATACATATATCTAATCGACTAGTAGAATAAAAAAAGGGGGTGGAGAACATATGCGTTGCCGCATATGTCCCAGAGGTTAGACATGTAGGAAGTGTCAAACGCTAAAAAATGATTTCAACAACATATTCTGGAACTGGCTTGTCACGTCAGTGTCTATCTTTATTATGTGCTCTTTTGCCTGGCGCAACTTGAACTCCTTGTTCATCCTGAAATAGACATTGCCGTCAAATATCTCCCGGTCAATCGGGATGCCCTTATCCATCATAGCAGTAATCGACTCATCTGTCAACTCCTTGTCGAGCAGAGCCCTGCTGCCAATCTCTGTACTTGTCATGAATTTTGAATGAGTGTAAATTATGAGGAACACACGCTGCTCATCCTTTGAGAGCTCTACAGATAGATTAGTCCTGGTCACTAGCTGTTTAAGCAGGAAATGGAGCTCATCCATCTTTTCTTCAAGCTTAGTAAGCCTGTTGTCAATCTCGCAGATGAAGCTGTTCTGGATCTCAAGCTCATTAGTGTTCTCATTGATCGCCTGGAGGTGCTCGTCAATCTCTTCGCGCATCTCTTTTAGACCAGACCCTACTTTGCCTAGCTCATCGAAAGAAAGAACATCATTGGTTTTACTAGCCTCAGACAACCTATGTCACCCCCTACACATTTTCCAAGTCTTCTGTGTTTTATATAGTTTTTGTATTTCCTATTTATCAAAACATCTAACCTTCTAAAAGACCAACGGAAAAACAACTGTTTTTTCACGCTGGTACACGACTTTTAACCTGCTATTTTCATCAAAGTACCGGTCATATTTAAACCTTCCTATTTTTCCTTAGTTTCCGTAATTTCCGTTTGTCGATAACGTGCCCAATAGGAGCTAAAAGATAAAATTTATAATATTTTGTTGTTTTCTATCTGTTATGATAAATTCAAAATCACAGCTTGCGATTGCGCTATCCAGACTTGCAGCATTCAAAACGCCAAAGATCGGACTTGAACAATACACAACAGAATCAGAGATCGCAGCAGAAGTGCTATGGAACGCGAATATGTCTGGAGACATACAGGACAAAACAATAGCAGACATGGGATGCGGCACAGGGATACTTGGAATCGGCGCATTGATGTTGGGCGCGAAAAAAGTCTACTTCATCGATATCGACAAAGATGCACTGGAAATTCTCAGAACAAATCTTGCATCTACTGGAATAAAAAAAGGATTTGAAATAATCGAGTCTGACATCAGCGGCTTTCCCACTGAAGTGGATATGGTCATACAGAACCCGCCATTTGGCACAAAGGAAAAACACGTCGACAAAACATTCCTACACAAAGCATTTTCCCTTTCTGACATGATATATTCTTTCCACAAGACAGCAACGGCAGAATTTGTAACTAAACTTGCAAAAGAGAATTGTTTCGAGCTCAAGGGGAGATGGGACTTCTCTTATCCCTTGAAGCAGACTATGAAACAGCATAGCAAAAGGATACAGAGGATAGAAGTCAGCGCATTCAAGTTTGTAAAAAAATCATAAATATTAAAAACAACACAACCATATACAACAATATTACCACAAAAAGAGGTCACAAAATGAAAACCCTAACTTATGTCATAATGTTCCTTATACTCCTGCAGGTCGCATACGCAGGAGAGATATTCAACGGGGATGTAAAAGACAATGTCCCTGTAAAGATAAATGATGACATAACAGTCGTCGCACGATACTACCCAAGCGCAAACAAGACATCACTTCTCGCAGGAACTGAAAGAGGGCTCATATACACAGGAGACTGCACAGCAATAGCAGGCCTCAAGTACTGCATAGATTCTGTAGAAGTCGGATACAACGAGGAGTCAGGAGGACCTGCAAGCACCATTAAACTAAGGGTGCTAGAGGCAGGACCCACTCTCGAGATCACAAGGTCAACATCGACAACAACACCCACAGTAAACGAAGAAGTCGAAGTGACAATCACAATTCTCAACTCCGGAAACGAAAGAGCTGTGAATGCAAACTATAACGAAGGATTCCCTGACAGCGTCAAGGTCTCAAGCGCATCATACTCATTCACGAACAACGGCATAGTCTGGACAGGAAGCATAGACCCTGGAAAATCACAGACAATCAACTACAAGCTCAAATTCCAGGACGCAATAACCTATGAAACCACGGGGGAAGCGAGCTATATCTGGAACAACAAGATAAACAAGATAACCAACTCAAAGACATTCAAGGTACAGAAACCATACGAGGTCACTGATTCATTATCTTCAAAATCAGTGGACATCGCCGATGAGGTGATGTACAATGTCTCAATCAACAATACAGACCCGAAACTAGAGATCACTGTGACCAACCTTAAGATAAAAATACCATCCGGCGCAGTCATAGTATCCAGGGATGTGGCTCTTAAAGATTCTGACGGCGGCGTCGTATTCACAGGAAAGATAAGCGGCGGAAAAAGCCAGAAATTATCAATAACATTCAAGTCAGCAAAGACAGGCACATTCGACCTCACGACAGACATCTCGGTAAGCGCTGGCGGAAAAACATTCACAGACAAGCTCACATACAAGATAGGCATAGGAGTCTCAGCCATAGTCCCTGCAATAACATTCACGCCAGAAACAGTCAAAGGCGGCGCTGAACTTGAAGTAGAGGCAAAGATAACAAACAACGGAGACTCCACAGTGTCAGGCATATCCATCGACATGGCAAGCAACATAGTAGACCCACGCGGCTGGAGAGACCTATCGCTAGCAACTGGCAAGAACCACTATGCATTCAACAAGATAATCAGCGCCCCGCTGGTGGAAGAAGAAAAGAAATTCCACATCACATTGACAGGCAGCTACAACACAGCATCAGGAAAGAAAAAGCCATTCGAGCTCACAAAAGAGGTCACTGTGCTACCACAGGAGAGGATAATCGAGCTCACACCAGACATCATTGTTGACGGAAAAACTGTTAATGTGACACTGAAAATAAAGAACGTCGCACCATACAAACTGACATACGTGTCGATAATCGACATGCCGCAGAAAGAGATAAAGACAACAGCAGGAGAAAGGACAAAAGACCTTGAAGCGCTGGCCGTAGGCGAAGAGACGACTGTCTATTCATACCTCCTGAAAGTCCCAGACACTTACACAAAAGACAGCTTCCTGATAACGCACACATTCAACGCGCTAGACAAGGACGAGAAGAAAGTATTCTACGAGAAGAAGACAAACGTCTCGCTAGCAAAGACATCAGTGCCTGAGGCAGAGACTGAGCAAGCAAATGTCACAGAGCAAGAAAACAAGACACCGACACCTGCTGCAAACCAGACAGAGACTCCTACGCAGACAGAAGAGAAGCCAGGATTCTTCGGCAGGATATGGGGCTGGATAAAGGGATTATTTTCATGATACAGCTTGACGGCAGCCATCTCGAAGGCGGCGGACAGCTTGTCAGGACAGCACTCGCACTCAGCGCACTGACAGGGCAACCATTTGAAGTAAACGAGATAAGAAAAGGGAGGAAGGATCCTGGCCTCAAGGCTCAGCACCTGCATTGTGTCGAAGCCCTCAAGAAATTATGTGGAGCAAAAACAGAAGGTCTGGAGCTCAAATCAGAGCACCTCGTATTCACACCCGGTAAAATAGAGCCGAAAACAATTTCTGTCGATATCGGAACTGAAGGTTCTATCAGCCTTCTATTGCAATCTATACTATTGCCTGCGATGCTTGCAGGAGGAAA
>Ga0315268_10008750_pt1 | contig 10539 bp, 9 predicted proteins | sample C1_top_MG_FD_204535 | JGI IMG/M metagenome (GOLD analysis project Ga0315268, IMG submission 204535) | Sediment microbial communities from Yellowstone Lake, YNP, Wyoming, USA - C1_top | ecosystem: Environmental > Aquatic > Freshwater > Lake > Sediment | place: USA: Wyoming | collected 2017-08-01 | reverse complement strand
GCACGCGGTATCGTGCTGCCATAGATATTCATAGTGCAGCCATTATACTGCCCTCTCATGCTTTATGAAGTGTCACCTATCTATCTGGACGAGCACAGCAGAATTGGATAGTCCTTGACACAGCGCAGTTCTTTGTCTACACTTGCAATAATACATTTGGGGGTTTACCTTAATGAAATGCCCTGTCTGTAGAAATCTTATGATAGTGGTCGAGCACGATAAGGTCGAGGTTGACCACTGCGTGAACTGCGGCGGAACCTGGTTCGATGCCGGAGAACTGGAGCTTTTCCTCGAGACCAAGAAGCTGGAAGACCCCCATCTGTACCCGGCTTACTTCACCACCGCACCCGAAACTAAGACATCAGAGAAAAGGCGCAAGTGCCCTATCTGCGGCAAGAAGATGAGAAAGGTAACCGTAGGTGAGAAACCAAAGGTGCTCATCGATGCCTGCCCCAAAGGGGATGGGTTGTGGTTCGACGGCGGTGAGGTCGACCGGTTGATATCGCAGCTTTCAGAGAAGCCAATTCACACAACGAATTCCCACGGCCACGTTATGGGCTTCATCGGGAAAGTGCTCCAGTCTCGTAAGTAAATAAAAACTGTAATGGAGGTGAACTATGGCTTGGTGGGCCTGGGTTATCATCGGAATCGTAGTGGTGCTCATCTTGTGGTTCGTCTTCATCTTCAACGGACTGGTGAGGCTGCGCAACCAGGTGCGGAATGCCTGGGCGCAGATTGACGTCCAGCTGAAGAGAAGGCACGACCTGATTCCAAATCTGGTGGAGACGGTCAAGGGCTATAGAGATTTCGAACGTGCTACTTTGGAAGCTGTAACCAAAGCCCGCACCGCCGCTCAGCAAGCCATAGGGCAAGGCGTGGGAGCTCAAGCCAAGGCCGAAGGCGAACTCAGCGGAGCTCTGACCAGGTTGATGGCTGTGGTCGAGCGTTACCCCGACCTGAAGGCCAACCAGAACTTCCTGGCCCTTCAGGAGCAGTTGACTTCGACTGAGAACAAGATCAGCTTTTCCCGCCAGTTCTACAACGACTCCGTCCTGAATTACAACAATAAAATTCAGATGTTTCCCTCCAATGTAGTGGCAGGCATGACCGGCTTCAAACAGGGCGAGTTTTTCAAGGTTGAAGAAGCTGCAGAGAGGGAAGTGCCCAAGGTTAGCTTCGAACAGCCGAAACCTTAGCTATGTGGCAACAAATCAGGTCCAATCAGGTCAGGTCGATGATATTGGTAGCAGCCATGGGTATATTGCTGCTCCTCATCGGCTATGGCCTGGGCTTGGCCTTCGGCAGTGGCATCGCAGGCCTGGTCATCGCCCTGGTAATATGGGCGATAATGAACCTCATCGCCTATTTCCAGGGCGACAGCATCCTGCTGTCGATGTCGAGGGCGATAAAGATAAGCCCCGATGACCACCCCCGTCTCTACAACGTGGTCGAGGAGATGAAGATTGCCTCAGGGCTGGAGAAGATGCCCGATGTTTACATCATCGACGACCCTGCGTTGAACGCCTTCGCCACGGGCCGCGACCCCAGCAAAGCCTCCGTCGCCATAACCTCCGGACTGCTGGAGAAGCTTAACCGCGATGAACTGGAAGGCGTCATCGGCCACGAAGTCTCCCACATAAGGAACCGCGATGTGCTGCTGATGTCACTGTGCAGTGTGCTTCTGGGTACTATCGTCATCCTCGCCTGGTATGGCTCGCGAGCCCTTATCTTCAGCGGCGGCGGCAGGAGGTCATCCAAAGGAGGCGGCCAGGGGCAGCTAATAATCCTCGCGGTAGCAATCGTCCTGATGATACTGGCGCCCATCATGGCTCAACTCATTTACTTCGCCATCTCCAGAAAGAGGGAATACCTGGCAGATGCCTCGTCCGCTCTGTACACGAGGTATCCCGAGGGGCTGGCTTCGGCGCTGGAGAAACTCGGGGCTTCAACTTACCAATTGAAGACGGCAAACAATGCTACGGCGCCGATGTATATCGCCAATCCTTTCCGCAAACAAGGGAGAGCAGCATCCGACCTCACCAGCACCCACCCGCCTCTGTCGGAGAGGATACGCATCCTCCGTGCCATGGCCGGGGGCGCATCCTATGCTGATTACGATAAGGCTTACCAGCAGGTGCACACAGGCGGCGCAGGCGTTATGCCAGCCGCTGCCCTTGCCGGCGCCGGTGCCGTCGGGCTGCGGGCAGCACAGCCAGAATTAGTGCTGAAAGAGCCCGAGCCGAGCAGGGTGGAACGCACCCGCGAGGTCGGAGACCTGCTGTGGCAGAAGAGTGGTTACAAGATTATAGACTGCGAATGCGGCACAAGGTTGAAGGTGCCTTCCAACATGGGAAGGGCTACTGTTACATGCCCGCACTGCGGCCGAACCCACTCCGTCTAGGTCATCCCCGAATTGAGGAGCCGGTGGTCAAAGAGAAACCCTCGCTCAAAATCAAGAGATTACGCCCCAACGCTAGGCTGCCCAAGCGGGCTACACCAGGCTCTACAGGGTTCGACCTCTTCGCCTGCATCGAAGACAAAGGTACAACAATGCTGATAGGAACGCAGCCCAAGCTCATCCCCACTGGCATCGCTATCGAAGCACCCAGAGGATATGACATCCAGATACGCCCCAGGTCCGGCCTGTCAGCGAAAGGTGTTGGTGTCACCTTCGGGACGATAGACAGCGACTACAGGGGCGAGATATTGATTACCATGTACCTGTTCGACCTGAATGCTACCTTTGAAATAAAGCACGGCGACAGGATAGCCCAGATGGTCATCAGCAAAGTGAAAGACCTGCCTTTGGTCGAAGTGGAGGAACTGACACCCACTGAGCGCGGCTCTGGAGGCCACGGCTCCACCGGTAAGTAGGAGCAGATACTATTTCTTTTTTTTCAGCCCGACGCTTTTGAACTCCTCGACTGCCCCCTGCACTGCTCTTTCGATGGGGATGCGCTCGATGCTGGAAGCACCTACGAATCCAACAGCGTCGGTATGTTCATAAATATATCTGGTATCTTCGGGGAATACGATGGGGCCGCCGTGAGCCAGACAGATGATATCCGGGTTCACCTTCTTGGTTGCCTTTGTGATCTTCTGCACCAGGGCTGCTGCGTCTTTCATCGGCGCTGCTATGGAATCAAATCCGACCAGCCCCCCGGCAGTCCCCCCCGCATGGGCAACCATGCAGTCAACTCCCGCCTCAGCCATAGCACGCGCGTCTGCAGGGTAAAAAACGTAGGCCATGGTGAATACACCCATATCATGGGCTATCCGGATAAGTTCAATCTCCCTTGAAAATCCTATGCCTTGGGCCTCTCTTTCCCTGCGCCAGTTCTTATCGTCGAAGAAGCCAAATGTAGGGAAGTTTATTATCCCTGAGAACGCAGTATCTACGAATTTCTTCACCATTTTCGCCAAATCGCTGCCCGGAGACTCGGTGGCATGAATACCGCCGACTATGGGCGTATCCTGTACCACATTCTGTATTTCCTGGAACATCTTCAGGGTTTCCTCATTGGAATTCTCCACAATGTTGGTCTGCAGCCCTCTCAGCCTTTCCCTCCCTGAGCTATAGACCATAATCAAATCTGCGCCGCCAAGCTCGGCGCATTTCGCTATGATACCCGCGCTGCTGCCGGCGGCGACAATAGGCTTCCCCTCTTTAATCGTCCTGTTAAGCCTTTTCAGGATTTCCTTCCTGGTGAATCTTTTTCCCATATCAAGCGCCTCCCTTCTTGAGCAGCTTATCGAAGGTATCAACTACCTTTCGGGCAAAATTAATGTCATTGATATGTGCGTTTACCTCTATTATGTCAACTCTATTTTTTACAGTATCCTTGATCACACGAACAAATGCTGCATCAGCCTCCGGATCGTAGAAATGCTGTCCTTGCTTGTCCACCGCTGAGAAACCTTGCAGAGGAATCATTATGGCAACAGGCCCTTTTGCGCTGTTTGCCCTCTTAGCCAGAACTCTAGCTGCGGTCCCTACCTCTTCCCTGGTGGTCCGTACTAAGACTGTGTCAGGGCCGTGCACATGCAGCAGCCTTTCAACGTATTCGGGAGGAACGCTCTCCTTTGTCCCAGGGAAGATGAACATGTCCAGGCCGCCCGGGATAATGATTTGAGGCAGTCCCTTTTCTCCAGCAATCCTCAGTCTGTCCTCAGCCATCTCCGCCGGCATATGGAAAGATATTGGTATCATAACCTCAAAGGTTGTCAGGTCTATGATGCCGCTGATTCTATCCTCTCCCACCAACTCGTCCAATATTTTGGTTTTTGAGTGGAAAACGATTGCCTCATATCCCCTCTTTTCGAGAAAGGGCTTCATATTCATAACCGCGGGCGTGGTAACTCCGAGAGCAGTCATACCGATTAGAGGCCTAGCTTTCTCTCTGACCTTAGCCTCAGCCATGCCCACGATGGCGCCGGCTGCGCTGGCCAGTGTCTTCCTCATGACTGAATTGAGTCCCAGTATGTCGGCAGGAGTCTGCATTATGGTTATATCCTTGGCACCGACGAATTGCAGCTCAAATCCTGTGCTGACCATGAACTTGGGAACTCCGATGGGCAGTGTACTCATTACGGAGGTCCCAATGGCAGAACCTGTAGAGCCACCCAGCGATATAATGCCATCGAGCTTTCCCTGAGCCTGAAGCTCTCGAACAATCTTCTTTACGCCCTCTATCATCACATTTGTAGCTTCTGTCCTATCAGCGCCTTTCTTGGCAGCCTCGACCAGTTCTCGAAGACTCTTGCCGCCGGCGCGGGCAACTTTCTCTCGGGAGATATCAGCTTTAAAAAGTGGTTTACCTAAGACACCTACATCTATGACTATCGTCTTATGGCCTTTGCGCTCTATATGCTCTTTAAGATACTTAGTCTCTTCACCCTTGGTGTCCAGGGTAACTGGGATCACTATAGTTTTAGGCATGTGATTACTCCCAATCTAAATCTGGAGGGCAATGCGCCAGGCGCTCTCAATTGCTCCCCATATCTTGCCTGGTTTCACACAATCCCCGATGGCATATACCCCCAAGGCTACACCCTTCAGTTTCCCTTCAAGCTCCTTATCGGGCTTGAAGCCTGTGGCAAGGATTATAGTGTCTGCCTCTACGACCTGCTTGTTACCTTCCACATCTACGACAACCACGCCCTTATTCGTAATCCCCTGGGCTGTGGTGTTAAGCAGCATCTCTATACCAAGCTCAGCAAGCTTATCCATGAGATAAAAACGGCTGAACATGTTCATATCCATCGCCAAGCCGCCCAGCATCTCGACAATGGTTACCTTCTTTCCCTTCTCAGCCAAGAACCAGGCTATCTCGCTTCCAACCACACCACCGCCAATTATAACTGCCTCTTCGCCTACCTTCTTCTTTCCCAGCAAAATGTCACTTGCAGTAGCCACATTGCCTCGGTCTGCACCTGGGATGTTAGTGATACTGTGAGTAGCGCCCGTAGCCACCACCACAACGTCCGGCTTCAATCTCTTGACCAATGCTGGCGTCACCCTCTTTCCAAGCTGAACCTTGATTCCCTGCTTCTTTACCTGCGTCTTCAAGTATTCCATGAAGTCTCTGATCGACTGCTTAAACTGTGGCGCTGAAGCTGCTATCAGTTGCCCACCTAAGGTTTCTCCTTTCTCATATAGCATCACCTTATGGCCCCTGAGCGCTGCAATCCTCGCCGCCTCCATGCCCGCGGGCCCGCCGCCGACGACCAGCACATGCTTGGCCTTCCTCGCCGGTTCAATCCGATACTCCTTTTCTCTGCCCAGGGCTGGATTCACTACACAGCTTATGCGCCAGAAGCGCGATATATTGCCGATGCAGGCCTCATTGCAGTAGATGCAGGGTCGAATATCCTCCAACCTCCCTTCATACGCCTTTTGGGGCAACTCAGGGTCAGCAAGCAGGGGCCTGCCCATAGCTATTAAATCTGCCTTCCCTGCCTTCAGAACCTTTTCGGCGAGCACCGGGTCTCCCAGCTTGCCCGCAACTATAATAGGTATCTTGACCACATTCTTGATTTCTTGCGCCAGAGGCACGTTGCAACCCATCGGCATGCCCGCCGTGGGGAAAATCCTGCTATACCAGGGAGGCGATTCATAAATGCCCGCCGATACATTTATGGCATCCACCCCAGCGGCTTCCAGCCTCTGAGCGATGAGCTTGTTATCCTCAAGGGTAAGCCCTCCATCGACATATTCGTCAGCGCTGAGTCTGAAGATGATAGGGAAATCGGGCCCCACCGCTATGCGTATCCCCTCTACAATACCAAGGGGGAATTTCATCCTGCCCTCGAAATCCCTGCCATACTCGTCTTCGCGTTTGTTGGTGTAGGGAGACATAAACTCAGTGATTAAATACCCGTGACCACCCTGAATCTCTACAGCATCGAAACCGGCCGCCTTAGTAATGGTGGCGCCCATGATGAATTTGCCTATGAGCGCCTCGATTTCCTCTATTGTCAGAGCATGAGGCGTCTCTCCTCCGGTGGGCAGACAAGGTATCTCCGAAGGCGCTACCAGTTGCTGCCCCTCGGCAGCCGTCAGCGATGAGCCCTGCCTTCCGGGATGCTGCAGTTGAGTGGCGATCTTAGCCCCGTGGAGATGAACTGCCTCCGCCAGGTCGTGCAGTCCCTGGACAAATTTCCATTCGTCAGCCCTTATCGGATTCGTGCCTGCTTTCCCCACCGGCCAGTCTATGCAGGTGTTTTCGATTATTATCAGGGCCACTCCGCCTCTGGCTCTCTCCACGTAGTAGTCTATCATTCGGTCGCTCATGGCGCCCCATTCAGTGCCGAACTTGGTGTTCAGAGCAGGCATCACTATTCTGTTCTTAAGCTCCAACTTGCCTATGCTGATGGGCTCGAAAAGTCTCTTCAGCTTAGCCATCGCTGCTGCCTCCTATGCTAGTCAACCATTATCTGTCCACCGTTCACATGTATAGTCTGGCCGGTTATATACCGGGCGGCATTGGTAACCAAGAACAGCACCACATCAGCTATATCCTCAGGTTCCGCCAACCTACCAAGCGGTATACTGCTTTGTAAGTATGCTACCGCCGCCTCCCATAGCCCCGCATGCATCGGCGTATTAGTAGTTCCGGGAGCAACGGCATTGACATTTATGCCGTGGGGAGCCAGTTCCATGGCCAGCACCCTGGTGAAAGCCTGTATCGCACCCTTGGAGGCACAATAGGCAGGGCCCCCTGAACTCAGATTACATATTGAGCCCCTCGAAGAGTGGGAAGACCCGACATTTACAATTTTTCCGCTTTTCTGCGCTATCATGTGTCGTGCGACTGCCTGAGAACAAAACATCGCGCCTTTGAGGTTCGTGTCAAAGATTCTATCGAACTCTGCCTCATCTATATCAAGAGTAGGTGGATATGACATAACTCCTGCATCGTTTACCAGGATATCAATCTTGCCGAATTTGTCGATGGTTTTTCCTACCGTCCGTTCCACATTTTTTCTGTCTGTAACATCGGTTTTTATCGCGATAGCTTTGCCTCCCTCGGATTTGATTTCACCAGCTACTGCTCGCCCACCTTCCAGTGCTATATCTGCAATAACTACATTCGCCCCGAACTTGGCCAGGTCCAGAGCTATAGCACGTCCTATCCCACTGGCAGCTCCGGTTACGATAGCCACTTTGCCTGTGATATCAAACTGCTCAGAGACCTTTCTCGATTTCATCTAGTCCTCCTGCATTCAGTGTCGTCCCGCCTAGATTGGCCTTGACAAGCGAAAGCTTCACTCTCTTTCCTTTTCTTTGTCTGGCCGTCCAGCCTAACGCAGCTTCCTATTGACGAACTTGACCACAGAAGAAATTACGTAGTGGTAGGGAAACTTGAGAAAATAGTCACGGTCCATGTAGAGGTTGGGTAATTTGCAATAGAACGGCCCGAAGGCAGCAAAGTACGGGATGCCCACCGGGCAGCCTTTTATCCGTTTGGTCTTCCCAGTGACTTTACCCTTTATCTTTGTGCAGTTGCCCACCAGAAGGATGGTATGACCATGGCCATCGACATCGCCTTCGTACTCACCGATCACAATGGCGTTATCCTGAGCCTGTTTGATCCCGCCCGGTTTATAGGCCTCGAAGGTAGCTAGCGCTCCCTTGAGCATGTTCACACAGCCGCCATGGCAGATGTCATTGCCTCCGGGGTAGTTCCCCAAATAAATTCGCAGGGGGGTGTCCAACTCCTGCAGGTTGGAAAACTTACGATCCAGATTCTTAGTCTTCTCCCGGAGTTCATCCAGGGGGACTTCACTCTTGATTTCGATATCATCATCGCTTACCGGCTCCCACCCTCGCGACCTGGCAATCCTGAGATGGTCTATCTCATTCGGGTCGAATCCGATAAGCCTGGCAGCTACGGAGTCAATGGCGACGCCGGATGTTCCCATCATTATTACCCCGAACGACAGCGGCTTTGCTACCATTTCGCACTGCTGACCGATTATAACTGCATCTACTACCACAAGGTCGGGACAGCCCACCTCATAGAGGTCTGCGATCTTTTCCTCAAGATGGTAATCGTGGCCGTCCAGACGCTCCTTATGATCGCAAATGCCGATGTTCAGCTTGATGGCGCATGTCAGCTTGCTGGTCATGTGGTGCTTGAGCTTGGGAGCATATAGCTTGTAGTCGGCTTCGACAAATGTGTGCGGCAGCCGCAGAGACTTATGGTAGCTGCCCTTTTTGAAGTCAACCTCCACCAGAGCATCCTCGTCAAAGAAGCAGAGCTTAACCTTGGGTTTCCTGCCGAGTCTGCTATATCCAGCCACTGCAAAACTATATCGAGTGGGCATGTAGATGGCTGTTCTCTCACCTATGATGATCTTTTCCACTTCTGGCCGCACTGCCAGTTCGTCTATGAGTGCTTCTAGAACTGCAGGATGAGTGTAGGAAAAACGAGAATATCTCCTGTGAGCAAAGACAACGTTGGGCTTCAACAACACCTTACCGTAGGGTTTGGCGCCCAGTTCCTCCATGCCCTCGGCTACTATACTCCTGATGCGGCTCTGGTCCTCATAATCGGGGCATTTTCGAATGATAACTTTGTGCTTGCCAACTGCGGCTGCTTTTCCTGCCATATCGAATTGCTCAGTGCTCTTTCTAGACTCTATCTAATATTCTTTTGCCTATTTCTTGACGGCGCTCTCAACTTTCTTACACGGTTTGCAAGAATTTGTCAAATGACTCTTGTGCGGTGTCCAGGACATACTATACAGTTTCTAGGCTATGTGTATGGTAAATATATAGAGAAGACTCTGGACCTGCTAAGTATCAATAGAGCCAGCCTAGACTGGGGGAAGTATGGAAGCTGGACTCCGTTTGGGGATGGAGAGGGGTGGCATTGACTACAAAGAACTCCGTAGGTTTAATGCAGAGGCGGCGCGAAGAGCTGTTTTGGAATATTTGAAGACTGACCACAGTATCTCGGATACTGCTCGGATGTTTGGTGTGACCCGTGCCGTGGTCTACGATATTATCAAAAAAGAGAAGACAGGTGACTTGACAGACCGCTCACGTGCCCCTAAGCGCCAGCCCCAGAAGACGGCGGATGCGGTGGAAGACAAGGTGGTTGCGGCCAAAAACAAGACACGTTTGGGTCCGGAAAGGCTCTCAAGGTACCTCCAAGAGCATGAGGGGCTTAAGGTAGCGGTAGGTACGATTAGACATATACTGCGAAGGAACAAGGCACGTCTTGACTATGGTCTGCGGCGCCGTCGCCCGCACAAAGAGAAACGAGAATTCATTGACTGGTACTCTGCCAAGCCATTTGAGATAGTGCAGATGGACGTTAAATATATCCGCGACCACAAGGCATTGACCAAGGAGCAGATCATTCACCTGGACCGTTGCCAGATTCCCAACTTCCAGTGGGGAGCATTGGATGTGAACACGCGTTTCAAGATGATTGGGTATTCCCGGGAGAGAACATGGACAAACGGTCTATGCTGGTATCTCTGGGTCATATCCTGGCTGAGATCACATGGGGTGAAGAGCCAGATTGTCTTTACTGTAGACAACGGAGAGGAATTCGGGGGCAAGAGTTGGATGAAAGTGGCAGACCTCAGAAAACTCATCGGAGGATTCGGCTGCCGGCTTATTCAGAATCACAAAGGACACGCAGAAGAGAATGCTCATCTGGAGAGAAGTCATCGGACGGACGATGAAGAGTTCTATATTCCAAGAGTGCTCCACATGCGAAATGAGGCTGATCTACTTAATGAGGCTATGGGATATATCTACTACTATGACAATATGAGAGGACACTCTTCACTAAACTATCAAACCCCGTTCGCCCGACTCAAAGCACAATTGCCGGAGATTGATGATAAAATAAGGTTCACTATTCCCTTTATCCTGGACGACGCATCCGTCCGCCTGGGTCCATGGAGTGGATACCATGTCTTGGCACAGCACCAGCAACGTCATCAGCCAGCCCCAGCTCACCCAATCCTAGCGCTTTCCGTCTCCTTGCCCTTATTTGCGGCAAGATGGTATACTGGCAG
>Ga0315268_10008748_pt1 | contig 10541 bp, 10 predicted proteins | sample C1_top_MG_FD_204535 | JGI IMG/M metagenome (GOLD analysis project Ga0315268, IMG submission 204535) | Sediment microbial communities from Yellowstone Lake, YNP, Wyoming, USA - C1_top | ecosystem: Environmental > Aquatic > Freshwater > Lake > Sediment | place: USA: Wyoming | collected 2017-08-01 | reverse complement strand
CCTTATCGCTTTTTATACCGGGGTAATCAAAACATTAAAGAATATTTTACTGTTAAAGGGGATAGTATATCGTTCGGCGTTCGGCGTATCAATTCTCCGAACGCCGAACGGTTTTTAAGTTGGAAGCGCTATTTGGCAAATTCCCAGTCGCCTTTGACCACCTCGATCATCTCGAAGGCGGTCAGATCCAGACCGGTGTGATCGGCCGGTGTCATGTTAAATATCCCGCCCGTGCCGGGCCACCTTTTGATATTTTCAAGGTAGTCCCTGATCTTGGCTTTGTCGGTGCCGACATGTTTAATGGCATCAATGACCATATAAAGGGCATCATAGCCATGGCCTCCAAAGGTGGAGACATCGGCCTTGAAACGTTTTTCATATTCCGTAGCGTACTTAGAAAGAACGGCATATTGGGGATGGTTCTTGGGCAGTTTGTCCCAGATCACCAGGCGTCCTAAAGGAGTCAGGACCCCCTCGGCCGCCCCACCGGCCAGTTCGATGTTCTTTTTACTGCCAAAGCCATGACTCTGATAGAGGGGAATCCCCATGGCCAGGGCCTTCCAGTTTTTGGTAACGACCACCTGAACCGGTCCAACGGACCAGTTAATAACCGCCTGGGCACCGCTGGCTTTGATGCGGGTCAATTGAGCGGTCATGTCCGAGTCTTTGGGGCCATAGACTTCATCGGCTAAGATGGTCATCCCATACTTGGGGGCCAACCGCTTCAATTCCTTGCGTCCCGCATCACCGAACCCGGCTGAAACGCTGATAATACCCACCTTGGTAATTCCTTTTTTCTTCATGTAATTGTAAATGGCTTCAACCGCTTGGGTATCGGCCTGAGGGGTTTTAAAGATCCAGGGGCGCTGAACTTTGGGGACCTCAAAGGCGGCTTTGGGGCTTTCCACCATCCGCTTGTATTCCTCCGCCGGGGTGACGATCACGAGGCCAGCGGCCATGGAAACCATGGGAATTTGGGCCTTCTCGCAGATGGGGGCCATGGCCATGGATTCGCCGGTGGTGGTGGAGCCGATTACGGCCACCACTTTGTCCCTCTCAATGAGCTTTTTGGTGGCCAGAACGGCCTGGCTTTCTTCGCTTTTGGAGTCTTCAATGATGATTTCTACGGGTTGGCCCTTGATACCGCCCTCCTTGGTGATCCAGTCCTGAATCATGAGGGCGGTATTTTTTTCCGGTTCGCCCAGGAAAGAGGCCGGGCCAGTGACCGCGACCACAAATCCAATTTTGATGGGGTCGGCGGCCTGAAGGGAGCCGTTCAAGGTCAAACTTAACAGGACGGCTGCGAAAATAACTAAACTCATACCTTTTTTCATGCGTTGTCCTCCTCTTTCTTTCTAATCAGGATAGTTTAAAAAGTTGCTTATGAAGGGTCCGTACCGGCGTGGGATTTAAACAAGAATAGTTTGTTCACCCCCTTTCCGAAGGGTTCAGGCGTCTGATCTTAGAAAAATTAGGTTTTGTTAAGGTTTTGAAAAAAGGCTAAAATTATCTAAATAGCTATATTATAAATAATTCGAAACCCTGTCAAGCGCAAAATAATTTTTTAGTAGTCTCCGGGTTGTTTGTCAATCCTAATCGCTGCCGGACCGGACAAAAACCTTGACAGGAACAATGCCCTCGGTTATAAGGTGAATGAGACATCATTCATACCGAAAGCCGTTATGAGAGACCTCCACAAACGCGAAAAGATATTGCAGGCCGCCGTTAAGGTGTTTGCCCAAAAAGGTTTTTACCAGTCCAAGGTTTCTGAAATCGCCCGGGAAGCGGACGTTGCCGACGGCACCATTTACCTCTATTTCCACAATAAAGACGACATCCTGATCAACCTCTTTGAAGAGGAGATGACCAAGATCCTGGAAGAAATGAAAGGCCGGATGGCCAAGTGTGAGGATCCCCGAAAAAAATTCGAGCAGTTTGCCAGGACCCATTTGGGATTGGTTAAGAAGAAAAAAAATCTGGCTGAAGTGATCCAGGTGGAAACCCGTCAAAGCAGCAAGTTTATGAAAGAGTATGACAACCGCAAGTTTGCCCAATACTTGGATCTGATTTCTGACATTATTACCGAGGGACAGAGAAAGGGGGTGTTTCGCCGAGACATAAACCCGGGAATCGCCAAGCGGGCTATATTTGGGGCCCTGGATGAATTATCCAGGCTGTGGGTCTTATCCCCGCAGAAAAAATATTCCGTCGCCATGGCTGCCAAACAAATAAGCGCCTATTTTTTAATAGGAATGATTGAACCCGATTATCGAGCACGAAAAAAAAATGGTCCTGCCCCTTCAGAGGGTTCGACCAGAAAAGGAGGATACAGTGAATCTATTGGCCTTAATTAAACAAGTTCCGGACACGGAAACCCAGATTAAAATAGATGCTGGGGGAAAAGGAATTCAAACCGCTGATATCAAGTGGGTGATGAATCCCTATGACGAATTCGGCGTCGAAGAAGCCCTCCGAATCAAAGAAAAAACCAGCGGGAAGGTGACCGTCATCGGCTTGGGCCCCCAGCGGGTGGTGGAATCGCTGCGAACGGCTTTGGCCATGGGCGCCGATGAAGCCATCCATATTGACGATCCCGCTGCCGAAGGCGGAGATGCCCTGGCTACGGCCCGGGTCTTGGCCGGGGCAATAAAAGAGCTCCCTTTTGATCTTATCTTCTGCGGTCAGCGGGCAGTGGACGATGACAACGCCCAGGTAGGCGCCGCCCTGGCCGAACTGCTCCAGGTCCCCTTATTATCGGTCATCACCAAGGTGGAGATTTCGGAAGACCAGACCAAGGTCAAAGTCAATCGGCCGGTGGAAGGAGCCACCTGGGTCTTGGAAACCTCCCTGCCGGCCCTCATCACCGCTCAAAAAGGATTAAATGAACCCCGCTACGCCTCCCTGCCGGGGATTATGAAGGCCAAGAAAAAACCCCTGACCGCCAAAAAATTGGCCGACCTGGGGCTGGCCCCGGATCAGGCCGGTGAAGCCGGTTCAAAAATAAGGACGCGCGTTCTTACGTCCCCGCCGGACCGCATACCCGGTAAGCTCGTGGAGGGCGAATCGGTCCAGGAAAAAGGGACCGTTCTGGTCAAGCTTTTGCGAGAAGAAGCCAAAATCATTTAAGACAAGGAGAACAGGTTATGGCAAAAGGAATTTTGATTATTGCAGAACAAAGAGGGGGGGTCCTCCGTAAGATATCTTTGGAGTTGGTCAGTGAAGGACGACGCCTGGCCGATCAATCAGGGCAGCCATTGGCCGCAGTCATCGTGGGTCATCAAATTTCTGAGGAGGCCAAAAAATTGGTCCCCTACGGAGCCGAAACGGTTTTTATGGCCGATGCCCCGGAGTTGGCCGATTATACCCCGGAAGCCTATACGGCGGTCCTAAGTGATCTGATTAAAAGCCAGGATCCGGATATCGTCCTGGCCGGCTCCAGCCAGCAGAGCAAGGAATTAGCGGCCCGTCTGGCGGCCCGTCTGGAAACCGGCTTGGCCATGGACTGTGTGGCCTGGCGTCTGGAAGATGGTCTGCTGGTGGCCAAGAGACCGATTTATGCCGGAAAGGTCTATGCCGAGGTGGTTTGTGAAACAGCCCGGCCTCAAATGGCCACCGGGAGGCCCAATGTTTTCCCGATTCTTGAGCCGGACCCCGGCCGGACGGCCGAGATGGTGCCCCTTACCGTATCCCTGAAACCCGAAGATCTTCGCACCCGATTAGTGGAAGCCCTGGCCGATCAGACCGGCCGGGTGGACCTGACCGAGGCCACCTGTATCGTCTCCGGAGGCCGGGGTATGAAGGGGAGTGAAAACTTTACTATTTTGGAGGAATTGGCAGAGGTTATCGGAGCCAGTGTGGGGGCTTCCCGCTCGGCCGTGGATGCCGGCTGGCGTCCTCATAGCGACCAGGTAGGGCAAACCGGAAAGGTGGTCAACCCCAACCTGTATATAGCCTGCGGTATTTCCGGAGCCATCCAACATTTGGCCGGCATGGGATCCTCCAAGGTCATTGTGGCCGTCAATAAAGACCCCGATGCCCCGATTTTCCAGAAGGCCGACTACGGTATTGTCGGAGATCTTTTTGAGGTGGTCCCGATCCTGAAAGAAGAACTCAAAAAGATCATGTCCTGATCCGGCCCCCAGGAAAAATTGATTACGGTATTAGGATGATCCCTTATAGGGGTCCGCTGGTCCTGATTTCTTGGAAGGTTGTCCTTAAACAGGCCCTCTCTCCTTTTTTGGGAGAGAGGGTCGAGATCAGGTAAAAAGGTATGGAGCGTTATGGATTGCCCGGGGAGGTCGGTTTCCGAACCGGAAAACGAGGGTTGCTTAAAGGGCGTCCCACCTTGGTTCTGATTCATGGGGCTGGCGGCAGTGCCCAGATCTTTTTGCCCCAATTGCGATTTTTGGACCGCAACCTCAATGTCCTGGCCCTGGACCTTCCAGGTCACGGCGGGTCGGACGGTGATGGGAGACAAACTATCGCCGAATATGCCCAATGGGTTCACGAAACCCTGAACGGCCCTTATTTTGAGTCCTTTTTCCTGGGCGGCCACTCCATGGGCGGGGCTGTCAGCCTGGAAATGGGCTGGCGTTATCCCGAAAAAATCTCGGGGCTGATACTCATAGCTTCCGGGGTCAAGATGGAAGTTTCCTCCAACATCCTGAGGGGACTTGCAGAAAACCCCCATGAAACTATCGTTAAAATCAACCGGTGGTGTTATCCCAAAGGCACCAACCCTCACATTATTGAACTGGCCGCCCGGTTAATGGAGCAAACCCCGGCCCCCACTATCCTGAAAGATTTTGAGGCCTGCCATCGTTTTAACCGCCTCGAAGAAATCCGGCAGATCCGCCGGCCGACTCTCATCCTGGTCGGGGATCAGGACGTCATGACCCCTCCGGAAATTTCCCGTTACCTCTCTGAGCAGATACCTTCTTCGTCATTAACCCTAATTCCCGGGGCTGGGCATATGGTCATGCTGGATAAGCCCAAGGAAGTCAATCTGGCCGTTTGGGATTTTATTGCAGCCCAGTCTTCGACCGGCCGCTGAAAAATAACGGATTGGCAAAAGGAAGGGGTTGGCGGGAAGGTTTAAATCTTTTCCAGGCCGTTCCGTTTTATCTTCAGGCTCAGCTTGTCCCCGGGTCGGATGTGCTCTTTGGAGGACATCTTGTTCCAGGTGCGGATTTGATTCGGGGTCGTGTTGAATCGCTGGGCAATTTCAAAAAGGCTGTCCCCCCGCTTGACCGTATAAAGAACCTGCTTAATCGGGCTGCCGCCTTCCGTCTTTGACTTGCGCTGGGGGTGGATCACCCTGCCCTGATCGGAACGGCCGTTCTTTTCCGTCGGGGATTTGTCCACAAACAGGTTCAGGATGCTCCCGGCCATGATTTTATCTCCGCTTTTTGGATTCCATTTTTTTAACAAGGGGATCCTCACATCAAATCGCTCGGCTATGGCGGCCAAGGTGTCGCCCTTTTTCACCTTGTAGCGAATTCGGCTTAAGGCCTCCTCTTTCTCTTTTAGGGACGGAGGGGATTTATGGGCGGTTGTTTTTAAAGAAGGATGGTTGGGGGCTCCCTTTTCCGATCCCTTCGGGCGAAGATCTTCCTCATCGGCATCCATGGAAAATGAGGCCGGGTGAAATCCCTTCTGCGGGATCAATAAAACCAATCCGGGTTTTAAGGAACGGGGCCCGCTGAGGCGGTTGGCCCGGGTGATTAGTCCGGCTTGCACCCCATAACGTCGGGCGATGGCAGCCAGGCGCTCCCCTTTCCTGACCTTGTGCTCTGCATAAGTAATGACGGGTTTGGGTTTAGTCAGCTCGGCATAATGCTCCATGACCCGGTCTTTGGTGCCGATCGGGATCCGCAGGGAATAACTGGAAACCCCGGGCGGGGTGACCCAACGTTTTAATTCCGGATTCAGATCGACCAGGGTCTCTACATCCACGCCGCAGGCAGCGGCCACGGCCTTCAGTTCTACGGCTCCAGGCAGGTCCACCTCTTCATAGCTAAAAGGGGGCTGGTAGGGAATATTTGCAAAACCGTATTTTTGGGGCTCCTTGGCGATCAAAGCCGCGGCAATCATCTTGGGTACGTATTGTTTGGTTTCGTCCTTGACATAGTGACAATGATCGGCGCTGATCTCCCAAAAATTTTGGGCATTGTAAAGGGCCAAGGCTCGGGTGATTTTGCCTTCACCGGCATTGTAGCCCGCTGCGGCCAGATACCACGACCCGAATCGATTGAAGAGGTCGGAGAGGTGCTTGGCGGCCGCCTGGGTGGATTTAATGGGATCCTTTCGTTCATCCACCCAGCTCGTGGTTTTTAACCCGTAGCGGTTGCCGGTCTCCCGGATGAATTGCCAGATGCCCGCCGCATGGGCCCTGGAATAAGCCTTGGAGCTGAAGCCGCTTTCGATCATGGCCAGATAAATCAGGTCTTCCGGCAGGCCGTGCTCGTTTAAGATCTTTTTCATCATCGGGATATACCGCGTCGAACGGGCCATCCAGAGGGAAAATCGTTTTCTTATCTTGGATTGGAAATAGTCGATGAAATATTCCACCTGCTCATTAATGACAATGGGTAGGTCATAGGATACGGCACTTCCCGGATGAAGGGCTTTTTCGAGCTCCTTATATTCCAGAACTATCTTTTCCCGTATTTCTTCTGGCGAAGGTCTGACGATCGGAGGCAGGTCGTCCGCTTGTTCTTCCAGATCATCAAGGGTTCGCGGAAGCACTTTGGCCTCCGTTTGAGGAACCGGCCATGACGGGCCGGGGGACGATGGCAGGGAAGATCCGGCCTGCAGGGAAGAGACCAGCGGACTGGTTTTTACGGCATCAGCCGAAGCGGTTAAAGCAGACGCCCCCCGAGGAAGGGACAGAATAAATAGGGTCACCCAAAAAAGTAGCAATCGGTACGGTCCGTACTGATTGTTTTTATGCATTATCGGATCCTTTCGCTGTCTTTCAATACTCGGCCCTGCTTCCTTTCCGTTCAGCCGTCAAACCCTTGGGATCTAATATCCTGGCTTATTACCATATCCTCAATAATAAAGCAATCTTAAAAAAGGGCTTTCTCTTTCCGGCAGGAAGGGGGAGGAGGTCGATTTAGTGAAGGGTTGGAATTTGACGAACTCGTAAAAAGTCAAGACATTCCGAAAACAGGTCTGGGGGTCCGATTTGAACCGACTTATGGCGAAACCCTCAGGGTCGGGTTTTAAAATTTCACTCCGGTCACGAGATTTTCTTTTTTCAAGGCATCGAAATTTCTCAGATCTTTGATGGCCTGCCCGATCTTATTTAAGTGCTCCAAAAATTCCGCACCGGCTTCCGCCATCCCCGGCAGGGAAGCGATTCGCTGGGCTAATGATTCGCCCCGGGCCAAAAGGGTCTTGACGTTTTCCTCCGGCACCTCAATCCCTTTTTGAAGTTGTTCGGTCGTCTGCCTCAGGCTGTTCAAAATTTCGATGATTTCATCCTTAAGTTCTATGGCTATGCTCTGTCCGTTTTTAGTGCCCTCGTTTCCAGACATCAAAATCTCCCTGACCTAAGAATGAATTGGGATAAACCGCCGGGTCGGCGGATGAACCGTGGTTGCCGAATTTATTTACTTTCCCAGGGTTTGTCAAGGATTTTTCAGCTCTACGGAGAATAACTTGACGCCTTCACCCAAAGCGGATAAAAAAGCTTTATCGCAAGGATTGTTATCCTTTTAGCCGGGAGAGAGGATCAAGGGTAGCGATGAAGGACCATCAGGTCAGGCTGAATGGAATAGGTCCCCTCCTCTGGATAGGGATCAAGAAGGGACTAAGGTCTTCCCTGGGGATTATTAAGGTGATGTTTCCCGTGACCCTGGCGGTAACGGTCTTAAAATTGACCCCGGTTTTAGGCTGGCTGGCGGAAGGGTTTCGTCCCTTCATGGGCCTCATGGGTTTGAGGGGAGAAACCGCCCTGCCCTATATCTTGGGATCGGTCCTTAACCTCTATGTGGCTATTGGGGCCATGATCCCGTTAGGCCTGACCTCCAGGGAGACTACCATCCTGGCCACGGTGCTTCTCATATCCCATAGCCTGTTGGTGGAAACCGCCGTAATCAAAGGTATCGGGGCCCCTTGGTTTGGGCTGCTCCTCATGAGAGTGGGGGCCGGTTTTTTTATGGGCCTGGTGCTTTCCTGGGTTTTATGACGGCCTCCCTGATTCAGGTCGAATTCCTCAAGGCCCTCTATGCCTTTCTCAAGGTCTCGGCCATGATCGTCCTGATCGTAACCCCGATCATCACGATCATGGAACTCCTGCGCTCCTTCCATCTCCTGGACCCCTTAGTGACCCCGCTCCACCGTCTTTTCGCCTGGATGCGGATCCGGAAAGAATCGGTGGCGGCCTTGTTTGTCGGAATTATTTTCGGCATCGCTTACGGCGGCGGGGTGCTCCTGGAAGAAAAACGATCCGGGGCTTTAAACCGTCGCGATGCCTTGCTGGTCGGGGTCTTCCTGAGTTTGAGCCATGCCTTGATCGAAGATACCTTTCTTTTCGTGGCCGTCGGGGCCGACCTCTTGGTGGTTCTTTTTTCCAGGATCCTCTTAACCATCCTGGTACTCCTGTCCCTGCGGCTCTTTGCCCCGCCCGAGAGGGAATAAGGGAATGGATTTTTATTGAATTTTCCTGAAGCTTGCACTAAATACAAAGGGGACATCAGGACTCCGCTTAAAAAATAGAGGCTGGAGGGCAGGACCATTCACTTAGGAGAGCTCTTGATCAAGGCCTTGAAGGCCTATCCGGACAAGGAAGCCATCCGCTGCCGCCAAGCGGTTTTTACCTACCGCCAGTTTGCGGAAAGGGTCTTCCGCTTGGCCCATTTTTTCCTGGATCAGGGGTTGGGTCAGGCAAGCCAGGCCGCCATTTTACATTACAATGGCCATGTCTTTTTAGAAGCCTATTTTGCAGCCGCCCTGGCCGGGGTCCGGCTGGTTCCCCTGAATTGCCGGCTCTCTTCAAAAGAAATCCAGTTTATCTTGGAAGATTCGGAATCCGAACTGGTCATTGCCCATCCCGATTTTTCCCCCAAATTGTTGCCGAGCGGGGGACAAGCCCCTGCCGTTGCCCGAATCCTTTGGACCCCGGAAACAGCTTCCAACGCCCCTCCGGGTTTGGAATATGAATCCGCCTTAGCCGCTTCTTCCTCGACCCCGCTCCTGCCCCTGGGCCCGGGCGGCGAGGCCGTCGCCCAGATTTACTACACCAGCGGCACTACCGGCCGGCCCAAAGGGGTCATGCTGACACATAAAAACTGTTATCTCCATGCCCTGGGGACCATCGCCGAGCTGCATTTGCAGGACAGCGATGTTTGGATACATGTGGCCCCTCTGTTCCACCTGGCCGATGCCTGGGCCACCTGGGCCGTCACCTGGGTGGGCGGCACCCATGTACTCATCCGGGATTTTGATCCGAAATGGGTGCTCGAAACCATGGTTAGGGAGCGGGTGACCCTCTCCAATATGATCCCGACCATGCTCAATATGCTCATTAATCATCCTGATTTTTCTTCCTATGCCTTTCCGGATCTCCGGGTGCTGTTAAGCGGCGGGGCCCCCATTGCTCCGGAGGTGGTCCGAAAGATCATGCAGGGGTTTGGGTGTGATTATATCCAGACCTACGGGATGACCGAAACAAGTCCCTACCTGACCCTCTCCCTGCTCAAGGATTCATTAAAACAACTGCCTCCGGAAAAACAATTTGAATTCAAGGCCAAAACCGGCCGGGAATTCATCGGTGTCTCCCTGAAGGTGGTCCGGGAGAATGGAGAGGAAGTCCGACCCGACGACCAGGAGGTGGGGGAAATCATCGTCAAAGGGGATACGGTCACTCCGGGGTATTGGAAATTACCCATGGAAACCCAAAAAGCCTTCCGGGAAGGCTGGCTTTACACCGGCGATTTGGCTGTCATCGACACCCAGGGGTATATTACCATTGTAGACCGCAAAAAGGATATGATCCTGACCGGTGGGGAAAACGTCTATTCCACTGAAGTGGAAAATGTCCTTTATCAGCACCCCAACATCTTGGAGGCCGCCGTTTTCGGGATCCCGGATGAAAAATGGGGTGAGGCCGTCCAGGCCGCCGTGGTGCTGAAAGAAGGAGCCGAGACTTCAGCTGAGGAAATCATTCACTTCTGCAAGGACAACCTGGCCCATTACAAGGCGCCCAAGGCCGTCACTTTTCTCGGCCAATTGCCCCGCACGGGTTCAGGAAAGATATTCAAAAAAGGGCTTCGGGATCCCTTCTGGCCGGATCAGGGGAAAAAGGTTCATTAAAGAAATCGACCTGAGGTGTAAGGCATAAGGCTCAAAGATAGCGGATCAAAAAGTTTATCTTTTTTACCCTGTGCCTGGGGCCTTGGGTCAAGACCCTAAAAAAATACTTAGGAGGTAAGCATGGAGAAGAGATCAGAAGGTTTCATGAATCGGCGGGATTTTCTGAAGGTAACCGGGGCGCTGGGGATAGGAAGTTTGGTGTTGTCCCCCGGTCTGGTGAC
>Ga0315268_10008747_pt1 | contig 10542 bp, 11 predicted proteins | sample C1_top_MG_FD_204535 | JGI IMG/M metagenome (GOLD analysis project Ga0315268, IMG submission 204535) | Sediment microbial communities from Yellowstone Lake, YNP, Wyoming, USA - C1_top | ecosystem: Environmental > Aquatic > Freshwater > Lake > Sediment | place: USA: Wyoming | collected 2017-08-01 | reverse complement strand
ATTGGCTGAAAAGGTTGATTCACAATTGAACACAATCAGAAATAATCCGAGCTTGGTACGGTCATTCTTTGGACATCCAAGTGTCGCCTATATTTCTGACTTATGAGTAAATGAGGTGAGTTATGTTGCGTTTAAGCAAATTGGCGGATTACGGATGTCAAGTCATGACCTATATGGCTCGTGACGCCGATGTCCACAGCGCCAGCGAAGTGGCGACGGGTTTGGGTATAGCCGCGCCCACGGTGAGCAAGATACTCAAAATGCTTGCGCGGGAAAGTCTCGTCGCTTCGGTGCTTGGTGCAAAGGGCGGTTACATGCTGGCGCGGCACCCCAGCGAGATTTTAGTCGCTGAAATTATCAACGCGATGGATGGCCCGATTTCGATCACCGAATGCAGCGGCACCTCGACATGCGATCGGGAGTCTACCTGCTCGACTCGAAGCAATTGGCAGGGGATAAATCATATTATTTTCGATGCGCTTAATAAAGTGAATCTTGCTGAAATGATTGCGCCCAAACCCCGGGTCGTGGATGTGAGCGCGATCCGTTCACGCGGGATATTTGTATGAATTTTAATTGGAGAAACACATGGCAATTACATTGACGGAATCGGCGGCAATACATATACGCAACCAGATTGAGAAAAGCGGCAAGGGAGTCGGACTGCGGCTTGGGGTGAAGAAATCCGGGTGCAGCGGCTTTGCCTATACCTTCGATATCGCGCAGGAAGTGCTGGAAAACGACATGGTTTTCGAGGGCTTCGGTGCGAAGGTGCTGGTGGATGCCGAGAGCTTGCCCTTCCTCGAGGGGACCGAGCTCGAATATGCAAAGGAGGGCCTGGGGCATGTATTCAAGTTCAACAATCCCAATGTCAAGAATCAATGCGGCTGCGGCGAAAGTTTTGCGGTTTAAGGATTACTTATGAGCACGGCATTGCACAATCTGGTCAACCAGCCATACAAGCATGGCTTTGTCACCGACATCGAGACCGAGGCGGTTCCGAAAGGTTTGAATGAAGACGTGATACGCATGATCTCGAAAAAGAAGGAGGAGCCGGAATGGCTGCTGGAATTCCGCCTGGCCGCGTACCGGCACTGGCTGACGATGGAAGAACCGGCTTGGGCGAACGTGAGTTACCCCAGGATCGACTTTCAGGAGATCATCTATTTCGCGCAGCCCAAGCCGAAGAAGCAACTGGCAAGCATGGACGAGGTCGATCCTGAATTAAGGCGCACCTTCGAAAAGCTTGGCGTGCCTTTGCACGAACAAAAACTGATGACCGGAGTGGCGGTCGATGTGATCTTCGACAGTGTGTCGGTGACCACGACCTACAAGGCGAAGCTGGCCGAGATCGGGATCATTTTCTGCTCCTTTTCGGAAGCGGTGCACGAGTATCCCGAACTGGTGAAACAATATCTGGGCAGCGTGGTGCCGGCCGGCGACAATTTTTACGCCGCGCTGAATTCGGCGGTGTTCACCGACGGGTCTTTTTGCTTCATCCCGAAAGGCACCCAATGCCCGATGGATCTGTCCACCTATTTCAGGATCAACACCGAAGGCTCGGGGCAGTTCGAGCGCACGCTGATCATCGCCGAGGAGGGCAGTTCGGTGTGTTATCTGGAAGGCTGCACGGCGCCGCAGTTCGACACCAACCAGTTGCATGCTGCGGTGGTCGAGCTGGTCGCGCTGGACAATGCGGATATCAAATATTCTACGGTGCAGAACTGGTATGCCGGGGACGAGAACGGCAAGGGCGGCATCTACAATTTCGTCACCAAGCGCGGGTTGTGCAAAGGCGTCAATTCGAAGATCTCCTGGACCCAGGTCGAGACCGGTTCCGCGATCACCTGGAAATATCCGAGCTGCGTGCTGCTGGGCGACAACTCCACCGGGGAATTCTATTCGGTGGCGCTGACCAATCATCTGCAACAGGCCGACACCGGCACGAAAATGATCCATGTCGGCAAGAACACCAGGAGCAAGATCATCGCGAAGGGGATATCCGCCGGGCGCTCGAGCAACAGCTATCGCGGTCTGGTCAAGGTCGGCAGCCGCGCGGCCGGCGCCAGGAATTATTCGCAGTGCGATTCGATGCTGATTGGCGACCGTTGCGTTGCAAATACTTTTCCGACAATAGACGTGCAGAACACCACGGCGACGATAGAGCACGAGGCATCGACGTCGAAGATCGGCGAAGACCAGATGTTCTTTTTCGCGCAGCGCGGCATCGGTTCGGAAGAAGCGATTTCGATGATCATCAACGGCTTTTGCAAGGATGTATTCGTGCATTTGCCGATGGAATTTGCGGTCGAGGCAACCAAGCTGCTCGGCCTGAAACTTGAAGGGAGCGTAGGGTGATTAACAAAGGCAGCAAGGTATTGCTGGAAGTAAAAAATCTCAGGGCTGAAATTGCCAGGGTGGCCGGGGTGGCCGGGGTGGCCGGAATAGAAATCCTGAAAGGCGTCAATCTCACGGTACGCGCCGGGGAAGTGCACGCCATCATGGGTATCAACGGTTCGGGCAAGAGCACGTTTTCCAAGGTGCTGGCGGGGCATCCCGACTATGCCGTAACAGGCGGCAGCGCGATGTTCGAGGGCAGGGATCTGTTTTCACTCGAGCCTGAAGAACGTGCCAGGGCGGGACTGTTCCTGGCGTTTCAATATCCGGTCGAAATTCCCGGTGTGTCGAACAGCGCCTTGTTGCGCCTGGCCTACAATACGCTGCAGACCGAACGCGGGCTGGAAGAACTCGACCCGCTCGAGTTCGACGACCTGATCCAGGAAAAGATCAAGATCGTTGAAATGGATCCCAGTTTTCTCGGCCGCAGCGTGAACGAAGGCTTTTCCGGCGGCGAAAAGAAGCGCAACGAGATTCTGCAAATGGCCGTACTTGAGCCCAGGCTGGCGATACTCGACGAGACCGATTCCGGTCTGGACATCGACGCGTTGAGGATCGTGGCAAAAGGCGTGAACACACTGCTCACTTCCGACAACGCCGTGGTGATGGTGACGCATTACCAGCGCCTGTTGAATTACATCGTGCCGGATTACGTGCATGTGATGGATGGCGGGCGCATCGTCAGAACGGGCGGCAAGGAACTCGCGCTGGAACTGGAGGCGCGCGGCTACGACTGGGTGAGGGCGGCGGCGTGACGATAAGCCAGACCGAATAATTTGTAGGGCGGAAAAGCGTAGCGCCTTCCGCCGTATGATTTCTAATCGGCGGATAACGCCTTCGGCTCATCCGCCCTACGTGGATGCGGGCAGGTTTAAAACAATGTTTCGCAATTTATTTGTAATACTTTGACCAACATGAACCAGACTAAAGAACAATGTTTCGAGCAGTTGCTGCTCGGCAAAGCTGTCAAATCTTCTGGCTGGCTGGAGAAGATTCGCCTGGAAGCGCTGGCACATGCCGAGGTTCTGAATTTTCCATCCACCAGGCTTGATGACTGGCGTTTCACCGATTTGTCGCCGCTGTTCATGCACGGCTTTCGCTCGGTCGATTCCTTTGCCAGATTGACACTGAAAGACATCGGGAAATTATTGATCCCCGGTGCGATCCGGCTGGTATTTGTGGATGGATGCTATACCGCAGAACTTTCCGATTTGACCGAGGCAGGCTCGGGCGTGACGGTGGCATCGCTTGCCGGGCGTTTCGGAGATCAACTGGTCGAGGAAAATTTCGGACGTCACGCACCTTACAAACAGGATACGTTTGTCGCACTGAACACCAATTTTTTCGAAGACGGCGCATGGGTGCATGTTGCAAAAGAAATAGCGGCACCGATCCATCTGCTGCATGTGGCCACCAGGCGCGATGCCCCGTCCGCTATTTATCCGCGCTGCATGGTGGTGATGGAGCCTTCCAGTCGCGCGACTCTGATCGAAGACTATGCGGGTCTTGATGACGGGATTTATTTTTCCAACGCGGTGACCGAAGTGGTGCTGAAAGAGCACGCGCAATTACAGCATGTGCGCGTGCAGCGGGAAGAAAAAAATGCGTTCCATGTCGGCCACTGTTCAGTCGAGTCGGGCAGAGACAGCATTTATGCGGCGATCTCTGTTGCACTGGGCGCGCGCCTTTCGCGCCATTCCCTGCACGTGACACAGCAGGGTGAAGGCGCTGAAATACATCTCGACGGGCTGGCATTGATCGCCGGACGCCAGATCGCCGACACGCACACGCTGATCGATCATGCCGTGCCGAGAGGCAGGAGTGTCCAATTGCACAAGTGCATTGCAGACGGATCGGCACATGCGATTTTCAGCGGCAAAATCGTGGTGCACGCAGGAGCGGTCGGGACGGATTCCGCGCAAAGCAGCCGCAACTTGCTGCTCTCGGACAAAGCGCGTATCGACACCCAGCCACAGCTTGAGATATTTAACGACGACGTGAGTTGCAAACACGGCGCGACGGTCGGGCAGATCGATCTGGATGCGCTGTTCTTCCTCAAGAGCCGCGGACTTACCGAAGAGCGGGCCAGAAATCTGCTCACCCATGCCTTTGCTGCCGAAATCATAGACAAAATTCCGGTGCCGTCTTTGGTCGAATCATTGGGACGGACAATCCTTGAACGTATGAATGGGGATCGCATGAGCGGGGTGCGCGCATGAAAGTTGAACGCATGGATATAGTTCGGATGAATATTGAACGTATACGGGCAGATTTTCCGATTCTCAACCTGCAAGTTTCCGGCAAGCCGCTGGTCTATCTGGATAATGCCGCCAGCAGCCAGATGCCGCAGCCGGTCATCGATCGCATCGTGCGCTATCAGAGTCGGGAGCATGCCAACATCCACCGCGCAGTGCATTATCTCAGCGAGCTGGCCACCAAGGAATTCGAGGCGGCGCGCGTCAAGGTCCAGCATTTCCTGAAAGCCAAAGAATCGCGTGAAATCATATTCACGCGCGGCACGACGGAAGCCGTCAATCTGGTGATGCACGGCTACGGTCGCGCCTTCATCGGCAAGGGCGACGAGATCATCCTGTCGGCGCTTGAACATCATTCGAACATCGTTCCCTGGCAGATGCTGGCGCAGGAAAAAGGTGCGGTGCTGCGCGTGATACCGATGAACGATGCGGGCGAATTGCTCATCGGCGAATTCGAGGCGCTGTTCAACGAAAGAACAAAATTCCTGGCGCTGACGCATGTGTCGAACGCGCTCGGCACGGTGAATCCGGTGAAGGCGATGATCGCCCACGCGCACAGCCACGGTGTGCCGGTATTGCTCGACGGAGCCCAGGCCGCGCCTCATCAGCCTGTCGATGTGCAGGATCTGGATTGCGATTTTTACGCCTTTTCCGGGCACAAGATGTGCGGGCCGACGGGAATCGGGGCGCTGTACGGCAAGGCAAAATTGCTGGAGAAGATGCAACCCTACCAGGGTGGCGGCGACATGATCCTTTCGGTGACATTCGAGAAGACCATCTACAGCGTCATCCCGTCCAAATTCGAGGCGGGTACCCCGCCGATCATGGCTGCGATTGCGCTGGGCGCTGCGATCGATTACTTGAACGGTATCGGCCTGGCCAAGATCCAGGCTTACGAAACTACATTGCTCGATTACGCAACCGAACAAATCTCGGCGCTGAATGGGGTCAGGATCATCGGCACGGCCAGAAAAAAAGCCGCAGTGCTTTCATTCGAAATCAAGGGCGTGCATCCCCACGACGTGGGTACGATTTTAAATGAGGATGGAATTGCGATCCGCACCGGCCATCATTGCGCACAACCGGTGATGCAGTTTTATGGTGTGCCGGCTACCGCGCGCGCCTCGTTTGCCTTTTACAATACCAAAGAAGAAATCGACAAGCTGGTCGATGGCATCCGCAAAGTGCAGGAGATGTTCTCTTGAGGACACCTCTAAAAATTCAGAGTTCGCCCAAATGCAAGGCGCGGGAAAAATTTCGCCGCGCCGCATATGGGGTATATGTAAGCAAGAAATTTTTTCTGCAACACAGCAGTTGGGATGAAATCTGGATTTTGGGAGGTGTCCGTGAGTGACATGCGGCAGCTTTATCAGGAAGTGATACTTGACCACAACCGCAAGCCGAGGAATTTCGGTGCAATACCATCCGCCAACCATCATGCCGACGGCCACAACCCGCTGTGCGGTGACCATATCAAATTGTCTGTGAACGTGCTGGACGACAAGATCGATGCCATCGCCTTTGAAGGTGAGGGGTGTGCGATTTGCAAGGCATCGGCCTCGATGATGACGGGTGCGGTCAAGGGCAAGGCTGTGCGGGAAGCGGAAACATTGGTCGAGGAATTTCGCGGCATGGCGACCGGCACGCTCGACCCGGATCTTCAGGAAAATCATCTGGGCAAACTGAAAGTATTTGCCGGTGTCAAAGATTTGCCGTCACGGGTCAAGTGCGCAATCCTGCCCTGGCATACGCTGCACGCTGCGTTGCATTCCGAGAAATCGGCCTCGACCGAAGGCCGGAATGATCCTGTTCCGGATTCTGGTGCAGGCACAGAGTAAACGATATGCCCAAAATTGCCGACATAGAAGACACACCCAATCCCAATGCGGTCAAGTTCGTGCTCAAGGAACGGCTGACATGGGGTGCAGCTTGTTCGTTCGACAGTGCCGAGGCTGCCGCTGCCGATCCGCTGGCTGCAAAACTGTTTGCCATCCCCCATGTGGTCAACGTGTATTACATGGATAAATGGATCACCGTCACCCAGGATGGTGCGGCCGACTGGCCAACGTTGCTGCGCGAGATTGCCATGCCGATCAGGGAAGCCGAGCCGGCCCGGAAACCGGAAGCGGCAGCAGAAACGGATTTCCATGATGAGCCCAGACTGGCCGCGATCCGTGAATTGCTGGATCAGCAAATCCGTCCTGCTTTGATGTCTGACGGTGGCGATCTCCAAATCGTCGGATTGGAAGGAAATGTTCTTTCGATACGCTATTTCGGCGCTTGTGGCAGTTGCCCGAGTTCGCTTGCCGGAACACTTTCCGCAATCGGTAATCTGGCACGCACCATCGAGCCGGATATCGAAGTACAAGTGGTATGAGCGAGTGGGTGGACGTTGCCAGGGCTGATGAAATCATGCCAGAGCAACCCGTACACATCGAAGTGGACGGCACCGCTATCGCAGTGTTCAAACTGGATCAGTCGTTCTATGCGATCGAGGATGTCTGTACCCATGACGGCGGCAAGCTGACCGGCGGTTGCGTAGAAAATGACCAGATCGTTTGCCCGCGCCACGGCGCCCGATTTTCAATCAGAACAGGGGAAGCTTTGTCAGCGCCGGCCTACGAGCCGACTGCGACATTTCCGACCAGAGTCGAAAACGGCATGGTGCAGGTCAGGGACGATCGATGGGATTAGACATAGCGCATAAGTCTACTGCGCGAACTTGAGGCGGGCCGGTGCGGTGCTCGGAATCCTCGTGTACTACTTGTACACTCCGGTTCCTGCGCTCCGTCCCGGTCCGCCTCAAGTCCGCTCGCTACGACTTCTGTCACTATGTTGTAGACTACGTCGAGCAGATTTCCACAGAAATATATCCGGTAGCGTGAGCAGAGTAGGGTGGATAAGCACAGCGCATCCACCTTTCGCTTAAAAACAGCGGCCAAGTCGCTGGTTATCCCTGCGGTCGAAATGACAAAGTGCATTACCTCCCGAATGCGCCATTTCAAAATAGGATAAAAAACATCAGCGCATTTGTACATTCATTGCGAGAATGATTTGTCATTAGCGCCGTCCGCTCTGTATAATCCGCGCCTTCGGGGCGTAGCGCAGCCTGGTAGCGTACGTGCATGGGGTGCACGTGGTCGGAGGTTCGAATCCTCTCGCCCCGACCAGTTTGGTTCAACGAGTCGTGCGATCGTCGAGCATGAATTTCCAGTTTCATGTCAGCCAATTGACTGATGTGACTTCGTGGGCAATTCAAAAATTATTTGGCTGTTTGCATTTTGTTTCCTACTCAAATGGCCGATCAAATTTCATCACCCGAGTCTTCCACAATCCAGCGCAAGGTTGCCATAGCGGCTTGCTTCGGCACTTTTCTGGAATGGTATGATTTCCTTACCTTCGCCTCGCTGGCCACTTATTTCAGCACGCTGTTTTTCCCCCAGGAAAATCCGGTCGCCGCACTGCTGGCGAGCCTTGCCACCTTCGGGGTCGGCATGCTGGTGCGCCCGCTGGGGGCCGCGCTGTTTGGATCGCTGGGCGACAAATATGGCCGCCGTCCGGTTTTCATCGCCACTATCGTGCTGATGGGAATGGCGACGTTCTGCGTCGGCCTGTTGCCTACCTACGAGCAGGTCGGCATGCTGGCGCCCGCACTGTTGCTGGTGTTGCGCCTGTTGCAGGGATTTGCGGTGGGCGGAGAAATCGGCGGCGCGGCGGTTTATCTGACCGAACATGCCCCGGCCGGCAAGCGCGGGTTTTATACCAGCGTGCTGCAATTGATGGGACCGTTGGGCATCCTGGTGTCCACCTTTCAAATCGTGCTGCTGCAATCGCTGCTGAGTACCGGCGATTTTCAGGCCTGGGGATGGCGTGTGCCATTTCTGCTTTCCATCGTGTTGCTGCTGGTCTCGATCAAGAGCCGGGTGAACATGTACGAGTCGCCGGTGTTCCTGCATCTGCGCGAGAAGCATGCCCTGTCGAAAGCGCCGCTGCGGGAATGTTTTTCCAATCCGCATACGCTGGGCCGCATGGCGCTATTGTTCTTCTGCATCTCGGCAGGCGGTTCATTGTTGTTCTTTTCGTCGCAGGTCTACGTCAATGTGTATTTGAAAAGTGTGGTCAGGCTGGACCCGCAGCTTGCCGGGACACTGGTGATGACGAGCACTGTCCTGCTGTTCCCGCTGACCATTTTTTTCGGCTGGCTGTCGGACCGCATCGGCCGCAGGCCGGTGCTGTTGGCCGGTTTGCTGCTTGGTGCCGTGGCCATCTTTCCGGTATTCAAGGGGCTGATGCATTACGGCAATCCGACCTTGGAGCGTTTTAACCGCGAGGTGCCGGTTGCGTTGTATGGCGAATCCTGCGCCTATGACCCGTTCACCAGGACGAGCAACGATTGCGAGTACAACCAGGAACTGCTCGCCAAACTGGGCGTGTCATACACGCTTTATTCTGCCCGGAATACAGCAAATGCTCCGCACACTACTCTGGTGCGCATCGGCGACAGCGAGGTCGCCGACTACCAGCCAACGGCAATCATGCAGGCATTAAAGTCGGAAGGCTGGACCGAACATGCCGACGCGAGCCGGACCAGCAGTGTGATGATATTTTTGCTGCTGCTGATCCTGCTGATCGCGGTCGGACTCATCACGGGTCCGCAAACCGCGACGCTGGCGGAACTGTTCCCGGCCCGGACCCGTTATACGGCTGTGGCTTTGCCGCACAATCTCAGCGCGGGATGGATAGGCGGTTTGTCGCCTTTCATGATCACGCTGTTGAGCGTGAAGGCGGGGGATGCGATATCCGGCATGTGGTATCCGGTCGGGTTGCTCGCGCTGGCTTTTGTCATCGGTTTGATTTTTTTGCCGGAGACACGCAATGCATCGCTGGAGGGTTGAGAGCTCCGGCTTCCACGTTTAATGGTGGGCAAACTCACAATTCATCATGAGCTTATGGCACAATCGCAACGATTCCTTCATGCCCATTCCTGACCCCTAATGCATATTCTGATCAGCAATGACGACGGTTATTTCGCCCCCGGCCTGGTTTGTCTCGCCGAGCATCTGGCCAAAGTTGCCGATGTGGTGGTGGTTGCTCCCGAACAAGATCGCAGCGGCGCGAGTAATTCACTTACCCTTGATCGTCCGCTCAAGTTGCGTCGTGCCGCCAACGGTTTTTATTACGTAAACGGCACGCCGACCGACTGTGTGCATCTGGCGGTGACAGGCATGCTGGATCAGCAGCCGGACATGGTGGTGTCCGGTATCAATGCCGGAGCCAATATGGGCGACGACACCATTTATTCCGGCACCGTGGCGGCGGCAACGGAAGGATTTCTGCTCGGCATTCCCTCCATCGCGGTTTCGCTGGTGGGAAAAGAATTTGCCAACTACGAGACTGCCGCCAGAATCGCCGCCGGATTGGTGCAGCGCTTTGCCAGGCAGAAGCACAGTCATCCCTGGCTGCTCAATGTGAACGTGCCGGATGTGCCTCACGATCAACTGCGAGGCATAGAAGTAACGCGCCTCGGCAAGAGGCACAAAGCCGAGCCGGTGGTGAAGGCCAGCAACCCGCACGGTGAAACCGTGTATTGGGTGGGGGCTGCGGGCAAGGCGCAGGACGCCGGTGAAGGTACGGATTTCCACGCCGTTGCACAGCAGCGTGTTTCGCTCACGCCGCTTCAGATAGATCTAACGCAATACAGTCAGATCGATGCGGTGCGCGGTTGGCTAGATCAAATTTAGATGAACCCAGATAATCCATCAGGACTTACTCATGAGTCAGTAAATAAGGCGACACACGAGGAACTTCAGGATTGAGATTGTGGTCAGAGTTTGCATGAAAAAAGATGGGCGCAAACTTGATCGAAAAGCACAGGAAGCGATACGGCTGA
>Ga0315268_10008746_pt1 | contig 10543 bp, 9 predicted proteins | sample C1_top_MG_FD_204535 | JGI IMG/M metagenome (GOLD analysis project Ga0315268, IMG submission 204535) | Sediment microbial communities from Yellowstone Lake, YNP, Wyoming, USA - C1_top | ecosystem: Environmental > Aquatic > Freshwater > Lake > Sediment | place: USA: Wyoming | collected 2017-08-01 | reverse complement strand
AGGCCCGCGACCCAAAGCGAGGCCAATCGTAGCAATGGGACTCAGGGGTGTCAAGAAACTGAAGGACTCTCTATCTGAGCGTCCTGTCGTGCTCTCTCCAGGCGACCTCGATGAGGGCCATGAGGCTTCCGGAGACCAGGGAGTGGCCGCCCAGCAGCACGGGGATGGCGGCCCGCGCGGCCGCCTCGGTGAACTCGCGTAGAAAGGGGTCTTCGATCTCGCTGGCACGCCCCAGGTCCGACAGGAAGCGGTCGGCGCGCGAGGGGTGAAGCCCCAGGTGGGCCAGCAGCACGCGCGTATCGATGAAGGCAGCGTCGCCCAGGGTAGCCAGCTCCTCGAAGAAGCGGGCCACGCCCACTGCCCGGAGGTGGTAGGCGAGGAGAGAGCGGACGCCGCCCGGTTCGCCACCGGCAGACGCCCGTTGCGCCGCCACCATCCCCCTCTCTTCCGACAGAACACGGACCCGGCAGGCCGTCTCTCTCTCCAGGTACTGCCACACCTGGCTTCCGACCCGTCCCGCTACCAGCACCTCTGCCGACGGGTCGGTCAGCAGGGGGAGGCAGCGCTGGTAGAGCGCCATGTCCAGGTCCACAGAGCCCAGGAGGGAGGACAGGCGGGGGCCAGCACCGCCATGGAGGGCCAGGGCCACCAGGTCCGCCGGCGAGTCTATGTTGAACTGTGTGGCGGCGCTCCGGGGCAGCGGCAGGCTCTCCAGCCCCGCCTGGTCGCGCAGCAGGCGCGGCAGAGCGTTATCGGCCGCTGGCGGCTCCACGCCCAGCAGCGCCGAGGCGGGCCGGAAGGCGATGAGGTCGCCGGAGTACAAGTTGTTGCTGACGACAACGCGCGCCGCCGCCCCCAGGCCGGAGGCGATGGCGGCAAAGTCAGACCCACGAAGGAGGGGGACGCTGCCTGCCCCGAAGTAGACGACGCTCTCTATGTCGTGCTGCTCGATGAGCCCCGCCAGGCGCCGCCCGAAGTGGAAGGGGCCGCTGTCAGGATCGATGGTGACGCCGTGGGGAAGGCGGCCCAGGCGATCGGGGGCGTCCGTGGCCAGGAGGGCGCCGGCGAAGGCGCCCGTTCCCAACGCCTCCTCCAGGCTGTCGAGGGCCGCCGCTCGGAGAGCCTCCGCCAGCATCTCCTCCGCCGGGGAGCCGCCCATGCCTCCCAGGAAGGCCACCAGCACAGGTCGAGGGTCTGCCGCCGTCATCTAGTCCTCCCGGGCGAAGGTGAGGGCCCAGACGGATGAGGCCCCACCCTGCGTCAGGAGAGCGCAGGCGCAGGCGTCCAGGGTAGCCCCAGTGGTCGTGACGTCGTCCACCAGCAGCACCCGACGGCCGGCCACGGCTCCCGGTCGGCAGTCGAAGGCGTCGGCCACGTTGCGGCGGCGGGCGTCGGCCTCCACGGCTTTGGCCTGTGGGGGCGTGTCGCGGCGGCGGACCAGGGCTCCGGCGGCCAGGGGCAGGTCAAGGCGCCGCGATACCTCCCGGGCTAGCAGGAGTGACTGGTTGTATCCCCTGGCGCGCTGCCGACGGGGGTGCAGGGGCACCGGTACCAGCACGTCGGCTGGCAGGGGTGTGCCTAGCAGATAGCGAGCCATGAGCTCGCCCATGGGCGAGGCGAGAGCGGAGTAGTAGCTGTACTTGAGGGCGTGGACCAGCTCGCGGGCACCCTCCTGAAAGACATAGAGGGAGCGCAGGCCTTCCAGGGCCAGTCCGCCAGAGGTGGACTCGTCGCAGCGCCGGCAGCCCCAGCCCGGACGCTGCGGCGACCAGCAGCGAGGGCAGCGGGGTGGGTCGGCGCGTGGCAGGGCGCCCGCGCAATCGTCGCACAGGGCAGCGCCGTGGCGCCCGCACAGGGCGCAGCGAGGTGGAAACAGCAGGTCCAGGGCGACCCGCCCCAGAGTCGAGAGGACAGCAGGCGCAGCCAAGTTACCTCCCCCGACGGCTCATAGCCCGCCTAACGGCGGGCGGGGGCAGTCCGCAGTATACCCTCTACTAGGAAGGCCGTCACGAGCCACCGAGAGCGACCCGAGGCCATCGGTGCGTTATACTAGATGCACATCGCTTCCTCGAGCGTAAGCGCGACCAGGGAGATAGCAGTGAGGGTTTCAGTCAGGCTCTTCGCCGGCCTGCACGACCTTGTCGGACATCGGGAGGTGGAACTGGAGCTGGTCGATGGGGCCACCGTGGCTGACCTGCGCGACCAGTTCGTCAGTCAGTACCCCGCCGTCGCGCCCCTCATGAGCACGCTGGTCTGCGCCGTCAACGAGGAGTACGTGCCCAACGAGCATCGCCTCAGCCCCCGCGACCAGGTAGCCCTTATCCCGCCGGTCAGCGGGGGCTCCTCCGCCGGAGGTGGCCAGACGGCCGCCCGTCCGGGCGCATCCGCCCCAGGCGGAGCGGCAGAGGCAGATCGATTCCGGGTGACGCAGGAACCGCTGGACCCGCAGCGGCTGGTGAACCTGGTACGCCGTGACGAGAGCGGGGCTCTTGCCCTCTTCTACGGGGTCGTTCGCAACCACAGCCAGGGCCGGCGCGTCCTCTACCTGGAGTACGATGCCTACCCCTCCATGGCCGCCAAGAAGATGCGGCAGGTGGCGGAGGAGGCCCGCTCCCGCTGGGACATCACGGACATGGCCATCAACCACCGCATCGGCCGTCTGGAGGTCGGGGAGACGAGCCTGCTGGTGGCGGTCTCCGCCCCCCACCGGCGGGAGGCCTTTGAGGCCTGCCACTATGCCGTCGACCGGATCAAGGAGATCGTACCCGTCTGGAAGAGGGAGGTCTGGGAGGGGGGCGAGAGCTGGGTGGAAGGCCACCCGGTGGCGGCGGAGCCTGGCGAAGCCGGCTCCGGCGGGCGTGCCCGTCCGTCAAGCAGGCTGGCCGAGGTCACCCGTGGAGAAGCGGGAGCGCCAGAGAAGAGATGAGGGCCGGCAGAACCGGCCCTCGGGAGAATTATTAGAGGAGAATTGCTCTAGCTGGCGACCTCGGCCCTCACTTTCTCGAAGCAGGAACTACAGTAGACGGGCCGATCCAGCCTGGGAACAAAGGGCACTACAGCTTCGCCACCGCACATGGCACAGACGACGGTGGTCATCTCTCGGCTGTTGCCCGCTGCCCGCTCCCGCCGGCGGGTCGCCCTGCAAGCAGGACAACGCTGAGGCTCGTTGAGCAGGCCCTTTTCCAGGTAAAAGCCCTGCTCTCCAGCAGTGAAGATGAACTCCACTCCACAATCGCGACAAGCTATGGTCTTATCTTCCAGAGCCAATTCCGGAGTCCCCCCTTGGTAGGTTTTCTCGCGCCCTTTCCCGAAGGTCCGCCCGGCGGGGAAGCGGGCCGCGCCGACGACCGACGCGAGCGTTCGCCGGCGAGTGGCCTGGCCGCTCAAGAAGGCTTCGTCATCCCGAAGGGGACACCATGAACTGGCCTGCTCGTCAAGGCACGTTCAAATCACAGCCGGGTCACGGCGCGAAGTATAGGCCAGCCCTGAGGCAGAGATCAAGGGAATAGCCCGCTATTCTGGCGAGATTCTCATCCGAATGGCCACATTTCTGGAAACCCTGACTATACCGCGCTTCTGTCACCAGTGCGGCGGCCAACTCCAGAAGCGCCTAGTGGAAGGCGAGGATCGGCTGCGCCTGGTTTGTAGCGCGTGTGGCTTTATCCATTATGTCAACCCCAAGGTGGTGGTCGGCGCCATCCCGGAGCGGGCAGGGCGTGTCCTCCTGATGCGCCGGGCCATCGAGCCCCGCTATGGGGCCTGGACCTTCCCCGGCGGCTTCATGGAGGTCGACGAGACGGCGGAGGAGGCCGCCCTGCGCGAGGCGGAGGAGGAGTTGGGCCTGTCCCTGACCCTGGGCCCTCTCCTGGGTCTCTACTCCCGCCCCTCCGCCGGAGGCGGCCAGACCCGCCACAGGCGGGCCCGTCCGGGCGCATCCGCCCCAGGCGGAGGACCGGGCGTTCTGGTGGTGGTCTTCCGGGCCCGGGTTGGCAGGGCGCCGCCCAAGCCGGGCCGGGAGTGTCTGGAGGCAGCCTGGTTTCGGCCCGAGGAGATCCCCTGGGAGGACCTGGCCTTCGAGACCACCCGCTGGGCGCTCCGCGACTGGGTGGCCCTCAAGGAGCGCCGCCGCCGAAGTCGCGGCTAGCCCTGCCCCTCCCCCGACGGCGGCCCATGCCCTCTCCACCTTCGTCCTGCCGGCGCCGAGGCAGACCGCGGTAGTCCGGCGCCTCTATCTCGAAGGGCAGGCTCACCTTGGGGTCGCACATGCGCGATGCCCACGACTCGGGGATGTCTTCCAGCTTGCCCCGTATGGTAATGACGGTGGGCAGCTTGGCGTTGTAGCGGTAGTTCAGGATCTGGAAGAGCTTCTCCTGGGCCCAGGGCGTGGAGCCATGCACGCCCAGGTCATCGAGGATCAGGTGATCGCAGGTGCGCAGCCGGTCGGCGGTAGAGGCCGGGACATCCTCCTCCTGGCCGTACGCCGCCCGCAAGGTGTCCAGCAGGTCTGGCACGAAGAAGAACTCGAACCGGCGGCCCGCCGCCTGCCACTCGTGGGCGATGGCCGCCGCCAAGTGCGTCTTGCCGGAGCCGGTGCCCCCCAGGAGGACCAGCCAGCCTTCCGGGTCCTGGGCATAATTACGGGCGGTGGTGAAGGCGTCGCGCAGGTTGCGGGTCTTCTCAGGCGGCAGCGAGAGGCTCCTCACATCAAAGTTCTCGAAGGTCATGTCTCGCAGGAGGGGAAGCGAGAGGGTCGGCGCCGATCCCGGTCTTGGGGAGCGGGTCGCCCCCAGGCGAAAGACGCGGGAGAGGGACGGGTCGCCGAGGCGGCTGGCCAACCGTTCGTCCAGGTCCTCCAGCTCCAGCGCCGTCGTTACCACCGTGGGCGCCTGGGTGTTGAAGCGATGGTTGATGAGCTGGAAGAGCTTCTCCTGGGCCCAGGGGGTGGCGCTCTGGGCCCCTAGGTCATCGAGGACGAGGACGGGGGCGTTACGCACCTGCTCGAAGAACTGACCATAGGGTAGGTCCTCACCAGGCGTTTCCTCGCCTCCTGTCTGTCCCACACCCGAGGCGGACCCGCTGGCGGCAGAGGCGGGCAGGCGGGCCGGGCTGTAGGACGCCCGCAGGTGATCGAGGAGGTCGGGGGCGACGACGAAGAGGGCGGGGCGCCCCTGCCGGATGCAGCCGTTGGCAATGGCGGCGGCGACGTGAGTCTTGCCACAGCCGCTGGACCCCACCAGCACCAGCCAGCCGTGGGGCTCGTCCGCGAACTCCCGGGCTGCGGCCACGCAGAGGGTGAAGGCCTCCTGGTCGCGGGGGTTGCTGCTGCGGCCCGCTTCGATGAGGTTGTCGAAAGTGAGGCGGGTAAGGGGGCCCAGGTTGCTATAGCGGCGCAGGCGGGCGGAACGCTGCTCCTCGCTCTCCTCGACGATGCAGCGGCAGGGCAAGGCCTTCCCGAAGTCGGGGTGGCCCAGACTCACCGGCGCCCTGACGAAGCCGGCGCCGCCGCAAAGGGGGCAGACAGGCTCCCCGTCGTCAGCGGCGGACCAGGCCCCGGTATCGTCCCGAGAGCTGGCCCTGGCGCCCAGGTCCCCTCTCAGTATCTCCTCCAGCTTGCGCATAGTCGGGTCCTTCCGCCGCCCATCGTTCCAGGATGCGGGCGATGTATCGCCAGCTCCTCTTGTTGAGCGCGACCGCCCTTTCGAAGGCCGGGCGCAGCCACTCCTGCCGGTAGAGCTCCTCCGCCTCCCGGAGCTCGTCGGCCACCAGAGGCGTGAGCGGCCCGATGTTCTCCTCGTAGAGGGCGTAGATGCTGCGCCGAGGTTCCACCGGCTCCGCCTCCGGCAGCGGCTGCCAGGGTCCGACCTTCAGCTCGCCGTGACGGAGTCGCTCGGCGGCCCGGCGGTCGGCGGCGGCGTTCAGGAAGTAGATCTCCTGCACACCATCGGGCCCCTCCACCGACACTGCCAGCAGGAAGCCGGCCCCTACCAGGGACGTCAGCCCCTTCTCCAGGGCGGCCCGCCTCTCGCAGGCGGGATCGGCGGCGTCGCCGCAAGCCCTTTCCAGGAAGAGGGCCAGGTCGCCCTCGGCGGCCAGCTCGTCGCGGGTGAGGAAGCGAGGATAGCCCTTCTTGCGGTGCAGCAGGTAGAAGATGTACAGGGCCAGGCCCAGCTCCACCGGGTCGGTCAGGCGTGGCAGCAGGCGGGTGAAAAAAAGGCTGGGTATGGGCGTGGCCTGGGCCCCCGGCGGGAAGCCGGCGAAGGGGGCATCGGCAAGCTCTCGCCCAGTCGAGTCGCCTCGGGCGACAGTCGGGCCGACTTCGCTCACACCGGCTCCTCCTCCCGCACCAGCAGGTCCGTGAAGTGGGCGATCTGCTGGTGAAAGCGCAGGGAGACAGTCCCTGTGGGCCCGTTGCGGTGCTTGGCAAGGATGATCTGGGCGATGCCGGCCGGGTAGGCACCGCCAGCCACCTCCGGGTGGCTGGCCTGCCACTGCTCCCGGCTCAGGTACACGTCCTCACGGTAGATGAACATGACCACGTCGGCGTCCTGCTCGATGCTGCCGCTCTCCCGCAGGTCGCTGAGCTGGGGGATGTGGGGGGTGCGGAGCTCGGGGGCCCGCGAGAGCTGAGAGGCGGCGATGACGGGCACGTCCAGCTCGCGGGCCAGTTCCTTCAGGGAGCGGGAGATGTAGCTGATCTCCTGCACCCGGTTATCGCTGCGACCGCCGCCGTGGATGAGCTGGAGGTAGTCGACGAAGACCAGGTCGAGGGCCTTTTCCCGGTGCAGGCGGAGGGCCTTGCCCCGGATCTCCATCATGCCCAGGACAGGCGTATCGTCGACGTAGATCTCTGCCTGGGCGAGCTTGCCCAGCGCGTGCATTAGGCGACGCTCCTCGCGCTCCGTATGCTCGCCCAGGCGCAGGCGCGTGGAGTCAACGCGGGATTCGCCCGCTAGGAGGCGCTGAGCGAGCTGCTCGGCGGCCATCTCGAGGCTGAAGATGGCGACACGGGCGCCGTGGCCGACGGCGGCGTTGCGGGCGATGTTGAGGCCGAGGCTGGTCTTGCCCAGGCTGGGCCGCGCCGCCAGGATGATGAGGTCGGAGCGCTTGAGGCCGCCGAGCAGGGTGTCCAGGGGCTCGAAGCCGGTAAGCACGTGGCCCTGGAAGCGCGGGCCCTCGGCTTCGGACCCGGCCTGCTCCCAGTACTCGTCCAGGATCTCGCGGATGTGGACGAAGTCGCGCAGGCGCTCGCCGCCGCGAAGGGTGAGAATGAGGCCCTCGGCCCGGGTCAGGGCGGCGTCCAGGTCGGGGCCTCCCTGGTAAGCCATCTGGGCGATCTGGGCGGACCGGCTGACGAGCTGGCGGTAGATAGCGTCGCGCTTGACGATCTGGGCGTAGTGCTCGACGCCGATGGCGGTCGGGAGTTCGGCCACCAGGCGGCTGAGGTAGGCCGCGCCCCCCAGCTCCTCCAGGCGCTCGCGACGGGCCAGCTCGTGGGCCACCGTCACCTGGTTGATGGCCTCGTTGCGGTCGAAGAGGGCCAAACAGGCCTCGTAGGCCCAGGCGTTTTTCTCGCGGAAGAAGTCTTCGGGCTTAAGAATGGGGGCGACGCGGTAGATGGCCTCGCTGTCGACCAGGATGGAGGCGACGACAGCCTCCTCAGCCTCCACGTCGTGGGGCGGTAGCTTCTCAGCAACCAATCCCGGCTACTCCCTGCCTGCTCGCCCGCCGCCGACCGTTCGGCCGGCCCCGCTGGCTTTCCGAGCCCCCGGCCTCGGCTCGGCCGAGCCGACCCGGTCAGTCCTTCTCGCGACCGGCCAGGAGCTGTTCGGCCGTCCTGCCCAGCAGGAGGCGGCCCAGCTTGCGGTGGCCCACCGTCAGATAGTACTTGCGCCAGACGGCGCGGACCTCATCGGCCGACTTCGCGGCCTTCAGCTCCTTCTCTGCCGCGTGCAATGCCTCTACCTGTTCCTCGATATCCGGCATGAGTCCTCCTCAATCAGTGATGCCAGATGGGCGCCTGCGCCCGAACTGGCCCTCTGGCCGCGCAATGGCCATCGATCTAGTAAGCCGACATGATCGGCCACCCGTAGGGACAAAGCTTTAGCTCTGTCCTGGGCCGAGCTGAAGCTCGGCCCCTACGGGATGGCTGTGTCCTGCTCCTCCGCCGCCTCAGCCTGCGGTTCCTCTTCCACCGCCTCGGCCGAGGTCGGCGGGGCCGTCTCCTCTTTCGCGCGCTCCTTCTTCACCCTCCGACGGGGCTTGGGAGTCTCCTCCTTTTCCTCCACGGCCACGGCCACGCCCTCGCCCACTACCTCCACCATCAACGTGGCCTCAACGTTGTGGGTGAGGCGCAAGGGGACCTCGTAGGTGCCCACCTCCTTGATGGGCTCCTCCAGCACCAATAGGTGGCGGTCCACCTCCTGCCCTGCCAGCTTCGACGCCTCTTCGACGATGTCGGCGGCCGTGACGGAGCCGTAGAGGCGGCCCTGCTCGCCGGCACGGACAGTGATGACGATGGGCGCCGTCAGCTTCTCGGCCAGGGTGCGGGCCTGCTCGTCCAGCTCGGCCTGGCGGCGCGCCTCGGCAACGGCGAGGGCCTCGCCGCGCTTGACGGCGTCGGGGGTAGCCGGCGCCGCCAGGCGCCGGGGCAGGAGGAAGTTGCGGGCGAAGCCGTCGGCGACCTCTTTGATCTCGCCGGTGCGGCCAGAGCCCTCTACGTTTTGGAGAAAGACGACTTTCATGCGACCTCCGAATACGTGAGCCGGCGGCTGGTGCCGCCGGTGTTCATCATATAGCACCGGGGAGCCGATCAAAGGCGCGACTTGACCTAACGGCGGCAAAAGTTGTCAACATCCCGAAGCCGCAGGCCCGCCGGTTGTGGACAGCCCACCCCCGGCCTGTCTACATGCTATGATAGGAACGTGTGTTCTATCTGTCAAGCTGCCTCTGGAGTTGCAGGTGGCTCCGTCAACGGATATCGAACGGATTAACGGATGAGAGCCCATCCGTTGACCGAGCGGTCGTACCCTACCCCTCCAGCGCGCGGGGCAGGCCCTCCTCGTAGGCGCGGGTGAACTCGGAGACGGGCAGGCCGATGTGGGGCCCCAGGCGCAGACGCTCGCCCCCGACGACTCCGAGGTAGGTGAGGGGCACGTCGTGGGAGGCGGCCAGCGCCTCCAGCTCGCTGCGGGCCGCCGGCGGGCACGACACCACGATGCGCGAGGGCGCCTCTCCGAAGAGGGCAGCGTCCAAGCGCCCCGTGAAGGCGAGGCCGGAGGCGTCCAGCCCCCTTCCGCCGAAGGCGGACGAGGCGACGCAGCTCTCGGCCACCGTCACCGCCAGCCCGCCGTGGGAGCAGTCGTGGGCGGAGCGCAGGAGCCCGCGGCCGATGGCCTCCAGGCAGGCCCGCTGCACCCGCACCTCCAGCGCCAGGTCGATGCTGGGCCGGCCCGCCACGAGGCTGTGCACCTCGTGCAGGTAGTCGCTGCCCGCCAGGGAGGCGGCCGGCGTCTCGAGGCCGGCGCCCAGGAGGAATACGAGGTCGCCGTCGGCCTGGAAGCCCATCTGGCAGCGCCGCTCGACATCCTCCAGGAGCCCCATCATGCCCACCACCGGCGTCGGGTAGACGGCCTCGCCGGAGGTCTCGTTGTAGAGGCTGACGTTCCCCGAAACGACGGGCACGTTTAGGACGCGGCAGGCCTCGGCCATCCCTGAGACGACCTGCTCGAGCTGGTAGTAGACGTCCAGGCGCTCGGGGTTGCCGAAGTTGAGGCAGTCGGTGATCGCCAGGGGCTCGGCGCCGGCGCAGACCAGGTTGCGGGCAGCCTCGGCCACGGCCAGAGCGCCACCGGCGTATGGGTCCAGGTAGCAGAGGCGACCGCTGCCGTCGGTGGTGAGGGCGATAGCGCGGCGGGCGCCCTTGACCCGCATGACGGCCGCGTCCGACCCCGGCCCCAGCGCGGTGTTGGTGAGGACCTGGTGGTCATACTGGCGCCAGACCCAACGCTTGCTGGCTATCTCCGGACAGCCCAGGAGACGCCAGAGGGCCGCCTCCGCCGTCGAGAGGCGGCCAGCGGGCGGTGGCAGGTGGAAGCCCTCCAGGACCTGACGGGCCAGAAGGTCCGGCAGGTCGGGCAGCGACGAGGGGTCAAAGGCCTGGAGCTCAGCCAGGTAGGAGGGTGGCCGGCCCTGGAGCGGGTACTCGGGCGGGTCGGTGAGAACATCAATCGGCAGGCAGGCTACCTCCTGGTCGCCGTCCCGGATGCGGGCCAGGCCGTCGTCGGTGACGACGCCAATGATGTCGGAGCGCAGCTCCCAGCGCTCGAAGAGGGCGCGCACGTCCTCGAGGTGCTCGCGGTGGGGGATGACCAGCATGCGTTCCTGGGACTCGGAGAGCATGACTTCGTAGGCATTCATGCCCTCCTCGCGCCGGGGCACGCGGGAGATGTCGATTTCCAGGCCGGTGCCGGCGCGGGCAGCCGCCTCGACGCAGGAGCTGGTGAGTCCGGCTGCCCCCAGGTCCGGGATGCCCACGAACCAGTCA
>Ga0315268_10008745_pt1 | contig 10544 bp, 8 predicted proteins | sample C1_top_MG_FD_204535 | JGI IMG/M metagenome (GOLD analysis project Ga0315268, IMG submission 204535) | Sediment microbial communities from Yellowstone Lake, YNP, Wyoming, USA - C1_top | ecosystem: Environmental > Aquatic > Freshwater > Lake > Sediment | place: USA: Wyoming | collected 2017-08-01 | reverse complement strand
GTCCAGACCGTCGCGAGAGGGTTGCAGGTGAAGCGCCAGGTCTTCTTCGCAGCCATTTCGCTCGCCTACTACTCGAAGGACCCGGCTGGGATCGACACCACTGCGCTCGCTTTACAGTTGAACGAAAGGTACTTCCAAGTGCCCTGGTATAGGGGGACCCACTTCCAGTGCAGCTTCGGCCATCTCATGGACTACTCCGCCGTGTACTACACCTACCTCTGGTCGGACGTAATCGCAAAGGATTTCTTCGGCGAATTCGCTAAGAGAGGCTCGGCGATGGACCTCTCTCTGTCCAAGAAACTGCGAAGGGACGTGCTGCAGGCCGCAAGCGCCAGGCCTGCTGTTGAAATGGTGCGCAGCTTCCTGGGCCGCGACTTCACGTTTGAAGCGTTCGAGGCCTGGCTGAACGAAGGCTCGGCTTGATAGCCCAGCCATCTCTAGCGCATTTCTTCGCAGCCAGCTACTGCCGCCGGCGCTGGAACAAGTAAAATCGGCTTCACAGGACGGTGGGCTTCATCGCCTTCGCTACTTCGCCGGAGCGGGCCCTGTAGAATACCCACTTTCCCTTCTTCTTCCTCGTTATTATCCCCGCCCGGACGAGGATGCTCAGGTGATGGGAGGCCGTAGGCTGAGAGAGGGACAGCGCCGCCATGATTTCGCATTCACACAGTTCCCTCCCCGAAAGCATGTACGCTATCTTCAAGCGCGTTTCGTCCGACAGCGCCTTGTAGAACGCCGCTTCCTTCGAAAGGTTTCGTGAACCAGTCGTGCGCTTCACCAGTTCCTTGAGGCTTCCCACGTGCTCTTTGGAGTTCCTAGCATCACACAGCCCCGAGCGGACGAGCCTGTCGATGCGTACGCTCAGCTTGCTGTTCACCTGCGCAGAGGCTTCACTCAACCACCATCTCGACCTCCGTTTCCACTTCTAGGGCCCCCTCCTGATTAAACCATTTCCGTCTTATCCAGAGAGAGACGTTCACCAGGCTGATCATCACGGGGACCTCGATCAGCGGCCCGATCACCGTGGCGAAGGCCACGCCCGAGTTGATGCCGAAAACTCCTACAGCGACGGCAATCGCAAGTTCAAAGTTGTTGCTGGCGGCCGTGAAGGACATAGTAGCGGAGGCGGGATACTCGAAATGCAGCGCCTTCGAAAGCGCGAATGAGACAGCGAACATGATGGCAAAGTAGAAGGTCAGCGGGACGGCCACTCTTAGCACGTCGAGGGGGAGAGACAGGATGTATTCGCCCTTAAGGGAGAACATCACGACGATGGTAAATAGCAACCCCACCAGAGAAGTGGGGTTGAGCCTTCTCAGGAACCTGTGGTCGTACCAGTCGGCTCCCTTTCGAGGCCTCAGCAGCACTCGGGTGAGGACTCCACCCGCGAAGGGAATGCCAAGGAATACGAGGACCGTTACAGCCACCTCCAGGATGGAAACGTCGACGTAGGCCCCGCCACTCGGTACGATGAGGGAAGAAAGCACCGTTACGAAGAAGTAGGCGTAGACGGAGTAGAAGACCACTTGAAAGACCGAGTTCAACGCCACCAGCACTGCCGCGTATTCGTTGTCGCCCTCTGCTAGCCTGTTCCAGACGATGACCATAGCGATGCAGCGCGCCAGCCCCGTCAGGATGAGTCCCATCCTGTATTCCGGAAGGTCAGGAAGGAAGGTCCAGGCCAGGACGAACATCAGGACGGGGCCGACGACCCAGTTCAGGAAGAGAGAGGCCGCGAACATCCCCTTCACGTTCTTCAGTTTCGAAAGCTCCTCATACTTAACGCTGGCCAGCGGGGGGTACATCATCCAAAGGAGGCCGACCGCTATGGGTATGGACGTGGTCCCCACGCTCAGGCCCTTCAAGTAGGTCGCGAAGCCGGGAAGAAGGGCCCCCAGCCCGATCCCCGTCGCCATGGCAAGGAAGATCCATAAAGTTAGATAGCGCGTGAGCAACGAAAGGCGGGGCTTGCTGGTCTCTTTGACGCTAGACAATACTCTCTCTGGGCGGTTGCCTTACGCACATATTTAGATATTTCGATATGAATCCGAGGAAGAGCTTGCGGCTTCACTCCCCCGTTCAAACGCCTGGAGCTTTTCAGTGGACCGAAGGCCCTGGCCTTGTCCCCTCCGCGGCTGTTCTATACGATACGCAGTAAGATCGAGGCTGCCCATCGATGGGCCATGCTTCCGGCCAGTCCATGAGATTTGAAGGTGTTTCCTGCCAAGCCACGTTTCCCCGAAAGTTCCCCTCTTGACGTCTAATTCCTGTCCGTAATACGGTTCAAACCTGCGCGTAAGAAACGTATCCCTTCTTCTGGATGCCGATGTCCCTCGAACGCTGAAAACCACTTTTCGGCGATATAATATATATTCTAAATTGTAGAATATACTAAGACAAGTAGCACGTATTTACTAGTGCCTCCAATTAGATATTATGAGCACTGTCGAGGAAGTCCTCCAAGTGAGCTCGGTCCACAGGTACAGGCTTTCGTTAAAAACCTTGACGTGGACGACGCTCGCCGTCACGGTCGTCATGGCGGGGCTTTACGCCCTTATGGGTCTGCCTCCGGCCCTTGAAGGGTATTACGAGAAGATGTACTTCCACTCTGTTGCGATCGGCATCGCGGCGCTTGCCTCATACCTTGTGATCGACGTCTTTCAGCTGCAGAAGCACGAGCCTCCTCTGGACTTCCCCATCTCTTACAGGGCGTTCGCCGCCGTGATCTTTGCAGCAGTCGGCGGCGTCATTTACCTCTTCCCGGCGCTGGACGCCGCGCTGCCCGACATAGGGCTTGGCATGTTCGTCGTGGCTTTCATCCTGATGGGCGACGTGGGAGGCGCCCTGTTCATTCAACTTATGCTCATGCCGAGGAAGAAGGCGGGGACGTACGACCCAGAAGCCAACTATCTCCTCAGGATGTTCCCATTCACCAAGGCCGATAGAGGGGCTTATCGCGGCGTGGGGGCCACCTACTGGCTGGCCATCGCGGCTGTGGGCTCGGCCTTCATCGCAGGTCTGATGGGGTTCGTCAACCTCTGGGTCATGATTTTCGGGCCCAGCTTCTTCTCGGGCTACTTGTCTTGGATGGGGCTCGATGCTGGAAGCTTCCTGGCGGCCACGTTGGACCCGCACTCGCATGAGATCACCCTCGCGATAATGGCCGGCACGGTGGCAATCGTAGCACAGCAGTTCAACGTCCTAGGCCTGTCGGGAGTCAAGAAGTTCGTCGCTCGTTTCGGCCTGTGGATTTCGCTGGCGGGCGTTATCGCCATGACCGTCGTTTACCTTGGCGTCGCCTTCGCAAGCTATTCCCCGCCCACATTGTTCCAGGGAGGGCCCCAGGGGCTCAACGGCATCGCCGGCGATGACGCCGTGATGTCGGTCATAGGCCTGGGCGCCCTCGTGACCCTCTTTCCGCTGCTTCTGACCAGGGTGAACTTGGACGGACGGCCGACATGGAGGGACCCGCTGAGGATGGCTGTCCTTGGTTCCTGGCTGGCGGCCCTGCTGGTCAACGTCGTTGAAGCTTTCTACATCGAGCTGAACCAGGACGTTTTCCAGACGACCCTCCTCGCCAACGACCAGGTCTTCGGTGAGGTGCAGACCATGTTCGGCCTCTTCGTGTTGACGGGACTGGCACTGGCGCTCGTTGCGGCCGACTACTATCAGGTTCGCGGTGGACTCAGGAAGGGCATAGGTTGGCTCTCGTTGTCCGGCCTGATTGCGGCGGTCGTTGGCGCCGGCCTGCGCACGTTTGTCGACCCCACCAGGATATGGATCCCCTTCGGGGCGCGCGTGTATCCAGTGCTCATAATCGGGGTGTCCGTCCTGGTCACCGTCGAAGCGATACGCCAGGCCAACGTCGTGAGCCTCAGCAAGTAACGTCAAGCCACTGGCAGCCCGTCGCGACCGCCGCGGGCTACAATTGAAGGTTTGATCCAGAGGAGAAAGGCAGGCAGCGCAGCCCTACCGGAGGATGGCCTCAAAGCGGTGACGTTCAATCAAGGATTACGACTCAGGAAGGAGCATGCTCTGTGCCGTCTTTCAGCCCTGCGACGTAGCCGCTGCCGAGGAACGAATCTGACGGGGCCCTTGCACTCCTCACGTGACCTGTGAATACGTGCGCGAACTGAGCGTTCATCGCAGCGAATCTCCGATGGCCTTCCATGCTTGAACGTGTATGCCGTATCTTTCAGAGAAATGAGGACGCATCCGCCTTCGCCATTCGCTCAACCAAGGTGAAGGAAGTCATTCGCCTAGACGGCCTCACTTCGGCGGGTTTATCCTCTCGATCGACGCTCTCGCCGGGTCCCTGCCGTAGACGCGCCCTATTGTTCCCCGACGCTTCGAGTCGGTAAGGGACAATGCCCGCTCATGCCCGGCCCATACATAAAGACCGCACGACCCGAGCTAAGCACTCGGCGAGCCTGTGGCGTCAGAGATCCCCGAACTCGCGACCGCTGGCACGGCGCCCTTCGTCCGGTTCAGGTTCATCTCTTCCGGCAGCCTGACCCTGCCGAAGGCGAACCAGAAGTAAGCGATTGACAGCACGTACAGCGCCGTAGCATAGTAGAAGGGCTCAGCCAGGCGCCCCGCCTGCATCAGCCCCGCCCCTATGGAAGTGCTGATGGAGTTGGGCAGCCTCCACAGGGCCCCGCTTATGCCCGAGGCCGCCCCCCTCTCTTCAGGGGAGACCAGGCCCATGATCAGGGACTGCTGCAGCGGGTTGGACATGTTCATCAAGAAGCTCCTTACGATGTAGACGCCGCTGGCCACCAGGTAGTTGCCCGAGAACGGCGTTGCGAACATGAACACGGTGGACAGCCCCTGGGTCAGCACTATGGCGTTGACCACTCCCACCCTCTTGGCGAGGACGGGGACGGCCAGCGTTGTAAGCCCCATGAGCAGGCTGGACACCCCAAGTATGGGCCCGCTGACTGCGTCGGGCACGCCGTACATGAGCCCCAGCCAGTACGTCATCAGCGGGACCACCATACCCGCCCCGAAGGCCACAACGCCTCCGGCGAGGATGTACTTGGTCATGACCTTCCACGACTTCCTCGGCAGCATTCCATTGAGCCCCGCCCCTCTGTGTAAAGTGGTCGATTCGCTCACTTTGAGGATGAACAGGGTCGAAGCCAGGCTCAGCGCCGCCATGATGAGGTAAAGGATCACGTGGGCGTCCCTATTGGTTATCCCGCAGGCTTCAAAGACGAACACGAGGAGGACGGCGAAGCTGCCCAGCCCGAACCCGATGTTGCTTACAAAGAACGACAGCGAAAAGGCCGTCGTCCTCTTCTCGTTTCCCGCCTTCTCCGCCATCAGGGCGCCCGAAGACGCGGTGAATGCGGCCTCCGATATCCCCTCGGCGACAGCGGCGAAGACGAGGAAGACGGGGTCCACAGTGAGGGCGAAGATGGCTATGACCAAGCTTGCCAAGACGTTGCCCACGATGATCGTCTTCCTCCTGCCGTACCTGTCCGCCGCGATCCCGAGAGGTATGCTCGCCGCCACCATCGACACGCCCATTACGGTTATCAGCGAGCCCATCAAGATGCCCGAGAGCCCCTGCACGTTCGTAAGGAAGTAGGAGATGTCGATGTAGAACATCCCGAAGGCGAGCGAGGGCAAGAAGCCTGCGTATATCAGGTACTTTGCTTCTCTCGGAATCCCCCTGTAGTCTTCGAACAGCCTGATGCCCGAGAGCCCCACCACGACCACCGAAACCTTCGACGCACCGGTCTACTTCAAAGCCGCAGGCGCTGCCTGATCCACGCGGATTCCGCGCGCTTCGCGTCCCCGCAGGCCGCCAACGCGATTCGGATCGGGAGCCGAGCCAGCCTCAACCCTGGCTGCAGACGAGTCGGTCCGGCTGGCTCCAGCTTCGAGCTCTGGCCAAAGAGCGGTTCTAGCGCCATAAAGGTCCCTGTGGGCTTCACTGGCTCCATATGACCGTCGTCGTCCACATCGTTGCGCCCCATTCTTCCTTCACTTGTGCAAATCGCGTCTTCCTTATTCAAATTCTTGCTTTACTACCCAATGAAATCCGGATTATAAAGCTTTTGTTTTACAAGGAAAAAACTATTTATATTCACTTAAGCTATTGCTATCAACGCCCCAGGCATGAAACCGTTCAAAACCATCTCCGACCCGGAAGCCTTCCAGCTGATGGCGGACGAGACGAGGAGGAAGATAGTCTTCTTGTTGCGCGTCAAGGACATGACCGTCAGCCAGATCGCTTCTGAGCTGAGCCTCACGCCTCAGGCCGTGTACTTTCACATAAGGAAACTGGTGAAGGGCGGCTTCGTCGAGGTGGTGAGGGAGGAACGCGTGGGACATCTCATCGAGAGCTTCTACCGAACCACCGCAGAGAGCTTCAACTTCACCCTGGGCAGGGGCGGCGTGCGCACAGCCCGCAACCTCAGGTTCGCCCTCGACCAAGAAAAGGCGGCTCTCGATGCCCTCCGGAAGCTGGGCTTTGACGTCAAATACACCGATCAGCAGGTGGCGAGGCTCGTCGACCTCATGGCTGAGGCTTACGCCTATAAGGGCTCCGAAAAGCTCGAGGAAAAGATCTTCGCCATGGACGAGCTTGATTTTGTCGCGAAGATGGCCCTGCAGGACCACGTCAAGTTCCTTTCCATCTCAGATCAGGAGTTCGCCAAGATGCAGGATGCCCAGAGGAAGTTCAGGGATTTGCTAATCTCGCTGGCTGGCGGCAAGCGAAGGCGTTCTACAAAGTCTGTGTGAAAGTCGAGCGCGGCGGTCGACGTTCATGCTGACCAGCCCACCTAGCGGCTTCTCTATGACGCGCTAGGACCAGGAGCTCGCGCATGGCTTCTATCGTTTCACTTGACATCCGACCTGAATGTGTCATCGTGCCTCGTCTTTACCACACATCAAGGTTCGGCTGATGCCTGAGAGATCTTCACGAAGACCCTCTTCTTTCCGCTCAGCTTTGATAGAACCCTATCGGCTCGATACAGCAGCCCGTACTTCGACCTGAAGGCCGAGTCCAGAGCCCTGTCGGAATCATCACGCAAGACGCTGGCCCTCCTTTCGAAGCAGGGGCCCATCAACCGGCCGTCGAACTTGCACGGGGCCAGCCTGACGATCGGGTTTCTGCGCATCCGCTTCACCTTTCCCGAAGTCGAGACCGTCCATATGAAGACGTCTTCGCCGTCTGTGACGAACCAGACGGGCGTGGCGACCCCTTCTCCGTTCCTGCGGAAACTGGTGATGCTCACGTACTTATGATCCTTTAGCTCGCTCGCTGCCATGCCCGTGCCCAATTCTGGCTCAACGCTGAGACTTATGCATTACCTGTTCGAAAACCAAGTGACGCTCCGCCGCTGCCGTACGCGTTGACGGCGGCCTTGGTGCTGGTGCTGCTCGTCCCCCTCATTGATAGAAGTCCATACACGGATCCTCGCCGGCGTAAGCTAATGATGGGCCTCATGCTAGTGGCGGTGGTGGTCTTCGTGGGCCTCATGATGAACGCTGCCCTGCAGCCTCCCGTTTCGCATCTGTAACGAGGGCTTGCTTTGGGAGCGTCGGACCGGCTTCAAGGTCTGTAATCGTGGCAATGTCAAGGAGCGGTGTCCGCGCTTGGTCTGCTTCATGGATGTGGAGCGAGCCGCAGGCGAGAGGCCGAATAGCACGAAAACGCTAAAAGGCTTCCCTCCCACACCTGATGCCTAGTTGGCTTCATGTTCAGGCTCATTCTTAACTTAAGGTGAACTGAGCTTGGGGGGGAACGAGAGAGCTCGATTGAAGATCGTCGGCGTGCCCTGCGCTTCGTGCATAGTCCCTGTCCGCCGCGCGCTTGAAAGGGCGAAGGGCGTCAAATACGTCGGCGCCAACTACGTCGCGGACTTCATCTTGGTGGACTATGATCCCGAAGTCACCAACGTCCAGGAAATCGTGAAGACCATCAGGAAGGCTGGATACGAGGCTGTCCCTGCCTTCTACTGAGCTAAGGGTGGTGTGTTGGTTAACAAGGTGGCGGACGCACGGTGGTGGGGGAGAGCCCCGAATAGGTAATTGTCATACCTCCGATGCAAGGCTTGAATTGAGCCCGCGCAGGTAATTTCAAGGAGCGCTCGCAACGCTCCAGACCCTGTGCTGGCCAAGGTCTCGCCGTTCGTGAGTGCGGTTACGAAATAAGCCCCCTTGACGAACGTAAAGAGCGAAAGATTTACGGACAACTTCAATGGGCTTGATTAATTGGTTGGTTGATTGGTTGGCCCTTGGCTAAAGACATCGTCTGCGGCATGTATGTAGACGAAACCAAGACCCCCTTCAAGGTCGAGAGGAGGGGCACCGCCTACTACTTCTGCAGCCAGAACTGCCTCGACACCTTCCTGGCCCCCGAAAGGGAGTTCAGGAGCCTCAAGATCTACACGGCCTTCAGCCTGATCTTGGGCGGCATCACCGCCTTCTTCGAATACGCTGTGCCCCCTCTTCTGGGCATAAAGGAGTTCAACTTCGTCTGGCTCGGCCTCCCCAACTACGTCTGGCTCTTCATCTTCGCCACGCCCGTGCAGTTCGTCGGTGGGTACCGCTTTTATAAGGGCACTCGGGACGCCGTCAGGGCGCGCCAGGCCAACATGGACAGCCTGATAGCCATCGGCACCAGCGCAGCCTGGCTCTATAGCGCGCTTTTCACGTTCTTCCCTTGGATCTTCCCCAAGTCCGTCGTCTCAGGCCCCGAAGTCTACTTCACAGAAACGGGCCTCATCATCGGGTTCATCCTCCTTGGCAAGACCATGGAGCACATCGTCAAAGGGAAGGCCTCGGAGGCCGTCAGGAAGCTGCTGGACTTGCAGCCTAAGATGGCCTTGGTCGTCAGAGATGGGAAGGAGATGGAGGTCCCTGTAGAACAGGTGCAAGTGGACGATCTCCTCATAGTCAAACCGGGGGAGAAGATACCCGTCGACGGGGTCATCCTAGAGGGGCGCTCCTCGATCGATCAGTCCATGATTACGGGCGAAAGCATTCCGGTGGACAAGAAAGAGGGGGACGAGGTCATCGGCGCCACCGTCAACAGATCGGGCCTGCTAAGGGTCAAGGCAGCCAAAGTGGGCTCCGACACGGCCCTGGCCCAGATTGTGAAGATGGTGGAGGAGGCGATCGTCTCCCAAGCTCCCATACAGCGTCTGGCCGACAAGATATCTTCGTACTTCGTCCCTGTCGTCGTGTCCATCGCTATACTGTCGTTTCTCTTCTGGTACTTCGTCGGAGGTCTCCCGTTTTCGCTAGCCTTCATCATACTGGTTTCCGTCCTCATCGTCGCTTGTCCCTGCGCCCTGGGCATCGCCACCCCCGCCGCCATAATGATAGGGGCTGCAAAGGGGGCGCAGAACGGAGTCCTGATCAAGAACGGGGAGTACCTGGAGAAGCTTAGGAGGGTGAAGATTGCCGTCTTCGACAAGACGGGCACCCTCACCAAGGGGGAACCGTCAGTCACCGATGTAGTTCCCCTGAACGGATTCGCCAAGGACGAAGTCCTGAGATACGCTGCCTCGGCAGAGAAGGGCTCCGAGCACCCTCTTGGGCAGGCCATCGTGAAGGGGGCCCACGAGGCCGGCCTCCAGCTGGGCGACCCGAAGGAGTTCTCCGCAGTGGCGGGCAAGGGGGTGGTCGCCTTGGCCCTCGAAGCTAGGGTCATGGTGGGCAGCAAGAAGCTGATGGACGAGAACGGCATCCCCGTCGAGGTTGTGGAGGACGAGGTGCGGAGGCTTGAGGAGGACGGCAAGACCGCCATGCTTGTGGCCATAGGTGGGAAGCTGGCAGGCATCATCGCGGTGGCCGACACCCTCAAGGACAGCTCGGCGGAGGCCGTGAGGAGGCTCAAAGACCTAGGCGTCGACGTGATTATGCTCACCGGCGACAACAAACGCACGGCGCAGGCTATCGCCAAGAAGGTCGGCATAACGAGCGTGTTGGCGGAGGTGCTGCCCGGCGATAAAGCCAGAACCGTTTCCGAGTTGAGGAAATCTGGCAACGTAGTGGCCATGGTGGGCGATGGCATCAACGACGCGCCGGCCCTTGCTTCGGCTGACGTCGGGGTGGCCATAGGAAGCGGCACCGACATAGCAAAGGAGACGGGCGGCATAGTGCTCATCAAGGACGACGTAAGGGATGTGGCCAAGGCCATTCAGCTCAGCAGGAAGACCGTCAGGAAGATCAAGGAGAACCTGTTCTGGGCCTTCATCTACAACTTGGTGCTGATACCGGTGGCGGCAGGAATCTTGTACCCCTCCTTCGGGTTGCTCCTGAACCCAATATTCGCTGCCATCGCCATGGCCCTTTCCTCTGTCACCGTGACCATGAACTCCATGTTGATGAACAGATGGAAGCCCACTTAGCCGCTTCCCCGCTTTCGAGTTAATCAAGAGGGAAAGTGGAAAGGGAAGGGAAGGGAAGGGGGAAGTCCTCTCCGAGATCTCAGCCCAGCAGGAGGGTGAACGACAAAGTGAGTCTCACTGCACCGATCCGTTCGACCATGACGCGCTGGGGCCCAGACGCCCTGTCGGTGA
>Ga0315268_10008743_pt1 | contig 10546 bp, 8 predicted proteins | sample C1_top_MG_FD_204535 | JGI IMG/M metagenome (GOLD analysis project Ga0315268, IMG submission 204535) | Sediment microbial communities from Yellowstone Lake, YNP, Wyoming, USA - C1_top | ecosystem: Environmental > Aquatic > Freshwater > Lake > Sediment | place: USA: Wyoming | collected 2017-08-01 | reverse complement strand
TTGAAAGAGATTGGGGACATGACGGGAATGACCCGGATCGATGAGGGTGGTCACCTCTCCCCGGATTAAAAAGGTGTTGCAATTGTTCTCATAGGGATTGGTCCATAGATAGGCAAAAAGGTCCTTTTCAATCTTCATCCTTCTTCCTTACTCTAGCAATCTAAAATTAATTTTGATTTTCTCTATCAAAAATCCCTCCTTAAAAGAAGGGCATATCCCATACCACCGCCCGCACAAAGACTTGCTATACCCAAATTTACATTACTCCTGATCATTTCATGAATCAATGTCACAACCAAACGGCTTCCGGTTGCCCCCACGGGATGGCCCAGCGAGATACCACTTCCATTCACATTCACCCTTGACCGGTTTAGCTTTAGTTCCTTTTCGCAGGCAAGGTAATACGAAGCAAAGGCCTCATTGATTTCAATGAGACCAATATCTGGTAATACCAAACCAGCTCTTTGCATCACCTCCTTGATAGTAGGGACTGGAGCCACCCCTGTGAGTTTCGGATCTACAGCTTTGATAGACCACGGCCCAACCCGAGCCAGTGGCTTTAAACCATATTGTTTACATGCGTCACCCGTCGCAAGGACAATGCCTGCAGCTCCATCATTGATGCTGCTGGCATTGCCTGCTGTTACGGTCCCATCACCTGAAAAGGCAGGCTTTAACTTGGATAAGTTTTCAAAAGTTGCATCCGCTCGGGGGTGCTCATCTTTATTTACGACGGTGACCTTTCTCCCATCTTTTACTTCGATGGGAACGATCTCATTGGCAAAATACCCTTTGGACTGGGCATGAAGAGCTCTCTGATGAGAAAGAGCAGCAAATTCATCTTGCTCTTCGCGAGAAATACCATATTGTTTTGCCAGAGAGTCCGCAGCCAACCCCATGCCTCCCATAATCGGATCCTCTTGCATTCCCCACCACAATTGATCAATGGCCTGGGCATGTCTGAGGCGTTGTCCCCATCGAGTTGAGGCTAAAATATAGGGGGCATTGCTCATGGATTCCACTCCACCTACTAAAGCTGTATCTGTCTCCCCCAACATTAATGCAGAAACACCACTGATAAGAGCTTGCATGGCACTTGCGCAAGCACAGTGAATACTGAAGGAAGGTATTTCTGGGGGAATACCACAGGTTATCGCAGCACCTCTTGCAATATTGGGATTAAGCGGTGAGAGGGTGTTCCCTAAGATAACTTTGCCGATTTTATCCATTGGTAAACCTGAACGTTCAAGCGATGCCCTCATCACCGGTACCACAAGATCAATAGGACCCAGAGCCCTAAAAACACCTCCAAAGTCACCGATGGCAGATCGCACCGCTGATATAATAAAAACTTTTTGATTCATGTTGAATTCCCCTCAAAGCTATCATTTATGATTGGTAATCAAAAAATCCCTTCCCGACCTTCTTTCCCAAATGCCCTGCTTTCACCTTTCTTCTCAGAAGGGGTGATGGCCAGTATCTCTCTCCAAAAGCCTCTTTGCGATTATCTAATTCTGTAAATATCCAATCTAAACCAACTTCGTCCGCCCAGGTGAGGGGCCCCTTTGGCATGCCTGCACCCAGTTGTAACGCCTGATCGATATCGATGTTGTTAGCAATTCCCTCATCGAGGCAACGTATGCCTTCGTTGATCATAGTCCAAAGGAATCTTTTGGAGAGGATTTCACGCTTCTCTTTATTCAGCGAAAGTGATACACCTCCTGTCTTCTGAGGGGAACCTGATTCTACCTTTTGATAGGAATAGATGCCCTGTCCTGTCTTAACCCCAAGCTTTCCAGATTTAACCAATTCATGAAAAAGAGGTGGAATTGTGAATCGCGTTCCATAGGCTTCGTAGAGAGTCGTGTTGGCATGGTAAACTACATCCCATCCTGCCATATCGCCCAAACTAAATGGTCCCATGGGCATCCCCATATCAATACCAGCTTGGTCAATGTCTCCCGGCTGATATCTCTCTCCTAGCATCCAAAAAGCCTCGTTCACATACATCCCGAGTAAACGGGCTACCAAAAAGCCAGCACATTCCTTCAGACGAATGGGAACCTTTTTAATTTTCTCACAAAAAGCCATTATGGTTTTTATTGTTTCCTCAGAGGTCTCAAGACCAGGAACCACCTCGATCAATTTCATCACATGAGGAGGATTAAACCAATGCATTCCAATAAACTTCGACTTTCTCTCTGTAAAACTGGCCAATTCTGAGATAGGAAGAGCAGAGGTATTACTCGCAAAAATCGCCTCCGGCTTGCAAAGACGATCGATCTCTTGAAAAACATTTCTCTTCATATCAACATTCTCCGGAACAGCTTCGATCACCAGGTCGACCTCTTCAATACCTTGATAATCACTCCTCCCTTGGATCAAAGAGAGGGCTTTTTTCACCTCATCCTCTGTCATTTTTCCCTTCTTTAAGGCAGAAGCATAGATTCGAGTAACCTGATCAAAACATTTCTTAATAAAATCGTCGTTCAGTTCTTTAAAGAACACTCGGAAACCAAAGTTGGAAATAGTGGAGACAATCCCTGCACCCATAACGCCTCCACCGACTACTCCTACCTTCTTGACATTCCATGCTTTCTCCATCGAATCCATACCTTTTAAAATTATTTAAAATGCCCGCTGAGAATAGAGAATCTTATTCTCAGCGAGGTCAAATTATTTTACCGTTTGAGGCTTAACCCATTTAGTTATAGGGACAAAGACCAGTTTATCCATGTCGGCCTTTACGATTTTTGAATAGTCAGAAGGTTTGTGTATGGTGGGAGTATAGGTCATCGGTGAGAGCATCCCACCGCAATCAAAATCCTTCAGTGTCTCGAGAGCATCAACAAATTTCTCTACGGTGACATTCTTTCCCGCTCGTTTTAACCCTTCCACCAAGATTGCTGTCGTCGTATATCCTTGAATATAAAGCGTGGGCAATTTGGGTGTAGAACCGTACTTTTGGGCGATCTCCCTCATCTCTTTTCCCCCAAGGGAATCATCATTCCACACGCCAAACATGGACCCTGCATAATAAACCTTTGCCGCTTTACCAACCGCTTTTAGGATCGAATCATCTGCACACCATGTGAAAGTAAGATAGGTGGGAAAATAATCAAATTTTTCTGCAGTCTTAATAAAATTGATAATCCCTGGGGCGAGGGTTAAGATAATGACGTAGTCAGCCCCTGCCTTTTTCATGGAGAGTACTTGTGAGGAGGCATCTACAGAACCCATAGGAAGTTCAATTTCTCCGACCGGATCTACTCCATATGCTTTTAGTCGATCTTTACTCGCCTTCGCTCCCTCCTTAGCCCATTCCACCGGCCAATGAACAATCCCCGTTTTGGGTGTCTTTACCTTTAGATGATGAACAACGTAGTCAATCAATACCTCAATTTGATTCGAATAGGTTGAACCATAAGAAAAAACATACCGCTTATAGGGCGTATACATAGGCACCAACATTCCAGGAGGAATCACTGGGACCTTCTCTTTTTCAATCTTGGGTAAAAGGGCCATAGTTTGAGGTGTCCCCCCACAATGGAGAATGGCCAAAACCTCGTCTTTCGTCACTAACTTCTCAAAAGCAGCAATGGCCAAAGGAATTTTATACTGGTCATCCTCGTGGATGAGATTAAGTTTCCTACCATGTATCCCACCTTTCTCATTTACATACTTGATGTAATCTGAAACGCCCATCAACAAATGACGCCCATAATCAGCCACCACTCCGGTGGTATCCGTGATAATCCCAACATTAATCGTGTCCGATTTGATCCCCCTTAAATCTTGGGCATTTACCGAAGCCATGACCAAAAAAACAAACCCAATGACCATGCAAAAACCGATTAATCTTCCTTTTTCCATCTTCCCCTCCTTCATAAGATTTTCCCCTCACTCTTCCCTTCTCTCCACTGGGGAGAAGGATGAGATGAGGGACCCCGATAAACATTGGATTAGAGATAAATTCTCAAACGATATTGCACAATAATCGAACCTCTTTTATTGATTTTATTTCACCTCCCTTCAGACATTTTCTCATAGGATCAATAGGTAAAAGGCCAACTTTTAAAAGAGGTTTTCACCCTTTGCCAAATAGCAAATAACCCTCCAGATTCAAAAATTAAAAAAAGAATGATCAGTGCCCCATATGTGATGACCTTCAACTGTTGGGTAAAAACAAGACCGCTTAAATGGAAACTCTGACTTAAGAACCCAAAGAAAACTCTCAACCATTCTGGGACGATTCCGATAAACATGGCTCCTAAAACGGAACCAAGAATGGAACCCATTCCTCCAACAATGATCATGGCCAAGTACTCAACAGAAAGAAAAATAGTAAAATATTCTGGATTCACATGGGTAGTATAATAAGCAAATAAGCTTCCAGAAATGCCTGCATAAAATGAACTGATCCCAAAGGCCATGACTTTATATCGTGTTAAATTAACGCCAATCACATCTGCAGCAATGTCCCGATCACGAATAGCCACGAAGGCTCGACCAATCTTCATACGCATCATATTTTTTGCTGCAAACCCGAGAAGAAATACGATGACGACAATAAGGAAATAAAATTTTTTGTCTGAATCCACTTTCAACCCCAAAAAGGCAATGGAGGGGGCAGCCATTCCCAATGCCCCGTGGGTCAAACTATCCCACTGGAAAAGAATATATTGAACGATGATGCCAAAGGACAGGGTGGCCATAGCCAAATAGAGTCCTCTTAGTCTTAAACAAGGGAGTCCGACCAAAATACCGATCAAGGCGGCAATGATCCCTGAGAGAGGGATGATCATATAAAAAGGTAAAAACCCCATCCTTTCACCTAAAATAGTCGTCGTGTAAGATCCGATGGCAATAAAGGCCGCGTGTCCAATTGAAATTTGACCGGTATATCCAGTTAAGATATTCAGACCGATTGCCCCGATGATATAAATTCCTGCCAAGTTGATCGTATAGAGCGTGTACCTTCCTACTAAGAAAGGAAAGGCGACGATACCGATCAATAGGACCGACCACCAACATTTAATCCATATGGTACGAAACAAACTGAGATCTTCCTGGTAGGTCTCAATATAGGTTTTGCTTCTCAATACCATGAAAAATCCTAAACTCTCTCGATTTCTTCCGTACCGAAGAGACCATAAGGTTTGATAATCAAGATGATGAACAATAAAATATACACCGAAATCTCTTTGATCCCACTTAAATATAAATCCAGGTACCCCCCCACAATGGTCTCAAAAACACCAATGATGAGCCCTCCTATCAATGCACCGACAATGCTATCGAGTCCCCCCAGGATAATAGCGGGAAAGACCTTCACCGCGACGAAGCTGAGATTTAAATTCATCACCATGACATTGCCTAATAAAACACCCGCTATACCTGCTGCGGCTGCAGCAATTGCCCACGACAGTGAAAAAACCCTCCTGACATTAATTCCCATCAAAAAGGCAACGATTTGGCGATCGGCTGCGGCTCGCATGGCTATTCCGGCTTTAGAATATTTAAAAAATAGGAAAAATATCAGGATGACAGCACACGAGATGATAAAAGTCCATAAATAAGCATAGGAAACGACAATGTTGCTGAAAACGATGGGCTTCTGAGGAAAAGGAGACGGAAACATGACATTGCCAAAACCGAATACCATCCCCGTCAGAGGCCTTAAAATAATGCTTAATCCTAAAGTAATCATCACAGCTGCAAAAACGGGTTCACCGATCATGGGGCGCAAGATAAACCGCTCGATCAAGACTCCGATCATAGCACAAAAAATTAAAGTCAATGAGAGGGCTACCAGAAAATGAAGATGAAATTGTTCAATGAGAACCAGACAGAAATAGGCAGCGATCATTAAGATTTCACCGTGGGCGAAATTCAGAATTTTGGTTGCCTTATAAACGACAACAAATCCTATTCCGATCACGGCATAGACACTTCCGACTGACAGACCGCTCACAAACAACTGTAAAAGGTAATTCACCTCACCTGTCATCTTTTACCTGTTGGAGAGATAAAGGCGAAGAAAAACGTTTGGTTCTCCTCATCGATACAATTTTTCAATCAGGTCACCATATTTCTTTTCGATCATCTCTCTTCTCACTTTCATGGTAGCGGTCAACTCATCATCGTCCCGATCCAGCTCTTTTTCGAGCAGGATGAACTTTTTGATGCCCTCAATCCTTGACAACTCCTGGTTTGCTTTCTCCACTTCTCCTTGGATGAGTTTATAAACCTCCGGATCTCTTGAAAGACTCTTAAAGGTGGTAAATGGAATTCCTTGCCTTTGAGCCCAATCGGCGACATTATCTAAATCGATCTGAATTAAAGCAGCCAGATAAGGTCGCCTATCCCCAATAATGATCGCCTCTTTGATAAAAGGACTAAACTTCAATCGATTTTCAATTTCGGAGGGTGCAATATTCTTCCCCGAGGCGGTGATTAAAATTTCCTTCTTCCTATCCGTTATCTTCAAATTGCCTTTGTCATCAAACTCGCCGATATCCCCCGTATAGAGCCATCCATCCCGTTTTGCATTTTTTGTTGCCTCCTCGTCCCGAAAATATCCTGTAAAAACAGCTGGCCCCTTCATCAGAATTTCACCATCGCTGGCAATCTTACATTCCCAGCCAGGGATCGGTTTCCCTGTGGTTCCTATTTCAATATCATTTCCTGAGGGCATGGAGAATACACCCGTACACTCAGTTGAACCATAAGCTTCTTTCACCATCAACCCAATGGAGTGAAAAAATTTCATGATATCTTTGGAAAGGGGTGCTGCCCCTGAAACACACTCCCTCACCTGTAAAAGCCCGAGCCGATTTCGAAGAGGTCGGAAGACAATGAGATAAGCAAAAAAATGAGCCAACCTTAAAAAAAGGCTGATATTCTTTTTCGAGAGTCGCCTCTCAGCGACCCTTCGACCGATCGGAAGAGATTGATGATAAGCCCATCTCTTTATAGGGTGTGCATCCTGCATCTTGATGGTAATGGAGGAATGTATCTTTTCTAAGATGCGAGGTACGGTTAAGAAAATCGTGGGGGAAATTTCCGCCATATCCGCTTGCAGGGTGTCGATGCTCTCCGCAAAATTAATCGTACAGCCACTTTTCATAGGTATAAACAAGGAAAATAACCTTTCGGCGACATGACAAAGTGGTAAAACAGAAACCAAAGAATCGGTTTGGTTGATCGGCAAGACTTTAAAAAAACTGTTTATGACGGAAGTGATATTGCGATGAGATAACATGGCACCTTTTGGAGGCCCAGTCGTTCCAGAAGTATAAACGATGATGGCCACCTCCTCTGATTGGGTTTGTTGAATCATATTCTGAAAAAGCAAGGGTGCATTCTGATGGATGCCTTTCCCAATCTCCTCCACCTCACGGAAGCTTATGATGATAGGATCATTATATTGACGGAGGCCTTTCATATCGATAACAATCATTTTTTCTAAAAAAGGAAGCTGATCTTTAATCAAAAGAACCTTATCGGCTTGTTCTTGATCTTTCACGATGACAAACTTAGACTGGGAATGATCCAGAATATACTTTACCTGAACATAGCTATTGGTAGGGTAGACCCCGACGCTAATTCCTCCTGCAGCCTGGGTGGCTAAATCGGCATAGAGCCATTCCGGACAATTATCGCCAAGGATCGAAACCCGATCTCCTTTCTGAAGGCCATACTGTTTAAGGCCAAGGCAGAAATTCCTGACGTGAGCATAATATTCATTCCATGAGATAGGGCGCCAGAGTCCCTTCTTTTTCTCTCTGAGCGCAACCACTTCTCCCAATTCATTAACTCGTTTCTCAAATAATATCGGTAGGGTTATCTCTCCCATACTCATTCCACTGTCTATCAATCTTCTCCAAGGTAGGCCTTAATCACTTTTGGATCGTTTTGAACCTCTTTTGGATTCCCTTCGGCTATTTTCATCCCAAAATTGATTACGCAGATTCGGTCTGCGATGTCCATCACCACCTCCATATTGTGCTCAATCATTAATATGGTGATGCCCATTTCTTCTTTGATATCCAGAATGAAACGAGCCATATCTTCTGTCTCTTCCGTATTCATACCAGAACAGGGTTCATCCAATAGGAGGATTTTGGGATCCATGGAGAGGGCCCTCCCCAGTTCAACCCTCTTCTGAATGCCATAAGGGAGTGTCCTGACAATTTTTTTCCGATGGCCCTCAATTTCTAAAAATTCGATGATTTCTTCGACTCGATCTCTATTAACGATCTCTTCCTTTAAACATCTTCCTACATAGAAAGAGCCCTCCAAAATACCTGATTGGATGAATTGGTGCCGTCCCAACATCAGGTTATCGATGACCGATATATTTTTAAATAGCTCAATATTTTGGAAGGTTCGGGCCACCCCTTTTTCTGCAATTTGGTAAGGGTTCAGCTTGACAATGTCTTTTCCATCCAAAAAAATATTTCCTGATGAGGGGTGATATACTCCGTTAATGATGTTTAGAATCGTCGTCTTTCCCGCACCATTCGGTCCAATGAGACCAAATAATTGATGATCATCCACGGCAAAGCTAACTCCGTTGAGCGCTCTGATTCCGCCAAAATTGATATAGAGATCCTTTACCTCAAGTTTAGGCATAACGGTTTAAAGGGAAATCCATCTTAAGAGAGCCACCTCTTTCTCCGTTTATAATGTTTAATATTGGCGAAATTCTTTTTTTTCTTGTCGTCAGTAAGTCCCAGATAAAACTCTTTCACATCTCTGTCTTCGATCAGAACCTCACTCTTTGCATCCATTACAATCCTTCCGTTTTCAAGAACATATCCATAAGTCGCAATGCCCAAGGCCACCTTTGCATTTTGTTCCACTAATAAGATTCCTGTATCCTCACCCTTATTAATGTTCTTCAAAATATTGAATATTTCTCGGACAATAATCGGGGCAAGACCTAAAGAAGGCTCATCGAGCATCATCAATTTAGGTTTGGACATTAATGATCTTCCTATCGAGAGCATCTGTTGTTCTCCCCCACTGAGATATCCGGCCAATTGAGATTGACGGTCTTTTAGGATAGAGAAATATTCATACACCTTTTGTAGACTAGACTGTATTCCTTTTGGATCTCTACGGGTGTAAGCCCCCACCTTGATATTTTCCCCCACGGTCAATTCTGGGAAAACGCCCCTTCCTTCAGGAACGACAGAAATCCCCTTTTTCACAATCTCTTCTGGACTCCTCTGATCAATCCTTTCCCCATGGAACTCGATCACCCCCCCTACGATCTCTCCATCTTCCAAGGGTAGAATTCCTGATATCGCTTTAATCGTGGTCGATTTCCCCGCCCCATTCGCTCCGAGCAGCGCAATAATGCTTTTTTCAGGAACCTGGAGTGAAATGCCTCTTAAAGCGAGGATGACATCATTATAGACCACCTCAATATTGTTCACCTTCAGCATACTTCACAGTTCCTATTAGAGACTGTTCCGAAAGAACTCGGAACTGACCGAATTATAAGGGCATACTTGATATTTTTTAATCAATCTAATATAGGCCCAAATAAACCAATTTTTTAAAGCTAAATTCCTTGGGTAAAAACAAGAAAGGCTTAAAAAGATTACACTTTTATTTTTCAATGAGTTATCTAAAAGCCATTTCTTGACTTTTTTTCGGAACAGTCTCTATCAGATATTTTTTAAAAAATTAAAATCTTCCGAGAAGTTCCCGTGCAATGATCATCTTCTCAATTTCTTTTGTCCCTTCGACAATTTCTACTATCTTGGCGTCTCGATAGAGCCTCTCGATCCCGGACTCCCCTAAATATCCATAACCTCCGTGAATCTGAAGCACCTCATCAATGACCTTAACGGCAATTTCTCCGGCATACCATTTAGCAATGGACATGATTTTGGGTTCGATTTTCCCCTGATCCGCCATCCAAGCCGCCTTATAGTAAAGGCATCTGGCCGCTTCAATCAAAGTCACCATTTCTGCCAATTTAAATTGAATTCCTTGGAAGCTCGCAATCGGACTTCCAAATTGTTTCCTTTCTTTTGAATATTTAATGGCTTTCTCCAATCCCCCCTGTGCGATTCCAACACCTTGAGCGGCAACCGTAATGCGAGTCCGATTAAAAACCCCCATGAGTTGCTGAAATCCCTCTCCCTCATTGGATCCTATTAAATTCTCAAGGGGAACCTCTACATTGGCAAATCGAATTTCAGCAGTTTCAGAGGCTCTTGCCCCAAGTTTCCTTAGCAATTTTTTTGCCTCAAAGCCTTTCCGATCTGTTTCGACAATGATCGCACTATGACGTTTGAATCGCGAAGGCCCTACCTCATTCGTCAGGCAAAAAACAACCAGAAAATGAGCGAGGTTCCCATTCGTAATGTATATCTTGTTTCCATTGATGATATATTGATCCCCTTTTTTCTGGGCGAAGGTCCGAATGGAAGAAACATCGCTTCCTGCATCAGGTTCGGTAATGGCCATGCCCATGATCGCTTCCCCCTTTGGGAGAAGGGGGAGATATTTCTTCTTCTGTTCTTCA
>Ga0315268_10008742_pt1 | contig 10547 bp, 10 predicted proteins | sample C1_top_MG_FD_204535 | JGI IMG/M metagenome (GOLD analysis project Ga0315268, IMG submission 204535) | Sediment microbial communities from Yellowstone Lake, YNP, Wyoming, USA - C1_top | ecosystem: Environmental > Aquatic > Freshwater > Lake > Sediment | place: USA: Wyoming | collected 2017-08-01 | reverse complement strand
CTTGCGCACCCCCCGCTCCATTTCTAACATTAGGTCCGTCCCCCCAGATATGATTCGGGCTGTTTCTTTCTTAGCATTCAGTAAATCCAGGACATCACCAACATTTCTGGCGTTAAGATAGTTTTCCCACATATTTCCTCCTGGATTTGAGTAAAACCGCATAGCTCATTACAGATCGAAGGAGACAAAAAGATTCTCCTCCGACATGCACATCATTGTAAAGTAGAAGTAGTGTGCTGTAGAGAGTGCCACACTCTCTCAGGAGTAGCCGGTATGATTTGCACATCTGCGCCAGTTGCGTCCTGGATAGCATTTACGACTGCTGGAGCAACACCATCCATGGGGATCTCGGCTACAGCCTTTGCCCCAAATGGATGAGAAGGTTCTACAGTCTCTATAAACAAAGTGATAAGCTCAGGTATTTCATCGCTGCGGAGGATGTGATAATCTCGAAAATCCGTCTGTAAGGAACGGCCTTTAGGATCATATGACATCTCTTCACAAATCGCATATCCCAAAGCTTGTGTCATTCCACCTTCTATTTGTCCGGAGGCAGTCAAAGGATTGATTATGACACCCGAATCCACAGCCATCACTAATTTATCAACTACCACTTGACCTGTCTCAATATCAACAGTCACCTCAGCGAATTGTGCTGCGAACGGAGGAGGTGATACTGGAGAATAGAACGAGGAAACAGCCATGATTTGCTCTTGGTCAGAATGGTGCAAAGCATCTAAAGCAATTTTAGCCAGCGTGATTGACCTTCCATCTGTGGCAAAAGCACAACGATCTTCCAAGCGAATTTCCTCTGGTAGGTAATTTTTGGCCTCATTTTCGGCCGATAATAAACGAGCTGCCCTGATGCGGATGCGCTCAGCTACTTTCTCAGCAGCCTGAACCACTGCGGCTCCCGAGATAAAGGTCGTACTGGATGCATGTGCTCCCTTATCGAAGGGTGTAAAATCTGTATCCGATGAAAAGACGATAATATCTTGCAGAGGAACTCCTAGAACTTCAGCCGCCATCTGTCCTAGTATGGTATCAGAACCAGTACCAAGATCGGTCGCCCCTACCAAGAGATTGAATGACCCATCATCATTCATCTTTATACTGGCGCCCCCCATATCCAGATAGGGAATTGCGGTACCCTGCATTACCAATGCTACACCAATTCCTCTTCGTAGATAGGATTTTCCCTGAACCAGGTGCCATTGAGCATTATTAAATTTATTATCCCAGTTAATTGCTGCCTTTCCTTGACTGACACATTCATCCAGTCCGACCGTATGGATAATTTCAGGTTTGGGTTCTCGCCCCTCACTCCAGGCCGTGCTGAATGGATGCAATTCCCCCGCTCTTAAAGCATTCTTCAATCTGAACGTCAGTGGATCCAGACCAAGAGCTCTGGATATCTTTTCCATATGCCTTTCTACCGGGAAAAATCCCTGCGGAACACCATAACCCCGGTAAGCTCCTGCCGGTGGATGGTTCGTATAAACCACATCTGCATAGAAACGAATATTCGGAGACAACCGATAAGGGCCATCTCCAACATATAAGGCCATCGCCTTATGACCAGTATTTCCTGTCACTGTTAACGCATGGCAACCATATGCCCCTGTATCAGAAAGACAATACATTTCATTCGCCGTGATCGTCCCATCGTTCTTAACCCCCGTTTTCATATGGATTTTCATTGGATGGCGTGAGCGAGCCGCTACGAATTCTTCCTCTCGGGTATATTCAAAATGAACTGGGCGTCCAGTAGCAATTGTCAAATGGGCAGCTACGTCCTCAATCAAGACTTCTTGTTTTCCTCCAAAACCTCCCCCGATTCTTGGTTTGATCACCCTGATCCTTTTAACTGGTAATCCTAAAATGGGGGCAAGTATCCGGCGTGCATGAAATGGCACTTGCGTGCTTGACCGTATGACTAATCGATCGTCCTCATCCCAATAAGTGACCACCACATGTGGCTCGATATGGGCTTGTTGCACCTTCGGTACTTCATAGTCCCCTTCGAAAATTCTATCCGCCTCTGAAAATCCTCTGTTAACATCACCAATATCAATCCGGATTCTAGCAGCCAAGTTGCACTTTGGATCCGAAAGACCAAAGGGTACATACTCCTTTTCATCATGTATGATACTTTGGTTTGTAGACATTGCATCTGTTGGATCTAATACTGGCGGGAGCTCTTCATACTCAACACCGATCAATTGCATCGCGCGTTCTGCTATTTCTTCACTTTCAGCAGCAATAAAAGCTACCCGATCTCCAATAAATCTCACTTTATTATCTAGAGAAAATGTATCTAGCGGTCCGGGAATTGGATCGGACTGTCCAGCAGTTGAATAAATAACTCGCGGGATATCTTTCCATGTTAATACCGCCACAACTCCTGGTAAAGCCAATGCTTTTGAGGTATCGATCTTTTTGATCCTGGCATGTGCTACTGTGCTATGCAAAACTTTAGCTACCAACATTCCCCGCATTTCGATATCTGCTGTAAAAACGGGTTTTCCTAGCACCAGCTTAGTTGCATCCACCTTTGGTTCTGGCTGCCCAATAAGATGATAATTCTTTTCGGGTTGTAAGGTCCAGATTCTAGGCACAATTTTGGTCCGTGTCTCTGTACTTGAAGTAGTCAACTCTTCTTCGCGAGTACCAGGAGGTTCTCTAGAAACCTTCAGGGCGATTTGGGATGGTTCTATGAATGTCCTTTCAATCGGAGGGACTTGATCTCCACGAAGAATTGCTGCAGCTCTCATTATGGCCTGAACAGGTTTGAGATAACCAGTACATCGACATAAGACACCAGATAATGCATCACGTATTTGCTTCTCAGTGGGTGAAGGTACTCGATCCAATAATGCCTTGGCAGTTAATATCATCGCCGGTGTACAATAACCACATTGAATTGCGCCTGTGTCAATAAAAGCCTTCTGAAGAGGATGCAATCCTTCCGTTTTGTTCCATCCAAGCTCTGGATTTTGTCCCAGACTCTTTACAGTTACAATTCGATGACCATCTGCCTGGGCTGCCAGCATAACACAAGAATTCATGGGTTTACCATCAAGTAACACTGTACAAGCACCGCATTCCCCGTTTTTGCACCCTCCTGATTTGACCTCGAGGTAGCCCTCTCTCCGTAAAAGCGTCAGCAACGTTTCATGGGGCTGTACTTCCCATGAGCAGAGATGATTGTTTATATAAAAAGCCACATTCATAATTCTCTCTCCAATCTCTCCAGCAACCGACGGGATAAGCCTGAGTAGCATGATTCCAGGTAGATTGTATCTGCTTTATCCTTGGGGATATTATGGCTATGCGCAACATTTACGGCCTTCTCAATTCCCGAAACTCCTATTCCATCCATTGCCAATACCGGCGATTTCATCGGCCCAACAACGACCACTCGTGTCCTCCCCGATGGCCACCTGGCAACCACCAATCCTAAGATACTGGTATCCGCTGCGGTGCGGCGCACAAATTCGGAAATTAAGATCGTATTAGCCGAAATTGAGATTTTTGTGATAAGCAGACGCCGTTTATTCAATGATTCTCGAAATAGTAACCATTCACCTATTCCGATTTCTTCTTCACCGGGTTGCCAAGTCAACCGTCCGTCTAAAGCCAAGAACGCGGCGAGTAAACCACTGCGTCCATCAGCAGAAATAAGTGATCCTGCGATTGTCCTCATATGTCGAAGGTTATACCCGGCTTCTAGACGAGCAATCTGTTTTACATTTTCAGGAATGTCAGACTGATCAATCAACTCCTGCAGCGTTACCGTTGCGCCCAATACCAACTGACTTTCTATCTTCTCGATAGTATTAAGCCGTAATCCCTGTAAATCTACCACAGCAAAATCCTGACCAGTTTGCCGGCTCAATTCAGTCCCACCACCTAAAGGGTAAGTCGTAGGGTTTGCACGGGAAAGTAATTGTAAAGCGACCTCCAAGGTATGAGGTCGATGATATTCTATAATCATATTGCCCCTTCCTCATCTGGATAAACCTTCCAATCGCGAGGATCGGATACAAGATTGGATAAAACATCAAGAGGAATTTCGGATAGAACTACCTCTGCCTCAGCCAGAATATTACCGTTTTTATCATATATTTCTCCTACTGCAATACTGACTCTCCCCTTTTCCTCACGCGCATGACCTTTTAAGAGAAGCGGTTGTCCTATTGGAACTGGTTTCCGGTATCGAATAGAAAGACGTGCTGTGAACATAAATCGCGGGAATTCTTCCCTAGTAAAAGCTCTCCCAGCCACTTCATCCAGCATGGCTGCCACAACACCACCGTGCGCTATGCCAGGGTAACCTTGATAATGTTCCGGGATTACATACTTGGCTTCCACCTCCCCTGGTCCAACACCATAAAAAATCATATGAAGACCATGAGGATTTTCTACCCCACACACAAAACAATTTCTTCCGTTTGCTTGTTTTTTCATAAGTGTGTAAATGTGTCGATTAATAAATGCACATCTCCGCTTACCGGGTACAATATCGGACAAGTACAGCCATTTCTGCAATATTCTGCCACTTTCGATCGAGCCTCATCCGGTGTTCCAGATGCAGTTATCTGCTCAACCAGATCATCCGGAACCAGGTGTTTCGCTTTTTGGATCTGTTCATAGGTTGCAGGCCAACCCAGAATGGATTGGATTTCCTGAACAATTTCGTCAGAAACACCAGAGGCCTTAGCAATATGAGGTTGTTGAGCCAGGTACTGTGTTAACAATTCCTTTGTGGTGTCAATCGCGCGATTATGATCTTGATCAACCGAGCAAACGATCAACTGTGGTCGATCCAGATCGTCCACTCTTCGACCTGATCTCTTAGCTCCTAAGTCCAAGCATTCCATAGCTTTAACATTGTACTCTGGCGGCACACAATAATTCAATACTACGCCATCTGCAATTTCCCCGGTCAATTCCATCATCCTTTCACCAGTAGCTCCAATATAAATCGGAACATTACGCGGTTCACGCCGGCCATGCACAACATCTAGCTCAATTCCTTCTACATTTATGAATTCACTATGATAGGAGACACGTTCCATATTGAGTAGCCGTCTCAAAACAATCACAGTATCTTTCATCGCCACTAAAGGTTTTTTTCGGTCAATTCCAACATTGCGCGCTAAAGGATCCCACCATGCACCCATACCACAAATAATCCTCCCTGGCGCCAGGTCATCCAATGTCAGGAATGTCGCGGCCAGCAATCCGATGTTTCGAGTCCAGTTATTGATAACTCCTGAACCCACTTTAATGCGCTCTGTGACCGCCGCATAAGCTGCCATGGGCACAATCGCATCTCTAACCAGGCGACTCTCTGCTTGCCAGATTGCTTCCAATCCGCACTTTTCAGCATAACGTACATATTCCAGACCATCTCGCAATTCGTGCGCATCCTGCAAATACAGAGCAATTCGCTGATTCATATTCCCTCCGGCAAGAAGCCCAACTTCTCAAAATCACTTTTGAGTCTGAAAGACTCTGAAATCTTCATAAAAAGACTCCTCATATTTAAGAAGGTCAAAATCTTCGGGCAGGTCAAGATCCAGTTCAAATGCTGGCAAGAAACAAGGGTCAATACGTGCACCAACTTGTTTGGCGTACTCCAAATGCAAATGGTAAGAGTCTTGACCAAATGCAAAATTGATTAGATCGGCAGGATTGATAAGCAACGCATTGGTTCCCTTGCGCCAACGATCGGGTGCTATGATTACTTCTGGGGGATTCCCCCGTTTGTTGATAAGCTGATTTACTTCTTCGACTGTCAGCAAGGGAAGATCGGATGGAATAACAAGAATGCTGTTAGCTCCATTCTCCATCGCAGATTTTGTAGCTTGACTTAGAGCCAAATTCAAGCTTTTACCAGATTCATGTATCTGGAACGCTTGTTGACAATCTGCTATCTCCAAAGCGGTAGGATCTCGGCTGACGACAGATATCATGTCGATGCTTTCTACTCTGGCTAAAGTCTGTAAAGTCCTTTTTAGCAAGAATTGGTTTAACACTACTCGTTCCTGGCCAGATAAAATTTCTGACAGGCGCGACTTGCCTTCAAAGAATGGCTTGACTGGCACGATTGCCCACAAGCTCATCCGGAATCCTCCTTAAAGATCTCGACAGAAGGTTAATATTTCATTGGCCAATCTTTGGCGGTCACCCTGATCTTTCATCAGAATATCAGTTTCAAACGGAATTATACCCCAGCTATAAATTTGGTCTTTTTCATAAGAGTCTTGATGATCAAGAACAAATCCTGTTATAAAGCTTCGATAATGATCAGCTACTGCAATCGCCGATGGTTTGATGCCCATTTCAGTAAACATTTTCGATGCAGGCCCTTTAACTGCATCCCCTCCGATTAAGGGAGATACTGCAATAACTTTCTTACCATGAAGAGACTCGCAAATCCCATTGACATTAAGGATAGGATCTATACTGACCCAGGGATTAGAAGGGCAAAAAATTACATAATCCGCTTCATAAATTAAATCAAGCACCTTAGGAGCAGCTTGCGCTGCTTGAATTCCCTCGAACGAAAAGCTCTTTACAACAGGCTGGCACCTATGTAGTACAAAATATTCTTGAAAAGGCAATGGACCTAATTGATCTGTAAACACAATTGTTCTGACAATGGAATCACTCATGGGAATTACATTGACTCTAATCCCCCAACTATGGCAAAAATGGGAAGTAATACAACTGAGTGTTTCGCCTAGCTTTAACCTTCTTGTCCGTTCGAGGTGGGTAGCAAGATCGCTATCTCCTAATCTAAACCAGTCCGGACCACCTAACTTTTTAATATTCTCAAGAACTCGCCAGGTTTCAGCGGATCTTCCCCATCCTGTCTCAGGATTAGATATTCCAGCGAATGTATAGCATACTGTGTCCAGATCTGGGCAAATCCTTAACCCGAAAAAATCAAAATCATCACCCGTATTAACAATTGCGGTGAGATCTTCAGGAGCCAAGCAGTTTGCTAGACCATCTAGGAGCTTTGCTCCACCTACACCACCAGCAAGCGCAACAATTTTCATTACAGCCCTTTTATTCAAAGCTAAATTGAAAACGAATGCCTGCCATGTCATCAACTGTATAGAGAAGAACCAGATTGTTAACATCAAATTCGAACTGCATTGGAAGGGATGTCAGATTCTTAACAGCGCAAAGTAGACTATCGACTGTCAGACCTTGGTAAACCAAAGTTATGTGAGGCATCCATTGATCTGGTGAATAGTATTTACTCTTCTCCCGACTATATGAAGATAACTCCTCCCAAATCTGTTGATGCAGTTGTAATAGCTTGCGATCCTTTACTAGTGGAAGATATAATACTGGAGCATCTCCTGTAAAAATACCTAAGCCAGAGGAACGCACCTTAAAAGGTGTCTGATGTTTTGCTAAATTTTTCAGTCTAATCTCAACCTCATCAAGATCATATTCCAATGCACCCTGCCAGGAGAAATGCGGTTGAGGTGCAATTTGGATACCCATGGACCGGCAACTTTTCTCAAGTTCTACCCATAGATTGACTGAAGGGCTATTCAAGTATGGGTCGATCAGCGTTGCTATTGCCTCCATTCAGCTCTCCTATCGGAACAAATCTTGTTCTTCTGACCTTATCAATTCTGCCAAATGTGATTCCCTCAACGCATATGGAAAACCACGTACATGAATAACCGGTGTTGCTTCGGCTGCCTGTCCCATCACCAAAGAGGCAGCAGCAGCCAATTCATCGGCGGCGCCCACCTGGGTAATCTTCAAATGATAACCAAAGAGATCAGGAGAGCCACGGAGGTCCACCAAGCCTGGCACACCCCAAAGCCCTATCGTGACACCAACTGTTCCCATTCGCCAAGCCCGACCGTGAGAATCGATGATTAAGATACCAAGCCGATGTCCAATCAGGTTTTCCAATTCTAAGCCGATCCTTCGCGCGGACGAATCTGGATCCTCCGGTAACAGAAGAAACCAATCTTCCGGGTTACCCCATAATCCTTGAACATTGGAATGATCGATCCCTGCATTGGCACAAACAAAACCACAGCGATGCTCCACAATGATTGTTCCGGGCCGCGTTCGTAGAATTGCCTTGCTCTCTCGAAGGACCAACTCAATAAATCGGGGATCTTTTTGTGTTTGGACGGCCACGATTGATGCTTTTTCAGAGGGGATGACCGTCGTTAGATTCACCAATCTATTTTCTGCCTTTGAAACTATTTTTTGGGCAATTACTAGAATATCATCGCTCATAAATTCTATGCCCGTTTGTAAAAGCGAAGCATAAATGATCTGAGCCAGGTTATCGCCAGGCCGAATAAGAGGGATTCCAATAATGGGCGTGAGGATTAATGACATAAGTCTTTTCTATCTTTGACACCCGTAATCCGAATTCCAGCTGAAGACACGCCAAATTGCTTGTTTATTCCTATAAGAATGGAGGTCATTCCCTCAACAACCACTGCATTCTCTATAGGACCTGCATCCCATCCCACCAATCCTGCATCTTGAACTAATTGAATGACAATCCCACGGCTAGGTTTATCTCCCCCACATACTAGAACGTCACATTCGATCTCTTCTTCATGTAATAAATGCTCATAAGAAATATTTTGGAATGCAGCCACCACTTGAACCTCCTCTCCCAGGATTTTCTTTGCTTCCTGAGCTGCGCTTCCTTCTGGGGGCATTTGAACACGTGTTACCCGGGGAGGTACCAGTGGAACTGTAACATCGATCAAAATCTTGCCATGTAATGGCCCTTTCAATTCTTCAAGCATTTCCTTGTGGAAAGTATAAGGCACTGTCAGTACAATGACTTCCCCTTGCTCTGCCGCTTGTGGATTCAGCATCCCTACGATATCCGTAGGCCGATCCAACAAGGCTTTGATGCTATTAGCTGCAATTAGCGCCTTCTCAATATACCTAGACCCGATAATAATCCTATGACCAGCTTTTGCCCAGCGATACGCCAGTCCTTTCCCTTCCTTCCCTGTTCCGCCCAATATGGCAATCCTCCTACGCATTGGGTATTGCTCGGTCATAAACCTCCTTTATCAGAATTGCTTAACATAACGATTCCAGATCTCCGGTGCAAGTTTTCGGGCATAGTGAGATATTTCTTCTTCATCCAAAGTCTTAATTTCTCTTTTGTGCATTAAGACTTTTCCAGAACAAATTGTCGTTGTAACCATGCTTTCATGAAAACCAAAAATGATATGCCAGGGTAAATTCTCTGTTGTTAATGGAGTGTATGGGTGGTAATCCACAAAGATCAAGTCTGCCAATGCTCCCGGCTTCAACATTCCTAGTGGTTGTTCATCAAACACTTTGCTGGCCAGTTTGGAGTTATTGTATATAGCCATCTCAATGATTCGATCTGCCGGCATTCTTCTCGGATCTTTATGCCAAAGTTTATGAACGAGGTATGCCGTTTTCCACTCTTCCCACATTGCATTAGAAAATCCATCATTTCCCAAGCATACTGGAATTCCACAGCGCATCATCGATTCAACATCCGCAACTCCCACGGCGTTATTCATATTGGATCGTGGTTGATGAGTTACCCAGGTACCTGTCTCAGCCAGTAATTGCATCTCTCGCGCGTCGATATGGACCGCATGAGCAACGATTGTCTTTGGTCCAAGTATTCGATGATGACAAAGGCGATCCACCACCCTCTCTTTGCTCTTTTCCAGACTATCATATTGGTCTGCTATATGCTCCGCCACATGAATGTGAAAACCTGTATTTTCGGGAGCTTTTTCGCGGCATAAGTTGAGGGTCTGGTTAGAAAGTGTCAGACTTGCGTGCAAGCCAAAAGAAGCTCGTATTCGACCCCCAGCAGGATTTTCCCGGTTTATCCGTTGTAAGAACCTAAGATTTTCCTCTATACCTGATAAAGCCTCTTTTTTACCTCCACGGTCTGATACCTCATAACAAAGCGAAGCTCGTAAACCTGATTGGTCAATTGCATCTGCAATTTCATCAAGAGAACCAGCGATTGCATTAGGAGAAGCATGATGGTCGATTAATGTGGTTGTACCATGTTTGATGGCATCCACAAGACAAACTAAAGCTGAATACCGCACATCTTCTAAGGTCAATGCTCGATCTAAAGGCCACCACAATTTCCTTAAGATATCCGGAAAATCAGCAGGTGGTTCACCATATATGTTCATTCCCCTTGAAAACGCACCATAAAAATGGGTGTGAGCGCAAATATTCCCAGGTAAAACATATTTCCCTTCTGCATCTAGAGATTCAACGCTAGGATTTTGCTCAATTAAATCCTTTTGTAAACCGATCTGACCAATAGTATCCTCATGGATCAGGATCGCCTGGCCTTCAAGAATTTGGTTAGGCTCTTCCCATGTTATCAACTTTCCATTGGTGATCAGCATTATTTCATCTCCGCATCTTTCTTGCTCAATTCTCCTAGGATGAACTCCTGATCAACTGGTAAATGAGTCACTCTTATTCCGACAGCATTATATATGGCATTCGTGATA
>Ga0315268_10008741_pt1 | contig 10547 bp, 13 predicted proteins | sample C1_top_MG_FD_204535 | JGI IMG/M metagenome (GOLD analysis project Ga0315268, IMG submission 204535) | Sediment microbial communities from Yellowstone Lake, YNP, Wyoming, USA - C1_top | ecosystem: Environmental > Aquatic > Freshwater > Lake > Sediment | place: USA: Wyoming | collected 2017-08-01 | reverse complement strand
AATGACGTTGATGATGAGCGGCAGGTCGAGCGAGAGGCGCAGGATTGAGGCTGTGTGAACCACCGAATGCGCGCCGAATCCCGCCAATCCGCGTGAGACCGTTGCGCCTGCCATGCCTTGCGCTTTGAACGTTTCAACCAACGCAACATAGAGGGGTTTCCCGCGCCATTGGTCGCTTTCGCCGATGTAAATGCTCAGCCGTTTGGCTTTCTTGCCTGTTAAATGTTGCGGTGACATATTGCTTCCTCCGATTAAATAGACCTTGCCAAAAAGATTCCTAAAAACACTGCCAGTCCGCCTAAAACTGCGCTCCCAAATAGATTGAGCAGCCCAGGCAGCCATTGATTATCAAGAATTAGATTCATGCTCTCGAAAGTATATGATGAAAATGTTGTATATGAGCCCAGGAAACCGATGGCAACCAAAACGCGCCAGCGCGGGTCAAGCAGCAGGCGATCTGTTGCAAGTGTGATGAAAAAGCCGAGAACAAAACTGCCCGTTAAGTTGATAATCAAGTTGCCGTAGGGAAACGACGCGCCAAAACGTTCTGCCGCCCAGCCGCCAACCCAATACCTTAAGTTCGCGCCCATGATTGCGCCTGTTGAGATTAATAAAAACGTCTCCATGTTTTTCGACAAAAAAACCTCGCTCACCGAAATATTTTTTCGTACAAGTCCGCGCCGAAGCTGGTTTGCAGCGGTTCGCCTTCCACCAGTTTGAAACTGCGCTGACGTTCGGCGCGGAGAAATATCGCGGCGCCTTCGTTCTTTTCGTAAAATCCGCGCGCCAGTTGATATAAATGCGTGACGTAAAAAACTTTGATGCGCTTTTCCAGCAAAGCGCGGACGATTTGGCTGGCAATCCCCGAACCTTCGCGCTCATTGGTCGCGGCAAAAGACTCGTTGAATAGAATTAAACTATCGGGCGTAATTGTATCCACAATCTCGCTCATGCGGCTGAGTTCTTCATCGAACTTGCCGCTTTGCATGGTGGAATCTTCTTCCCGTTTGTAATGCGTGAACACGCCGCGCGCAATGTTTGCGGAAAATGACTTCGCGGGCGCGAACATGCCGCATTGAGTCATCAGCTGCGCCACCCCAATGCTCCGCAAAAAGGTGGACTTCCCGCCTTGATTCGCGCCTGTGATAACAACCAAATCCTTTTCATCAGCGTTTATCACATTGCCGATGACTTTTCGCTTCATCGTCAGCGCAAGGGAGATATCATATAGCCCGACAAAAGAATGTTTTCTTTCGTTGGCGGGGAAAACATCTGGAATACAAACCGGCTCGCCGTATTTCTCAAGTTCTTCCTGCAAATTCAAACAGCCGATATAAAACGCTAATTCCTGACGCAGCGTGTTGAGAAAATTATCAATATGGTCAGCCGATTGACCCAGCGCGTTGGCGACCAGACGAATCCCCTTGTCGCGCAGTTCGCCCAATGCCCGCGCGCCGTGGTCGTCTCGCGGGTGGAGCGTAAACGAATACACGGGAGAGGTTTTCGTAAACGCGCGCTGAAACCAATTAAGGTCTTCGTGATTCGGCTTGCGGAGCAGGTAATTCGTCCCTTCGTTGCCCATCCCCAATTCTACGCTGATTAAAGTTCCGCGTTTAAAGCGCAGCCGTTTGAGATGAGTCTCCACTTCGAGAAAGTATTCATCGGTCAGTTCGCGCTGAATCATCGCAAAGAAGCGTTTGAAGCCTTCCGACTCGAATTGCGCGATGTTTTCATCCGCAATTCGTTTTAATTTTTTCAACAACTCCACGAACATATCCAACATTTCGATTGCACCGCTTAAGATTCCGCTGGGGTAGCGGGTGAAAATTCCCAGCCAATGCCTGTGCTTGCTGGTGATGGATTCAATGGGGATGTTGTAAATCTCGCGGATGACCGACGGGAAATTCAGGCAGTCTTTGAGAACATCCTGTCGGTAACGGATTTCGTCCACGTCTTGCAGGCTGGATAAAAGAACCTGCCGCGCCGTATCGAAAAGATATTTATCATCCCGCGCCATGACGTTGAGCAGCGTGTCGAGTTCGAGGTCTTGAATCAATTCATATTGATTTGAAGGCAGCGGCTGCTTCATATCGAAATCTTTGGCGCGGTACATCAGGAATACATTCATGATTGAATCCGCTCCTTGATTTGCGCGTAAGTCAGGCGGCGTTTCTCCGCAATCGAAAGCGCGTACGCGAGTCCATCAGCGGGCTTGCGGATGATTTTGAACGTCCGCATGGCGGGGTTATCGGGCTGCACCGTGCTGACCATGCTGACCGTTTTTTCGCTGAACGACGCGAGTTCGTCAATGAACGTCACCCACACGCAGGGCAAATCCAAATCCAGCGCGCGCTGCATAATTTCCTCGCTCAAAAATATCGCGTCTTGTATTGTGGTGGAAGAAAATACTTCATTGAAGATGAGCATACTTCGCGTTGTGGCGCGCCCAAAAATATCGTAAATCCGCGCGAGGTCGTCTTCCAATTTTCCGCGCAGGTTGTGAATATCCTCCGATTTTTCGAAGTGGGTGAAAATTTCATCGAAGAGAAAGAGCCGCGCTTCTTTTCCCGGAACGGGACAGCCCAAACTGGCGAGATAGTGCGCCTGTCCAAACGTGCGCGCAAAGGTGGTCTTGCCGCCCTGATTGGGACCCGTGACCACGATAATGCGCTCCGAATCGCGCAGTTCAAAATCGTTGGTAACGATGGGAATTTTTTCATAACGAAGATTGAACGCCAGCGCAATGTCAAAAGTCTCGCGGGCATAGACATTTTTACTATCGCTCACTTGCGGATAACAAAACGCCAGCCCGTCATGTTTGATTGCGGCGACATGCTCCAAATATGCCGCATAGAATTGAATCTCGCGGTCAAAGGCGCGGATGGTTTCATCCAAGAAGTTTTCATGCCCATTGCAGAATTTGTCCAGCGCGGCGAACGGTTCGGGATACAGCAGCGCGACAAATTCGAGAATCTTCGCCTCGATGTGATTCATCCCCGTGCCTTGATTCACATTCACCAGATAATCATGCACCGCGCCTTGTTTGAACTTCTCGAAAGTTTTTTCCACTTCCGCGCTGTACTCGGCTTCATCTTCATATCGCTTCACTTTGAATCCGCCGTCCACAAGAATGACGCAATAGCGAACCGCTGATAAATCCGCCTTGACCTTTTGCGCTTCGGCTTGCAGCGCGGTAAATTTACGGGATTGGGTGTAATGCGTTGCGTACTCGCGTAGCGACAAAAATCCGCGCGATTTCAAATCAACAGATTCTAAATTGCGTGAAAGTTCCGCAACCGCCTCGCAATAAATTAACGCCGCCTCCAAAAACCAGCCTTTCTTGTGATAGATGAAGGTCAATTTTTCCGGCATGGCAAGATAACGGCGGACGAGAATCATCTTCTCGGAAAACGCGTTGATATGCGCTGCGAGCGTTTTGTTTTCCATATCGCGCATGACTTCGTGACGATAGTCAATCGTCTCCGCGTCGCGCAGGGGCGTGTAAAAAAACGGGCTCAGGTTATAGTCTTTTCTTCGTCCCGCAATTTCGTTGATTACCTGATCGAGATTGAGGTCGGTGAAAAAGACGGGCTGTTCCGCCGTTTCTTTTTGAATATTTTTTTCGGAAAGAATACTGTGAAATGTCATAAGGGTAAAACCGCCATGCAGCGTCTTGCTGCTTCAAAACAAATACGGAAGGAGTCTTGAGTGGGATAAGGAAATGGAATTTCCGTCTGCCGTAATTTGTCATTTTCAAAATGATTGATGACCAGAGACGACGCAAGAATCGAGCCAGTGTATTCCAGCGTGGCAATCTGCGCGAGCGCTATATTAATGGAATGATTCGGCAGCATGAAGACGCGCTGTTCAGTCACCACCAGTGAGCGATGATTTTGTTTGTGTTCAAACCATTTCGGAAGGAGAGCCCAAGCACGAGCACGTTCGCCGTCTTCGAGCGATTCTTTCAGCATGGCGGAGAATTCTTTATTGACAGGAATCCACTCGTCTGGATGATGTGCCGCGGAGTCTTCCAACGCGGGGAGTTTTTTCGGGGGCGCGGGAAGAGTCGCGCGGCGCAGGGCGTAATCTTCCGCGCTAATTTTGAATCTGCTCAAAAACGCGGTAAGCTCTTCGAGCGAATCGCGGATGTGTTCTGGCGCTTCCCATTCCATGATATGCTCGCCGCCTGCTGCCTGCCATTTGGTCTGTAAAAGAAGATTTTCGCCAAAAGGCGCGAGTGTCACGTCGCTCAGTCTTTCCAGCGTCCCGACTATGGTGTGAAAGCCATATCGAATGTTTGCGGAATCGGGCGGGACGAGTTCGGCAAGTTGAATCAGCCGCTGGTTTGTGAGTATCAATACGCCTTCCTGCAAAGGTTCGCGGCGCAGCCATGAACCTTTGCGATAGCTGGTCATGGCGGGGCGGCGCGAGGCGTAAAGAATGCGCTCGTCGGGCGCGAGATATTCGCTTACATAATGTTGAAAGCGATGGGGCAGCTCGTAAAACGTATATTCTGCGGCGGTGTAATGGTCGGTCTCCGCGAAACTGGCTGACGGACGATGAACGTAGATCGGCTGCCATGCGGGGTCGAGGCGCGGAAGTTTGCCAGCGGCTTGCTGTTGCCGATAACGAAGCGCGGCGGCGTGCAAATATTTTTCGGCTTCCTCCACATCAAGGAAGCGCCACTCACCAGGACGGGTATATTGCAACACCCGCTGCAACTCGCCGCGCAGTTCATCTTTGATTTCATCCAGACTTTGCGGCGCATGCTCATCAACCGTAGGCGCTACCAATAGTAGCGGTTCTTCACTGCCGCGTTGAACAGCTCCCAGCAAGTTCGTTTCCATTTCCGTGTTGATGGGATGGGAAATTGCGCTAAAGACAAAGACGGCAAATGGTTCGTGAAAAGATGTCAGCGCAGTTGGCAGAATTGCCAAATCGAACGGTAAGTTTTGATCAGGAAGGATGATTTTTTCCAGACGCAGGGTATCCGTGTCAACCGCGTAGTATTGCCCGGTTGCGCGTCCCGGCTGGATGATTTTAATTTCAATGAGATGTTCTTTTGAAGGGGTCATAAAAAATAGCCTCTACCGAGTTGGAAAAATCGGTAGAAGCTATCAGTCGGTGAAGACGGTTTTGGCGAGCTTCATCGCCATTGTGTTTTAATTTTACCACTTCCCCTTACTTTCGCCGGAGCGGTACCGATCAATTATTCATTAGGCTCTTCAGGCAGAACTTCCTCTTCGATAACGGGTTCCGACTTAACATACTCTTCTTCGGGTTATTCATTCTCTTTCAAACCATGTGCGCCAATTTCTGTTTTTTGTGCTTTGGTCAAACGCGGTGGACGACCGGGAGCGTGGCGATATTCCAAACTATCAAATTGCTCAATCAGAAAATCATTCAACAAGTTATAGACCGTTTGCTGCGACGCATTCCAAACCGACAGGATGGTTTCCAGGGCGACACTACAACCAATCATCATCAAGCGAACCGCGCGTTTATCGCCGCGTTTATAAGCCTTGTCCAATTCTTGCTGAAAGCGCTTGACACGCGCTTTCGAAAACCTTATTCTAAACATGGGATATCTCCTTTTGCCTTGGATTGTCAGTCTTTTGCACAAGGATAACCTTGATTTCTTTCTCCGCGCCATCCCGATCATTCACTTTTTCATTTACGGATTTTCAATCAATATCTCAATCTCGCGTTCAAGGTGATTAAGATTTAAAGGCGCTTCGTCGCCCATGCTTTCATCCTGCCGCCAAATAATTTTTTCAGCGGTGTCCAGCAAAATGAGGGACGGGGCGCGGATGATTTTATATTGTTGAACCAAATCGGGACGCCGTTCCATGTCAATGCGGATGACGCGCAACGGCGCGTTCCACGAATCCATTTGCGCGTTGGCATTGTTATAGACCAGCATTTCACACTCGCAGCCGCGTGATTTGTTGAAGAAGAGCAGCGCGGGTTGATGATTCAATTCAAGCAGCGGACGCGGGGTAAACCAACCCAGTTGCGCGACTTTCAGACCAAAGGTCAGAATCAGCGCGGCGAAGAAAATCAGCCACAAGGCTTTGCGCGTCATGCAATCCACACAAAATATAGCCCGACGGCAATCACAACCGCGCCCGCAATTTTTTCCAGTATTTCATTCCAGCGTCCAAAAGCCTGCAAACCTTTAAGAATGCCTGTGAATGTCCCTGCTAAAATAATCGGCACGCCGCGTCCGAGAGCGTAGGCGAATAACAAACCCGCGCCGTAGACCAATGCGCCTTTTGCCATGACGTAGGTCAGAATGGCGGCGAGGACGGGCGTGGCGCATTGCGAAGCAACCAGCCCTGAGACAAGTCCAAGCGCCAGCGCGCCGGGAATCCCTTTGAGGGTGATTTTCTCGCGCAATCCGCCCAGCCAGAGCGGGGCTTCGATGTGAATCAGTCCGAGCATGTTCAGCCCAATGACAAAGCACACGAAAGCAACAAGGTAATACCACCAGGTTGTGGATGCGCCGATGAATCCACCGATGAGCGCGGCAGCGACGCCTAATAGCATAAAGGTTAGCGCCAGCCCGATGGCAAAGGTCAGTGAGAGAACGAAAGCACGGGCACGTGGCAGGTCACGCGAGCCGCCCACGTAGCCAATCACCAGCGGAATCATTGCCACGTTGCACGGTCCAATGCTGGTGAGGATGCCGCCTAAAAAGACAATGACGAATGCCAACAGGGATGCGTTTTCGATGAGGGTGAAATCAAGATTCATGTTTTATTCTGCCGTGAGTTGAGTCAATGTATCTCTGAATTGCTCCACTGGCATGGCGCCGATAAAAATCTGACGAGCGCCCTGCGCGTCATAAAAGACCAGAGTTGGGATGGATTGTAAATTTTCGCGGCGGAGGATATTACTGTTACTCTCATCATATATATTTACATCAATCAGCACAATGGAGTCTTGAAAATCGGGATAAACCTCAGCGACAGTGCCCATCATCTCTTTGCAGGGAATACATTCGAGCGAGTGCAGAAAAACAAAGGTGGGGTGTTTTTCGCGCAACGCGGCGTCAAGTTGAGATTCAAGAGAAGTTGAAGAAGCGGCGGGCGCGTCATTCTTGAACGCAAAGATAGCGACCAGCAACAATGCAATGCCAGCCAAAATCAAAATTGTGGGCGGCTGCTTATTTACGCGATGTTTATGTTTTGGCATTATTCCTCTCCTTCGTCGGTGATGTAAAAACGCCGCAGCGCGGGTGGAAGTCCGAGTAATAAAAGTAAAGTCACAATCACTGCGGAAGTCAGACACCAAATGCAAACGGCTCTGATGACAAACGGTTCAAGATAGGTCAGGTAGAGTGAGAAGACGACGGCAAAGAAAGCCAGACCGAAAAATCCAATATCGGCAGGCTCTTCAAATTTAGGCAAATATTTTCGCGCCAGCCATGCGGCGAGCATTCCGAGATAACCAAGCAGACCCAGTACGCCTACTGGCAGGATGCCAAATAATTTTGCATACGGGCTTTGCTGCACGGTATTGCAATCGCCCACTGGACCGCACATCGCCTCGACGGATTGAGTCTCGACATATGAAAGATAACCTGCGACACCAATGCCGATCACGATGAGAATGGGGATGAACCAATCTGCCCAATTGGGCAGAGAGAAAGTTTTCCCGATCACAAAAGCGATAGCGCTATACAGCAAGGCAAGTCCCATGCCAACCATGATGATGATTGCCAGCGTGAAGCCGTTGTCGCGTATTTGCGCGGGAGCGGTATCTACGAGGATGGGATTCACCTGCGCGGGGGAACCATCATCGGGCGAAGAGGGTTGCGCGGGCAGTAAATCCGCAAGGGCGGGATTCGCGGAAAAATCCACGCCGCCTTGATTCAAATGTCCTTTAATCAAAGCAGGCAATTGTTCGCTGACTTGAGTTGAGCCAATCAACACGCGCTCGCCGATGATGACAAACGGAACGCCTGTTTGCTCTTTGGAGATTTCATACGAAGCCGCGACGCGATAAAGCATATCCACATCTTCCACGCCTTTGACTTCGATCATCAACAAGTTGAATTGCGCGCCGTATTGTTCGCGCAAAGGCGGCAGGACAGATTCAATCACCTCTTCACAATGCGGGCAGCCATCCATCCAAAACATGACGGCGCGCACCACTGGCGGGTTGGGTGTTTGCGCCGATACAGTGGAAACAAAAAAGATAGCAGATAGCAAACATAGGATCAGAGATAAGGCGGGTTTGAAGCGCATTGTAAGTAAATTTTCCTTTTGCTGTTGATGGCGTTGAGCAGAATTATTCTAAAAAGACAATTTGACTTTCGGCGGAAGAGAAGAGGTTGGCTTCGACTTCCAACGCCTTGAGAATGGCTGCTGGCACGATGCAACTGTTGCGGCAGACATACTGGTTTGCCAGACGATACACTTCCGTCTCCAGCAGGGGAACGCTCATCTCGCGCGCAATATCGAGCGACTTCAATTCATCAGCTAATTTTTGAATGTGTTCACAGGTAGTGATAAATTCAATGTTTACGCGCGTCATATCCGCGCGGCGGGCTGTGACGCTTGTCTCTTGATTGCATTGACCGGCTTTAATCCAAACCTGGCTCATGTTTCTCCTATTCTTTGCTGTAACTTTTTGAATTTTGATAACGCTTGAACATTTGGCGGACAGATTCCGTATTCCTGTAGATAGGCGTAGGCAAGTTCCAACATGTGATAACCGAGCTTGAGAAAATGGTTGCCGTCTCTCAAGCATTCCAGGTCAAAAACGGTTGCCAATACAGTGTCCTCAGCCCACGCAGATATTTCCAACCGGTCAGCTCGTATCCACGCAGCCCAACCGAAAAGTTTTCCGGGCGTGTTCAACTCGATGTGGGCGTTCCCGTCACAATCGCCTGTTTTCTCAAGGACATTTAAATGCAAATCTACTTTTCCTTTTTCCAAAAGAAACAGGCGTTTATCTCGATTTTTAGTTGAAACGATATCCTGACCAGCGGGGTATTCGCAGATTCGTCCGCAGTCTGCCAGCATTCTCAACTCCGCTTCGTTCAAAAATGTCGCCAGTGGACTAGTCCGCAAAGTTTGAATTATTTTTTCGCTCATTGTAATTCACCTATCATGGTAATTCCACCCAGCGTTCCTGCGGTAGTTTCAAAACAAACACGGGACAGAATCCGTGAATGGCGGTCACGTTATTTTGCTGACAGATGGCAATGGCTTTTTCTGTTTCCGTGCCTGTGGGCATCCAGAAAATTGGAAAGCTAAGCTGGGCGCAGGTCTCGGCAATTTTTTCGCTGACAGACGCGGGCGCGGCAGTCACGACCACATCGGGCTTTTGCGGCAAGTTCGCTAGTGATGGATAGCAAGGTACGCCGTCAATATCCGCGTATTTTGGGTTAATCGGCAGGACGGTATGCCCGTGCCGCGTGAGCGTCTCGAAAAGTTCGTATCCATACTTCGATGGGTCTTGCGAGACGCCCACTACGGCGAAGGTGTGCGGGGTTTGGAGCAGGGGAGCGATCAGGCTCATGCTTTTAACTTCCGCTGACGAAATTGAACCGCCCAATCGGTGAGGGTGTAATCGGGCATTTGCGGGAAACCAATGTCGAAGGGCGTCGGGTAGGCGGCGGTTTGAGTCGTGCCGCGCAATCCTTCCATAATTTCGGGAATGAGCGCCACCGGGAAGCCGACGGTCAATTCATCGTCTTGCGCCATGCCGGTCTTGCGGTCGCCAAAGCAGGGGATGGCGAGCGAGAGGTCTTGTGTGTTGTAGGTGTTCGCCAGCGTATCGGCGCACAGGCTGTATTCGCCGCCAGTGGAGAAACCAGCGCGCCCACCGCGCTTCCACAGATACGATTGAACGATACGCATGATCTGGCTGGTGTTGCCATAAACCACCACGATATCCGGCTCAAATGTTAGACGGTCAAGCGGCGCGGAAGCGATGGCTTTGATTTTTCCAGGCGGGATGCGCGGCACCAAGTCGGTGAAGCGCTTGGCTGATTCCAGGTCTGCGTGCAGCATGGCAGCAATTTTACCGGAGCGCATGTTTTCGGGCGGCTCCATCATTCCCACCGCCACTGCGCCGATGATGCAAGCCATGTCTTCCAGCGTGAAGTACATCGAACGTCCGTAGTAACGAGTTATTCCAGTAATCTGACAGACGTTCATCGGATTCTGCGGGCGCATGACTTTGGGTGGACGTTCATCAAGATTATCGTAGAACTTGACGCCAAAGGGGAAAGTCTTGGGACGAATGGAGGTCATAACCTCCTGGTAAAGTTCCTGATACAGTTCGGCTGACATAATGTTCCTTTCCTAAGCCGCAACAGGTGTGCGCTTCTGAACATCGTACTTGTCTGGGTCGGCGCGCAGCATGTTCTTGGCTTGCGTGATAATCTTGTTTTTCTTGATGATCTGGCGCACGTAGCCTTGGGACGGGAATTCGAGCGCGTCTTCGGGGCAGATGGTGGCGCAGGTGGTACAGCCGACCATGCAGGATTGCGGCGCAACGACGACGGGTTTGTTGGCTTCGTAATCGAAGGC
>Ga0315268_10008737_pt1 | contig 10548 bp, 6 predicted proteins | sample C1_top_MG_FD_204535 | JGI IMG/M metagenome (GOLD analysis project Ga0315268, IMG submission 204535) | Sediment microbial communities from Yellowstone Lake, YNP, Wyoming, USA - C1_top | ecosystem: Environmental > Aquatic > Freshwater > Lake > Sediment | place: USA: Wyoming | collected 2017-08-01 | reverse complement strand
TGAAGACCTTCTGAGGGTCCCTGGACTTTTGTGGCTTGGATTCGCTCTCCATTCAGACTCCTGGGGCGCGGTTATATATTGAGCCGATATAAACCTTCTCGCCTGACGGTTCAAGGAGCCAGCTCAACCGACTTCAGCCTCCCGAGACCGGCGGGAATATCGCCACCTCGTCTCCATCGACCAGAAGTCCACAACTGCTCAATCCTCGGCCGGTATTCTTGCCATTGACGAGTATGACAAGCCTGTCGGCGTCATCGTAGTAGTCCATGAGCATTGCTTTGAGCTTGTCTCCGAACCTGGTTCCCAGTTTGTCCAGCAGATCTGGCAGGTCACGAGCCTCGACAGACCACTCAGATGCGCGCGTGGCCTCTCGGACCGTTGCAAACATACGAACTCGAACCTTCGCCATGACGTGACCGAGGAGCATCCATCGGAGTAATAAATGATGCCGAGGTCATGAAGTGGCAGGTTCTTGACCACATGTGACCGAACATGGTGTCCTTTGTGTCCACACATAGTCCCAAGCATGGCATACAAAGAATCGGGTGCTCCCGGAAAGGATCGAATAGGGAACCGATTGCAGATTGCGATCGAATTGGGGCGAGGAGTTCACAATTCTCCCCTGAAGAGTCTCAAATAGGGGACGGCGGAGACGGCGGCCGAATCTCGTGTTTAATGCTTCTTTTTTGATGATAGATGAATCATTGGATTGTAACTAGTCACTTTTTGTGCACAATCCGCACTCATTCGCATGATATGGGTCCTTCTCGCTTCTTGACCCCGGGTAGACCAACGAATGGACGGGGCAATTGATATCAACTCCTCATATCGATAGCACGGACGAGAGCAACCATAGAGGGATTCCACTGATTCGAACAGGTAGATCGAAGCTGGAGGCGACCATCAGAATCAAGGGCATGCACTGCGCAACCTGCACTGACACGGTCAAAGACTCTCTCATGAGTCTCGAAGGCGTGGAAAACGCGCGTGTGAACCTCGCCACTGAGAAAGCGACTTTCACTTACGACCCCGAGCTAGTCTCGATGGACCAAGTCGAACAAGCCGTGAAAGAATCCGGATATGACGTGGCCAGGGACGAACTGTCTCTGACAATAGGAGGTATGCACTGTGCCACTTGTGCTTTGACTATCCAAGACGCGCTGGAGGATGTCCCCGGCGTGAAGGATGCCAGGGTAAACTTCGCCCTCGGGAAGGCCACCGTTGACTACGATGCGTCCGTCGCCACGGAGTCGCAACTGAAGGCGGCGGTCGAGGAGTCGGGCTACAAGGTGCTCGAAGTCCAGGGAGTGATGGCTGAGCAGATAGCTCGCAAGAAGGAGCTCAATGAGGCGTACAAGGCCTTGATCTTCGCTGCGATCCTGAGCATACCCATCGCCGCGATCTCGATGACCTTTGACCTCTGGCCCAAGGGTTTTCTCGATGAGAACGGCAGGAACTACCTGCTTCTCGCTCTCGCGACCCCCGTGCAGTTCTACGCAGGGCTAAGGTACTACAGAGGTACCTACTGGGCGATCAGGAACAGACGCGCGAATATGGATACGCTTGTTGTCATTGGCACCACCTCAGCCTGGGCCTACAGCCTTGTCGTGACCCTACTCCCGAATCTGGTGTCGTCGACGAGCGTCTACTTCGACACCTCAGCTGTCATAGTAACGCTTGTATTGGCCGGCAAGTATCTCGAGCTCAAATCCAGAGGCGCAACGTCTGAGGCCATCGTGAAGCTCATGAGCCTCCAACCTCCCAAAGCAACCGTGTTCAGAAATGGAGAGAGAGTTGAGGTTGGCGTAGAGGAGCTGGTTGAGGGCGATGAGGTTGTCGTGAAGCCGGGTGAGCGGGTCCCGGTCGACGGCGAAGTGGTGGCAGGCGAATCAGCAATCGACGAATCTCTGATCACAGGAGAGTCTATTCCGCAAGAGAAGTCGAAAGGATCGCAGGTGACCGGGGGAACGGTCAACCTAAGCGGTATCCTTAGAGTCCGGGCCACTCGAATAGGCAGGAATACCACTCTGTCTCAGATTGTGAAGCTCGTCGAGGATGCTCAGAGCACCAAAGCACCAATCGAGAGAATCGCAGACACAGTTGCCGGATATTTCGTCCCTATCGTGATGGCCGTCGCGGCAACCACTTTCGTTTTCTGGTATTTCGTTGGGTCCTCATACTGGGACGTAGGGGATCCGCTCACGTTTTCGCTCAGAGTCTTCGTTTCGGTGCTTGTGATCGCTTGCCCGTGCGCTCTCGGTCTCGCGACCCCGACTGCGATAGTCGTAGGGACGGGCAGAGGCGCCCAGATGGGCATTCTGATAAAGGACGCGGCCGCACTTGAAACGGCCCATAAGCTCACAACGATCATATTCGACAAGACGGGAACGCTCACTCGTGGAGAGCCCCGAGTCGTGAGGCTCGAACTCAGCCCAGGTATCACAGAGAGTGAGTTGCTGAGATCTGCCGGTAGCGCGGAGAAAGGGTCAGAACACGTTCTCTCCAGAGCAGTGATGGCAGCCGTCGAGAAGGCAGGAGTGGATACTGAGCAGCCTGAAACCTCGAACGTTATCCCAGGAGAGGGAGTCTCCGCTAAGGTCAGAGATGCGACCATCTCGGTCGGAAACAGGAGAATGATCAACAGGCTGGGGCTGTCCTTGGATGCTCTAGAGGGGAAGATGGAGCTGATGGAGAACGAGGGCATGACGGTCATGGCCTGCGCAGTCAATGGCAAGATCTTGGGTTTGATCGGAGTCGCGGACACGCTGAAACAGGAGGCCGTAGAGTCCGTCTCGAAGCTGAAGGGGCTCGGGCTCAAAGTCGTCATGCTCACGGGCGACAATGAGCGAACGGCGAGAGCGATCGCCAAGGAAGCTGGCATCGACGAGTTCAAAGCTCAAGTCCTCCCGGCCGACAAGGCGGGTGTTGTCAGGGCTTTCCAGGAGAAGGGTGAGGTCGTGGCAATGGTAGGAGACGGGATAAACGACGCGCCCGCACTTGCCCAGGCAGACATAGGTGTTGCCCTTGGGACCGGGACGGACATCGCGCTGGAGTCAGGCAATATCGTTCTGGTTGGGGAGGACCTGAAAGGCGTTGTCACTGCGATCAAGCTCAGCAGGCGCACCTTCGGCAAGATAAGGCAGAACCTATTCTGGGCGCTATTCTACAATGCAGCGGCTATTCCGATAGCGGCGGGAGTGCTCTTTCCGCTGACCAACTGGCTCCTGAGCCCGATGATCGCTGCTGGAGCGATGGCGTTCAGCTCCGTCTCCGTGGTCGCGAACGCCTCGTTGCTAAAGGGGTTCAAACCCTAGTGCTTCAGAGTCCTCGCTTGATGCAAGCCAGTGGGTCAGGTCCAGGATGATCATCCGCGAGCACCAATGTAGAAAAGGTTATCTGGGTGCTAAAGGATAACAACACAAGAGTCCAAAGGATAGTGGGCAGCTTATTGGCCTCTGCTACGCGTTCGCACCCTTGCCCAAGAGAACCCTGGTTCGGCAACCCCCCTCGGATGTGGCCTCATGTTCGGTAAGAAAACTTCAAAGGGATTCCTAGTAGACACCAGCGGAGCGCTCGTCAAGGAGTTCGTATTCAACGCGAAAGCCGACGTCACGTTCGACCAAGTGAGGGCTTCCTTTCAGGGAAGGGGCGATCTGGGGACCATCGGAGCTTTCGATGTTGGCAAGATGACCGCAACTGTCATCAAGGGCGACCGACTGCACTTCATCGCCGTGGGAAAGGGCGCCGCCGAAGAGGCGGACATCGGGTTCTTCCGGGAGATACTCAACTCGGTGGACAGGTCACTTGATGCTGCGATTGACGGGAGAATCAGGACAGCTCAGGAAGCCGAGCAACTCGCGAAGGTCGAACAGGAGAAGGCGGCCAGAGTCTCTCAGGAGACTGACATGAACAGGAACGACCTCGCACTCGAAGGCGTCGCTCTTGAGGAACTGAGGATGGAACTCGACCGCCTTAGAAAGGAGACCGAGAACTGGCAGGAAGAGCTGAAGGAGTTCGAGACCCAGGTAAACGGGAGACACGCGCAGATCAACGAGCGGGTTCAGCTTCTGCTTGAGAGGGAGCAGGGTCTTGTCAGAGCGCAACAGGCCTTTGAGGTCGCCTCAGAGGCCAAGAGGACGCTGATGAGAAGACTCCAGGAATCCGTCGGAGCCTCCGTCGCAGAATCGGAGAAGGGCCTGGCAAAGCTTGTCAGCGAGAAGAAGGAACTTGAGAAAGCTCAGCTTGAGCTCGGCTCAGAAACCCAGAGGCTCAAGGAAGAAGAGGCCAAGTGGGAACGGGATTTCGAGGAGGCTAAGGTCAAGATTCAGAGCATTGACAAAGACAGGGAGGCGCTTGCCCAAACGGCCAGACAGCTGGAGGCCGAGCAGAGGAACCTGGACGAGGTGAGTAGCGGGCTCGAGGCGCGCAAGCGAGACATGCAGGCTGAAGTCGCTCAGTTTGAGGAGGACAAGAAGAACTTCCTGGAGGAGAGCGAGAGAGCCAGTGCGGACATGGACGATTTCCGGATCAAACTCGAAGAACGAGAGAAGAACGTCGCTGAGGCTGAGGCCGCTGTAGTCATCGAGCGCAAGAAATTCGAGGAGCAACTGGCAGATCTCAAGCCGAGACAGGACCTCCTTGCGGCCCATGAGGAGGAGCTTTCCAGGCGCGTGAGAACGCTTGAGGAAAGGGAGAGCGCCCTGAATATCGACAAGGCTGACCTCGAGAAACGGCGAACTGAGATAGAGAGCAACGCGGAGTCCCAACAGAAAGAGCTATCGACACTCCTGGCGAAGATAGGCAAGGAGAACGAGGCGCTCCGAGAGAAGATGGCTGCCTTAGAGAAGAATGAGCTGACCCTGCGCGAAAGAGAGTCCAAGACAGCGGTTTCTGAGGAGCGTATGGAATCGATGCTCAGGGATCTCGACAAGCGCGAGAAAGATATCGAGAAGAGGGAATCCGCCATTCGAGACTCCATCGACGTTCAGCAGGTGACCGCCCAGTCGATCGCTGAGCGCGAGGCTGTGATCGCCGAGCGCGAGAAAGCTATCCTCGAGAAAGAAGGCGCCCTGGTCGAGGCAAGGGCGAAATCGGATGCCCACAGCGAAGAGATTTCCTCGGGCATGAAGAATTTCGAGAGAATCGAATCCGAGATTGCCCGAAGGGAAGCTGCCCTAGCTGATGAAGCTCGGGCTCTCGGCGAACGTGACGCAAAGCTGAGAGAGGAGGCCGACAAGCTGAAGAGAAGGCAGGAAGGCCTCAAGGCATCAGAGGAGGACCTGGACACTCGCGTCAAGGCATTAGCCGGGAGAGAGAACACTATCCAGGCTGAGATGTCCAAGGCGAAGACTATGGTCGAAGAGGAGATGGCCAGGCTCGACACCGAGCGCAAGCACGTTGCGGGCAGATTCGCTGAACTGGAGAACAAGGAGAAGGTCATCGCGGACCGCGAAGAGGCCATGGTCAAGGCCCAGAAAGACCTGGATTTGCGAGAGGCCAGCTTCAAGGAGAGGGTCGACGAGATGAATAGGAAGAGGGAAGGCCTCTCCGTCGAAATGGATCAGGTCGCTCAAGAGAGGGCGAAGATCGAGAAGATGCGGGATCACCTCGACAAGCGCAAGCAGGTCATCGGAGAGCAAGTGGACAGCATTGCCGAAATCACCAGGAAGCTCGAGGAGCTGAGGGCACGAACAAAACGCAGGGCAGACGAGGCCCAGACGCAACCTCCCGCTGGTGAGAATAGAAAATAGACCGCATCTCTGGAAAGGCTTCTTTTGTGATGCTATGCGAGGTCGGGCCATCCTTGCTCGATGCTCTTTGCGGCGGACACCAGAGTCCGCCTGAACAAGGGTTTCGCCTTAGCGTCCAAGCGAAGATGCTTTGAGACATATGGCCTCGCCAGCTCGACGACGTCCACCTTCGCCTCTCTGCCATAACTCTCGATCAATCTGATAGAGAGATCGAACTTGATCGGTGTGAAGAATGGCTCATTTCCCAGAATTGAGGCTACGACCTGGCCCAAGTCATCAAGAGGATCACCAGGTCCTGAATCCTCGAGATCTAGCCCGAAGACCTTTCCATCACTGAAGACGAAATTCGAAAGCACGGAGTCGCCTCGGATTCTTCGCGGGCCGTTCGATTGCATCTTCTCGTGGAACCCCGCGAGCCAAATGCCCAGCTTTTCCGCGACCTCGGGACTGAACAAATGGTTGATCATGGCGTCGCAAGTGTCGCCTTGTATGTATTCGAGAATGAGATAGTCCCCGTCCATGAACAGGGGATATGGAACATCAATGCCCGCCTTCCGAGCGACGAGCAGCTCTTCGAACTCGTTGCCAGCTCTTTTGGACAATGACTGCTTGACTACGACTGGTCGTACATCTGTCTCTGCAATCCAGACTCTGTTTCTCTTGCTCGGCACGAGCCTGATCCTGCCAATGACAAGCCTTTGGTTAAGAGATTTCTTCAGTGCGTCCCAACCGTAGGAATCCAGCGCAGTGAGGTCGCCAGTCATGTAACCACAAACACGAGGTTATTATGATAAAAAACCTCTGATGATGATCTCGCAGTCTCAATCGACTGCCTAGTCCCAGGAAATCGAGTCTTCTCTCAAACGGTCCATGAGTTCCTTGGTGACCCTAAGAGCATCATCTGGATCATCCTTGCGCAACGCTTGCATCGCTGTCTTGATCTGAAGGATGTAGGGCGAGATGTCTACTCCAACTGCTTTGGCCTCGGTGAGATACTTCCTGGCCCTGGCGATCTGGGATCTGACGAGTTCAGGGATACTCGGAGCCATCATCTCCTCTGTCTGGTGCGCAAGGGCGTTGACAAGGTTCCAATTGCCATCCCTGGCAGCCTCCCATGCATCGCTCACGAGCCTTCGGGCTCTTGACGTGTCCGTTCCAAGAGAACTCACGTCAGATATGAGGTGCTCAATCTCTTCGAGAAGCCTAGCAGACCCTGCGAAACCCTTGAGGGCCTCCTCATAGAGCATCTCATGGGATCTGGATCTGACCCTTATCAAGCTGAACAGGTCGAATTTCTCGGGCCTGACCATCTCCTCCCTGTGAACGGGCCTATCGACAAGAGGTTTCCCGTGGGATTCTGTGGGTTCCTCCTGCTCCGCGAGGGGACTGTCTGCGAAGATCGCTCCGCAGAACGGACAGTACGGGTCAGACTCCTTCACGATCATGTCGCACTCGGTGCACTGGAAAAGCGGGCCGTCGTCCTCTGGAACCGATGCTGGATTGATCAGTTTCGGCGCCAGCGTTGCCTCCTTCATCTGCTCGCTCATGCGCCTTTCAATCGAGCCGACTCCACCCGACAGGTTGGGCGTTCTCAGATCCGACGCCCGGAGTATCCTCTGGAGTCTCTTGTGATACCGATCGGCCTGGCCGTCGGAGCCATCCGTTTCTACGGTGCTCTTTCCTGGAGCTTGTGTGCTCGGCAACCTGGTTCGCACTCCGCTGGTCTAAGTCTGCATGTACATCTTTGTCCTGGAGACTATATGAACCGTCCTTCACCAGTATCATCCGCTGAAAACCAGACCACCGCGACGGGCGGATGCGCCGAATCATCCAATCAGTGTCTCTTGATCAACTCGAGGAACGCTTTCTCGTCTAGGATGGTCTTCTTCATGTTCTTGGCTTTTGCGAGTTTGGAGCCAGGATCCTTGCCTACAACCACATAGTCGGTCGCCTTCGTGACCGACGGCCCGACCTTGCCCCCCAATGACACCACCGCATCCTCTGCTTCGGATCGCGCCATCGACGCCAGCTCCCCGGTGAAGAGGAACACCTTCCCCGCGAGGGGCCCTTTCGCGGTCCTTGTTCCCTCCATCTTCAAACCGATCTTCCTGAGTCTCCCAAGAAGCTCACGGTTGCTAGGGTCGTCCATGAAATCCCTGATTGCGCTCCCCACGACCAGTCCGATGCCCTCGACCTTTGAAAGCTCTTCGACGCTCGCTGTCCGAACCCTGTCCATGCTTCCCATGGCTCGAGACAGGACATCAGCGGTCGTCTTTCCCACGTGCCTGATCCCAAGAGAGAATAGAACATTGCTGAAATCCCTATCGAGACTAGCTTGGATTGCCTCGATGATGTTTTGAGACGATTTCTCCGCAATCCCCTCCAACTTCAGAAGCTGCTCCTTCTTCAGCCCGTACAGATCGGCGGCGTCTTTCACCATTCCCTTCTCAACGAGTTGGTCAATTAGCGAAGGCCCGATGCCCTCGATATCCATGGCGGATCTGGAACAGAAATGAGCAAGCCTTTCCTTCACTTGGGCAGGGCAAGCAGCATTGACGCATCTCCTAGCTACCTCGCCTTCCTCGCGCACGGCCTTGGAACCGCAGACTGGGCATATCTGGGGCATCTTGAACTCCTTCTCCTTGCCGGTCCTGCGATCGACAATGGGCTTCACGACCTGCGGGATCACCTCACCTGCCCTCTCGATGAGCACAAAGTCCCCGATCCGCAGATCCTTCCGCTTGACTTCGTCTTCGTTGTGCAGTGTTGCGTGGCTCACCGTGACGCCGCCCACTTGGACTGGCTCCATCACGGCGACCGGCGTCAAAGTCCCTGTGCGTCCTACCTGAACCTGGATATCGAGCAGTCTGGTCGTCATCTGCTTAGGTGGATACTTGTAGGCGATGGCCCACCTCGGTTCCTTCGCGGTGTATCCGAGCTTTGATTGCTGAGCTAGGGAGTTGACCTTGATCACGATCCCGTCAATCTCGTACTCGATATCATCTCTCTTGGACTCCCAGGAGACGATGTGCTCCAGCACCTTGTCGATCGAATCAAACCTCTTCGTGTGAGGGCTTGTTCTCAGCCCGGACTTCCGCATGACCTCAAGACACCCTTCATGAGTCGAAGGCATCCTATCCCCGCTGTAACTCAGAGTGTAGAAATAGGCTTCGAGCGGACGGGCCGCTGCGATCTTGGGGTCCAGCTGTCGGATGGACCCAGCAGCTGCGTTCCTCGGGTTTGCGAAAAGCGATTCTCCCTTTGCCTCCCTGTACTTGTTCAGCCTGCTAAGGCCAGCTTTGGGCATGTAGACCTCGCCTCGAACCTCGACATTGCGCAGGCCTCCTTCCGGGCTAAGCTTCAGCGGAATGCTCCTGATTGTCTTGATGTTCGATGTGACATCTTCGCCAACCATGCCGTCTCCTCTCGTGGCACCTCGCGTCAGTCCGAAATCCTCGTAAAGGAGGGCTACTCCTAGGCCATCGATCTTCAGCTCCACGACGTATTCAACAGGCTCTCCGCCCAGCCAATTCCTCACCCTGGAATCGAAGTCCCTCAACTCGCTGGATGAATAGCAGTTGCCAAGGCTCAGCATGGCGACCCTGTGTTCTACCTTCGGGAATCCCTCAAGCGGTTTCCCCGACACCCTTTGAGTTGGAGAATCCGGCAGGACGATGTCCGGGAACCTTGCTTCGAGTTCGGCCAGCTCCTTGACCAACATATCGTATTCATAATCCGAAATCTCTGGATTGTCTTCGACATAGTATCTGACGTCGTGGTGCGACACTTTGTCTACGAGCTCCCTCATCCTCTTCTTGGCACTCTCGAGCTCATCGATCAAGGTCTGCCCCCATGCAGTTGCTTCACGATATCCTTCCCAGGCACGGAGTTGAGAACGTCCTTCGCCTCGAGCCAGCCCCGCCTTGCAGTTGTGATTCCGAATTTGATGTAGTCCATCTGTTCCACGCTATGGGCATCCGTAGCTATAGCCACTTTGACGCCCGAGTTCATTGCACGCCTGCAGTTCGAGTCTGCTAGATCCAGTCTATCAGGGAAGGAATTCAGCTCCATGCAGACACCCGAATCCCTGGCAGCAGAGAGTACCTTCTCGAGGTCAAGCTCATATGGAGCCCTCTTGCCGATCAAGCGTCCGGTCGGATGCCCGAGGATATCAATCCTGCCCGATGAGACCGCATTGACAACTCGTTTGGTCATCTCGTTCTTCTCCATCTTGAACCTGGAATGGACCGAGCCGATGACGATTTCCAGATCCCTTAGCAACGAAGAGGGGTAATCCAAGGAACCATCGGCTTTGATGTCGACCTCGCTTCCCGCAAGTACTCTGACCCTCCCTCCGAACAGTTCGTCAGCCTTCTGAACGATCTCCATCTGCTTTCTCAACCTTTCTGGAGACAGGCCATTGGCGATTTTGAGACTCTGGGAATGGTCTGTGATCGCGACGTATTCGTATCCCTTGGCCACCGCCGCTGAGATTACATCATCGACCTTGTCTGCGCCATCGCTCCAGTTCGTGTGCACATGGAAATCCCCTCGTATCTCCGCCCTATCGACGAGAACAGGCAGCGTGCCCTGCTTCGAAGCCTCCAGTTCGCCTGAGTTCTCACGAATCTCGGGCTCCACATACCTCAAGCCGAGCGCCTCATAAACTTCTTCCTCGGTCGCCCCGGCAACCATAGTGCCAGATTCGCGCTCGAACAGACCATACTCGTTTAGTTTCAGACCCTTCTCGACACCAATCCTCCTCATGGCTACGTTGTGCTCTTTCGATCCGGTGAAG
>Ga0315268_10008735_pt1 | contig 10549 bp, 10 predicted proteins | sample C1_top_MG_FD_204535 | JGI IMG/M metagenome (GOLD analysis project Ga0315268, IMG submission 204535) | Sediment microbial communities from Yellowstone Lake, YNP, Wyoming, USA - C1_top | ecosystem: Environmental > Aquatic > Freshwater > Lake > Sediment | place: USA: Wyoming | collected 2017-08-01 | reverse complement strand
TGATTACGTGAGCTTTCCCTTCAACAAAACGTGGAAATATCCCGCCAAAGATACTCTGGGGATCATGATCAAGCTTGCCGATTCGACCACGGGGAGCATTTCTAATAAGGAGGTGAAAAAAGCGCTGACTGCTGAGGACAAACAGAGACTAGGCCAGGGAGTCGAGCTCTGCAAAGAGATATTTCGTCGCTTGGGAGCGAAAGAGGGCAGTATCTTTTTGGGGACGATCAATGCCGGACATCCGGGCGGAATGCTGCCGCTCACGGAACGAGAAGCACAGTCGTTTCATCACCATCGGCTTCCACGAAATCTTTATGTTGCGGACGCCACACTGATTCCCCAATCGTTGGGTAATCCACCCATCCTGACCATCATCGCCATCGCAAAGCGGATCAGCAAAGTCTGTGCGCAGGAAATGCACGCCGAGGGCTAGTACACCCTGGCGTAAATTCACCCCTGGTTTGTCACCCCTTCACTTTGTTCAGGGCAGGCTCTGAGCGCACTTTTTGCGTGACGAGTCTCGGCTTTGCAGGAACGAGATTCTTCGACGCAACCCCCGAACAACGCGGGGGCAGGCAGGCGCGTCTCGGAATGACAAGCAGACCCACAACGGTAAAAGGAATTTAGGGCGCGGTTCACGAACACGAAAAACCAGGTTCACGAGTCTGGGCGATAGTGGTAGAATTCAAAACAACTACGGCGCGACAATCTCCTTGGCTCACTACCTACTTGGCCCGACGCCTTTTGCATGGGCGTGTTTTCCGTAAGCGTCCTGATCCTCACTCGCAGCCGGATTTGTAAAGGTGTGTTCTGAATCCTCCTGAGACCTTGTGAACCGGGCCGGAAATAGGAATTGAGTTTGTGTGGCGCGCAGAGCATGTCGGTTGATATACACTATGCGAGGAGAACAATGTTCGATAAGAAGAGTGTTGGCTGGTTCTTGCTGGTGACTTTCGGCCTCACCTGGGGCATAGAAGGCGTGATGTTGGCGAGAGGCGTATCGTTTGAGCGGATCCCGCCGCTGTTCTTTCAATACATCGTCGCCGGGCTGATGTGGGCACCGGCCCTCGGCGCGGTGTTTGTCCGCAAAGTTATTCTCAAGGAGAGCCTGCGCGTCCCAGAGGCTCGGATGCATTTGGGTGCGCTGCGTCCCTACATCGCCGTTCTCATCATCATACCCGTAATGTTCGCTGCGGTTTATGCCGTCACGGTGCTGCTCGGACTGGGTGAGCTAGACTTGGGCCTCAAGACTTTTTTGGCGCAAGTCGAATCGGTCTCTGGTCAGCCGGTTGACCTGCCGGTCCCTGCGCTGGTTATGATCGCTGGCATCTTGCTCATCTCGATATTCGCCGGGCCGTTTCTCAACAGCGTGGCCGCCCTTGGCGAAGAGTACGGCTGGCGAGGCTTTTTGCTGCCGAAATTGCTTCCACTCGGTCGAGGGCCCGCACACCTGATCGGCGGCGTGATCTGGGGACTGTGGCACGCGCCAATCGTTCTCATGGGGTTCAACTACCCGGGATATCCCTGGGCTGGGGTCGTTTGGATGTGCGTGTTGACGACGCTGCTCGGCGTTCTTGAAAGCGAGTGGACACTGCGCTACGATAGTGTGCTGTTGGCAAGTTTCATCCACGGGGTTTTTAACTCGCAGGCATATGGCATCTGGCGGTTGATCGTGCCCAACACGCATCCATTGCTGGGTGGCTTTACGGGCCTGGTGGGGCTTGCCGCACTCGCCGCGCTGGCGGCCTGGGCCTGGCGCAACCGCGTGGCCTTGAATCAAGGAAAATGATCCGATCTCCCATTCCACCTCGTCCGCGACATTTGTAGCAGACCAAGTACCTCAAGTGTAGAATGAGACCGCTCCGAGCGCGGTCTCGTTTTGTTATGCCGGAATGCATCATCCGTCCGATGTGGAGAATAGGAATTGCCGCTATAGTGATACTGGCTGCCGTAATCTTCTTCTCGACACTGGGCCTGCAGAAAGTGTTGGGGTTCCGTCTGTCCGAAGGAGCGCAGGGGCAACCGGCCTGAGGTCTGTCACAAAAGCTTGCGCTGTGGTGTTTATCCTGGTGAAAGAAGACATGGTTCGAGGTTGAGACTGAGAACAACAAATCTCGCGAGGCGGGAAGGTGACAGATGTCTAAAGAGCCGATCATCCACGTGGACAACATCCACAAATCGTACATCATGGGCAAAGAAGCCGTCGAAGCGCTGCGCGGCGTGTCGCTTTCTGTGGCACGCGGCGAGATTGTCTGCCTGATGGGACCATCCGGCTCGGGCAAGACGACGCTGCTCAACATCCTGGGGGGCCTAGATAGCCCCAGCCGAGGTCACGTCGTCGTGGATGGCGAAGACGTCGTCGCGCTCAACGAGGAAGCGTTGGCTCAGATGCGTCTGCGCAAGATGGGCTTTATTTTCCAGTCGTACAACCTGCTGGGCAATTTCACCGCCGAAGAGAACGTCGAGGCGCCAATGGTGCTGGCCGGAATCAAAAACGGCTTGCGCGTAAAGTGCGCCCGAGAGCTGCTGGCGTTGGTAGGCCTGGCCGACCGCGCGCATCATTACCCCAGCGAACTTTCGGGCGGCCAAATGCAGCGTGTCGCCATCGCGCGCGCCATGGCCAACGACCCGGCGATCCTGGTGGGTGACGAGATGACGGGCGACTTGGACAGCGCCACCGGCTTTGAGATCATGGGCTTGGTGGAAAAGCTGAACAAGGAACGCGGCACAACCGTGGTCTACGTGACCCATGACCCGCGTATGTCCAAGTACGCTCACCGCACCATACAGTTGCGCGACGGCAAGATTTCCGCAGAGAACGGCAATGGCAACGGCTACGGTCACCCCGCGCTCGCCAAGTCGGGCGAGTTGCTGATGGACGACGACGGCAGGTTGATTGTTGATCGCGCAAAACGCTGGTGACGGGACCCTGGGCCCCAGTCGCCAAACCAGGCCTCGATTTGTGAGAGCGTGATGACACTCAAATACATTCTCCGCAGCTTTTTTCGCCGCAAGGTGCGCATGCTCATCATCCTGCTGTCTATTATCTTTGGCGTCGGGATGGTTGTCTCGATGGGTGCGTTGGTAGAGACGAACAAACAGCTTTTGGTGGAACGACTTTCGCAGCAGGTCGGCAGCTATGACCTGGGGCTTGCCAGGACTGACACATCAAGTGATCAATACGTCGAGGTTGACTCGGTTCGCCGAGTGGTGCGGCAGGCTGTCCCCGATGTACAGGTGATGGCTCCGTGCATTATGGACACACTTGACGTGGCGCATGGGTCACAACACAGCCGCTCGTACTTTACAGCCTTCGATCCCAAGAACGACGCCCTGGGCGAGATGAAGGTCATCTCTGGCACAAAAGACATCGGGCCAGGTCGCGTGGTAGTCTTGCCTGCCACAGCCGGGCAGTTTGACCTGCGAGTGGGTGACACGCTCGACCTGTATTACACCTTGCCCACACCGCGTCGTGTAGGCTACGCATCTAGTCCTGGGGCCAGCTCCTCTCGTGCGCACACCACCGTCACGGTCGTCGGGATTGTAACACAGCAAGGGATGTTTTCGGCCCAAGTGCAGGATGCTGTTATCGCCGACCTGAGCTTTGTACAAGAGTGGCTGGGCCTGCCGGGGCGCGCGCGCCAGTTGCTCATTCGCTGGGCCCCCTCCCTATATTCGACCACCGACCCGCAAACTGCTGTCTTTGCAGGGCGAGTCAGGGCGCAGAAAATCCGCCGAGCGTTGGGCGATGAGTATACGTACGACCTGGGCAAACTCCAGGTGATTGACACGAGCCAGCAAGTGTTTGCCAGCCAGCACGCGGCGATCAATGTGTACGGGCTGATGTCGCTGGCCGTCGTCGGGCTACTCGTGCGCACACTCATTCAAAACAACGTGATCGAGAACCGGCGCGACCTGGCAGTGTTGCGCATCCTCGGCGCCAGGAGCAGTCGCTTGTTCAGCATGGTGATCCTCGAAGTGGCCGTGCTGGGCATCGTGGGTACCGGGCTGGGCGCTGTCGGCGGCATCTTGCTCAACAACATGGTCGTGACCCCGATCATCAAAAATATGAACGGCTTGAGCAACAGTACCTTGATTCCCACCGTATCGCTGGGCACGCTTCTTCCGGGCGTGCTGATGGCAACAACGGTGCTCGGCATCAGCGCGCTGGCGCCTGCGCGCCAGGCTTCAGCCACCAAAGTCATGTATGCCATCAATTCTGGTGCGGCAGAGACCATCGGATTGGACGACCTGATCAAGTTCCGCGAGCGGCGTGCTTCGGGACGGCTCTTTGTCGTCGGCCTGGCGCTGGTATTCGCGTGGGTCTTTATCTTTCTTGGCACCAATCTTGCCTACACCTACGGCGATGCATCGGCTTCAACTATCATCATGTTTGGCTCCATGTTGACGATGATCGTCGGAATGTCCATGATATTCTCGGTGTTGGCTGTCCCGTTCGAGCGCCTGCTGTTGACTGTTCTGAGCTGGATTGCGCCTCAGCGAGCGTTCTTTGTCAGCCGTTACGTGCAGCGCGGCAAAGAGCGCAACACATGGCTCTCGCTGATGATCGTGCTGGCGGCCACGCTGCCGGTCTTTGTGGCGACGACCATCGCGCTGATGAACGCGAGCATTCCCACTTCGACGCGGCTGCGCAGCGGGACACCGATCAACGCCCAGGTGAACATGGGTGCGGCCATCGCCACAAGCAATGATGCCGCTACAGCGCAATCGCTTTCGGTCAGGCCGGCCGTCATGAATGAATTCAAGGCCGTCCCCGGCGTAGGGCGCGTGGTGGCACAAACCTACTACTACCGCGCCAGAACCGCCGACGAGGTCGGCTTACGCGGCGCAGATGTCTTTTATACCGGCCTTTCGGATAGCTTGAACGGCTTGCTCTATCCCGACCTGACTACGTTCTGGGCAGGCGGGCCGGACGCATTCGACACCATCATGCGCCAAAAGAACACCACTATCATCGGACTGGGATTGGCTCAACATTTGAACGTGCAGTTGGGCGATACTATTCGTGTCACGGGCAAAGGATTGGATCACACAGTCGAGTTGCGCGTGGCGGGCATTGCACTCCAAATGGCCGGCTACACGGGCATCCGGCCCAACCAGCAGCATGCGCGCAGTGGGGCCAGTGTTGCACTGGTTTCGCTCGAGACCTTCCGCGAAATCACGCACGACCCGCTGCTGGGCAAGCCGGACCCGAATGAAGCGGTATGGGCGCGCTTTTTGGCAACACCCGCCCCCGAGGCCAATCAGGCCGAAGTCGTCAAGGCGCTGCGCGCGGCCTTTGCGCTCAAGCACACGATGGCGGTCAAGCTCGTCGAAGAAGACGTGATGCAGGCCGCTCTGATGTTCCAGCAAATCAAGGTCTTGATGATCGGGCTGACCGTCATCTCGTTCATCACCGCCATCTTTGGCGTGTTTGCCGTCATCTATGTCGCCGTCAACAGCCGCCGCACCGAGATCGGGATGATGAAAGCCATTGGCAGTTCGAGCCGCCATCTGCTGCTCACGTTCATTTGGGAAGCGGTTGTGATGAGCGTGAGCGCAGTGCTGGCCGGCATTGCCGCCGGAACGCTGCTGGGTTACTTTCAGACCTACTCGAACGCATTGATGACAGAAACGCCGACGACCTTTGCCGTGGACGTAATCGTAACTCCGTTGACGGTGGTGCTGATCGTCGCTGCCAGCATCATCTCGGCGGCGCTGGCTTCGCGTGGCATGCTCCGCCGCCGGGCGGTTGAGATTCTGCGCGAGGCGTAGCCATGCGCGGCGCATTTCACCCACACAAAGCAGAAAGGGAAACACACAAGGAGAAATTGACATGAACGAAAAGACAGAGGCAACCATCAGTATCATTGCAGCATTCTTTGTGCTCGTTAGTGCAATGTTTGACCCAAGAATATCGGCGGGGTTGGCAGTTGCTTTCCTCGTGGCGTTGGCGGTCTACAAGCTCACTCGCAAAACCCGAGGTTGACATCGTTATTGCGCTCCGACGTCACCTCGGATGTGCGCGAGGCCAAGTGATGCTCACTTTTCAGCATTTGTACCGGTCCAAGTACAGCAAAAGTAGTACCAGGCCGTCGAAAAGACGGCCTTGCGGGTTTCTTTGCGGGCAAGTTGGACTATGGCAAGCTGAACCTCTTTGGCAGGCTATTCGTCCAATTCATCATTGGAGCTCAGCCAGGTGACTATCGCAACTGGGAGGCCATCCGGACCTGGGCCGTCGGCCTGCGTCCCGCACGGTGGCGAATGTAGATATCGTTCGCAACTGTGTTTTTCGAGGACCTCATCGGCGCGCAGCCGATACTTGCGGTAGCTTGATGCAAACAAAAGATACCATCATCCGAGATATACAGTCTGCAGCCGGGTACGATCTGCAAGCTCGAGAAACCCATTGGTTCGGCCCAGAAGTCGTATTCGGATTGGCCTATGAATTTGTGAAACCGGGTGATACTGTGCTTGATCTGGGTATAGGCAGCGGTCTGAGCTCTATCCTGTTCCACCACGTAGTTTCGGTAGCGGTTCTCAATTCCTTCCGAGATTTGAATTGGTCATTCGAGGAGACTGCGCGCATCGTTAGAGAAAAGATATTTCTTTCAAGGCTTGCATCGTCCGGGAAATCGGGCAATCGGCTGGTGAGACTGGTTTATCGCCTCGTCACTTTGTTCAGGGCAGGCTCTGAGCACGCTTTTTGCGTGAGGGGTCTATGCTGTGTAGGAACGAGGTTCTTGGCTCGCGCTCAGAATGACAAGTTTCTATGGATTTTCAGTCAGGAAACTCGTCACCCTCAGGCAACTTGTCACCCTGAGCGAAGCGAAGGGTCTCTGTCTCGCGTGAACGAGATTCTTCGCTGTCAGGTTCTTTGCTTCGAGATCCTTCGCTTCGCTCAGGATGACAGGATCGTTTCGTATGTCGCCTCTTTTTCATAGTTCATACCTCAATGTGCTCGTCCTTCACCCCGGCCCGCTCTCCGACAAGGAGGGAGCGCCCCCTCTCCCTCCCACCAGCACCGGAGGCGGGCCGGGGGCGAAGGTCAGTGCTGCCTCACGACAACCGGCAAGTAGATAAAGTAATCCGAGTTAGCCACAATAACCTCCCGGTGATAGACGACCGGCGCGCTATAGCCATTCGTTGCCGTCAGCCAAACCGTATAGGTTCCCGTCAGGCCAAACGTGTGTGCCACACTGTGCCCCGTCGTGATGACCTGTGCGGTCGCATCGCCAAAGCCCCAGGTGTAGCTTATCGGCTGCGTGGCCCGTGATGCTTAAACTTGCGTTGGCTGGGCCGCCGATGCGAAACGTGGCGCCCCGGCGGACGACGATGGCTTCGGTCATCAGGTGGCGATCGCCGCCGCGCACCCAAGCGAGATAGGCCGGGTCTGAGAGGCTATAGTATTGCTTGGTCAAAAAACAGCGGCAAATCATATATAACAGTATGCACGGGAGTCTGGTAACGAAGGTGTAACAGAGTAGATGGTGATATAACAGATACATTACAGCCGCCTGCTATTACCGTGCCCACAGTTAGACCACGGTAAGACCCATCTTTCCGGCCTTTTAATCTGCATGCTGCCAATGGGTGCACGGCAGGTTTTCAGGCTGCTCGTTGGCAGGCGGTTAGAAACCGCGCCTATAACAGTGGAGCCGAGCTACATCGGCTGCTTTCCAGCCTGCAAGGCAGGCTTGGCTGCTGTTGCTGCGATTTCAATCGCCAGACTAGCGCGCACATACCCGCTGCAAATCCAACGGTTGACAATCTGCCTGGTTTACTGGTAGCATAGGCGCATAAGGAGGAATCAAGTTGAGCATCACTATCCGAGAAGCAAAATCAGGCGATGAGTCGTTCATCGTCCAACTGATCAAGGAATTGGCAGAGGCCGACGGCGAGTCCAGCCCGATCACGGAACGATATGTCCGGGAATACCTGGCCTACCCCGGCAGCCATGTCTTGCTGGCGGAGACCGATGGCCGCATCCTGGGGCTGCTCAGTTATTCCGTCCGGCCTGATCTATATCATGCCGGCGACTCGAGCCTGATTGAAACGTTAATCGTACGGGGTTCCGAGCGTGGTCGCGGAGTGGGGAGCGCCTTGATGTCCGGGGTGATCAGTCGTCTGGCCTCTGTGGGATGCGCCGAAGTCTCTGTTTCCACCATGCCAGACAATGAGGAAGCCAAGCGCTTTTACAGATCGCACGGCCTGGTGGACGAAGCCGTGTTTCTCGAAAAGCATTTCTAGAACCTGACTCAAAAATCGCTGCTAGCAGGCTATCTGAGAACCTCTGTAGTATAGGGCCTTGTGCCCGTTGCCCACGTAGGGCCAAGCTACCTCTCCAACAGGCTGCTAGAAATAGGACTTTAATTCACCCCTGCGCCGGATGTCCACCGTGGCGCAATGAAAGCCGCCTGCTATAGTGCTGAAATCGTAAAAGCTGCAAGGGATGGGCTTGAACCCCCAATCCTTCAAAGCCTTGACGAACGTGTGCTCTTCCTTGGAAACAATCACTCGCTCCTCGTCCAACATGAGCACGTTCATCATGATCCACCGACTGCAGTTGTACATCGGATGGCTTTCCGGCATCAAAGGCTGCGGGCAAACCAGGATATCCCAGCCACTTTTCTTGAACATCTCCGGCACTTTATTTACCCGCTCTGGATTGATCAAGAGCTTGCCGGGAGCCAGCGGATAGAACGTGGCGTCAATGTGCATCGGATGTGTGTCGTACACTTGTACCTCGTGTACTCTATAGTCGTCACCCAAGTGTCGCTGCAACCACTGGATGCCAAAGCGGTTGCAGCAACTGCTCTGCGCCACGAAAATGTCTCGCCCGCACTTGATCGCGTCGGCGGCATCAAAGAGAGGCTCGAACTCAGTGAGGATCGTTCTCATCGGCTCGCCCTCTTGAGGCGCTACAAAACCCGGCATATAGCTCTCGTCACTCAACTGAGGACGTGGAGCAGATACCCACCGGGCGCCTCGCTTAAAGTATTCTTTGCACAGGTCCTTGAAGGCATGGGTTTCGTGATACCTGGACCGCCAGCCCATGGGCGCTTCGATAATCTGATCTCCGATGACCAGCAACACGTCTCGTGGCATCAAAGCGTAGCAGCTGCTCTTGATCTCGAAATCCGGCGTAGAGTATGGCTTGAAGAAATCACACGGTGTGGGGCGGCGAACGGTCACCCCCTCCGCTTCGAGGATGTGGACAAACTCGTCCAGGTTTTTCTTGGCAGCCGCAATCCATTCAGGCGGCCAGGGGGCGCCGCCGTGCTTTTTATAGAAATCCCACAGTTCCCTCCGGTGCAGCGTCGCCTCCATGACCACGTCCCAGGGCGGGATTATGGCCCCTTCCACGATGCCCACGATGATCTCTTCCAATGGGTCCCATTCGTTATGCGCATTCACCGCTGGATAGGCAGGCTTGTTCCCAGCATCCATATCGCTCACCTCCTAATGCACGTCGATCTCTGTGAGCCACTTGACCCAGTAGCCCCCACTCGACGCAGGCAACACGGCGCGTACCGGGAAACCATGCAAGATTGGCAGCGGTTGGCCCTCCCACTCGTAAGCCAGAAAACCGTTCTCGGAGCGGGCGAAATCCAATGGCAGAGCCATCGAGTATCCGTCGGCGCTGACCAGCTCAATGCCCATAGCCTCGGGCCGCGCACGGGCCAAAGCGAGCACGTAATTGAGGGACGCCCCACTCCAGGTCGCTTCATCCTGAAAGTAACCCGGGCAGGTCAGTGTGCAGCGGAGGGTGATCTTGGGCATACAGCGCAGATCGTCATACGTGAGGCTGAGCGGGCGATCTACATTGCCGATCACATTGAGGTGATAGCTGGCCAGGTCAACGTTCGGCGCGTTGCCGGTGATATGCAACCCGGTCGCCGGGTCCAATTCTGCATAGCCCGGCGTGATAGCCGGACGAGTCGGCACGACGATGGGAGACAGGGCACAAGGGGTAACAACCGGCAGCGTTGCCACTGGCGTGTTTGTCGGCGCTTGGGTTGCCGGCGACGTGCTAGTAGGCGCTTGTGTTGCCAGCGGCGTGCTTATCGCCGTTTGTGTTGAAGGTAGAGTTGTGCATCCAACGACCATTACAACCAGAATCAAAACGAACAACAAGACAGCATACGTCTTCATGTCTACTCCCTAGTTATCACTCCTTACTTACACCCCAGCACCAGCGCGAAATCAGCAAGTTGCTGGACGACATTGACTTCCTGGCCGCCGCCGAAGCTATAGGGCCCAAGCGTAAACCAGGCAGCGCCGATGACGTTATCCTTAGCCAGTTCCGTGAGGTACCACTGCCAGTCGTACCAATCAGGTTCATAATAACCATTGGGCTGGTAAGCTTCCGTAATCGCCACGCGCGGCATGGATGAGCCCAGCAACGGCTGGAACATCCTATAGCGGAGCGCTGTCCCGTCCTTGAACGCCTGGCGGAACAGCCGTCGGTCGTCGTTCACCGACCCGTCGTGGACACTCAGAATGTGACCGTGCTCGGCGGCATAGCGCAGCGTGGGAGCTATGATCT
>Ga0315268_10008732_pt1 | contig 10554 bp, 2 predicted proteins | sample C1_top_MG_FD_204535 | JGI IMG/M metagenome (GOLD analysis project Ga0315268, IMG submission 204535) | Sediment microbial communities from Yellowstone Lake, YNP, Wyoming, USA - C1_top | ecosystem: Environmental > Aquatic > Freshwater > Lake > Sediment | place: USA: Wyoming | collected 2017-08-01 | reverse complement strand
GATTTGGCTTTGACAGTCACCGTTCCCTCGGCAAAATAATTACCGACAATATTAGTAACATTATTTTCTATGGTTATATTCCCTCCGTTGCCGTTGGCATCTTTTGTAACAATAAAACCGACTGAAGCCAGCTGTTTAATATTAGTTAAACCACTTACGCCTTGGTAATCGATATTATTAGGTATTACTAAATTACCGCCTTCAATTACTATCAGTCCGGCTCCTGACTCAGTACCACTCCCGTTATTGAATTGAAGTAGAGCATTGACGTTTAAACTTAAATTACGTATATAATAGATTTTACCGTCCAACAAACCGCCACCATTACTCTGCTTAAATTTATTCAAGAATCTATTCAAGTCACCATTATTATTAATAACCTCTACAACCACTCCATATTTATTCTTGCCACCAGCTACGATAGTGGTAATCCCAGTGTAATCCAGTTTGCCAAAAACATTGGTATATCCTTGACTACTCTTGGGAAAACCAACATAGCCATAACCCCGACCTGACCAGTCGGGTGTTATCCATTCGCTCTTTCCTGTTATGGGAGCGGCAGTAGCCGGAGACACTGGTTGACTTTTACCAGATGAACAGAAATTTTTGATTGAACCATCAGCCTGAATCATATAAGTGGCATTGCACCGGCCCGGCGCCAAAGAGGTAGCGCCCGGGGCTTGTCCAGTGAGAAAACCGCCGATATTGGCCTGGGAATAAATATCAGAATATTTTTCCTGAATCCAGGCGAAGTTATACAAATTGGCTCCATTAAAACTTATCCAGCCCAGTTCCGAAGACCAGGCATAGCCGTAAAATTCTCCAGCATCCAAATCCAGAGAAACTCCATATTGATTGCAACTGTCCATGGCATTGCAAGTATTGCTACCAAGATAATTGCAGGAAGCGCCTAATCCACAGCCAGAAAATGTTACTAAATCATTGCTTAAACATATATTATTGGGATTATCAGAACAAATGCCGGAATAATAGCAAAGACCAACTGTCCGTCTTGCACAACTATCTTGTATGCAATCTAAGCTTGGGTCATCAGTACATTTATAGGCGGTGCCATTCCACGAACATTGTCCTTTATCTTTTAAAACGCATATATCCGCCATTTTGCAGGTTTTGGTTGTATCAAGCGAACATCTTCCCTCGCCGCAATTATATGAATCAGCAGCAAGAATTTTTAAGCTGCGGTTGCAAGACCAGTCATTTCTTGAACAAATCGCACACTCCAAATAATCGCCCTTTGTGCCGGATTTGGTAATGCAGCCATAGCAAGGAGTATATTTACCCGGGGTGCCAGGCACTGTTCCTTCTTTTCTGAATTTAACCCAGCCTTCATTAGCTGCCAGACTGCAAGTCTCTCCAGTTGGGCAATCGGTACTGGTAAAACAAGCCTTAGTCGAAAGATTGCACTGGCCCAATTTAATCCTTGCCCAGCCATCAATTTTTCTAGTCGCATAATCAAAAGTGGCAGTAATGTAATTAAAGGGAGGGTTAGTCGTATCAATAGTTTTCCCACAGGGAGTTTGAAAAGTTGTGGTATTATAAGGAGAATCTGGTGGAGTGCCTATTTCATTTCTATCAAAACTCATCCAGCCGACTGGCCGGCAGCTTAACGAATTATTGGAACAAATCTGACAGTCATCAAGACTGGCGCATTTTTTATCCGAATTATTAGAACAAACATGACAGTCACTATCACTGGTGCAAGTTATGGCTGAATGAACATTACAAAAATGCGAAGCTAAACAGGTATCCGCTAAATCGCAAGTAGCGGTCAGATCTTTTTGTTCAGGATCAGTCACCCCAAGCCAGGCATAGCCAGAAAGAGCGCCCACGTCAGTGTCTTCTCCAGTAGTGCAGTCATAATCATTAACATTGCCTTTTTGTTTTTTGATATTCATGCCATAGGAAAAAGTGGTGTTATTGCAGGTAGCAGTGTTAGCGCAATTCAAACTAAGCCAGCCTAAAGGCGAGGTCCGCTCGGTTTGAGGATCAACTAGCTGGCTACATCCTGCCGCGCGGCAGCTGCCAGCTGATGTTTCAAGGCAGAAATCCTGACAGTTATCGGCCCCGATTTTACCCCAACCGGTTATATTGCCCGGAGAAAGTTTGAGGATAATCGAAGCATTAGTGTTGTCTATACCTACTGCCCAGGCATGGGTATTATTCGCCGCATGAACTCCGTATAAAAAGTCGCTGGTGGTTAAATTAGTATTTTGCTGAAGCCAAATTTGATCGCTGGTGACTGTAGAATTAACAGAACCAAAATGGGCGATTGCTCCTCCACTAGCCGCTGCCCAGACATAGTAACGATGTAAATCAGTATCATAAATAGCGCTTAATCCATTAATCGGCTTGGTCAGTCCAGCCCCGTTTGGACTACTATTTACCTTGTTTTTTATGCTGGTCCAAACAGAACCGTCATAATATAATAATTCTGGCGCGCTAATGCCACCAGAGGCCCAGCCATGAGTGGCATCGGCAAAGGAAACACTATAAAGATGCTCTGAGGTGTTTGAACTTACAGAACTCCATGTGCCTCCTCCATTTTGGGCGGTTGGGTTTTTAAAAATAATGCCTCTGTCTCCCACTATCCAACCATTGGCATCTGCACTAGATGCAACTAAGTTTATTGAATTTAAATTCCGATTTGTTCCTGAAGTCTTAGGATGCCAGCATTCTTCAAAATATAATTTACGATTTATAGGATCGCAGTTATTGTGATCACTATCATAATATTCATCAGTATCACTATAATATATATTTCCTCCATCACCCACTGCATAAATAGTTTTTTTATCATAAGCAAAAACACTGTTCAATTTATTACTACCTGTTTGTTTTTCGTCGCAGATAATAGTGCCCGGATTAGTAGGATTTGAAGGAATAAAACTCTCAGAATAACAAAAAACTTCCTTGCCGTTAACGCTATTTCCAACCATCCAGACTTTGTAGGAACTACCGTCAAGGATGGCAGTTACTCCTGAAAGATCCTTAATCGTAAAACCATGAGGCGCTTGAGCATTGGGATCGCCTTCAATAATTAGTCCTTTCCAAACTGATCCGGTGTAGTAAAACAACACACCTTTATTACTTTTAGTTCCAACTGCCCAGGCATAATATTGTTTATCGGCTTGGGAAAAAACAGAAAAAACTTTTCTTAGAGTAACTCCTGACTCAAAGTCAGTTGGCGCCAGCATTTTTTCCCATTCGGACGCCGCTCTATTTTCCCGCTGGAAGAAAACAAACACGCCCAAAAAAGCCAGGGCGACCACAACAATAATCGTCGGAATGTAGATTTTTGGTTTTTTTAGAAATTTGGGCATTATTGAAAGTTAGTATTTGATAAGGTCCTGGGGCAAATAATAATCCAGATTAACATAAACCAGGATTTCTTTGGTGCTTTTATCCCTGAAGTTCTCGCTTTGCAGGGCATAGCCGATTATCTTGCCAGCTTTGGTAGCTTTCATACCAAGGCCAGGGGTTGAACTTGAGGTAATCGGATCGCCTAATTTTATCGCGCCGTTTTCATTATTGACATTGACAAAGACCCGGCCAACCAGAGCGACTGGCTTTTTTTCTGTATCACCATAAAGAGGTTTGGTATTACCCAAATAAAGAGAAGCAGTTCTTTTGCTTGAAACTACCCCGATTAGATTACTGTCATAAGCAGCCCTAGATTTACCCAGTTTATCATTGCCTCGGATAGCCAAAATTTCTCCTTCTTGGGTTCCATCTTTTTTTAGAACATCCATTAATTCAACCACATCACTGGGCCATTTTTTTATTAGTTGGCCATTATCCCTCATTAGATAAATGCCGCCAGCGGCACAAATGTTAAATGTATAATCACCATGAGATTTACAATCTTCAGTAGTCTTGGCTGACCAGACAAAAGCACGATCATCGGTTAATCCGGTGGTGGCATTAATTGTCTTGGCATTGGTCCCGCCAGTCCAAGTATAATAACCCAGGGCTGAGTTATTTGAACCGCCTTCGACAATACTATAACTGCCGTTGGCCTGGTTGTTCTCGCCTCCAGTAACCGTGGCTCTATCACCACCAGCCCGATTTGCTTTACCGCCTGAAACTGTAGAATAGTCTTGCCCCCCTGAACCCCCTGCACTATTAGCTTCTCCGCCGGAAACAGTCGAACCATAATCTGCAGCCGTATAATTGCTCAATCCGCCGGAAACAGTGGCGCCGTAACCCCTGGCAAGATTATTCTGTCCGCCGCCGACCGTGGAAAAATTAGTGGCTGGAGCTGTATAACCGGCTGTATTTTCCCCACCGCCAGAGACAGTAGTATAAGTCCCAATTGCCTTATTGGCAAAATTAACATCAGAATTGCCGCCACCTGAAATAGTGGAATACGAACCACTAGCTAAATTATTCTGGCCGCCGGCCACAGTAGAGGCTTGACCACTGGCTGTGTTACCCATCCCGCCGGAAACCGTGGCAAAATCAGAAGAAGCGGTGTTAGATTCTCCGCCAGAAACAGTTGAACAATCATCACAATTGGCATTAGGAAGATCAAGGCCAGAGGCTTGATTATTTTTACCGCCAGAGACCGTGGCGCCTACCCTAGCCGCTTTATTATTTTGTCCGCCTAAAACAGTGGCGTAACTATATTCTCGGCCTGATGTTCCGGTTTCACTGTCTACGCCTAAATTAACATGAGTGCCAATCGTCAGGTTATTGCCAAAAAGCTTGGCTCCTTGTCTGGCAATCGCTCCATAGACTCTTAAGGTCGCGTCGCCTTCTCCTGCTCCCAAACTACTATCGCCAATCGTTACCCGGTAGTTATTTTTAGGACTAATAACAGAACCAGCTAAATTCCAATTATCATCGCCGCCGCCGCCTGATGGCCATTGGGTTAAACAGCCGCCTTCTGGTGGACTACCAGGCAAGCAAAATTCATTGCCATAAACCTTGCCGGAAAAATAGCCGGCATAGCCTGACGGATTCTCAGCATAAATGCCTGATCTTGAGGCTGAATTTATTTTAGTGGAAATCGCATCCAAGCCATTATCAACTGCCTCAGGGATGTTTTCTGGCATCCAAGTGGCATCGATATCTAAATGCTGGCCGACTAAATCAGTTGATTCATTAATTTCGGTCAGTCTTATGTTGGTCCAATAGGCATGGTGCTCGCCAGATGCTGTAATAGGATTGTCTAGATAAAGACCGAAAACTTTGACCTGAACATATTTTATTTTACTCTGATCGCAATAAAATCTGCGGTCATAACCAGTGGTAATACCGATATCAGTATCTGCGTTAGGAACTTGGTAGGAAGGTCGGCATTCGCCGGTATTGGGATCTCGGTCTGCTGGATTACTGGGAAAATAAAAACCTGACCAATATTCCCATTTTCCTTCACTGCCATGGACATAATCGGCAACATACGGAGAGATTCTGCCGTACTCATTATATACCCAAGTTCCTGAATTATTATCATAATAATAATCAATTTCCTGCAAGCCTAAAAAATTTGCGCTCTCAAAGTATCCGCCAGGACCCATATTTCCTGTTCTTTTAAACCAACCTTCTAACAAATATGTTTTATTGGGATTAATTGGAATATAATCGCTCCTTAAATACATTTGTTTGGGGACTTGGGCCTTGGGTCCATCAGCGTAAAAATCAAAAGCGGTTGTTTTTCCTCCTAAAGGGCCGTCAACGGTCGCTTGTTTAACACCATATCCAATAACAGGATCAACATGTTCTTCAAAAAAACTGAAATCATCATATCTTGCTCCGGGAACAGCCAAAACCGCGTCACCGTTTTTCACTAAATTCGGACCAGAAACAAGATTACCGATTAATGGCGCTTGCACGCCGATTCCCGAAGTTGAACGGATTCTATAAGCGTCGATCTCCATCGCATAAGCATTCGCGTAAGCATCGTCTCCTGCTTTATCGATCAGTGAAATCACCCCGCCGTAGATTGACAATTTTCGGTTGTCAGCGGTGTCAAACGGCAGGGCAGCCTGGGTATAAGACTTGAAGAAAAAGCTGCCAAAAAAGAACCCAATCAAAGCTAGAAAAACCGAAAAACCGAAAATACTCAAACCTTTTTTGGTTAATCTTTTATACAATGCTTTTACTAGAGTTAATTTCGGTTTTTTAAATATTGGGAACATGTTTCAAGGATAAATTTTTGGCCATTAATTTTTTCAATATCATTTATTTATTGTTCTGAAGCGAATAACTAAGTTTCTGGATAAAATCCTGGGGGAAATAATATCCGACTTTAACGAAAACCAGGATTTCTTTGGTGCTTTTATCCCTGAAGTTCTCGCTTTGCAGGGCATAGCCGATTATCTTGCCAGCTTTGGTAGCTTTCATGCCAAGGCCTGGGGTTGAACTTGAGGTAATCGGATCGCCTAATTTTATCGCGCCGTTTTCATTATTGACATTGACAAAGACCCGGCCAACCAGAGCGACTGGCTTTTTTTCTGTGTCCCCATAAAGGGCTTCCGTATTGCCCAAATAAATGGCGGCAGTTCTCTGACTTGAGATTACACCGATTAAGTTAGTGTCATAGGCAGTTTGGGATTTACCCAGTTTATCATTTTCTTTGATGGAAACCAGTTCAGCTTCTTTTAACTGGTCCCTCTTAACCACTTCCATTAATTCGGCAACATCGCCGGCAATCTTGGCAGTATCTAAATACATTCCCATTCCCGCGCAAATATTAAAGGTTTGAGCGCCATTAGAATTACAGAAATTGGTCTGTGGAGGCGGACTTTGACTGGGTACTCCTGACCAAACGAATGAATGAGCATCATTGGCTCGGGCAAAGAACCCCCCGGCCCAGGAACCTTCTGCCAAAGGCGCAACCCGGTTGCCCACCCCGCCGGAAACAGTGGAATATTTACCACTGGCTATATTTCTAGTGGCGTTAATATCAAGGGGGTCAGCTCCGCCGCCAGAAATAGTAGAAAATTCTCCGCTGGCCTGATTTTCATAACCCCCGGAAATAGTAGCGTAATTATTGGTTGCCAGATTATAAAACCCGCCGGAAACAGTGGCATAACCAGTATCAGCACCAAGTTGAGTGTTCGCTTGATTGTTCTGTCCACCTGAAACAGTGGAATAATTTTTATAAGCCATATTACTACCACCACCGCCAACAAAACTGTATATACCGCTTGCCTCATTCGATAATCCACCCGCGACAGTAGAATTGGCATTTGCCGCTTTATTACTGCTTCCTCCACAAATAGTGCCAAAACCAAGAACGCCGGTTTCAATTCTATTTCCAGAGCCGCCAGAAATAGTGGCGGCATTTCCTGATGCTCCCAATATTTTGTTATTAGCCCCGCCTGAAACTGTACTCCAAAGCATTGAAGATCCAACTTCATTCCCCATTCCCCCTGAAATTGTGGCGTACATGCCGCTGGCTCTATTTAATGAACCACCAGAAACCGTGGCCCAATAGTGAGTGGCAAAATTGCTAGAGCCACCAGAAACCGTGGCATAGGTATAATTACTTCCCGATTTTCCGGTTTCACTGTTTACTCCTAAATTCACGTGAGTGGCGATTGTCGTGTCGTTGCCATAAAGCTTAGCGCCTTGCCGAGCCATAGAGCCGAATACTCGCAAAGTGGCATTGCCGCTTCCCGCGCCCAAACTACTATCACCAATCGTTACTCGGTAGTTATTTTTAGGACTAATAACAGAACCAGCTAAATCCCAATATCCGCCGCCAGCACCGCCAGTCGGCCAAGTCTCTATACACCCACCGCCTGATTCGGGCAGACAATATTTATTGCTATAAACCTTGCCGGAAAAATAGCCGGCATAGCCTGAAGGATTTTCGGCATAAATGGCTGAACGAAAAGACGAGTTTATCTTAGTAGAGATAGCGTCTAAACCATTATCAACTGCTTCGGGAGTTCCCAGGGGCATCCAACTAGCATCAATATCCAAATGCTGGCCGACTAAATCAGTTGATTCATTGATTTCAGTCAGTCTTATATTGGTCCAATAAATATCATGTGGCGCATTCGAAAGCGCATTAGAGTTTCCAGGAGAGTTACAATTATCACCATAGGCTGATACTCTTAACCTTAAATATTGAACACTCTCTTTATTATCACACCAAAACCTATAATCATCGCCCGTAGTCAAATCACTGGGTGCATAATAACTACCATACCCGCAATCTTTTTCGCCTTCCTCGCATACCAATTGACCACTTATAATTTTACATTTACATAGCTTGCAATTATTGCTTTTAGTTGGATCAGCCGCTGAAAAAAGGCCTGACCAATATTGCCATTTGCCGGCCCCAGGTCTTCCATAATTTGCCACAAAATCATGGTCTCTTTGCCAAATCCTTACTCCAGTGTTCTTATCAACTATGTTAGTGGGCACATCATATATTTTGTTAGTTGCATCCCAATAATATTCCCGTGCTCCCAGGTGGACAAAGCCGTCACTCGGCGAACCATCAGGCACATAAACCCAGCCCTCTAGCAGATAAGTTTTATTAGGGTTAACTGGAATAAAGTCGCTCTCATAAGAAAAATCTCTTCGTACTGGAGTGCAAGTGTCGCCACCGGTTCTCGTGTAAAAATGAAAAGCAGTCACTGGCAGGCCATAGGGACCAGTAATGGTCTGCTGATCAACATAATTATCATTATCTAAATTAGTAGCGCTTCCCCAAGCATTCCACCAGTGCATAAAATTATTGCTTTTTTGATCTGGGCTACCATCGGGATTTTTGCCCGGTTTCCATAAAGCGGCATCGCCGTTTTTTGCCAAATTAGGACCGGAAATCAGGTTACCAATCAAGGGCGTCTGAACACCAATACCAGCAGTAGCCCGAATCCGGTAAGAGTCAATTTCTGTGGCATAGGTATTATTGCCAACCTTGTTTACTAAAGAAATCACCCCGGCATAGATTGACAATTTACGGTTGTCTTCCCTATCAAACGGCGGAGCAGCTAATGAATAGGATTTGAAAAACACGCCGTTGAAAATCAGGCCCGCGATGACCAAGAAAAGGGAAAAGATCAGAATGACCAGACTTTTTCTGGTTGATCTTTTGAAGATTTTTTTCATAAGATTAAAGTTAATTTATAATTCATAATATTAATTTAGATTAATTACTCATTCGGGTGCACATCCATTCCCGGACACTGTGCTCCTTTCCTATTATTAATACACCAGCCGCTTGGACAACAATACGGCTTTTCTATTCCGTATAATCTAGTACAATCGCTATTATTTTGACATTCAACACACCAGAGATTATTGCGTACACAGTATTTTCTTGAATTACCATAGATTAATTGGCAATCATCATTATAAATACATTGGTAGCAAAGATTTGAAAGGCATTCCGATTTTTTTGGAAAAAGCTCGCATTGACAGGATTGAGTAACCGGATTACAGGGCTCATCAGTGCACTGCTGCCTGAAAATGTCGAGCGGGTACAGAGTAATCGTTACCCTACCGCTGGAATCATAAGCCATGGCATAAATGGAATAGTTTCCATAACAGCCGTAAAAATCAATCGTAATGCTCCAATCAGCTCTCCATACCCATTTGTTCAAATCAGGATCCCACACATACGCTTCTCTATCCGAGGGTACGGTTAAGTATCTAGGCACGGCTGAACACCCCGTAGGACCATGCAGAGAAACCATAATTGGCCCGATATTACTGTTGTTATCAGTGACATAACCAGTCACAGTCACACTCACGGCTGACGGACCAAAAACTTGCTCTTCTGTAGGAGTTAGAATAGTGATTACCGGATTCTCTGTATCAGGCGCTCCTCCTCGTGTATTAAAGGCATAGCCAAGAGAAATGACTGTCTGATTGTGATTGTCTGTAGCCCTAATACGATAATAATATTTAGTGTCCCCAGTAAGGTCGGTTAAGATAACCTTATGATCATATCTAAGGCCCCGTGAATCTGCCTGCTCATTTCCGTAAGAATTAGTCGGGCCGTATTCAACCGAGCCGGTTGTCATCATAGAATAGGGCTCAATTTGAAAAGGATAACAATCAGTCCGCCATTGGATAGTCGCACTATTGGCGGTAATTCCGGTTACAATGACATTACAAATTTTCCAAGCGATCGGACAATCCTGGCGACAGGTTTTATAGGTTTCCGTGCCGTTGCAGATGCCATCACCGCAGGTATAGCCTGGAGGAGCATAAGTGCCTGGGTCGCCGATGGTCATTGCTCCTGAGTCATAATCAACCATAAAAGTGTTTTTGCCGCTGGAAACATAGTCCCCGAGAACAATATTGTGTGATACGCCTTTAGAGTAGACTAATTTATGAGTAAAATTATTACTGTATTTTTTTTCCCAATACGGATCAATTATTTCTGCATCCCAATAATCACGGCAGGCAGTGAGCGGGCTTTCTCCGGAAAGACAAAGGTGTCCGGTAGTTTCTGGCGGAGAACTTAGATTAGCGAATATATTTAATCCTTTTTGATCCCCAGCATTTGGAATTCCAACTGCCCCTAAGAAATAACCGGCATAAGCTTGTGTCGCGCCGGGAGCCACT
>Ga0315268_10008731_pt1 | contig 10554 bp, 7 predicted proteins | sample C1_top_MG_FD_204535 | JGI IMG/M metagenome (GOLD analysis project Ga0315268, IMG submission 204535) | Sediment microbial communities from Yellowstone Lake, YNP, Wyoming, USA - C1_top | ecosystem: Environmental > Aquatic > Freshwater > Lake > Sediment | place: USA: Wyoming | collected 2017-08-01 | reverse complement strand
CAGAACGGACAATACCCGGAATGGAGATTCCCTGATGCCGGTAGAAATCTTTATCCTCTATGGCAATCGTCGCCTCTTTGACAAACTGGGGAATATCGGCAAGCGGAATAGGTGTACGATTCTGGTCTGTATAGATTTCGTATAACAACGCTCCATTCCTGTCGAATATTTTTGTGGTGACGGCAAGGTCCCGCTGCGATAACAGTTGGGGATTGGGAAGTGCAGCAAGCCATTGTATGGATGCGAACGGAATAAATACGAGAACAATCGTCACGAAGACACCCGTGATAAATGATTTTATTGAATCAATCCGGCTGTATACAAACGGTTGTTTTGTGGGCTTTGTCTTCTGCGGGTTGAATAACCGCAATGACAGCGAAGGCCACCGGAACTGTATTTTTTGTACGGTTTTGGCGATTTGTTGCTCTTTGATATATTTTTGTTTTGCGATAAACGCACGTTTGGTTATTTGACAATTCTTTTTGTCCAGGAACGAACGAAACAGATAATTCATTCGGTCTGCCACATGATGGGAAATGACTGTCGGAAATTTCCATACCCGGGTCAAAAACGGCCATACTGCCAAAGGATGTTTCTGAGCTTGGGGAACTGAAGGCGTTTTCGTCGGTTTTTCGGATTTCTTTATAACAGCTTGCGTTATTTTGGGCCGGAAACCCAGTTTCCCTACGAACAAAAATATGTCTTTGATGACATACCATACGGCGACAACAATCTCATACGGCAACATAACGATTGCGCCCACGAGGTACCGGACACCGTCTCCGATAGCAATAAAAATCCGTAGTATCCCAAAAAGGATACGTAACGGAATAAATGATTCTTCGGAAGGTTTATTGTTTGGACTAACAGAACGAGCCATGGTACAAATTTATATCATAATCTATAGGCTTTCAACAAGAGGGGAATATGCAATGGTTTCTGTAGATCAGTAAGCAATCATTGGATGAAAACCGGTTTATTGTCTTCGTGCTTGCAATCCAGACACCACTTGGATAAACCGTCAGATAAGATCTGATGTTCTTCAAGGGCGATATTGTCCAGCTTCCCCGGAAGAAGGAGGTCTCCTGTCGTCGTATCAATCTGTACGATCTGTTTCAGTTGTTCTCGTGTCGTGGGTACTGTCCCCTTGATGAAATATTCAAACCGTATCGGACAACCGGGATCATCGCCGTCATTCGGAGGTAGCAGTCCGGAAACAGAACAGATGCGCGCACCGACGATTCCGTCAGGCTGTTTTGGCCAGATATCCGGTTTACCGGAAAGTACCTTCACCATAAGATCATGCCAGATGGGTGCAGCTCCCGTCACACCTGACACAAGCCACGGATTCATAGGTGTGTTGTCGTTGTTTCCTACCCACACGGCAACGAGATATTGAGGGGTGAACCCTATGGTCCAGTTATCCCTTAGATCGTCTGTCGTCCCTGTTTTTACCGAAACAGCGTGACCGGGAATAACAAGTTCAGAATTCGAACCGAATGCGCCGCTTCTGGCATTGTTATCCAACAGTATATGAGATATAAGAAATGCAGTTTCATTGGATATGACCCTGGGTCCGGTCAACAGAAGCTGCGACGGGACATCTTTATCCAGATTCGCATCCTGGTGTTCATAGAGTGTTTTTCCGTCTTTGTCCGTCACCTTCAGAATCGACACGAGGTCTTTCCTGATTCCGCCGTTTGCAAAAACACCGAACGCCTCAGCCATGTCAGTCATGTGTACTTCTCCGCCTCCAAGTGTGAGGGAAAGTCCGTAATTTTTAGGATCCTTCAGGGTCCCTAATCCGAAAGCGCTTGCGGATGCAACCATCGCTTCGACACTGTTGAGTCTCAGCATTTTTACAGCCGGAATATTGTACGAATTACCCAACGCCATACGTAGTTGTACCGGACCATGGAATTGTCCGTCATAATTTTTCGGACAATAAACCGGTTGGTTTACCACGCCGAAGCACGTCGGTATGTCCAGGAACATGGTTGCGGGCGTCACGATGTGGCGGTCTATGCCTATGGCATAATTGATGGGCTTGATGGATGAGCCCGGTTGGCGAAGAGCCGTTGTAACATTATAGCTTCCGGAGGGAGTTGCGAAATAATCCGTACTTCCTATCATGGCCAGGATTTCCCCTGTTGATGGTTTTGTGATGAGTGCGGCGCCATTTGACACCTTATACGATTTGAGTTTTGCGACCTCTGCGCTTACAGTTGCCTGTGCATATTCCTGGATATCCAGGTCCAATGTCGTCGTCACCTTCAATCCTCCGCGTTCAACGAGGCGTTCACCGTATTTATCGACAAGTTGCTGTTTGACGTACATGACGAAATGTCCGGCTTTCAGACCCGTGTCCTGTGTATATTCCAGAGGTTCCGAAGTGGCCTGTTGTGCCTGTTCTTCCGTTATATACCGGTCATCGACCATCCGACGAAGAACTTCACTTTGTCTTGTCTTTGCATATTGGGGATTAGCTCCGAATGGTGAGTAATACGTGGGAGCTTGCGGAAGACCGGCAAGAAGGGCAGCCTGTGCAAGTGTGAGGTCTTTTACGGATTTATTGAAATACCGTTCGGCTGCGGATTCCACCCCCCATGCGGTGCCCCCGTACGGTACCTGATTGAGATACAATTCCAGAATCTTGTCTTTGGAATATATTGCCTCTACCCAGTATGCCAAAATTATTTCCTTGATTTTCCTGGTGATTGTACGTTCGGGAGACAACAGTGCTGATTTAACCAGTTGTTGGGTGATGGTGGAACCACCCTGGAGTTTTTGGTTGGCAAGGGTTGCGACAACAGCCCGTAACATACCCCCGATAGGGTTGACCCCCTGGTGTGTATAGAAGTTCTTGTCTTCAATCGAAATGGTTGCCTGTTGGAGGTATTTGGGGATTTCATTTAATGGCACGGCGGTTCGGTTTTGTGAAACGAAAATATCAAACAGAAGATTCCCGTTTCTGTCATAGATTTTGGTTGCCAGCGGGGTATCATAATAACTGCCTAATTTAGACGGTGACGGAAGATCCTTGAAAATCAACAGATAGACAACGAGAATCATTGAAAAGGGGATAAGCCAAAATACATATCTGGATATCGGATGACGGTGCTTCTGCTCCGTATTTTTTGTTGGTTTTGCCTTTTTTGCCGTTTTGAAGCGGGGAAAAAGCCGTTTTAGGGAGTCTTGTATGTGTTTGAACATGGAATTATTATATCAAGAAAGGTATATCCTGATAAAAATGAACATTGCGCTATACTATTGATTATGAGTATCCCAAATACTACATCCTATTCATCAATTTCGCAACAATCTTCCATACTATATACGACAGCCCAACGTCAGGGCGATAAAGATACTCAGGAAGATTTCGTTGACCACTATCAGGATGAATGTTTTGTGGTGACGGACGGATATAGTGGTCTTCCGAACGGTGCAACCGCCTCCGAACTCGCATGTCAAACATCTATTTGGGGATATAAACACATCCGGCAACGGCCGTTTTATTGGGCGGACAAATCGAAACTTATGCACAGGATTTTCCGTTCAACCAACATTGCCCTTTGGCAAAAACGTCGTGAAAAAGGATATGAAAACGGACTTGCCTCAACCTTAGCGGTTGTCATCATCGGAGCCCATAAAATGTGGGTCGGAACCGTAGGAGATACCGGTATATATCTTTTTCGTGAAGGACTTATCGATGTAATGACGCCGTTGGATATGGATGAACAGGGTAGGCTTACCAACGCATTGGGCGTTCGAAGATACGGTCTTGTCCCGCATCAGAACATAGAAAAATTATTATCGGGTGATAGTATTTTGATTGCGTCAGATGGTGTGATGAACGCGATATCCGAAGATGAATTACGGACTGTGTTTGAGGTTGCTGGCGAAACAGAGCAAAGCCTGTCTTTTGCCATAGATCACTTGTTGGAGACTGCCCGCGCCAACGGTAGCACGGAAAATATGACCGCGTGTTTGATAAAAAAGCGTTTATAATTGCGTTTTGCATTTTACCCGGGAACACCGTATACTATTTTTATGCCTGCCGACTTTTTTGAACCTATTAAAAATTCCGATACGCCTCCTATTTACCGTTTCTTTAACGGAAAAGATTGGGTAGAGAGCAAAAGCGGAAAGCGCACTAAGATTTTTTCTCCTATAGATAATTCCGTCGTCGGAGAACTGCAGGTTGTCACGACAGAAGAAATAGACCAGGCTGTAGAAAAAGCCAAATGCGCACAGAAAAAATGGGAAGCGGTGCCGCTCAATGAACGGGTGAAGGTAGTACATCTTGCGGCAGATTGGATCATGCATTACGAGGATTACTTGGCGGCACTTCTTGCACGAGAAGTCGGGAAAACCATCAGCGAAGCAAAAAGTGAAATCAAACGGACCGCAGAGTTGACGGATTATTTTGCCGACGAAGTCCAATCAATCCGCGGTGAAACACTCGATAGCGATAATTTCCCGGGATACGATAAAGGACGGATTGCCGTCATCGAGCGTGTTGCACAGGGAGTGGTCTTGTGTATCGCACCATTCAATTATCCCGTCAATCTGGCGGCAAGCAAAATCGCACCGGCACTCCTTATGGGCAACAGTGTCGTCTTCAAACCGCCGACACAAGGCGGGATTTCCGGACTGTATCTGACGCGCGTTTTCGAAAAGGCGGGAGTTCCTGAAGGGGTCATCACCTGTCTTACCGGCGGAGGGAGTGAAATAGGCAATTACGTTGTCAGCCATCCGAAGGTGTCGATGGTTGCATTTACGGGAAGTTCCGACACCGGAATGGCGATTGCGTCCAAAGCGCCGATGAAACAGCTTTTGTTTGAGTGCGGAGGGAATAATGCGACAATCGTATTTCCTGATGCAGATATGACGCTCACAGCCAAAGAAATCATCAAAGGGGGGTTCTCATATGCAGGCCAACGGTGTACGGCTATCAAATACGTCATGGGAACACAGGGGGTGCTTGACCAGCTTCTTCCGGTTGTCCTTGAACAGATGAAAGAGCTTGTGCATATGGGTGATCCGAGAGAAACAACGACGAAACTTGTCGGACCTGTGGTGACTGTCAACGTGGCGGAATCGATAGAAAAAATCATCAACGAAACTATCGCAGAAGGCGCAACTGTTGCAACCGGCGGACACAGGAAAGATGCATATATCGAGCCGACAATACTCACCAATGTGAAACCGTCAATGAAAATCGTCACAACAGAAGTATTCGGTCCGGTGATTTCGTTCATCACCATCCAAAGTATGGACGAGGCGGCAACCATCGTCAACAGCCAACGGTTCGGATTGCAGGCGTGTGTATTTACAAAAGATGAAGGGACGGGGCTTAAATATTCAGAACTTCTGGATGTGGGCACAGTCCAGATAAATGGTTCTCCCCAACGGGGCCCTGACCATTTCCCGTTTCTCGGCGTCAAACAATCAGGAATCGGTGTCCAGGGGGTACGGTATTCCCTCGAAGCCATGTCCCGCATCAAGCCGGTCGTCATCAACAAGCCGCAATAAACAATTCCCATTGACAATACGGTTTTCCTGCGAGTATATTGATACTGCTTCTGTCCCCCAAATACTATGTCTGGATCAATGTCTGAAAACGGAAGATCATTTTTGGAATCTCAACAGTATCGCTTCTTACACCCCGATCGTCTTCTTCAACAGGATCTGAAAACTATCTATACAGACAACGAATTGGAAGTCGGATGGCCAATGGGCGTGAATAAGATATTTGAACACCTGGCCCGTCCGCATACAGGTCTTATCATCGGAGCAGCACTCGGGGATGAAGGGAAGGGCAGATTTGTCGATAATACCGTTGAACAATTGTTGAAGATCAAAGAAATAAAAAAGGTTGTCGTTATCCGGTTTCAGGGAGGAAATAATTCGGGTCATACCGTCCAGGTGGGCGAGCAGAAGTTGGCTCTTCATCAGGTGCCGTCCGGTGTCATGTATGCAAAAACTTTGTGCGTCATCGACCGGGGTATGGTTGTCAATCCGATTGACTTATTAAGTGAAATCCACATAGTTGAAGATATTGTCGGAGATACCAGGAAAAAACTGATTCTTTCTCCTGATGCCGTATTGAATACCGATCTGGAACGGGCGGAGGAACTTCTGAACCGCAAAAAACAGGACAAAGCAGGCGGAGGGACGGGAAGAGGAATAAGTCCGTCATATGCCCACCATTACGACAAATTAGGATTTCATGTTACAGATTTGACGGCACATGATTGGAGAGAAAAACTGGGGAAACAATATGATGTCTATGAAAAAGAATTCGGATTATTCGGTATACAACTTTCCCAAGTCGATGTGCCGGATTTTGCCGAGACGAAACGTACAGGCAATGAGATGAAACGGAACGTCGGAAACAAGGAAGAATTTTTGGACAGGCTTGAGATTGCGCGTACAGATATAATCGATCGGGACATGATCCGAAATACATTTATTCTTCATCAGGATCTGTTTCAGGATTTATCACGCGGAGTTCTCTTTGAAGGCGCTCAGGCCGTCGGCTTACACGCATGGCTCGGAACACTGCCTGATGTAACCGCTTCGGACACATCGGCTTTCGGTATACAAGCGGGAACAGGTTTTTGGAAGGCCCAGGATGTCGACCAACGGATAGGGGTATTTAAGATTCCGTATACCTCCAGTGTCGGCGCCCGTCATATGCCCACAGAAGCTCATGACGCGTGGGCCGATAAAGTACGCGATGTTGCTCACGAATACGGAACAACAACAAATAGACCCCGTGATATCCTGTATTTGGATATACCCATGCATGCCTATAATATCCATATGGGAGGCATAGAGATGCTTGCCGGAACCCATCTGGATATTTCGTGGCCGGATATGCCCATAAAGGTGTGTACCCATTATACGGATGGATCGGGGAACACTGTTCCGTATCAACCGGGTTTGATATACCAACGGGGAGTTGTACCCAATTATATTGAATTACCGGGGTGGGACGGAGAAGCTGTCCAAAAAGCCAAAAAATTCGATGATATACCTGATAATGCCAAAAAATTCCTTGCGTTTCTGCAGAAACGGCTCATTCCGATTATCGCGGTAACCACCGGACCGAAGCGGGAACATTTCCTGACTATCCCTCAATACGATTAGGCATTCCGGGTCGAAAGATGCCTAAAAAACTTCCGGAAGATCGTATAAAGTTTCTCTTCCGTTTTTTTGCTGTTCAACACAGACACGACCTCTTTGTGATTTGTGGCGTTGGTCCCATCACGGGCGATGATGTTGGTTATCATGGATACGGCAAATGTCTCCATGCCGCGGTTGACTGCCACGATGATTTCCGGTACCGTCGACATGCCTACGGCATCCGCGCCAAGTGAACGAAGCATGAGACACTCCGCCTGTGTCTCATATGTCGTTCCGGTCAACCCTACATATACGCCTTCACGGATAAACGGATCGAGTTCCAGAAATATTTTTCGAAGGTCCGGTGAATATTCGGTATTTTGCGGTTGGAACAGAACGTTTGTCCTGAAATCATGCTGTGGTCCCAATAGGGGGTTTGGTTGGAACAGTCCGATATGTGATTTTATGACCATAAGGTCGCCGAGTTTGAATGATGGATTGAGTCCTCCCGCTGCGTTCGTTGCAACATAGAGTTTACATCCAAGACCCGCAGCGACATGGACCGGAAACGTCACGATATCCATCGGACGCGGTTTGTCCGCAACTTCGTAATAATGTTTTCGTCCTTTAAACCCAATCACCGGAACCGCTTCAAGATATCCGGCGATCAGTGTCCCTTCATGTCCGGGAACGGTGGAAACGGGAAAGCAAGGGATATCGTTATAGGGAATTTTTGCGACCGGTTGTATCAAATCCGCAAGTTTATTGAGTCCCGAACCGAGCGTCAGCGCTACTTTCGGAATAAATTTTTTATCACCGATTTGTTTTTGTATATACGCCGTCGCCTCATCAATATTATTTATATATTCATCGCTACGATTGTTTATCGATTTCATTTTATTTTTTATTTGTTATTGGATTATTCGTTTATTATATAGGTTACTCCCATTCCATCGTCGCCGGTGGCTTGGACGTTATGTCATAGACGACACGGGATACATCCGGCACTTCATTGACGATACGTGTTGATATTTTCTCAAGCACTTCATACGGAATACGGGCCCAACGGCTCGTCATGATATCTTTGGATTCATACGCGCGGATGGCAACGACTTCAGCAAACACTCGTTCATCCCCCTTAACGGCAGTCGAGTATGCGCCACTCATGAGTGCAAAACATTGGAAAACAGAATCCTTGAGGCCTGCGTTTTGGATTTCCTCCATGACAATCCCGTCTGCTATCTGTACTTGTTGTAACCGTTTTTCCGTCACTTCACCGCGGATGCGTACGGCATACCCGGGTCCGGGAAACGGTTGTTGATTGACGATGTCATCCGGTAAACCGACCAGTTTACCTATTTGCCGCACCTCATCCTTATAGAAATTCCGCACCGGTTCAAGAAGTTGAAGCGATAAGTCATCAGGAAGGCCGCCGACATTGTGGTGGGATTTGATGTTGGATGCATGCGTGCTTCCTTTGGACTCGATGACATCGGAATAGATTGTTCCCTGGGCCAGAATTGTCGCGTCTGAATGTTTTTTTGCCTCACGGGAAAATATATCGATATATAATTTTCCGATGGTTTTACGTTTCATTTCCGGATCGGTTATGCCGCGGAGTGCCGTGAGAAATTCGTTTTTGGCATCGACGACGAGGAGATGCGCGTCGATGTGTTTACTGAAGATATCCTTCAATCGCTTGTCGGTTCCGGGACGCATAAGTCCGCTGTCGACGTAGATAGGGTGTATGTTTTTGCCGATTGCCTTGGCTATGAGATAGGCAGTAACCGTAGAATCGATACCGCCTGAAACGGCACAGATGACCTTTTGGCTGCCGGCGGTTTTACGGATTGTTTCAATGATTATCTTCGGGTCTAACGCCAGAGGATTGAGCGGTTCCTTGCAGACGGTTGCGGCAAAATTCTTAAGGATGTCCATACCGTATGTTGTGTGGTCCGCCTCCGGGTGGAATTGGACACCAAACAGTTTTTTTTCACAGTTGGCAACCGCAGAAAACGGAACAGTCTTTGAGCTGCCGATAGCGGTAAATCCCGGGGGCATCCGGACAACCGAATCACCATGGGACATGATGACGGAGAATTTTTTTTCCGGAAGGGAAAATATAGTTTCGGCGCAGGTTGTCAACGAAAGACGCAACAGTTCCGGTCCGTATTCTTTTGTGGTATTTTTCACCTCGCCGCCCAAGAGATGTGCCATAAGTTGCCAACCGTAACAGATGCCAAGAACGGGAATGGAAAGATCGAAGATTTCCGGTTCAACTGTCGGTGCATCCTGACCATAGACTGACGAAGGACCGCCTGAGAATATTATCCCTTTCGGGTGGATTTCTTTAGCGGTCGACAGGGCGGATTTCGGATCGGCATACATGGTTTCAACACCCAGTTGCCGCAGTCTTCGTCCGATGAGGTGGGCAGTCTGTGATCCGAAATCGACGATAAGAATCATATTGGTAGTATCACTATACCTATTCCGCAAGGGTTACGCTATCACCTTTACCGATTTTTTCCACACGAACACAGGAAAATGTCTTTATACCGAGTGTCGCGATATATTCAAGTCCTCCCTGGAATATCTTGTCGAACAGCACAGCATACCCTACGACCGTCACGCCGCGCACCTGCAGACCACTCACGATGTGATATCCGGTTTCACCGGTTGCACATACGTCATCGACCAGAAGTACCCGGTCGCCCCGTTTCACAAACGACAGGTTTATGCCGGCAAAGACGGTGACAGTGTCACCCGATGTGGTGAATGAACGGATCTCTTCGCGGTATACATCTTTCCAGGTTGTGGGGATGTTCTGGTCTTTCCGTGAGCTGTGCAGCCGTACGTCCGTTCCCAGTTCCATAGCGACAGCGGTAGCCAAATAATTTCCGGAATGGGGGATACCGTGGACAGTATTGATCCGGTCGTTTTTGAAATGATCTGCGATGACGTGTGCGGCGGATGATAAGACAGATGGTTTCATCCGCAGATTGAATGAAGAAACGGAAATATAACCACGCTGTGGATCCAGGACTTTCGCATCATGCAAAAATTCTTCTTTGAGGTAAGCCAGTCCTGAAGCGTTCGTGTGAGTCGACATGGCCTATTATAATCGGAAATAGGTCTGCGGGCAATTATTCAGCCGATGACAGATGGTTCTAAGATAGTTGTGACGTCCATTGATTTTTCTTCAAACAATACACCCTGTTGTTGGAAGTCTTGTAATGCTGCCGTAGCTCGTTCGACTAGCGGTCCGCATCCGAGTTTTTCGGGTATTAATCTTCCTGATACTAATGCTTGCGTCAGTTGTTCTGATTTCGCTTGAGTACCGGGCCAACCTCCACCACAACTGCAACACGGACCTTGGCCATCAGCTACTGGGCAACCTTCAATAACGACATTCATATCTGATTA
>Ga0315268_10008730_pt1 | contig 10554 bp, 19 predicted proteins | sample C1_top_MG_FD_204535 | JGI IMG/M metagenome (GOLD analysis project Ga0315268, IMG submission 204535) | Sediment microbial communities from Yellowstone Lake, YNP, Wyoming, USA - C1_top | ecosystem: Environmental > Aquatic > Freshwater > Lake > Sediment | place: USA: Wyoming | collected 2017-08-01 | reverse complement strand
GTAGAGGATGTAGGAGGGTATGAGTTAGGTCAGGAAGTAAATGTGAATCTCTTCAAACCAGGAGATGTGGTGGATGTCACCGGCCTCAGCAAGGGTAAAGGGTTTACAGGAGTGATGAAACGCCATGGATTTCATGGTTCCCCTGGTTCTCATGGGACTCATGAATATTTTCGTCACGGAGGTTCTGTCGGTTCCGCCACCTACCCTCATCATACCTTTAAAGGTTTAAAGATGCCCGGGCAGCATGGCAATCGGAAGGTGACCGTTCAAAATATCAAAGTGGTAGATGTCAAAGAAGATCAGAACCTCATCCTTCTCAGAGGAGGGATTCCAGGAAGCCCGACGGGATGGGTACTCATTCGAAGTGCTACCAAGTGGAAAAGCTCTACTGCTCCAGCGGTTTGATGAAAGGGAATGGGATGACCACGTTAGCTGTCTATGACATCGGAAATCAAAAGGTGAGCGATATCGAATTGGATGATCGGGTCTTCAGTGCCAAGGTCAATCCCACGCTATTCTATGATGTCGTCCGATCGAATCTCTCCTCGCACAGAAAAGGGACAGCCGCTACAAAGAACAGAGCCCTGGTCCGAGGAGGGGGCGCAAAACCTTGGAGACAAAAAGGAACCGGGAGAGCCCGGGCAGGAACACGAAGGTCTCCTCTTTGGAGAGGAGGGGGAACGATTTTTGGTCCCATGCCAAGAGATTACTCCTTCGCCCTTCCTAAAAAAGTGAAGAGGGCAGCCCTCAGGGCAGCTCTCAGTCTAAAACATCAAGAGGGAAAGCTGATTCTTCTGAACGATTTTCCACTGGAGGGGTTTAAAACCCGTCAGGTTCTTGAAATATTAAAAAGATTTCAAGTGGAGGATGCCTTGATTGTGACGGATGGGGAAAATACATACTTAGAGAGGTCCGCTCGAAACATTCCCGGGATCGAGGTTCTCCGCTATGAAGGTTTAAATGTCTATGACATCTTAAATCATGAACACCTGATATTACTCCGTCCGGCAGTTGAAAAGATTCAAGGGGCGTTTGCATCATGAAGGAAGCACAAAAAATTATCCGAAGACCTTTGATTACTGAAAAAAGCACTCGACAAAAAGAGGAGGGGCGTCAATACGTCTTTGAGGTTCACCGAGATGCAAATAAGATAGAGATTCAGTCAGCCGTTGAACGACTCTTTAAAGTAAAAGTCCTTCAGGTAAGAACCTCCAATGTCTTAGGTAAGATCAAACGCTTGGGGAGGAGATACGGGAAGAGACCCGATTGGAAGAAGGCAATCATCACCCTGAAAGAAGGGGATCGTATCGATTTCTTCGAAGGAGCCTAATCCCCTGAGCGGAAATGAAGCTCAGGGGAAATCTTAAATCCGAAACACGAATTTCGAAACAATGTTCAAAATTCAAACTCAAATTAAGAAGTGTTCAAGTTTTGAATTTAGAATTTCGGTAATTAATTAGGATTTATTAAGAGTTTAGAGTTTAGAATTTTAGGGGTTAAAAGATGGCGATCAAAAAATTTAGACCGACCTCTCCTGGAAAACGATTCCAAACGATCACCGGGTTTGAGGAAATTACCTCTTCCACACCAGAAAAAAGTCTTCTTCTTCCTTTAAAAAGAACAGGAGGAAGAAACGTTTATGGAAGGATCACCGCCTGGCATCGGGGAGGAGGTCATAAACGAAAATATCGACTCATTGACTTCAAACGAGACAAAAGAGAGATCCCTGCGAAAGTGGCCTCGATTGAATACGATCCGAATCGATCTGCTCGGATCGCCTTGCTTCACTATAAAGATGGTGAGAAACGCTATATCCTCGCCCCTTCCCAACTCCAGGTTGGAGAACAAGTGATTGCAAGCCCGACAGCGGATATTAAACCTGGCAATGCCCTTCCCCTTCGAAATATCCCAACCGGCACACTCATTCATAATATTGAGCTGAAAGTAGGCAAAGGTGGCCAAATCATTCGGAGCGCAGGAGCTTCCGGCCAATTGATGGCGAAAGAAGGGAAATATGCTCATGTCAAACTTCCCTCGGGGGAAGTTCGATTGATCCTTCAGGACTGTTACGCCACCATTGGTCAGGTGAGCAACATTGAACATGAAATTATCTCCTTGGGAAAAGCGGGTAGAAATCGTTGGTTGGGGTGGAGGCCAACTGTCCGCGGGGTAGCCATGAATCCCATTGACCATCCTTTAGGGGGTGGCGAAGGAAAGAGTTCGGGAGGTAGACATCCTTGTACCCCTTGGGGAGTCCCAGAGCGAAAGACCCGAAAAAATAAAACGACCGATAAATATATTCTGAAGAGGAGAGATTGATGGCCCGTTCGATCAAAAAGGGACCTTTTGTTGATTCCCATTTGATGAAAAAGGTGGAGGAGGCCCGAAGGACAAAGGAAGCAAAAGTGATCAAAACGTGGTCGCGGCGATCCACCATTGTTCCTGAAATGGTCGCGCTGACCTTTGCTGTCCATAACGGAAAAAAGTTTATCCCGGTCTTCGTCACAGAGGAAATGGTAGGACACAAGTTAGGGGAATTCTCCCCCACTCGAACCTTTCATGGCCATTCCGGAGACCGAAAGACCAAAATTAAAGGGAAGGCTGCTCCATAGTGGTGCACCACAAAAATATCAGTATATTTCCGATAGCGCCTGAGTCGATTGGGAGCCGTCATGAAGATCTTTCAACATAATTTTATTTTTGGGATACACCACTAGCAGGTGAACGGCGAGATGGAAGTGAAAGCAACATTAAGATTTGTTCGGGTTTCACCCACCAAGGCGCAATTGGTGGCCGATCTGATTCGGGGCAAAGGGTCAGAGGAAGCAATCAATATTCTGACCTTTACCAAGAAGGCAGCGGCGAAGATCCTCATCAAATTACTAAAATCAGCCATTGCCAATGCTACCCAAAAGAAGAACATGGATGTGGATCGTCTATTCATTAAAAAAATCACCGTGGATCAGGGGCCGACGATGAAACGTTTCCAACCTCGGGCATTGGGCCGCGCCACCACGATCCGAAAGAGAACGAGCCATATTCACATCGTCTTGGATGAGAAGTGAAGCGAGCGAAATCTGTCGAAGCCTTAGCATAGGCAGATAAGGGAGGACAAACCTTGGGACAAAAAGTACATCCAATAAGTTTTCGATTGGGACTGATTAAGTCCTGGGATTCCAGATGGTATGCAGAGAAGGATTATCCTCAACTCCTCATCGAAGATATTCGGATCCGTGACTATCTCAAGAAAAAACTTTATCATGCTGGAGTCTCCAAGATCGAGATTGAAAGGGCTGCCAGCAAAGCCAAAAAGGCTAAAGTCTCCATCTACACTGCCCGGCCTGGCATCATTATCGGGAAAAAAGGAGTAGAGGTGGAGAACCTCAAAAAGGAACTCCAAAAGATGACTGGTAAAGAAATTTTTATCAATATCCAGGAAGTCAAGCGGGCGGAGATCGATGCCCAACTGGTGGCTGAGAATGTTGCTCTCCAATTGGAAAGGCGAGTTGGATTTCGAAGGGCGATGAAGAAGGCTGTGACGTCTGCGCTCAAGCTGGGCGCAAAAGGCATCAAGATTGCTTGTGGAGGAAGATTGGGGGGAGCAGAAATGGCCCGCAGAGAATGGTATCGGGAAGGCCGAGTTCCTCTTCACACTCTCCGGGCAGATATCGATTTCGGTTTGGCCGAAGCTAAAACCACATACGGGATCATCGGCGTCAAAGTTTGGATTTTTAAGGGAGAAGTCTTCCCAACGAAAGAAGGAGAAGAGAGGGCTGCTTAACTCATAAAAATCATTGAAAATTGTAAAATTAGCAGTTCAAATTTACGAATTCATCAATGCTAACTTTTCAATTTGCAATTTATACTTTGCATTGAGGTTTAAATAAGATGTTGATGCCGAAGAAAACAAAATATCGAAAACAACAAAAGGGAAGGAGAAGAGGGGTTGCTTCCCGTGGAAACACCCTCAACTTTGGTGACTTCGGACTTCAGGCCATCGAATGTGGTTGGTTGACTTCCCGGCAGATCGAAGCTGCACGCATTGCGATGACCCGATTCATCAAACGGACGGGTCGGATATGGATCCGGATCTTCCCAGACAAGCCGATCACTAAAAAACCCGCTGAGACTCGGATGGGAAAAGGAAAAGGTGCCCCTGAAGACTGGGTGGCTGTCATCCGGCCAGGTCGGATCCTGTACGAGATGGAAGGGGTTCCTGAAGAAAGGGCCAGGGAGGCATTCCTTTTGGCCTCTCATAAATTGCCGATTCCAACGAGATTCATCATGAGGGGGAGCCATCTATGAAGGCAAAGGAACTCCGCCAACTGAGCGAAGGGGAATTGCTTGAAAAGGAGAAAGAATTGGGTGAGGAACTCTTCAATCTTCGCTTTCAGCATGCCACAGGCCAGTTGGAGAATGTCATGAGAATCCCCCAGATCAGACGGGATATTGCTCGGGTGAAGACGATCCTTAAAGAGAAGGGTCTGAACAAAGGAAAATAAAGTCAATGGGAGAAAGAGGAAAACGCAAGACATTAACGGGCGTGGTATCGAGCGATCAAATGGATAAGACCATTATCGTCATGGTCAACCGTCTCGTCCTCCATCCAGTCTATAAAAAATATGTCCGGAAGAGGACAAAGGTGAAGGCCCATGACGAAAAGAATGAATGCCATATGGGAGATAAAGTCTTATTGATCGAAACCCGCCCGCTCAGCAAAGAAAAAAGGTGGCGTGTCAAGGAGATCCTTGAGCGAGCCGCTTAATGGATTGGAAAGTAGAGAGTGGAAGGTAGAAGGTAGATTAAGCCACTTTCCACCCTCTACCCTCCACTTTCCATAATGGGAGTGGATCATGATTCAGATGCGGAGTATTCTCGAAGTCGCTGACAATTCGGGAGCCAAAAAATTGGGATGCGTCAAAGTCCTCGGTGGCACCCGTCGAAAGTATGCCACCTTGGGAGATATCATCGTCGTCTCCATCAAAGATGCCCTTCCCAATTCCAAGATCAAAAAGGGGGATGTGGCTCGTGCGGTCATTGTCCGGACGAAGAAAGAGGTGAAGCGTCCGGATGGGTCTTACATCAAATTTGATGATAACTCCGCAGTCCTAATCAACCCACAAGGAGATCCTATCGGAACTCGAATTTTCGGTCCAGTTGCTAGGGAACTTCGAGCCAAACGGTTTATGAAGATCATCTCCTTAGCTCCGGAGGTCCTCTGAGAGAGGGAATTAGAAATGATCGTCGCAAAATATCACATCAAAAAAAATGACCTGGTCATGGTCATGCATGGAAAAGAAAAAGGAAAGAGTGGCCGAGTTCTGAAAGTCCTTCCCGAGAAGGAAAAGGTGCTCATCGAAAAGATCAATTTTGTCAAAAGGCATTCACGACCCCATGGGAAACAGAGGCAGGGAGGGATTTTGGAAAAGGAGGCACCCCTTCACATCTCCAATGTCATGCTCCTCTGTGAGAAATGCAACAAACCGATTCGAATTGGGCACCGCCTCTTGGAAGATGGGAAAAAGGCGCGGTTCTGCCGGAAATGTGGGGAACTTTTAGATAAATAAGGTGATCACATGGCCAAATTAAAAGAAGTCTATCAGGAAAAAGTCGTTCCTGCCCTGATGAAGCGATTCAATTATAAAAATCGGATGGAGGTCCCGAGGCTCGAGAAGATTGTGATCAATATGGGATTGGGAGAAGCCATCCAGAATATAAAAATTCTCGATTCTGCGGTTCAAGAACTCAGTCAGATCACAGGACAGAAACCTGTGATCACCAAGGCGAAGAAATCGATCGCGCAATTCAAATTGAGGACAGGAATGCCGATTGGATGCATGGTCACCCTACGGAAAGAAAGGATGTACGAATTTTTCAATCGCTTGGTGAATATCGCGCTTCCGAGGGTGAGGGATTTCAAAGGCCTTTCTGGAAAGTCCTTCGATGGAAGGGGAAATTATGCCCTGGGGCTTCGTGAACAATTGATCTTTCCAGAAATTCATTACGATAAGATTGACAAGGTAAAAGGGATGAATATTGTCATTGTGACCACAGCCAAAACCGATGAGGAAGGAAAGGAGTTGCTGAGATTACTCGGAATCCCCTTTCGTAACTGAAAAACCGCTTAGCGCTTAGCGCCATGCGCATAGCGATACCAGGAGGGAAAATTGGCGAAACTTTCGTTGATGAACAAGGCACAAAGGCGACAGAAATTTAAGGTGCGCGAGTACCACCGATGTCCTCTCTGTGGAAGACCGAGGGCTTATTATCGAAAATTTAACATGTGCCGACTCTGTTTAAGAAAATATGCCTCCCGAGGCGAAATTCCTGGGATGATTAAATCCAGCTGGTGAAAGGTACGGGGGTTTGTATGTCCATGACCGATCCATTAGCCGATATGTTTGCGAGAATTCGCAACGGATCTAAAGCGAAATTTGAAAAAGTCGATATCCCCTCCTCCAAATTGAAACGAGAAGTCGCCAAGATTTTAAAGGAGGAAGGGTTCATCAAAAATTTTAAAGTCGTCACGGATGATCCCCCACATGAGATACTTCGAATCTTTCTCAAATACGATACGAACCGAAAGGAAGTCATTCATCTCCGACGGATCAGCAGACCAGGGCGGAGGGTCTATGTCGGAAAGGATAACATCCCCTCTGTCATGAGTGGATTAGGATTTTCAATCCTCTCCACCCCGAAAGGAATCCTGACAGATAAATCTGCCCGGAAGGCCAATGTCGGGGGAGAGGTGCTATGTTACGTTTGGTAAAAATTAGAAGGTGGAAAGCGGAAGGTCGAAGGTGGTGCAAACCACTTTCTACTCCCTACTCTCCACTCTCGGAGTAATCGATGTCTCGAATTGGAAGAATGCCCATTGTACTTCCCAAAGAAGTAAAGGTGACCAGTGACCCTTCGAAGGTAGAGGTGACAGGACCCAGAGGTCTTCTCGCACACCTTCTCCCCGAGGGGATTTCCGTTTCAGTGGATGGAGGAAAGATTTTCGTTCACCGTCCCAATGACCAGCGCACCTCCAAAGCGCTTCAAGGCATGACGCGAAGTCTCCTTGCCAACATGGTCACTGGAGTCACCCAGGGATTTGAAAAAAAGCTTGAGATCATTGGAGTGGGTTTCCGTGCAGATCTCCAAGGCAACACGCTCAAGCTGACCTTGGGATATTCCCATCCGATTCTCTACCCCATCCCGAAGGGGATCAAAATAGAGATAGAAAAACAAACCCTTCTCACGGTGAAGGGAATTGACAGACAACAGGTGGGAGTCGTTGCCGCCCAACTTCGTTCGATCAAACCACCTGAGCCTTATAAAGGAAAAGGAATTAGGTATCTCGGCGAACGGATCCGCAAGAAAGTCGGGAAGACCAAAGCCTAAAAAACTGCCACCCCGCCTATCGGCCCCGGTCCTGATCGAGGGCAGAGCAGAAAGGCGCAGGCAGGGAGGAATACCTTGAAAGATAGAAAGAAGTTAGCCAGGGCAAAAAGGAAAAAGAGGGTGAGGAGCCGTGTCCATGGAACCTCTGAGCGCCCTCGCCTCAATGTGTTCCGAAGTTTGAAACATATTTATGTCCAAGCGATTGAGGATACGGAAGGAAGAACTCTCGTGAGTGCCTCCACCATGAGCCCTGAACTAAAAGGAAGTTTTCGCTGTCCAGGAAATGTGGAGGCAGCTAAAAAAGTTGGGGAGCTGATTGCCCAAAAATGTCTGGAAAAGGGAATACAAAAAGTGGTCTTTGATCGGAGTGGATACCTTTATCATGGCAGGGTGAAGGCATTAGCTGAAGCGGCTAGGGCAAGTGGGTTGATCTTTTAACGGAGGGAAAGACATTGCCAAAAATTGATCCGAGCACACTGGAATTAACCGATCGGGTGGTTCATATCAACCGGGTAGCCAAAGTGGTGAAAGGAGGGAGACGATTTAGTTTCAGTGCTTTGGTGGTGGTAGGAGACGGAAACGGACATGTGGGAAGTGGATTGGGTAAGGCCAATGAAGTCCCGGAAGCCATTCGAAAGGGGATTGAGCATGCGAAACGGAACTTGATTAAAGTCCCCATCCTCAACAAAACGATCCCTTACGAGGTGATGGGGAAATTTGGGGCAGCAAAGGTTCTCCTCAAACCAGCCTCTGAGGGAACAGGGGTCATTGCCGGTGCAGCCGTCAGGGCTATTGCCGAGTCTGCAGGGATTCAAAATATTTTGACCAAATCGCTCGGATCAAACAACCCTTACAATCTCATCAAAGCCACCCTACAAGCCATCACCCAATTGAAACTTCCTGAAGAGGTGGTTGAAAAAAGGTCTGAAACAGCAACCGAGAACTAAGGGGTTCCATATGGAGAAAACGATTACCGTCAAATGGATCAGGAGCGCAATCGGACGAACCAAAGACCAGAAGGAAACCATTCGCGGGCTTGGGTTCAAACGCCTCCATCAAACCCTTACCTTGCCGGACCGGCCCGAGATTCGAGGGATGATTCATCGGGTCATCCACTTAGTGAAAATAGAAGAATGATATGAAGGGAAAGCGGATGAGACTAAGTGAACTAAAACCTCCAGTGGGAGCGAGAAGAAAAAGAAAACGGGTGGGAAGAGGAATTGGGTCTGGTCATGGGAAGACAGCCTGTCGAGGATCCAAGGGTCAGAATTCCCGGTCCGGGAGAGGAACCAAAGCAGGTTTTGAGGGTGGTCAGATGCCTCTTCAACGACGTCTTCCTAAAAGAGGGTTTCGTTCACCCTTTAAAAAACAGTTTGCCATCATCCATGTGGGAGATCTCAATCGTTTTCCAAAAGACAGTGTGGTGGAACCCAACCTTCTAATTCAATCTGGACTTCTTAAAAAAGAGGAACCTGTAAAACTTCTCTCTGATGGGGAGCTTCAACACCCTTTAACCATCCGTGTCCATCAAGTTAGCCAGGCTGCTTTGAAAAAGGTGGAAAGTGTTTCAGGGAAGGTGGAGGTCATCGGCTCATGATTTCAGGAGCCCAGAATATCTTTAAAATACCGGAGCTCAAAAGAAGGATCCTGTGGACCCTCGCTTTCCTGGCGATCTATCGTATTGGTGTTCATATTCCTACGCCAGGAGTGAATGGAGATGCATTAGCCTCTTTCTTCGCCCAGGCGAGGGGGACCCTCTTCAGCCTCATCGACATGTTTTCAGGAGGAGCTTTGGAGAGACTCTCCGTCTTCGCCTTAGGCATCATGCCATATATCAGTGCCTCCATCATCCTCCAACTTCTCACCGTGGTCATTCCCTATCTCGCTCAACTTCAAAAGGAGGGAGAGATTGGCCGGAAAAAAATTATTCAATATACCCGTTACGGAACAGTCGTCCTCAGTATGATCCAGGGATTCGGCATCGCTGTCGGCTTGGAGAATATGCGAGGGGCAGCTGGAGAGATGATCGTGCTTGTGCCAGGATGGTCTTTCCGGATCATGACCGTCATTACATTGACTGCGGGGACTGCCTTCATCATGTGGTTGGGCGAGCAAATTACAGAAAGGGGAATCGGGAACGGTATTTCCTTGATCATCTTTGCAGGGATTGTCGCCAGAATGCCCAATGCCGTAGCCAGCACCTATGAACTTTTCAGGGTGGGACAGATGGGTATCGTTACCATTCTATTCTTAATTCTCCTCATGGTGTTGGTCGTTGCAGTGATTATCTTTATTGAAACCGGTCAGCGGAGGTTGCCTGTCCAATACGCCAAGCGGATTGTAGGGAGAAGGGTCTACGGTGGCCAGAGTACCCATCTTCCCCTCAAGTTGAACACCTCGGGCGTCATCCCTCCTATTTTTGCATCCTCAATACTGATGTTTCCCTTGACGATTGCTAATTTTATGCCAAAGCCTTGGATTGAGGCACATCCATGGGTTCAATCGATCCTCAATAGTTTGGGGCCAGGTGCCCTCTTGTACAATCTTCTCTATGTGGGATTTATCATCTTCTTCTGCTATTTTTATACGGCTGTCACCTTTAACCCAAATGATGTCGCCGAAAATATGAAAAAATTCGGCGGTTATATCCCCGGCATTCGTCCTGGGCAGAAGACAGCTGAATATATTGATAAGGTGCTCACACGGATCACTCTTGGAGGAGCGATTTACGTCTCGGCGATCTGCGTCCTGCCCACCATCCTCTATCGAAAATTCAATGTCTCTTTCTATTTTGGAGGGACATCCCTTTTGATCGTGGTCGGTGTGGCCTTGGACACAGTCCAACAAATTGAAGCCCATATGCTCTCAAGACACTATGAGGGATTGATGAAAAAAGGAAGATTGAAAGGAAGACGGAGTTAAGAGTTAAGAGTTTAGAGTTTAGAGTTTAAAGATTAGGAGAATTGACTTGAATTTAATTTTGTTAGGCCCTCCTGGGGCGGGGAAAGGCACTCAGGCTCAAAGAATGGTGGATCGTTATCACATTCCTCAGATCTCTACCGGAGATATTCTGAGAGCAGCGGTAAAAGAGAACACCCCATTGGGAATGAAGGCAAAGGGATTTATGGATCAAGGGCAACTCGTTCCCGATGAGGTTGTCATCGGGAT
>Ga0315268_10008729_pt1 | contig 10555 bp, 10 predicted proteins | sample C1_top_MG_FD_204535 | JGI IMG/M metagenome (GOLD analysis project Ga0315268, IMG submission 204535) | Sediment microbial communities from Yellowstone Lake, YNP, Wyoming, USA - C1_top | ecosystem: Environmental > Aquatic > Freshwater > Lake > Sediment | place: USA: Wyoming | collected 2017-08-01 | reverse complement strand
ATAGGTGTCGGGGCTGAGGTGCTGGTTACTTCCTGCCCATATTGCATCGCCAATTTTGAGGATAGCAGGTTAACCATTGGTGTTGCAGATAACATAGAGATTAAGGACATCACAGAAATTATCCAAGAAGTGATTTAGTTTATTTTCTTGAGCTTGCCCAAAATTGCCGATTTCCGAATTGGAAACCCGCATGTGTCCGAATTTGGTTTCCGGATGGACACTATTTAGAGAACCATCAAATCTGATAAAGGCGGAGAGAAGTGGAAAAAGAACAAATTGAACAGCTTTGTAAAAGATTCACGGACAGTAATTTTGGAGACGTTATGGTTGTCGGCGGAGGAATCAGCGGTATTCAAGCCTCTCTTGATCTTGCTGTTGCCGGTTTTAAGGTTTACCTTGTTGAGAAATCACCCGCCATTGGCGGCCATATGGCACAGCTTGACAAGACCTTTCCCACCAATGACTGCTCCATGTGAATACTCTCGCCCAAACTGGTCGAGGTCGGCCGGCATCCCAATATTGAGGTCCTGACTTATACTGAAGTTGATGGTGTAGAAGGGGAAGCAGGAGATTTTAAGATAACCCTTATCAAGAAACCCAGATACATTATAGAGGACAAATGCACGGGTTGTACTACCTGTGTAGAATACTGCCCGGTCAAATACCCTGATCAATTTAATCAGGAAATATCGAAGAATAAAGCCATCCATATATACTTCGCTCAGGCAATTCCCCTCGTCACATATATTGATGAAAGCTGTCTTTACCTTAAAGAGAAGAAATGCCGTATTTGCGAAGGAGTATGCAAGAATAACGCTATAGATTTCAATCAAAAGACGGAGAAGGTAGAGATAAATGTCGGAGCGATAATTCTGTCTCCCGGTCTTGAGCCATTTGATCCTAAGGTGAGGGATGAATATGGCTACGGAAAGATGCAGAACGTGGTAACCAGTATGGACTATGAACGGCTGTTATGCGCCACCGGGCCATACGAAGGGGAGATACTGCGTGCTTCCGACAAGAAGCATCCCCATAAAATAGCCTGGATTCAATGCGTGGGTTCCAGACGGGTTACCCCGGGCGATAACAGCTATTGTTCAGCCGTATGCTGCACCTATACCCAGAAACAGGTGATTTTGACAAAAGAGCATGATGCAGAGGCCCAGTGTACGATATTCCATAACGATATTCGTTCCTATGGCAAGGATTTTGAGCGATTCTACGAAAGGGCAGAGAAACTTCCCGGGATTCGGTTTATCAGAAGCTATGTATCAATAGAAAAAGAGAATCCGGAAAGCAAGAATGTAACTATAAGATATTCCACTCACTCGGATGGAGTAAAAGAGGAAGAATTCGATATGGTTGTGTTGTCCGTAGGATTGAACCCTCCTGCCGATGTGAATGGCCTGGCAAATAAGTTCGGCATCGAGCTCAATTCTCACGGATTCTGTAAAACAAATCCTACCAATCCCATGGAGACCTCCCGCCGGGGAATTTTTATAAGCGGAGCCTTCCAGGGCCCAATAGATATCCCCGAGTCGGTTTTTACCGCCAGCGGGGCCGGCTCCCAATGTGGAGAACTCCTTGACTACAGGCGGGGAAAACTGACCAAAGAAAGGATATATCCTCCGGAAAGGGATGTCTCCAAAGAGGAGCCAAGGGTAGGCGTTTTTGTATGTCATTGCGGGGCTAATATCGGAAGGATAGTAAATGTTCCTTCCACGGTAGAATATGCCTTAACCTTACCCAATGTCGTTTACGCTCAGGAACAGCTGTTTTCATGTGCCACTAATTGTGCCAAAGAAATAACAGAAATAACAAAGGAAAAAGGGCTCAACCGGGTGGTTGTTGCAGCCTGCAGCCCCAGGACCCTTGAACCGTTATTCCGGGACACCGTCCGGGAGGCCGGAATTAATCAATATTACTACGAAATGGCTAATATAAGGGAGCATAACTCCTGGGTCCACTCCAAAGAAAAGGAAGATGCCACAGAAAAGGCAAAAGATATAATCCGGATGTCGGTGGCACGAGCCTGTCATTTGGAACCATTACAGGAATTTGATTTGCCCGTCAACAAGACGGGGTTGGTGGTCGGAGGAGGTCTGGCCGGCATGACCTGTGCTCTCTCCATAGCCAACCAGGGACATGAGGTTCACCTGGTGGAAAAGGATACAGACCTTGGGGGAATAGCCCGAAAACTGCATTATACCCTGGAAGGGCTGGATGTTCAGGCGTATTTGCGTGATCTTGTAAGAAAGATATATAAGAACCCCTTAGTACATGTATATACTGATGCTACAATCACGGAGGCTACAGGCTATGTCGGGAATTTTGTAACCAGGGTGAAATCTGGAGGAAGGATCACAGAGATAAAACATGGTGCGGCCGTCATCGCCACAGGCGCTGAAGTATACAAACCAACCGAATACCTGTATGGAGAAGATGAGAGGGTAATGAACCACCTGGAGTTGGAGGAGCGGATCATCAAAGGAGACGAAAAGGTAATTAACGCAGAAAGTATCGTGATGATCCAATGTGTAGGCTACAGAAATGAAGACAGAAAGTACTGCAGCAGGATATGTTGCAGCGAGTCTGTAAAGAACGCCTTGAAACTGAAAGAGATAAATCCCGGGGTGGATGTATACATTCTCTATCGGGATATGATGACGTACGGGTTCAAAGAGGATTTTTACAGGGAAGCGTCAAGTAAAGATGTAAAGTTCATCCGCTATGAACTGCAGGATAAACCTCAGGTGGAAGTTGTTGTCGAGGATGGACGGCGCATTCTAAGGGTTGCCGTGACGGATTATGTTTTTGGGAAGAAGCTTGCTCTATCTGCCGATTTCCTCGTTTTGGCTGCCGCCGTTATTCCCCCCGCGGGAAACAGGGAAATATCTCAATTCTTCAAGGTCTCTTTGGGACCGGATGATTTTTTCAAAGAAGCCCATGTCAAATTAAGACCTGTTGAGTTTGCTGCAGACGGCGTTTATCTTTGCGGAATGGCTCACTATCCTAAGCATATACCGGAAACGATTAACCAGGCTTATGGAGCTGCTGGCAGGGTTTTAACCCTTCTCTCACATGATACAGTCATTGCCTCCGGCTCTGTTTGCGGGGTGGATGAAAGAAAATGTATGGGGTGCGGGCAATGTATCACAGCCTGTACGTATAGCGCCATAGAGTTTCGGGAGACACGACAGGGCAAAAAGGCTGTTGTTAATCCTGTTCTATGTAAAGGAGATGGTCTCTGTAATGCAAAGTGCCCCACAGGGGCTATTTCACTGAAGCACTTTACCGATGAGGAGCTCTTGAGCCAGATTGATGCGGCGGTTAATGAATAAAACCAGGATTTTTAACATCTAAGGTGAGAACGAATGAGTACAGGATTTAAATTTAAACCGGGAATATTAGGTTTTGTATGCCATTGGTGAGCATACGGCGCTGCTGACCTGGCTGGAGTTTCCAGACTGCAATATACGACTGATATCAGGCTTGTTCGCGTCATGTGTTCCGGTAGGGTCGATCCGGCATTTGTACTCCGGGCTTTCTTAAAAGGATCAGACGGTGTGTTTATCGGCGGTTGCCGTTTGAATGAATGCAATTATGTTACTCATGGAAATTACCATGCACTGAACATGGTGCTTCTATGTAAAAAAATAATGGAACACATAGGTCTTAACCCGGAAAGATTAAGGATCGAATTCATGTCTGCCGGTGAAGGAATCTTCTTTGCCGAAGTTATGAGTGAGTTTAGCAACAAGGTGAAGCAGTTAGGACCACTTGGCAAAGGCGAGGGAATTGACAAAAAGGAACTGAAGTCCAAGCTTGCAGAAATTATAAAGCTAATCCCTTACATTAAGATGGTGAAAAATGAAAAGATGGGGTCACGTCTTCAGAATATAGAGGAATATGACAAACTTTTTACCAGTGACGAGATAGACAAGTTATTCAGTGAGGTTCCCTCTTACTATATTGATCCGGGTAAGTGCCAGGCCTGCATGATTTGCTCCAAGAGATGCCCTGTAGAGGCTATCTCAGGCGGTAAAAACCGAATCCATGTAATTGACCAGGAGAAATGCATAAAATGCGGAACTTGCCTTGAAGCTTGCCCCCCCCGCTTTGGTGCGGTGGCGAAGATTTCCGGCGAGCCTGTTCCGCCTCCTATTCCCGAAAAAGAAAGAACTATAGTCAGAAAGGGTAAAGAGAAATGAGAGAAATCCTGTTCTGAAATTTTTACCCGAGACTCTTTTTGAGATTTATGAAATTGCTCCTGTCAAAACCGAGGGTTTTGAAAAAAGAGAGAAGGTCGGTAGAGTCCCACCTGACGGAAGTGTAAATGTCCTTTATTCCTTTTTCCCTGTAATGATTAAAAATTGCTTCAGCCATTTTTTCGCCGATTCCCTGTCCCATGTGCTTCGGATTTACACCAAGGTTGGCTACCCAGGCGCTTTTTGCTATACCAAATCCACCGACGAGCGTGTAACTTATCAAATATCCGACCAATTTTCCGTTTATCTCGGCGACAAAGCTTGCATCTTCATCCCTCTTGGCCTGCTTGGCAACAATTTTTCTGAATTCATCGACATTCGTTGTTTTGGTTATGGTATGGTATATCTTGCTGATTTCTTCAGCATCTTCTTTTTTCAGTTTTCTTATGAGTAAATTATCCAAGAAAGGATTCCTTACAGATGTATGATAATATTAATCGATCCTGATTATTTTAACCTGATGGCCGACCCAGTCGGGCGGAAGATAGACCCTTCCGCTGTTACCGCTGAGTTTGACCTCTTTTTCGATCATCTCTTCGCCGTAAATTTCGAATTTCACCTTGGTTTTTGCTGATACAGGAACGCTATCGTTGGTTTTGGAGTTTTTATCGGTAAGCACTATTAAAAACCCTTTTGTCAAAGTAAAATATAACAGGTTAATTTGAAAAATCTTTTCGATATCTTACAGCCCCAATTTTCCCCGTCGTTCGTATTTCGAAGTACCCGTGTAACGGGCCCAATATTCGAAGTTCGATATTCGGCGGTTAACAATCAGCTCTTTTTATCGATACCACCCCGTTAGTTTTTGGTCAAGATGTAATTTTTTAATAATCTCTTTTGAGATTCAGTTGATTTTTTAAGCAGCATGATTTAAGTCACTCGCATGAAAATAGATCTTCATTGTCACAGCAATTATTCGAATGACAATTACCTTGAACCGGGAGAATTTCTTAAATGAATAATTTAGCCTTGTTCCACGGGACAGCAAAAAGCCCCAACGAATATGCAAGAGAACTGAAGAAGGAGACAGGCAAGAAAATTGTCGGTTATTTTTGTTCGTATACGCCTGAGGAGATAATATTGGCAGCGGGAGCTCTTCCGTTCAGAATATTCGGAAGAGGAGATATTTCCCTTGCAGATGCCCATCTGCAGGCTTACAGTTGCAGCCTTGTCCGCGGCGCCCTTGAAGATGCCTTGTCAGGAAGTCTTGATTTCCTTGACGGGGTTGTTTTCCCACATACCTGCGATTCGATACAAAGGCTTTCGGATATATGGAGGATAAATGTAAAAACCGGGTTCCATATCGATGTTGTTCTGCCGGTCAAGCTTGATACAAAAAGCTCCGGAGAATACATGGCCGATGTTTTAAGAAAATTCCAGCGCGACATTGAAAATGGGCTGGGAGTTGTAATCTCAGAGGATGATCTTAAATCTTCCGTGATAAAATATAACCGGATAAGAAGTTATCTATGGAATATTTACAGGATAAGAAGCGAAAATCCGGCATTGATCGGAAGTGGCGATCTTCATGCAATAGTGAAGGCGTCCATGGTGATGGAGAGGGATCTCCTTCTTGATGAACTGTCGGTGTTTGCAGGTTCTCTTCATGGAGGAAATGTGGCCGGTAAGCCGGCGGGCAAAAGAGTCGTACTATCAGGCGGAGTCTGCAACCTGCCTGATATCTATTCCTTTATTGAAGATTCGGGAGGAACTGTCGTTGGAGACGATTTCTGCACTGGTTCGAGATATTTTGAAGGAGAGATCAGCCTAAAAGGCGATATCGTGGAATCAATAGCAAAAAGGTACAGGGAACGTATAAATTGTCCTGCAAAACATTCGGGACTTTTGACAAGGGGTGAACATATAATAAAGATTGTAAAGGAAAGCGGTGCGAAAGGAGTCATCTTTCTATTCCTGAAATTTTGCGACCCCCACTCTTTCGATTATCCGTACCTGAAGGATATGCTGGACAGGGAAGGGATTCCGAGCATGCTTTTCGAGATTGAGGAGCAGCTTCCGTCCGAAGGACAGTTTAAGACAAGATGTGAGGCATTCCTTGAAATGTTATAATGAAAGAGTTTAATAAAGAAGGAGAAGATCATGATCACTGATGGCCAGACTCCGGATCAGGAAAAAGAGAAGAGAAAGATAAAATCCGTCAAAAAGATGAAAGAGATCATGACCAATTACTATCTGGAAGCCAAGACTGCCGAACAGACCGGAAAGAAAATCGCATGGATTACAAGCGGCGGCCCTGTTGAGCCTCTTATAGTAATGGATATAATTCCGGTATATCCTGAAAATCACGGGGCGATGATAGGCGCATCCAAGATGGGAGTTGATCTCTGCGAAAAATCCGAACAGATGGGTTATTCAAGGGACCTTTGTTCCTATGCCAGAGCAGATATAGCCTGCGCTCCGGTAAACGGCGGTCCTATCGGAGGGCTTCCGAGGCCGGACATGCTTGTATGCTGCAATAACATCTGCGGGACAGTACTGAAATGGTATGAGGTCCAGGCACGATATTTCAAAGTGCCGCTTTTCATTCTCGACACGCCTTTCTGTCACACTGAATTTTCGGATGAAGCAAGAAAATATGTGAGAAAACAGGTTGACGAATACATTCAATTTCTGGAAATGGTGTGCGGTAAGAAATGTGATTTTGACAGGATGGCTGAAGTTGGAAAACTCTCTGTCAGGGGACAGAGGCTTTGGCAGGAAGTGCTGGATACGGCCGCGTATAAGCCTGCGCCCCTGAGCGCTTTTGACGCATTTTTCCATCTTGCACTGATAGTCACACTTCGCGGGACCCAGACTGTTATTGACTACTATACCGGGTTGCTTGAGGAAATGAAAGAGCGGATAGCGTCAGGGATCAGCGCTGTCCCTAATGAGAAATACAGGCTTCTGTGGGATAATCTGCCCGTATGGTATAAGACAAAATGGCTTTCAGAAAAGTTTGCCGCACACGATGCATGCCTGGTTGCTGATACCTACACATCGGCATGGTGCGGATCTTTGAAATACATAGATGAAAACGATTTTTTGGGTACCATGGCCGAAGGGTATTCGAGGATATATCTTAATATCGGAGTTGATGAAATGGCTGAGACCGTAATAGAAATGGTAGATAAGTACGATGCGGATGGAGTTGTCATGCATTCGAATAGAAGTTGCAAACCCTATTCCCTTGGCCAGTATGATATCCAGAGGATTGTGCAGGAAAAAAGAAAGATTCCTACATTAATGATAGAAGCTGACATGGTTGATGAAAGAAGCTTTTCTGAAAGCCAGATCGAAACAAGAATCGACGCATTCATGGAAGTATTAAAGGCAAGGTGAAAACAGATGATTACTTTGGGTATTGATGTGGGATCTATTACTGCAAAGGCTGCCCTGGTTAAGGACGGGAAGCTTTTATCAACCGCGGTTATAGTAACAGGCTATAACTCAAAAAATGCAGGTGACACTGTTTTTGAAAAGATCCTTTCGGAAGCGGGAATCAAGCGGTCTGAAATTGAAGGAATTGTTGCCACCGGCTACGGTAGAAACAGCGTATCCTTTGCGGGAAAAAGCATAACCGAGATAACGTGTCATGCTGCCGGTGCCCATTTCCTGAATCCTGCTGTTCGCTCTGTGATAGACATAGGAGGGCAGGACAGTAAGGCGATAGTCATGGATGAAGCAGGAAAAGTGAAAGATTTCGCTATGAATGACAAATGTGCAGCCGGAACAGGCAGATTCCTCGAAGTGATGGCAAGGGCGCTTGAAGTGGATATAAATGATTTCGGATCAATGTCCCTGAAGGCTGACAATCCGGCAAAGATCAGCAGCCTTTGCACGGTTTTTGCCGAATCTGAAGTGATATCGCTCATTGCGAAAGGCGAAAAAAGGAAAAACATCATAGCGGGAATTCATGAATCTATTGGCTCAAGGGTTGCAGCAATGGCAGGCAGGTTAGGCCTGACTTCTCCTGTCATGATGACGGGCGGGGTAGCAAAGAATATAGGAGTTGTAAAAGCCCTCGAGGGCAAGACCGGTAAATCCATAGAGGTTTCAGAAATGGCCCAGTTAACCGGAGCAATTGGCGCCGCACTTATTGCAATGACGATTTAGCCTGACGGCTGTGATAATTTTACAGCTGGCATAACATTTGAGCAGAGACATTATCATGAATATTTCAGATTTTTCCGCAGAGCAGATAGCGGGCCAGCGGCTAATGGTTGGCTTTGACGGCACGGAACTTACACGGGAATTAATGTTCCTTATTAATACGTTGAAGGTCGGCGGAATAATACTTTTTAAAGGGAACATAAAAAACCCGGGACAGATAAAAAATCTTTGTAAATCGGTGCAGGATTATGCCAGATTATGCGGACAACCCCCACTGATTATTTCCATTGATCAGGAAGGCGGCCAGGTTGCAAGACTTAAGGAACCTTTCACCCAGTTCCCCGGAAATCCCGCGATTAAAAGCGAGGAGGATGCTGCCGGCTATGCTGAGACAACAGCCTCTGAGCTTCTGGAGGTTGGCATAAATATGAATATGGCACCTGTTATGGATGTTGCGCCGGAAAGTGCCGGAAGTGTCATGTCCGGAAGAGTTTTCGGTTCCGACCCATACTGGGTTTCTAAAATGGGCGTTGTGGTTATAGAACGCTTCCAGTCAAGAAAGTTGATGGCGGTTGCCAAGCACTTTCCCGGAATTGGCCGCACGGTGCTTGATTCACACCTTGAACTTCCTGTCTTTGATGCGGAACTGACCGAAATGGAATCTTTTGATCTAATACCTTTTGAGGCTGCAATACGGCATAACGTTGCCGGAATGATGCTTTCTCATATTCTTTATGCGAAAATTGACAGCGAGTGGCCGGCAAGCCTTTCTAAAAGAATAGCAAAAGAGCTTTTGCGGGATTGCATGGGATATGAGGGTATTGTTATGACGGATGATCTTGACATGGGAGCCATAAAGAATCACTACGAAATAGAGACTTCAATCAGACAAATCCTTTCAGCGGGAATAGACATGGCTCTGATATGCCATGCCGGACCTAATATCGAATCTTCTTTTGTGGAAATATTGAAAGGCATGCATGATTCAAAAGAGATAAAAATGAATGCTGAAAAATCAGCCAGCAGAATTTTGCGGCATAAGGAAAAGTATCTCCTGGAGTGGTGAATGGTGAACAGTGAATAGTGAATAGAAAACGGTCCAAACCGAGAAAAAAACAGAGAATGGGAATCGGAAACCGGTAACTTATCTCAATGATGCAGCAAGAGACGCCTTGAGGGATTCAATGGCAGGAGGCATTTTCTCTTCCAGAATTTTCGAAAAATTGTAGGAGAGAATATGTTTTTCATCTTTTCCTGACATAAGCTGGTAAATGTTATAATACCTGTCGGCCCTTGATCCTTTCAATTCATGGGTCCAGATGATTTTATCATCACTTATGCGCCTCAAGCGAAGCAGTATATCAAGGTCTAATTCATAAGAAACATATGGAAGGCCTATTATGCGGGTGCACCAGGCATAAAAACCTGATCCGTAATAATACCCCCTCTCTTTGAGTGTTGTCTGCTTAAGTATTCCTTCCAGGCGCCATGCTGTCTTTTCATATTTATCCTCCGGGAGGTAAACGACTTTCTCAAAAAGAGCATTTTCACCGATGTTCCTGTATATTGCCCTTGCAAAGGATGATCTGAAAGGAAAGGAATTGTATGATGAAAAACCTGTATAAGTATCCGGTGTTTCAGAGACAAAATCGATCCATAAAACTCCGGGAATAAATCCTATCCATTTCTTTGCATCGCTTGTTGTTCCCTGCGGCCTTAAATCAATAAAATCATCAACACCAAGCACGCCTTCGAAAGGTTTTGAAGGAGGAAAGGGGCGTGTCCTGTAATCAAGGGAGTTGTCAAGTTTGTTAATGGCACAGGACGCGCAAAGAAAAAAGGCGCATATTATTACTGTTATCCGGAAGATTTTGCTTATGGCCATTTTATATTTCTCCTTTCCAAACCCGGACAAGCCGGATCTAAAAAAAATGAGTTTCTCACACTAAGACGCAAAGATAAAACAACTAAAGCGCTCTCGAAAATACATCCAGATTCAAATCCTGAGTAATACCGGTTATCAGGCTGTGATAACCTGCTGCGGCTATCATGGCTGCATTGTCTCCGCAAAGGGAAGGGTCGGGGATATGAACCTTTATGCCGGATAAATCAGCTTCAATATTTATCTTTTCCCTTAACCTCTTATTTGCGGCAACTCCTCCTGCTATTGAAAC
>Ga0315268_10008728_pt1 | contig 10556 bp, 16 predicted proteins | sample C1_top_MG_FD_204535 | JGI IMG/M metagenome (GOLD analysis project Ga0315268, IMG submission 204535) | Sediment microbial communities from Yellowstone Lake, YNP, Wyoming, USA - C1_top | ecosystem: Environmental > Aquatic > Freshwater > Lake > Sediment | place: USA: Wyoming | collected 2017-08-01 | reverse complement strand
GCAGCCGTAAAGTAGTCGAGCGACACAGCATCTATTGGTACAAGGAGCACCGCATGAAAAAATATAAATATTTTATTGTTGGCAGTGGCATGACCGCGGATGCCGCTGTGCAGGGTATCCGTGAACTCGACCCAACCGGCTCGATCGGCATGATCGGAAATGAACCTGAGCTGCCGTATGCACGGCCTCCACTTTCAAAGGGGATGTGGAAAGGCCGCCCTTTTGAAAAGGTCTGGCTCGGGACCGCCAAATTAAATGTGGGTTTTCATCTTGGACGTCAAGTAACCGGGCTCGACCCCGCCTCGAAACAAGTGCGCGATGACCAGGGCAACGAATACAGCTACGATAAGCTTTTACTGGCAACCGGCGGGTCGCCCATCCGTTTACCGTTCGGCGGCGAGGACGTTATTTACTTCCGTACCCTCCAGGATTATCAACGCCTGCATGCCCTCGCCGAACAGGGCCGGCGATTTCTGGTGATCGGCGCCGGCTTCATTGGCTCTGAGATCGCGGCATCCCTGAGTGCCTTTGGCAAACAGGTGACGATGGTTTTTCGTGAAAATTCGATCGGCGAGAACGTTTATCCGCCCGACATCTCCCGTTTTTTGAATGATTTCTATCGCAGGAAGGATGTGGAGCTTGTGCCTGCGGAAGAGGTCGCAACGATCGAGAAAACCGCCAACAGCTTCAAGGTCCTGACCCGGGGCAGGCGCGAGTTTCAAGCGGATGGGATCGTGGCCGGACTCGGGGTCCGCCCAAACGTCGAACTGGCGAAGTCTGCCGGGATCAAGATCGGGAATGGCATTATCGTCGACGATCGTCAGCGCACGTCCGCTCCGGATGTTTTCGCAGCAGGTGACGTGGCGATGTTCCCGCATAAAATATTGGGCAAATCGATCCGTGTGGAGCACGAGGATAATGCCATGAAGATGGGCAGGCAGGCCGGGCGCAACATGGCAGGCGCTGATGAGGCGTATATTCACGCCCCATATTTTTATTCAGACCTGTTCGAGTTGGGCTATGAGGCGGTGGGAGAGTTGAGCAGCAAGCTGGAGACCTTTGCCGATTGGCAGGAACCGTTCCAAAAAGGTGTGGTCTATTATCTTGAAGGCGGGCGGGTGCGCGGCGTGTTGTTGTGGAATATTTGGGAAAAATTGAAAGAGGCGACTGCATTAATGGAGGAAGCCGGGCCATTCAAGGCCGAAGATCTGACAGGCAGAATAAGGTCCGAACCGCCTGCCGCATGACAAAACCCGCTTATTGCAGGCCGCCGCATAATATTGCAAGGAGATGAAAACAACCATGAATATTCACGATGATCCCGATGATGCCGAATATCTTGCATCCATGAAGCTGCAAATGCGCCAGATATCGGATGAACAGTTCCATAAGTTCGAGGGCTATGCCGCGGAGATCTTTTCCGCCTTCGGCCTCGATCTGAATACGAATTCGACGAAAGATACACCCCGCCGTTTTATCAAGGCGCTCTTCGATGCGACGGAAGGATACGATGGCGACCCCAAGCTGCTGCGTGTCTTCGATACGGAATGCCGCGGCGATCCTGACTGTCGTTTGAGCCAGGTCATTGAAGGACCGATCCCATTCTTTGCGCTTTGCGAGCACCATGCCCTGCCGTTCTTCGGGATGGCTTATGTCGGATATATTGCCCATGAGAATATCATCGGCATTTCCAAACTTACCCGCCTGGTCCGGATCTTCTCCAGGCGTTTTGCGGTCCAGGAACGGATCGGCCAGCAGATCGCAGATACCCTGGAAACCATGCTTCACCCACATGGAGTGTCCGTCTTTCTTGAAGCCCGTCATCTGTGCATGGAAATGCGTGGTGTGCGGGAAATCGCGCCGATGACACGCACCACAGTCTGGCGCGGCTATTACGCCGACGACCCGACTCTGCGATCTGAATTTTTCACTGCCTGTGGGTTGCAAAAGAATGAGAGATGAGTAATTGGAATGATGGATGAAGGTTGTACTCTCCCCCAAATGGCGGAGAGATATACTCCCCAGTCGTCGGATGCGGCTGGGGAGTATTGATCGTAGAATGGTTTTACTGCTTCCTGCATTTATGTCCAAACCTGCATTTGCCGGAAGTTGGGTAAAAATGGAAAATTTGGTTTAGCTATTTACGCAGTACCCTGTAGGATCTGCGGATGGTTCCGCGGACCGCAAGCCTGCCCCCGCTCATCGTGCAGCAGGCCTGACCGTTCAAATCCGGAGGCAAGGACAAGAGATGAAAAGGAAATTATTTGTATTCGTTTTAATGATCGTGTTGTTCGTTATGACAGCAGGTTGTGCGCCAGGCACTGTAATTCAGATCAGTACGCCTGTTCCGAATACACCGGCTGGTACGCCTGCTCCCGGTGGTCAGATCACCGTGCCTGGCCTAAGCTTGAACGTTAATGCACCCGGCCAGAACCCGCTGGTCAATAAGGCTGATGCGCGTGGACATGTCGCGACCATCCTGATGGGGATCTGGCATGGGATCATCTCCCCTGTGACCCTGGTGGTGTCTTTTATGAAGCCGGATGTGCAGATGTACGAAGTGCACAACGATGGCAGCCAGTACAACCTGGGTTTCCTGGTCGGAGTGGCGATCGTATTCCTGGTTTTAGGTGCACTGGCCGGTTCGAGGCGTTGAGGCCCTGAAGGGCATGCAGAAGACTGAACGGTCCTGCATGCAATAAAAAGGAGATTTCTTATGAATACCGTATCCATTGTTATCGTTATTGTTCTTGTGTTGGTGATCGTTGGCGCAATAGTGGGTCCGATCCTGGCCCGCCGCAGACGTTCGAAGCAGCTCCACAGCCAATATGGGTCTGAATATGACCGCACGGTGCAGGCCATGGGGACCGAGAAGAAGGCACAAAAGGAACTGGATCAACGACAGAAGCATGTTGATGCCCTGAATATTCGCCCGCTTTCCATCAATGAACGCGAGCGTTATCTGGCTGATTGGACCGCTGTCCAGGCTGAGTTCGTGGATCAACCCGGGCAGGCGACCAAAGAGGCCGACCGATTGATCATGGAAGTCATGCAGCTGCGTGCCTATCCGGTATCTGATTTTGAACAAAGGGCGGCCGATGTCTCCATACAATATCCTGCCCTGGTCAGTAATTACCGCGCCGCCCGCGAAATCGCCATCAAAAATGAGCACCAGCAGGCGGATACGGAAGAATTACGAAAGGCCATCATTTATTACCGGTCGCTGTTCGATGAGCTTCTCAAAATAGACCCGGTTGGTGTATAGATCCGGTTGGCATGTCCCGAATAGTCATCTCCCCCAAGTGGCGGAGATAAACACTCCCCAGTCGCAGGATGCGGCCGGGGAGTGTTCAATGTAGTATGAGTACATGACCCGTGTATTTATCGCCGATGCCAAACTTGAAGAGCGGTCAGCTCTTCGCCTGCTGATTCTTGATATGAAGATGGAAGTGGCAGGCGAAGCGGCCGATTGGTCCACCTTGTTTATTAAAGCACCCTCCAGCCGTATTGATATTCTCCTGGTGGATTGGGATCTGCTGCCCAACTCCCCGGCTGAAGCTCTTGAAAGACTCCGAAAGGTCTGTCCGGCTGCACTGGTCATTGTCCTCATCAGCCATCTGGACGCACGTCAGCAAGCCGCACTCTCCGCCGGCGCCGATGCATTTATCAGTAAAGGTGAGACGCCAGAGCGTGTGGCGGAACGCTTGCTGGCCGTTGCCGCAAGTGTTCCGATCAAGTGATGTCACCTGACTGATGGGAAGGACTTGCAAAACAGGCGCACAAAGGCTGTCCGGCCTGAGCCTGTTTGACATATAAAGACGGGTGCCGTTATGAATGGGACACCATTTCCATGGATTGGTCGCGGTGTACGCCAATCGCCTCTGCCTTAGGAATATGGAGAACTGCCAAATGAAAAAGCGAAAGCAGATCAGCCTGGATGAAGCCAAACGCATCGGAGAATCCCTGTATTTTGATTGGGATCAGGTCGATCTTGAGCGATTTCGACGGGATTTGATGGAAGATCAAACCCGCAGAGCCATGGGCCCTGAAACGGGTTCGGCATACGACGGCGTTCTTCTGACCGGAAAGGTCGCCCTGGCTCATATGCAGGAATTTCCGGATTATTTCAGCAGGCTGGCAAAGTTGAAAGCAGAAGTCGATGAGCGGCAGACCGGAACAAAGTTGGGAAGTTACAGGCTGCTGCGTAAATAGCCAAACCGAAATTTCTGTTTTGCCCAATTCCGGCATATGAAGTTTTGGTCATAAATGCAGGAACAGCAGGATAAGACGTTAGTGTCGAAGCTCTTTCAAATGATCCAAAGGAGGATCAAGCCATGAACAAGGATATTTTAGAAGGCAACTGGAAACAAATCCGAGGCCAGGCCAAGGCGTGGTGGGGCAAACTCACCGACAACGATCTGGATCGGGCCGCCGGCAAGTTCGACGTCCTGGTCGGTCTGCTGCAGGAAAAATATGGTTATACCCGCCAGCGCGCCGTCGATGAGATCGACAATCGCGTGACGGAGTACGAAACCGGTCTTAAAAGGGATACAGTGCCCGTTCCCGCCAAATGACCGGAGTGCGGATCAACAAAAACGCACGGTATTCCGTGCATCCAGACATTTACAAAGGAGATGAATATGAACCTTCTTATATATCTTATCGTTGCCGCGATAATCGGCTGGGTGGCGACCGAGATCATGCATGACCGCTCGAACCTGCTGATCAATATCATCGTGGCCGTCATTGGCGCGTTCCTGGCAGGTTATTTCCTCAGCCCCATCTTTCATGTTGGGACGATCAACGATGCGTTCACCATTCCAACCATGCTGGTAACACTGTTGGGAGCCGTTATCCTGCTGGCGATCGTCAATTTTTTCCGCCGGGGACGCGCCCGCTAAAACCGGCTTTCCCATTCCATCAGGGAATGCCCTGGTAACACAGATGCCGGTTGCATACCTTTAAGGAAAACCGGCCCCTGTGTGCCTAATCGGGAGTGGTCCCTTTAATCAGGACCGTGCCCGGAAAGAAAGGTCAAAATGTCAAACGAAAATAGAGTATCGGAAGTCAGGACCTCACAAAGCGAACCGGATCGCGAGCAGCGCATCTTTACTTTTAAGGCCACTCAATTGATCTGGTTGTTGTTCGGCATCCTGGAGGCCCTCATCGCACTGCGCATTGGTCTCAAGTTGATCGGGGCCAATCCCGACAGTCCGATCGTTGCGCTGATCTATGGGTTTACCTATCTGTTCCTGTTCCCATTTACCGGATTGATCGGCTCGCCGTCGGCCGGCAGCATGGTGCTTGAACTCTCGTCCATGTTCGCAATGCTGATCTATGCTCTGGTTGCCTGGGCCATTGAAAGGACCGTCTGGCTGGTCTTTTACCGCCCGCGTGGTCCGGTGGTGGACACCACCCAGACTTCTGTCAGCGAACATCATACAAACCCATAAAGTCAGGATGCAGGAATGGACAATCCCGTTCGTCAACAGGATTCCGATGAGCAGCAATCCAGCCGCTTTTTGACCGGCAGCCTGAATATTTTTAATGGCATCCTGCAAAGGCTTGCCGGTCTCATCCAGTTGACGGAGGATGAACAAAAGGATGCGGGTATCTTGTATCCTGGCGAGAGACCCGACGAATAACATTTGCCACCCGGAAAAATGCAGCCAGCAGACCTGTAAAAATAATTATTGATAAGGAGAAAATATAATGACCAATGAAAACCAAGTACCCGAATACCACGACAGCAGTGTTTTATCCGTCTTGGCCGGAATATTGATCGGCGGCCTGGCAGGCGCTGTGACCATGCTTTTACTGGCGCCGCAATCTGGAAAAAGAACCAGAATGCAGATCCAGGAAAAAGGCATTGAACTGCGCGATCGCACCAGTGGAATGATGGAAGATGTCCTGGCGCAGGTGCGTTTGGACGGCAACAAAATCGCCAGAGATGGGCGCCGAAAGGCCACCGAATTGGTGCATCAGGGACAGGCGCTGGTGGCCGATCAACTGGAGCATGTATCCGATGCGGCCAGGGCCGGGAAGAAGGCAATCCAGACTTCCTGAGCCGAAGATGGCCTGTGTCGATCCTGAAAAAGTTAAAAGATCAAGGCGAAACTACAAGTCGCCGCGATCCTGGTCAAAAGCAATTCCGATAAGTATCTGCTAAAAGGAGAAAAAATGAACATGGAAAAATTAAAATGGATCCTGCTTGCTATATTCCTGATCCTGGACGGCCTGCTCCTGGTAGGCATTAGTCTCGGAGGCCTCCCTGTTGCGGTGATCGCCGGGATCTGTGCCATTGTTGCCGGCATTCTGTTCCTGATCAACCGCTAACCTGCTACCGTTTTGGAGCACGGACTGCGGGTTGCAGTCCGTGCTCCAAATTGACCCTGTTCCTTTTGGTTACACACGACATCAAAGCCGGATCGTGAGGTGGAAATGTCCCCGGAAGGTCCGACCGGGCGACACAAGGATCGTTTATCCAAAGGAAGCTGCCTTGCTTGAGTTGATCATCCTGCTGTTGACCCTACATTGGCTGCTCAGTTACTTCGGTCAATCGATCCTTCCCGGTATGCCACACTCAGGCGGTTTTATTTACCTGCTGTCCATCGCCATTATTGTCCTGATTATTATGGAATTCCTTTCATACTTATGATGCATGTCCCTTCAACCTTCCAAAGGTTGACCCTTTTATTGGCAAAGGAATAATATCCTGATGGCTTGTCAATTGAAAATCTTCAAGCCATTGAACTGGAGAAGTAAATATGCCCCCCGCACAACCAACACGAACCGAACCCGACGAATTTTTAAGATGCAGAAATGCAAGCCAATTAATGGCGGATGAACGGAGTGTTCAAAACCCAAATTCGGCGATCGATGCATCCCTGGCACAGGAAGTGGATCATGTGTTGTGGAAGGATGCCATTTTCAGGACCATGGACTATGACGATATCGAGGTGCGGATCAGGGAGAGGATCGTTCACCTGTATGGTCACGTCAGCAGTTTATCGAACGGGCATCGGGCTGAAAATACAATTCAAGGTGTTGACGGCGTCCTGGGCATCAATAATCACCTGGTCCCGGATGACAGGCTGGTGACTGAAGTGGCCAGGGAATTAGGCCGGTTGGAAAACACCTTCGACTGCAAATTTTTCACAGGCGTTTCTCATGGAGTGGTGTTGTTGAGCGGAGAGGTCAACAATGCCGAAATTAAATTGCTGGCAGAGAAATGTGCGGCCAATAATCCAAATGTTCGCGGCGTCATCAATAATGTGCACGTCCGGCAGAATGTCCCGGACCTGCAGGAATCGCCATTTTTGCAGCCATCCATTGGCGTGGAGATATTTTTTCTTGACGGACTTTCAGGCAGGGTCCGGCAGGTGATCATTAATCCGGATAATCGGCGGGTTGTTGCAATGGTCGTCCAGGGACGATTTACATCCCAACGGCAGGATCTCAAGTCGCTGAACAAAGGTGAAGCCCGGTTATCCGAACGGAGCCTTGTCATTCCAATGAGGGCGGTCCGCTACCTGACCGCTGTCTCGGGATTTCTAAATATCCACGGCACGGACAGGGACGGTTATATGGAATTCGATCCCGTTCACTTTTTCGGTCCCCAAAAGGATTGGAAGGCCCCTTATCCATATTGTCCCGAGGATGTGTTGTTCCCTGTTGAACTACAGGCTGCCGCGGATCGAAATTTACAGCCGCTTCCCCGGACCCAGTTTGAAATTGGGTTGAAGGATCAATTGTTCAAGGAACAATCCACCGCCAATGACAGCCTCGGTGGATAGGAAATAGGAGCGAATGATGCGATCGCAGAACGCCCTGCGTGGAAGGCAGCGAATTCATGGCAGGGACACAGACAGAATACCCAAATGGATCGTGCCTCCATTGGAGACAACCGGAATTGAACTCGGGATCATCCTGCGCTGGGAGGATGACGGCGGAAGGATCATTGAAACCGCCGGAACCGTCAGTTCGGCCGGGTCCGGATCCAATGGGTCGCGAAAGCACGGAAGTATTCCAAAGGAACCAGATGATGGATACGGCCATACCCGCGATCGGTAAATCCAGCCGGCTTCTGATGCTCAAATTGAGCGCACCATTTCCAGGTTGGATCATGTGTGATTTTCCAATTGGAACCAGGAATTGAAAGCATATGTCAATATTACATAAATCAAAACCACAATCCCACCGCCCGCTGCGGGCGAAACTTATCTTTAATCCCGGTTCCGGCCAGCAAGGAGAATCACTGCAGCAACTGGCCAGCATTCTATCTGAAATGCAGGATCAGGATATCCTGCCCGAGGTCTATACCACGCGCCCCGAAAGCCGGCTTGAGGATGTCGTCCATAATGCAATAAAGTCCGGCATCAAGCTTATCGTTGTGGCAGGCGGGGATGGGACCATCGACAGCGTCATAGGATCCATAATCGGAAGCGATGCAACCCTCGGTATCATTCCCACCGGCACCCGGAATAATGTCGCGTTTAACCTGGGGATCACCGGGGATATCGCGAGTTCAGTTGCCCTGTTACGCCGAGGCCGCCGGTTGAAGATCGATGTGGGACGGGTCCACTTTGGACATTCGCGTCATTGGTTCCTGGAAGCTGCCGCCTTGGGACTCCTTACGGACCTGTATCCAATGGCGGATGACATCCAGCACGGCGACCTTGCACAGATCGGGGGATTGTTATCGAAGCTGATCTCTGCAACGCCATCACGGCTTCGTATGATCTTTGACGGTCACAAACATCTCGATACCACGGCGCACATGATGTTGATCTCGAATATGCCCTTTCTCGGCCCGCACTTTCAGATATCCCCCAAGGTATCCTTCAAGGACGGCCGTCTGCATGTGTTTACTTTTTCGGATATGACCAAATTGAATATGCTCTCCTATGCAATGCTGTCGCGCGGTGGTCTTGTGGGGGATTCCGGCATAAAACACTACCGGGTCAGGAATGTGCATATCCGTTCGACCCCGCGCATGCCTGTACTGGCCGATGGTCTGCTGCTTGGCGAGGGATCCCTGTCGGTGCATGTCCATCCGCGCGCACTGGCAGTCATGGCCGGCTCGGCGCTTACCGGCCAGATGGCAACATCTGAGATGATGGTTAATGGCTGACGGTTCCGGTCAGGTCCCCCTGCCGCTGCGATCACATGAGGCCTCCTTTTGGTCTGCCAATAGACGAAGACCCGCTTTCCTATTCATCCTGGTGACAGGTCTGATCCTGTTCCTCATCTGGCTGCCAGACGCGGCGCGGACCTCCCTGTGGCTGGCTTTGAGTGCCCAACGAGTATTGGTATTCCTGCTTTCCCTGTTTGCGTTGGTGACCTTGTCCCTGGTTTGGACAGCTGGTCACCGCCTCGACACCAGGGTTTTCATTCTTTTTAACATGCGGAGCTATCCCAGATGGCTGGATCGCTTCATGTGGCTGGTAACCCAGCTGGGTAATATGCTGGCTGCATTTATGGCTGCAGTCCTCCTTTTTATTCTGAACTACAGGGGGCCGGCTGTCGAGATCGTTTTCGGCACACTTACGCTCTGGTTACTGGTGGAGACTATAAAAGCGCTTGCAGACCGTGACCGTCCATTTCTTACTCTTGATAAGACCCGCGTCATCGGTTGGAAGGAAAAAGGCGATTCATTTCCAAGCGGTCATACGAGCCAGATATTTTTTCTGGTGACGTTTTTTATTCGTCACTTCCAGTTTGACATGCCCGCTGCTGTTGCCTTGTACGCAGCCGCTGCCCTGGTCGGTTTCACGCGCATCTACGTTGGCGCGCACTATCCGAGGGATGTCATTGCAGGGGTTGTGCTTGGATCGGTCTGGGGAATACTGGCCATGCTGGTGGATACCTATTGGTTTGCACTTCACTTTTGATGCGGCATCCCCCAAGTGGCGGAGATCAACACTCCCCGGCCGATGGATGCGGCTGGGGAGTGTTTTGCATATGATTAACAGTATCAGGCACGAAATGCCGTAATCCGGTTGTTCGTATAGATCGAACTGCACCAAATTTGTGTATCCTACGATCTTAAAGGAAAATTTGAAAACCTTCAAACTTCTGTTGATCTCCCTTTCGCTGGCGGTGATTCTTGCATCCTGCGGCCTGGCGGGTGGATCCGCTTCGCCAACCCAAACAATCGACCAAAAACTGGCCGGCACTTTTGCTGCAATGACCTTGCAGAATAGTACCAACCAGACCCAAACTGCTGTTATCAATGCGACGAATGTTCTGCCGGCAGCAAGTACCTCGCCCTTATCCACACCCGCACCGCCCAATACCCCGGTCTGGGTTGCCTACAATTACACCTGCCAATTTGTTGCAAACGGCGGCAACATGATCATGAACCTTGCCTGGACCGATCACTCCAATAGTGAAGAAGGTTATAACGTTTATCGTGACAACCTGATCATCGCAACCCTGGCACCCAACTCCACATTTTATGTGGATAATGTTTTTGTCGCCACCGGAAAGACGGTGAGCTATTCAGTTGAAGCTTTCAACAAGGCCTGGCGGGCGGGTACCAGTACGATCACTTA
>Ga0315268_10008725_pt1 | contig 10558 bp, 13 predicted proteins | sample C1_top_MG_FD_204535 | JGI IMG/M metagenome (GOLD analysis project Ga0315268, IMG submission 204535) | Sediment microbial communities from Yellowstone Lake, YNP, Wyoming, USA - C1_top | ecosystem: Environmental > Aquatic > Freshwater > Lake > Sediment | place: USA: Wyoming | collected 2017-08-01 | reverse complement strand
GACAGCCGACCGGCCGTACAAGCGGGCGCTCGAACGAGAGGACGCACTTGATCACCTGAGAAGGAAATCAGGACCGCAGTTCGATCCCGACGTTGTGGCTGCCTTTCTGAAGGTGCTCGAGCGTGAGGAGGGGCAGTAAGGATGTCAACGCAATTTTGTGGTTAGTCGCCCGCCTGGATCAGTACCAACATACGAACCTGATTATAAAGGGATCATGGCTTCGGAGCGGGCGAGGGGAGGGTTGTCTCTGCCCTGGCTGCGGAGTGGCAGCGGGTGCAGAGGGGATCGGCAGAGTTCGGGGTTTTCTTGTCTCCCACCCGCTTTGACGCTGGGCCGTGGCAGAGAAAGCAGTCTTTGAATTCGAGCGCCTGGTGCATGCTCACCATCTTCGGATTCTTGCTGTGGCACTCGTTGCAGCCGAGAGAAGGCGAGCCGGAGAAGAGGACTAGTGCCGTTACAATGAACAAGATACAAGAACGTATCTTCATGATATTATTCTACGCGCAATCCGGATCAACGAACATGATGCACATCATACACCGCTTCGCTCATGAGCCACAACCGAAATCCTTTTGACTCCATTCCATAATCTGCTAGAATAAGCCATGTTCAGTGCGCGGAAAAGAACGGACCCTGACAGGGAAACAGAACGGCGGCGGGAAATGGACCCGGTCAAGGACCTGAAACGGTCGCTGCTGGTGCTGCTCCTGCTCGTTTCGCTCGGGACCGTAGGGTACATGGCCATCGAACGATGGCGGTTCTTTGATGCTTTTTACATGACGATCATCACCATCGGCACGGTCGGGTTCCAGGAAGTGCACCCGCTGAGCGACTCGGGCAGGATGTTCACGATCCTGCTGATCGTGTTCGGCGTTACCGTTCTCGGCTATACCGTTGGCAAGCTCGCCCAGACCATGTTCGAAGGCCAGCTCCAGCGTTTTCTTGGGAGGAAAAAAGTGGAAAAGTCGATCGATGAGCTGAAGGACCACTATATCGTGTGCGGGTACGGCAGGATCGGGTCGCTCATCTGCAGGGAATTCGCGGCGAAGCCCATCCCGTTCGTCGTTGTGGAGAGCAATCCCGCGGTGCTCGAAAAGCTTGAAGACGACTCCGTGCTGTTCCTGCGCGGGAATGCGACCGAGGACGAGACCTTGCTCAAGGCCGGGATCAAGCGCGCCAAAGGTCTGGTCTCCGTGGTCACGTCGGACACGGAGAACGTGTACATCACCCTGACCGCGCGGGGGCTGAACCCCGACCTGTTCATCCTCGCCCGGTCCGGCGAGCCCGGATCAGATATCAAGCTCCAGCGGGCCGGGGCCAACAAAGTGGTCTCACCCTATCATATCGGCGGAAGCCGCATGGCCCAGGCCATTCTGAGGCCGAATGTCGTGGACTTCATCGAGATCGCGACAGGCCGCGGCCATATCGACCTGCAGATGGAGGAGATCTTCATTCCCGAGCGATCAGTATTCGTGGGGCAGAATTTGAAGGACGCGGGATTCCGCAGGGACACGGGCGTGATCATCGTGGGGATTAAAAAGGTGACCGGGAAAATGGTCTTCAATCCCGGGTCCGCGAGCATGCTCGGAGCGCGTGACACGCTCATTGTTCTCGGCCAGCCGTCGGAAATAGTAAAGCTGGAGGCCCTGGTCTCCTGCAACGCGCCGAACGCAGGAGCATAGGAAAGGAATGGGAGACTAGAACACGTCTCGTTGTTCTTGTTTAAAGGACTCAAGCATGGAAGAGATGATCTGGTGCGGATCGTGAAGGGGTTTCGAGGGGCGCGACAGCCTGACCTGTTCCTGAAGGTACTCTTCTTCCTTGCGGCTCAACGGCACGAACTTGATCCCTGCCCGGTACACCGCGCCGTCCCGCTTGCTCCACATCATAACGCCGCTCTTGAACCCGCCCACGTGCGACTTGAACCAGACCAGGCCCGGCTCAAGACGCTGTTGGGACACGATCCCGAGCCCGATCACACTGATATCAACGATCTGCGCAACGTGGTCCGACCATTCGAGCTCGTCGAAGGTGATGACCCCGAGGTTGCATTCGCGTTTGACCGTGATCGGATAGCGCTTGATCCCCCGGTTGTCTTTATCACTGCTATGCATGCAAATCTCCGTATACTCTAGAGAGTATCACGCCATGCTGCATGTACCACAAGCACCGCACCCGGCATGCTGAGGCGCTGAACGTGCTGGTAGTTATAACAAAAAAGGGAGCTCATGTGAAGCAGAAAATGGCGCTGTGCACTTTATTGCAGTGCGGTGTCGGCCGGTCGACCCCCTCGACGAAGGAATCGCGTTCCTGAATTTCGCGTGGGGATGATTCACGGATTATTTGTCCCTATCGATAAGATCTCTCTGCGCCTCGGCGCCGGAGCGCGAGATGCGGTTGATTTTCTAAAATGTATTTACGCGCAAATCCGGAGCGATCAGTACAGGAGGTTCCATGAACACTAAAATGCCGGTCCTCTTTATCGGTCATGGTTCACCGATCAATATCATTCTGGACAACAGCTTCACCAGGATGCTGACAGAGCTCGGTCAGCGCCTGCCGCGGCCGAAAGCGATCATGGTCGTGTCCGCGCATTGGCTCACGAACGGCACGTCCGCGGGATGCATGAAGCGACCCCGCACCATTTACGATTTTTACGGGTTCCCTGACCAGCTGTATAAGGTGACCTATCCCAGCCCGGGAGCGCCGGACGAAGCAACGTTCGTTGTCAATACCGTAAAAAAAGCGGCACTTCACTGCGATGTTTCGTGGGGGCTAGACCATGCATCCTGGGCGATCCTGAAGCATATGTATCCGCTGGCGGACATACCGGTGTTCGAGCTCAGCCTCGATTACTCGTTCAACGAATGGCATGCAAAGCCCGTGCAGTATCATTACGACCTTGCGAAGGAGCTGGCGGGGCTGAGAAGCCGCGGGGTCTTGATCATCGGCAGCGGGAACATCGTGCATAATCTCGGGAACATCGATTTCGAGGACATGGAGGCGGAGCCGTTCGATTGGGCTGTGGAGTTCGACGAGCAGGTGAAAGCCAATCTCTTGAGCCGGAACCACACAGACCTGATCCGTTATCCGAACATGGGAAGCACGGCATTGCTCGCGGTGCCTACGCTGGACCACTATCTGCCGCTGATCTACGCGATTGCATTACAGGAAAAGAACGATCCGCTCACGTTCGTGCATGAGGGGTTCCAGCACGGGTCGATCTCGATGCGGTGTATTCAGATCGGATAGGGCGGGGATACGGCGTTGCGGTCGAGTTACTCCAGGAACATGCGCAGGACCTCGTCGCGCTGAATGAAGTCAGCGCCCTCTTCCCCGGCGACCTTCAGGTAGAACGCGCAGTGCCCGCAGGCCTTGCGCTTTTCCTCCGGGGTGTTCTGAATGCTGCCATGGCAGTGTGTGCCGGGCACGACCCAGCATGCCCGTCCTGCATTGCGGCCGCCGTGGATGCCGTCGAGCCTGGACTCAAGCGCCACGGGGCACACGCTCAGCACATCGGCGATCTTGCCGTGCACTTCCTTCCGGCAGGAGCTGAACTGCCAGCAGTTCTCCCGGTCCTGCCGGGGGCCCGTGCGCAGGGCAGAACAGATCGACCACTGCCTCCTGTCGTCCACGCGGCGGGGAATGTCGCTTCCCAGAAGACGGGCGATGCTTTCCCACACCGTAGTGAACCGCGGCGCGCGCTGCTCCAGCGCATACAGCAGGCGGGACGCATATCTCTTCAAGCTCTCAAGCATGGCCACCGTGTTCTCCCGAAGCGACGGGCCTCACTGCATGCACAATCAGCGACCCGATCGTCCGCTTCTGATACAAGTATAGCATACGGACGCACCTTGTCCGGCCTTCTGCGTACAGCGTCTCTGTTCTTGCCTTTTGCATGTATTTATAGTACCGTTTGAAAAAGCATAGGTTTTAACCGATGCGCGGATCATGATCGGAACCGTAAAGGAGCATGCCACGTGGGTACCTCAGCGAATACCACTCGGGTCAACGAGCGCGATAAAAAGATCATTCTTGTAGTGGACGGCGATCTCGCAAGGCAATTCTTTACCACGGTCCTGCTGCAGCGCCTCAAATACCATGTGTTTCCTGTAAAGACCGCCGAGGAGGCCATGATGGTCATCGAGTTGACCATGCCTCTGCTGATCATCACCGAAGTAGCGCTGCCGCAGATGAGCGGCGTCGATCTCCTGAAGAATGTGAAGCAGGATGCCCGGTTCAAGAAGGTGCCGGTCATTATGTACACCGCGCTGAAGGACCCGTCCTTGCGCACGGCCTGCATGCAGGCCGGGTGCGCGGCATACCTGACCCAGCCAACGGATCATAACCAGATGTATGAAGCGGTGCAGAAAGCTACGGAGGCCGAGCCGCGGCAGTTCGTTCGGCTTACGACATCCCTGGACGTGATCGTCGAGGGAGGTCCCTCGTCCGTCGGCGAGAAAAAGGAGCAGGTGACCGCGATCTCGGAGCACGGTGTGTACATCAGTACGCCTGCACCGCTGCCGTTCGGGACCACGACCACGTTCACCCTGTTCCTTGACCGCGCAGGGGCCTGGGGCATCAGGGTCGTGGGCAAAGTATTGTACAGCCATGCCGCCGGGAAACCCGGGAAGCATCCGGGCATGGGTGTGAAGTTCGAACAGATCAGGTCTGAGGACAGCGAGGCGATCAAAAATTTCATCAGGACGCAGTTGGTGGAAGGGATCGCCAAGACCATTAAGACCACTCCGCATTGAACCTAGTGAAGTTTTTGCGCCGGACAGGGCACTCCGCGTCCTGTTGCAATGCCCGCCAAACGCCTTGACAAAAAAATGTTTACTACTATAATCAGAATAATTTTTCCTGCTGTTGTGCAGGAAGGACCGCACCAGGCTCCTATCGGGCCTTGTCATACGGCGGTGGTATTGACTGAAACCGGTGCCATTCCAAGCAGGTGAAACGACCCATAGTCCAACGGAGCACGTCCATGAAACGCGTCTGCGCGTGGTGTGATCAAGAAATGGGCACGGTAGAGAACAGCACGCACCCCGATTCCGAGAAGTCGCACGGTATTTGCGGGGCCTGCTACGACAACCTGGAGTTCCAGAAGGGCGTGCCGCTCCTGCAGTACCTCGACAGTTTATCCGTGCCGGTCCTGGTGGTGGACGGCTACGCCGTGGTCAAGGCCGTGAACCGGAAAGCCTGCGAAGTGCTCGGCAAGGAGCCGCGCGAAATGGTGCAGCACCTGAGCGGCAATGTGTTCGAGTGCGCCCACGCCCGTCTGCCGGAAGGCTGCGGAAGAACGATCCACTGCTCCGGATGCGCCATCAGGCGGTCCGTCACTAAGACCTTCGAGACCGGCAAGCCGGAGCGCATGGTCCCGGCAACGCTGAACCGCGGCAGACGGGGCCAGGTCATGCAGATCGCACTGGCGATTACGACCGTAAAGACAGGAGCGGTCGTTCTGTTGCGGCTGGATGCGATGGGACAGCAGTCCTCATAACGCACAAAATATACCACTACACTTCCAAAGCAGAATCTGAAGTGCCGGGCGAACACGAATTTCACGAATGAGACGAATGTCACGAATAGAGAAGTGTTCTCTGGCTGTTCTAATTCGCGTAACTCGGCCCATTCGTTCCATTCGTGTAAAGTTGTTAGATTGATCGTGCGATTTTGAGAAGATCGGGGTTCTTTAGCTGCTATGTGCGACCTCTGTACAAAACACGGCGAAGGCAAGATCTGGTATAAGAATGCCAGGAACTATGCTCAGGACCTCCTCTCCGACCTGGAGCGGCGGAAGTACATCGAGAACTTTCTGACCTCCGCGTTCGGCCAGGGGTTCCAGACGCTCGGCAGGCTCGAGACCATCTACCGGAAAAAAGGCAGGCTTCCTGACGCGGTCACGACCGCTATGGTCACGAAGGCAAAGGCCGAACACTTCGGACAGGTGCTTCCCATCGAAGAGATCAGCCACGTGGTGCGCCAGGCCAGGACCGTGGTGCGCATGCCGTGCGCCTGCAGGTGGAACATCGATAAAAAAGACGAGCGCTGCTGTTACGCGGTCAGCTACGGTCCCGAGGCGTGGTACCAGGGGATCGACATGGGATATTTCGGCAAGGCATCCGATGAAGGCCTCGAAACGCTGACCCCGGACGCGGCGATCGAGCAGATGACCGCGATGGAGGCGAACGGATCGGTCCATACCATCTGGACCATGATGACGCCGTTCATCGGCGCGATCTGCAACTGCTCGCCCGCGGAATGCCTCGCCATGAGGACCCTGACCGGCATCGGCGTCGAGACCATGGAGCGGGCGGAATACGTGGCCCGGGTCGACGCGACGCTCTGCACCGGGTGCGGGCTTTGCGACGCGCAATGCCATTTTAAGGCGATCGACAGCCACACGCACAGCGGCGCGTCCCACGCGCACGTTGATCCCCACAAATGTTTCGGCTGCGGTCTGTGCCGCGGCGCATGCAGCGCCGGGGCGATCTCGCTGCAGCTGCGGTGATATGACAAAAGCGGATAATGCTCAAGCTTAACATGCACTCTTGAGGGCAACTGTTTATCAAGGAAATAGCATCTATTGTCCGATTCTTATCAGATTTGATCAGTGACAAATCCCATTTTAGATTGAGTTCTCCAGAAGGGCGAACACCGTGTCACAGCAATGCACGTGGTGCAACAACGATATGAGTCCTGAGCAGGGAAGGCGGCCAGGCAGTCGCACGATCTCCCGCTCTATCTGTCCGACCTGTCTCGAACATTTTACCTTCCAGATGGGCGTGCCGCTCCAGAACCTGCTCGACAGCCTTCCGGTCCCGATCTTTGTGGTGAACGATAATGCGGTTGTGCAGTCCGCGAACAAGCGCGGGTATTCCCTTCTGAACAAGTCAGCGCAGCAGGTGCAGAACAAGCTGGGCGGGATCGTGTTCGACTGTTCTTATGCGCAGCTTCCCGAAGGATGCGGCAAAACAATCCATTGCTCGGGGTGCGCTATCAGACGGTCGGTCCTCACCACGTTCGAGACCGGCACGAGCCTGCACGAGGTCCCGGCAACGTTGCACAGCGGTGCCCCAGACAAACCTCAGAAGATCGTGATGCATATTTCCACGGAAAAGCTGGGGGAGGTCGTGCTGCTGCGCGTGGATAGGTTCGGATAAGGGTGAAGCATAAAGATCATTCGATCGTGCGTGATTTCGATGTGGCATCCCTATGATGATATGTCGGCGTTCCGGATGTTATAATTGGTGCTGCGCCGTTGTTCGCAGGTCCTCGTCCCGACAAGCCGGGATTCGCGGGATGCAGGGGATCATGAAAGAGTCAAATGCGTAGTTACCCGTAATACAGGAGGCATCATGCCGAAGCTTCGGGTTCTCCTCTTGCTCAAAAGGTTGCCTCGCATGCTTTTGTTCATCAGCATGCTTCACGTCAGCTTGATCGTTCCCGACGCGTTCGCACAGCTTGCGAGCGCTCCCACAACAACAGGGCTGCACAATGACGGTCTGCTTACGCTGCAGTATCATAAGCCTTCGTATGCGATCGTTGCCTATGACAGGACCCTGGGAACGCGTGATGCAACGCTGCAGCCCGTCGAGATCCAGTACCAGGTGAGCTTCAAGGTCCCGTTCGCGCAAATCCCGTACAAGAACGGTGAGGCCGCATTCGGGTATACTCAGGTCGCCTACTGGCAGATGTTCAATACGGACTATTCCTCACCATTCAGGGAAACGAACTACGCGCCTGAGCTTATGGCTTCGTTCCACGACAAGCCTGATATCGAGGGTCTGGACAGGATCGGCGCCGTGTTTAGCTTTATCCACGAATCGAACGGCAGGGGCATGCCGTACTCCAGAAGCTGGAACCGTATCTACGCGGCAGTGGAGCTGGACCGGAAGCGGTTCACCTTCGGGGTGAAGCCGTGGTACCGTATCAAGGAAGAGGCAAAAGACACACCGGACGCGACACGGGGCGACGACAACCCCGACATCATGAGGTACCTGGGGTATGGCGAGCTCTATGCACAGTATCATGCCGAGCCCTGGTCATTCAAGCTCACGGGCAGGGACAATCTCAGGTCCCACCCGAACTACGGTTCGATCCAGGCCGATTTGATCATGTCCATGAAGAACGAGGTGAAGCTGTACCTCCAGTGTTTCAAAGGGTACGGCGAAAGCCTGATCGACTATAATGTATCCAGCACCCGCTGCGGGTTCGGCGTGCTTCTGGAGAGACTGCCGTGATTGCAGGCACGATAGCACTGCGTTCTTGATGAGGTCCATGAACAACAACAAAGATAAGATCTCCTGCCGCGAGTGCAGACATTATTACATAACCTGGGAGCAGGATTTCCCGAATGCGTGCAGGGTCATGGGTTTCAAGGCGAAGACCATGCCCGATCGGATCGCTCACCAGACCTCCGGCATGGTCTGCCAGCTGTTTGCGCCTAAAAATCCGGGCGATGAGAACAAGCGGCGATGACCCTCAGGGAGCGCGTCCTATGGAATGACCGGTTATGAGGGTAGCATTTGACACAAGCAAACGCCTGTGCAATAATGTGTTATGCGCTGTTCCGGTGTTTCCGGGGCTGCGACAGGGAAGTTCAGGGCAGACTGGCGAAGGATCGGCGATCGGCCGCAGATCCTCGCAAGACCTTCCTGCCAGGAAAAGGCGATAGTGATGGCGGAACGTGCTGGCAATGAACAGGACAACCCGGTTTCTGAACAGAAAAGGAGCTATGCTCTTCTTGTTGACGGGTATGTCCGGGACCTGTTCGCGACCGGAGTGATCCTTCAGCGGCTTGACTACGATGTGTACATAGCGAACTCCGGCGAAGATGCGCTCAAGATCATCGACGCTGCCCTGCCGGAGCTTGTGATCACCGAACTTTCCCTGCACCAGATGTCCGGTCTGGAGCTGCTGGTGCATCTCAAACACGACCCCCGGACCAAGACGATCCCTATTATCATCCATACCTCGATCGGCGATCAGAAGCGCGAGGATCATTGCCGCGCTTCAGGATGCGCCGCGTTCCTCAGGAAACCCGCCGAGATAGACGCGCTCTACAGCGCAATCCAGCAGGCCACGGAGAACATCCCGCGGAAGTTCGTCAGACTGCGGACGCTGCTGCCGATCAGAGTGGGCGGCCACACCTCGACGGATGCGGCTAGCGGTGTGGAGTTCGTATCAGAGCTGTCCGAGAACGGCCTGTTCGTGAGGACCCTGCACCCCCGTCCGGTCAGATCCGTTGTCCCGGTCAATCTCATCATTCAGTCCGTTCCGGTCAAGCTCAAGGCGATGGTTGTCCGGACCGTCACCATCAAGCCCGGTCTGTTCAAGGACCCCGGCATGGGCCTGCAGTTCGTCGAGATAACGGACGCGGACCGGGAGTTGCTGAGGAACTTCATCAAGGGTCAGATCATGAAGGACATCACTGCGCAGCAAGCGTAGCCCCCGAATATCTTCTTCCACGCCATTGGAGTGAAATCCCCGCACGTAGAACAATTCGTAGTTGTCCGGCTCGTATTTAAAGCATCAAATCTGTTCAAAGCGGCAAGATTGTTTTCGCGCAGAGACGCGGAGACGCAGAGCAAAGCGTTCATGATGTTTCGTAATTCATCTGCTTTCCCAGCACGCACCACGCTTTACTGATTTCTGAGCTCGGGGTTGGCTATTGGCTCAGGATGGATTTCGTGAAAGGATGGACATGGGTAAACAAGGAGGGATCACGTTGGCCGAAAGATGCTCTCTATTTCCGGCCGGGCAGCGACCAGCTTTGCACCCACCGCATTGAGGTCTTCATCGGAGAGCGAAAATTGCTGCGTGATCGCGTCGAGTTGCGTGGTCCAGATACCGTCGTCCTCGCTGCGCGGGCTGAACTTGCGGCTGAGCCCCTCCGCCAGAGCGATAACGGCGACCAGATTGCGGCCGGTCTTTGCTGTAGACGGCATGTGGTGATGCTTGATCGGCACGACAAGCTCCTTGGGCATGGCAAGGGATTCAACGAGCCATGCGCCTGCGTCGGCATGGGTACAGCCGAAGGTCTCCAGTTCTTCATAGAGCATGGTGTCGTCGGTCTTGATGGCCATGGACTTCGCGCTGTCCATTCCGTAAAAGATGATCCTTCCTACGTCATGCAGCAATCCGGCAAGGAAACACTCCCCGGGGAGCGTCATCGGGACGAGATCGGCCAGCACGGAAGAGAGGAATGCGACCTCGTAGCTGTGGATCCAGAGGTTCTCCGCAGCGAATGCGCCTTTAGTCGGAAACACATTGATCACGGTCATACCGAGCGCCAGGGACTTGATGCGCTCGAATCCCAGGAACATGATCGCCTGATGGATGTCCTTGATCTGGCCGGAGTGGCCGAGTAGAACGGAATTGGAAACGCGCAGGATGCGCTCAGCGAGCGCGGGGTCTACGGTGATGAGCTTGTACAGGTCTTCTGCATCGGCGTTCTCGTCGTTGCAGACCTTGATGACCTTGGCGAGCAGAACCGGGATGGTGGAAAGGTCCTGCAGTCCTCCTATGTAGTGCTTGACGTCGCTTTCAGTCA
>Ga0315268_10008724_pt1 | contig 10559 bp, 9 predicted proteins | sample C1_top_MG_FD_204535 | JGI IMG/M metagenome (GOLD analysis project Ga0315268, IMG submission 204535) | Sediment microbial communities from Yellowstone Lake, YNP, Wyoming, USA - C1_top | ecosystem: Environmental > Aquatic > Freshwater > Lake > Sediment | place: USA: Wyoming | collected 2017-08-01 | reverse complement strand
CAGGATAACAGGATTGACTAAGCCCTTATATCAATGCTTATCATGTTCATCCTGTTATCCTGTCAAATCTTTTCCCATAACAAAGATGGGGAACATCTGGATTTCTGTAGATATTATTGAACAAATAAGCATTTTATGCTAACATTATTCTATAGCTTTGATTATAGTTACGCCAGGCAGTATCATAAAGCAGTATGATAAGCAGAGAGAAAACCAAACCTATCATAGAATCATTGTTATTCACCCAGGATAAGCCCCTGACTGTGGAAAAGATCGGGGAGGTTATTCCAGAGCTGGAAGGTGGGGAAATCAGAACGATTATTGCCGAGCTGATGGAAGAGTACAGGGCAGAGCAGAGGGGGATACAAGTCGTTGAAATTGCTAACGGCTTCCAAATGTGCACTAAAAGTGAGTATGAGCAGTATATCCAAAAACTGCTGACCCGCTCAAAAAGCAAAAAAATGTCCAAGTCCGCCCTGGAAACATTATCCATTATTGCCTATAAGCAGCCTATCACCAGGGTGGAAGTTGAGGCCCTGCGTGGAGTTGAGTGCGGCGGAGTCATTCGAAGCCTCCTGGAGGCAAGGTTCATCAAGATAGAGGGGAGGAAGAACGTACCTGGCCGGCCTATCTTATATAAGACGACTGAAGATTTTTTGACCTATTTTGGGCTGAAGGATCTTTCTGAATTACCACCCTTGCACGAAGTTAATCAGGTTATGGAACAAAAATGATCGTTTCCTCAAAGATAATGAGATTGCAGAAAGTATTGGCTCAGGCTGGCCTTGGTTCAAGGAGAAAGTGCGAGCAGTTCATCCTGGATGGAGATGTTCGGATCAATGGAAAAGTAGTGACCGAACTGGGAACTAAGGTAGATGTGGAAGAGGATGATGTTTTTTATCGTGGCAGAAAGCTTCCCTCTCCATTGAAATTGCCGAAGATTTATATCCTGCTTTATAAGCCCCGGGGGTATATTACCTCTGTGCATGATGAGGAAGGCAGGCCCACAGTCATGAGGCTTCTGCCGCGCATGACTTATCGGGTCTTTCCCGTTGGCAGACTGGACTATAACACTGAGGGGTTATTACTTCTGACCAATGATGGTGAATTGTCTCAGGCGCTGACCCATCCAAAGAATCAAGTGCCAAAGAGTTACATGGTCAAGGTGAGAGGTACGCTAGGAGAAGATGTTGTTACCCAATTAAAGAAGGGAATTTACCAGGGCCGGGATCGGATAACGGCTGATTCTGTTTCTCTGATTAAGGCCACTGAAAGGAACAGTTGGCTTTCCGTAGTTGTTCACGAGGGGAAGAACAGGGAGATCAGAAGGATGTTTGAGACTATCGGCCATCCTGTTTTAAAATTAAAACGTACCAGATTCGCTTTTTTGAATCTAAAGGGCTTGCAACCGGGAGAAACCCGGTTCCTTACTCCAGAGGAAGTAGAGAGACTGGACGATCTTCTCGCAGACTAGAATATATCCCAGTATATTCACACTTACGCTTACATTTACGTTTACATTCCGGATATCCAAATATGGTGTTTTTCAGGCGGGTTGATTGTTTTAAGCCTGTTTCGGTAAATTGTACATCCGGTAAATTGTATATCATGTTGTACAGGTCAACTGTCGTAATTGCAGGTTAGCTGTTGTAATTGTATATCATAGGGGAGATTATCATTGCTTGACAGTAAGGTTTTTTTTTGTTAACTTAGAAAAATCAGGCCCATGGAAATAATCAAAGAAGCGCAAGGTTGGTGAGCATTCACATTTGAAAGGAGATCTCAATGAGTGTAAAAGAGTATCCAATTGATAAGATAAGAAATATAGGGTTGTTATCCCACGGAGGAGAGGGAAAGACGTCAATAGCCGAAGCTATGCTCTTTGATGCCAAGATGGTAAACAGGCTGGGGAAAATTGACGATGGGTCTTCCAACCTGGATTATGAGCCTGATGAGATCTCCCGAAAGTTAACGATTAGCTCGAAATTAGCCTTTTGTGAATGGAAAAAAAGTAAAATCAATATCGTTGATACGCCCGGAGATATGAATTTTATCGCTGACGCCAAAGGGGCCATGCGCGTTGTCGATGGTATTATCCTGGTTATCAGCGCCGTTGCCGGGGTAAAGGTGCAAACGGAAAATTTCTGGTCTGAGGCAAAAGAATTAAACATTCCGGCTTTGGTCTTTATCAATAAAATGGGGCGTGAGCGGGCCGACTTTTACCGCACGGTGACGGAAATGCCTGACACCCTCGATATGAATCCATTGATTTTGCAGTTGCCCATCGGCTCTGAGCAAACCTTCAAGGGCATTATCGATTTGTTCAACCAGAAAGCATACATTTACAAGGGTGATGACAGTGGAGAATACCAGGAAGGAAGTATCCCCGATGATCTGAAAGACCGGGTGGCGGAGTACCGGCAGAAGATGGTCGAAACGATTGCCGAGGCGGATGACGGCCTCCTTGAGAAATACCTGGAAGGGGAGGAACTGACTCAGGAAGAGCTGCAAGACAGCCTTCGCAAGGGTATTCGAAATATGCAGTTTACTCCTGTGCTTTGCGGTTCTGCCTTGAGAAACATAGGGATTCAGCCCCTCATGGATATGATTGTTGACTTCCTGCCATCCCCGGCTGACCGGCCGGACGTTGCAGGAAAGAACAAAGCTGGAGAGGAAGTCTCCCGCAAATCCGCAGAGGAAGCGCCTTTTTCCGCTTTTGTCTTTAAAACCATTGCAGACCCCTATTCCGGCAAGTTAACCATGTTCCGGGTTTTTTCCGGATCTTTAAGCTCGGATTCGACTGTTTACAATACGACGAGAGACTGCAAGGAAAAAATCGGGCAAATATTTGCCTTAATGGGGAAGAATCACCAGAACTATGACCGGGTCAAGGCGGGAGATATTGCCGCGTTCGTGAAACTGAAAGAGACAACCACGGGTGATACCATCAGCGATGAACACAATCCGATTATCTATCCTCCCCTAAGCTTTCCCTCACCGATCATCTCTTTTGCCATTGAGCCGAAAACCAAGGGGGACGAAGATAAGGTCAGTAATGCCCTGCATCGCCTGCAGGAAGAAGATCCTACCCTTCGCGTTTCCCGCGACGAGCAGACCAAAGAGTTCATTATCTCCGGTATGGGCCAGATCCATGTCGAAGTAGTTGTTGATCGGATGAAGAGAAAATTCGGGACGGAAGTTCTTCTCAAGACGCCGAAAATTCCTTACAAGGAAACCATCCGGGGATCTGTCAAAGTACAGGGGAAATATAAGAGGCAATCAGGAGGAAGAGGACAATACGGCGATACATGGATCGAAATTGATCCCCTCCCCAAAGGAGGAGGATTTGAATTTGTCGATAAGATTGTAGGAGGATCTATACCCAGGCAGTACATTCCGGCTGTAGAAAAGGGAGTTGTAGGGGCCATGGAAGAAGGAATCCTGGCAGGTTATCCGGTTACGGACGTAAGGGTCACTCTCTATGACGGCTCCTTTCATGCAGTAGATTCGTCAGAAATGGCCTTTAAGATTGCAGGCTCCATGGGTTTCAAGAAAGGGTTTATGGAGTGCAAACCCACCCTTCTGGAGCCTATCATGAAGGTGTCTGTCATTGTTCCTGAAGAGGCCATGGGAGACATTATGGGAGATCTCAATTCGAGGAGGGGAAGAATACAAGGCATCGATACCAAAGGGCGCTATCAAATTATTCGGGCGGAAGCTCCCATGTCTGAAATGTTAAAGTATGCACCGGATCTGATATCGATGACCGGTGGCCGTGGGAGTTTTACCATGGAATTTTCTCACTATGACGAGGTACCTGCTCATCTGTTAGATAAAATTGTTGCTGACGCTAAAAAAGACAAGGAAGAAGCATAACGAGGAGGATAAATAGTCGATGTCAGGACATTCAAAATGGAGTTCAATCAAACACAAAAAAGCTGCCATTGATGCCAAGAGGGGAAAGGCATTTACGACGGTAATCAAGGAAATTACCGTCGCAGCCAGGATGGGAGGTGGCGACCCCATGGGCAATTCCCGGCTCAGGGCAGCCATTGCCAATGCGAAAGCGGTAAATATGCCCCAGGATAATGTCACCAGGGCTATCAAGAAAGGCACCGGAGAACTGCCCGGTGTGTCTTATGAAGAATTGCTTTATGAAGGATATGGCCCCGGTGGCGTAGCACTGATGATCGAAATCATGACAGACAACAAAAACCGGACCGTAGCCGACATGCGCCACATTCTTTCCAAGCATAACGGCAACCTTGGTGAGTCAGGGTGTGTGGCCTGGATGTTCGATAAAAAGGGCTTGATCGTCGTCGATGCGGACAAGGCTGACGAAGACGGTCTGATGGAAATTGCTCTCAATGCCGGTGCCGAAGATATGAACCGAAATGATGACGTTTTTGAAATCACTACGTCACCAGAAGAGATGCAGACGGTTCGAGAGGCCATTGAGAAGGAGGGAATCGAGATTTCAGTTGCCGAGGTCAGCCGTATCCCGAAAACTACCGTTAAGCTGGAAGGCAAATCAGCAGAGCAAATGCTCAAATTGATGGAACAACTGGAAGAGCACGATGATGTGCAGCATGTCTTTGCCAACTTCGATATTCCAGATGAAGTTATGGAGCGGCTCGAAGCTTAATTTTGCTGAAGGAGCAGCTCGGAGTTTAATCTTGCCGATGGAGCGGCTCGAAGCTTAATCTTGCCGATGGAGCAGCTCGGAGCTTAATTTTGCCGATGGAGCAGCTCGGAGTTTAATTTTGCTGGAGGGAATTCAAGAGTGCCTGCTGAGGAGACTTTCTATTCTCCTCCCTTGCTTGAAAAGGGATGCGGGGTGGGGGTGAATAAGAGAATCACCACCTCCCACGGTACCAGAAGACCAGGGTACCAGGATAAAGGAGAGCATTCATGAGGATCATGGGCATCGATCCGGGGATAGCCCATACCGGCTATTCAGTGATTGATTGCCATGATCAGGAACTGACTCCCCTTGACATCGGCATTATCAAGACTTCTTCCACTACCCCTTTCCCTGAGCGGTTAAAAAAAATCGGCACTTCGCTGGAAGAGATTATTGAAAAGTATCACCCCGCTGAAGCCTCTGTTGAGGATATATTTGTTGCTGCCAGCCCGCGGCTTGCCTTAAAATTAGGGCAAGCCCGGGGGGTGGCTGTCTACGTGGCAGGCAGAGCGCAGTTAGCGATATATGAATACACTCCCTTGCAGATCAAAGAGGCCATAGTCGGTTATGGAAGGGCCAGTAAAGACCAGGTCAGAAAGATGGTGCGGGTTTTATTAAACCTGAAGGAACTGAAAGTTCATGACGATGCCTCAGATGCCCTGGCTATAGCTGTCTGCCACTACCAGTTTTCCCGACTTCGATATTATTCGAATCCATCCCCGTAACTGGATTCTGACTCCTGACTCCTGAACTGGATTCTGACTCCTGGCTCCTGACCCCTTGATTCAATATGGTTCACGATGATCTAACCAACCTCATGTGACAAATGAATCCAGTTCTAATTCCTTAATTCAATATAGTTCAATAATTCAATATGGTTCAATATGATCGCCTATCTCCACGGAATACTCCAGACCAAAAATACGGAACAGATTATCATTGATGTCCACGGCATCGGGTATCAGGTGTGCGTTCCCCTGTCCACTTTTTATAAACTGCCGGAAGCAGGCGAGGAGGTAAAGCTTCTCATCCATACGTCCATCCGCGAAGAGAGCTGGCAATTATTCGGCTTCTGGTCCGCGGAGGAAAAAGAGCTGTTCGAGCTTTTGCTGGGAGTCACCAAGATCGGCCCCAAACTGGCCAGAAATATCCTTTCCCACATCTCGACCCAAGAGCTTAAATCCGCCATCCTGTCTCAAGATGTAACTCGAATGAATGCTATCCCCGGTATTGGTGAAAAAACCGCCCGAAGACTTATCCTGGAGTTAAAAGATAAAATATCTTCGATGGTGAAAAATAAGGCCATAGTAAGCGCTTCCCCAGGCGAATCCCTTCCTGCATCTTCTCAATCTTCTCAACCGGAGGCTGAAGCGGATATTCAAAGTGATGCGGTCGCGGCCCTGATCAGCCTGGGGTACAACCGGCTGATGTCCGAGCGGGCCGTTAACCAGATTCTCCAGAGAGAAACGAATCTCTCGATTGAGGAACTGATTAAAAAGGCATTGAACCGGCTGGCTGGCTAGGAGTTTGTCGGAGACCCTCTGGAAAAGGTATTTGACAGGATAACAGGATATACTGGATCAGAAAATTATCTTGTTAATCCTGTTATCCTGTCTAATTTTTGATACATTTAGTGACCTCTCCGACAGGCTGGCTAGTAGCTCATCACAATTAAAATTGTGAGTGTATGCTATGAAGGAGTTGGTCTGGGGTGGTGGACATGAGCTTCCTTTTGCCAAAGTGGTTTTTTGCTTCTCCTAAAAGGATTTCCTGCCTGTTGTGCGGGCATGGAGACAGCTTGGCAGAGGCAGATAACCCCTGCAAGTATCACCAATCGCTATTTAAGAAGGTAGATCCAAGTGATCATAGAGAACCCGATCTTAAATTCACCCTTCACCGAACCCAATCGGCATTTTCGTTTCAGCGATGAAGGTATTACGAATGAAGTTATCGATGGCCGTCGTGCCAGCTCGTATTTTGTTCCTATTGCCCGGCCAAGGAAGAAGAGTAAGCAGAAAGCTCTGTTCGAAACTGAATGGACACAAGACCGAATTATAGAAAATCAGGTGATTAATCAAATCCGCCAACGGGTCGCTATCTGGCGTAAAGGTGGCTATGTCGGCGTGACGCCTACTACGAGCCGTCTTCTGCATTACTGGGTCGATTCCGACCGCGATAAAAAATTATTCTTTTGCCAGATTGAGGCTCTTGAAACCGCTATTTACATCACTGAGGTCGCCCGCAAATACGGTGATGCCTGGATTGAAAACACTCTGCGGGAAGCAAACGATACGTCGAATCCCGGCTTGCCCCGCATAGCTTTCAAAATGGCTACAGGGGCTGGCAAAACGGTGGTTATGGCCATGCTTATCGCCTGGCATGCTCTGAATAAGTTCGCCAATCCCCAGGATGCCCGCTTTTCCGATACGTTTTTACTGATTACGCCGGGCATAACTATCCGTGACCGGCTGGCCGTGCTTTTGCCTAACGATCCCAACAATTATTATCGCCAGAGGGATATCCTCCCCGGCTATCTTCTGGAGCAACTTGACCGGGCCAAGATTCTGATCACCAATTTTCACGCTTTTTTGATGCGGGAGAAAATCTCTGCTGGAAAACTCACCAAAGCTATCCTGGCCGGGAACGCCAGTGGAGCTTTTACCGAGACGCCGGACCAGATGGTGCGCCGCGTCTGCCGTGAGCTTGGCAATAAAAAAAACCTCATCGTTATTAACGATGAGGCCCATCACTGCTATCGCCGCAAGCCCGATGACCTCCTCGATGAAGCAGGCGAGAAGCTTATCGGTGAGGAGCGCAAGGAAGCTCAGAAGCGGGATGAAGAAGCACGTATCTGGATTTCAGGTATCGAGGCTGTGAAGGCCAAGATCGGTGTCAAATTCGTCTACGATTTGTCAGCTACGCCTTTCTTTCTGCGCGGCTCCGGTTATCCAGAGGGAACGCTTTTCCCGTGGGTCGTCTCCGATTTTTCCCTCATCGACGCCATTGAGTCCGGTATTGTCAAGGTGCCCCGCGTACCCGTAGCTGACGACTCAGTTACCGGTGACCAGCCCACCTACCGCGATCTTTGGCTGCGCATCCGTGAACACCTGCCCCGCAAGGGCAGAAGAACCGAAAAACTGGGTGGTGAGCCGAAACTCCCGCTGGAGCTGCAAGGTGCACTCCACAGCCTCTACAGTAACTACGAGAAATATTACCGCCTGTGGGAGAATAACGGCGAAGCCAGAGCCAAGGGAATCACTCCGCCCGTATTTATCGTGGTTTGTAACAATACCAATGTCTCGAAGCTTGTTTTTGATTATATTACAGGCTGGGAAAAGCAGGTCGGAGAGAGCACTGTTGTCCAGGCCGGTGCTCTGGACATTTTTCGCAACGATGATGGCCGCGGCGACTGGCTCAGTCGCCCGAACACTATCCTGGTCGATAGCGAGCAGCTTGAGTCCGGCGAGGCAATGAGCCAGGAGTTCAAGAAAATTGCCGATCGTGAAATCGAGGAGTTTAAAGCTGAATACTGCCTGCGTTTTCCTGGCCGTGGTGTCGAAAGTATCACCGACGAAGACCTGCTCCGCGAAGTGATGAATACTGTTGGCAAGCAGGGTAAGCTGGGAGAGCGGATAAGGTGTGTGGTCAGTGTATCCATGCTCACCGAAGGCTGGGACGCCAATACCGTTACGCACGTCCTTGGTGTGCGTGCTTTTGGCACTCAACTCCTGTGCGAGCAGGTGGTCGGACGGGCATTGCGCCGCATGAGCTACGCAGTCAATGACCACTGCAGGTTTGACCCTGAATACGCCGAAGTCTATGGTGTGCCCTTTTCATTTATCCCCTGCTCCGGCTCAAACCCAAACCCCAAGCCCGGCCCCATGCCGACCCGTGTGCGTGCCATTGAAGAGCGGATAGCCTGTGAAATCGCCTTCCCTCGCCTTCTTGGCTATCGGTACGATGTGGCTGGCGAGCGGCTGAAAGCCACATTCACCGAGGATACCAAACTCACTCTGACCACTGCCGATGTCCCGACCAGGACCTTGAACGCCCCTATTGTCGGTGAAACCAGCGTACACACTCTCGATGACCTGAAACGTCGGAGGCCAAATGAAGTCGCCTTCCTCCTGGCCAAGCTCACCCTTGAAAAGTATTTCCGCGATGACGATGGTTATGACAAGCCCTGGCTCTTCCCGCAGATTCTTGGCATTGCCAGGCAATGGCTGGACGAGTGTCTTACTTTAAAGGATAATACCTTTCTGCAATTGCTGCTGCTCATTCAGTTCGCCCATGACGCCACTGACCGTATCTACCATGCCATAGTCCAGTCCACCGATAGTGCATTGACGATTAAGCCTATCTTGCGACCCTACGATACGCTCGGATCGACTCGCTTCGTGGACTTCGATACTACCCGTCCAGTATATACCACCCTGGCAGATAAGTGCCATGTTTCCCATACCGTAATGGATAGCAATTGGGAAGCGAAGATGGAGGAAACGCTGGAGGCTATGGATGAGGTCATCCGCTATGTGAAAAACCATAATCTCGGTTTCACTATCCCTTACACAATCAATGGTGAGGAGCGGCAATATATCCCGGATTTCATCGCCTGCATTAATGATGGCCGGGGGAATGGGGACTTGCTGAACCTCATCATTGAAGTTACCGGCGAGAGGAAGAAAGATAAATCTGCCAAAGTGCTGACTACCCGCACCCTGTGGGTACCGGCTATCAACAATCACGGCGGCTTTGGCCGCTGGGCTTTTCTCGAAATTGCCGATCCGTGGAATGCCCAGAACACTATTCGTGGCTATCTCAGAGAGATGGTGTCATAAAGTACATAAATATACAGGATGAACCTGTGAACAGGACGAACCTGTGAAAATTAACCTGTGAAAGGAAATGGGATAATGGCAGATATTGACTGGAAGGAATTTATCCATTCAGACCCAGAAGTTCTGCTCGGCAAACCAGTGGTAAAGGGAAGTCGGTTGTCGGTAGAATTTATCTTGGGTCTCTTCGCTGAAGGTTGGACAGAACAACAGGTAATTGCAAACTACCCGACACTGACCAGAGAGCGCTTGCGTGCTGTTTTTGCTTTTGCCGCCGATTGCATGCGTGAAGAATCATTATATGCAATTAATCAGAAGTAATGTGAGGTAGTTTGATGAATTTTCTTGCCAATGAAAATTTTCCTCTGTTCAGTATCCGGCTTCTGCGAAACGCTGGCTATACTGTGGCCAGTGTAATCGAAGATTCACCTGGGGCCAGGGACTATGACGTATTAAAGCGTGCATCTGAAAAAAATTCCATAATTTTGACCTTTGATCGTGATTATGGAGAATTGATATATCGGTGTCGATCATTTTTCCCTGGAGGTGTCGTCTACTTCCGCTTCGATCCCTCTACACCTGAGGAGCCTGCTGAGATTCTGTTGAATATCCTTGGAAAAAAAAAGATATCGTTACCAGGCAAATTTACCGTGATCGAGAGGGATAGGATAAGGCAAAGGACATTGGCTGGAATAAGCCATAAGGAAAGCGCATGAAGGAAAGTACATGAAGGAAAATAGATGATGGAAAAGAAAAAAACGACTCGCACCATATCGGTTGAATCTCTGCGGCATCAGGATACACGAATCAACATTCCCACTGAAGAGCTGCGCGATTTTGTGGCTGAGGATGAACAGACTCCTGGAACCGTGCTCTATCCCCGCGATCCGTCACTGGACCCGCAACTGGTGTGGAAAGGCAAGGATGAGCAGGACCAGGCCGACATGGCTCTGCCGGTAGTGCCCATCTACATTCAGGAGAAGATCCATCCGCAGGCCATCATTGAAGACCTGCGCCGTATAAAGGCCAGTGGCCGCCCG